>Ga0207138_1041_pt1 | contig 22988 bp, 24 predicted proteins | sample Alteio_BWMinHeat_6_FD_153589 | JGI IMG/M metagenome (GOLD analysis project Ga0207138, IMG submission 153589) | Enriched cells from forest soil in Barre Woods Harvard Forest LTER site, Petersham, Massachusetts, United States -... | ecosystem: Environmental > Terrestrial > Soil > Temperate forest >...
GCTGCAACAGCCGCTTCTTGGTCGTTCCTTCCCTAGTTACGAGAAGGATACCGTCCGCCATTCTCGCCCACACACTGGTGTCCGCCAGCGGCAGCACCGGAGGAGAATCAATAATGATCCAGTCAAACCCGGCTGAGAGTTGGTGCATCAGCTCGGTGAGTCTTCCCGATTGCATCAGCTCCAGTGGATTTTCGGGTGGGTGGCCGGCCGGAAGAAAATACAACCCCAGCCCCTCGAGATGGTAAACGTTGTTGAGGGGCCGCGGCTCGCCTTGCAACCACTCGCTGAGGCCCGGGATTTTGCTCAAGCCAAACCGTTGGCACAGACTTGGTCGCCGCATGTCGCCTTCGATCAGCAGAGTTTTTTGTTGTTTTCTCCGAGCCAGAATGGCAGCCAGGTTTGCCGAAACTGTACTCTTTCCTTCTTCCGGAATGGTGCTTGTAATCAATATTTTCTTAAGCGGGCGGGCCACTTGTATTTGCCTTAAGCGCACACCCAGGAAACGAAATTTTTCCGCGCCCAAACTGTCTTGCGCTGTTAGGCAGATCAGCTTGGCATCCGGCGCGATAGACACCGGGAGCCTTTGAAACCGGCCGAAATCCCGGTCGGCAAACTCATTGGTCGGCTCCACGACCGTAGCAACGCTCGGCATCTTGCGCTGGGTAACCCCGCGCTCTACGGCCTGCAGGAGTTCAGTGGCAATCTCCGACGGCTCGGCCTGGACTCCCGACCGCTCCGTCTCCGATCTTTGTAACGCTTCAAATATACGGCTCATGCTTCCCTATTCCGGTGGCGGCAGCTGCGCGTGGCTCTCCCTGGCTGGTTTGGAGCTTCTGCAGATAGTCATGCAAGAGCAGCAGTGTCTTGGCGGCCCGTCTCGCATCGCCGTCTTCGTTCCCGACCGTCTCGACCTTGGGTTGATGGAGAACGTTTAAACGGAAGTCTGTGGCGATGTCCTCGATGATGTCCGGAGTCACACTGCGCGACTGCCGGGCGTAGGCGGTAATCAAAGCGTTCTCGCACACGGTGTTAATCAGCCGTGGAATCCCGCGTGAATGCCGGTGGATCCGGACGATGGCGTCGGGCGGAAACAACGCTGGAACTTCGGAATTCTCTCCCGCCAAGTGCAAGCGTCGAAGGATGTATCCCCGGGTTTCTTCCAAATCCAGGGGTTGAAGCTGCGAACGTAGAGCGACCCTTTGCTTGAGCTGCCGTAACTCTACCGAATCCAGTTTTTCGTCCAGTTCGGGTTGCCCCACCAGAAGAATCTGTAAGAGTTTTTCATTCGCGGTTTCCAGGTTCGTCAGCAGGCGGATCTCCTCCAACACTTCGGTCGAAACATGATGGGCTTCGTCCACCACGAGGACCGTTGTCTGCTTTTTCCGGTGGCGGGAAATCACAAAGTTGCTCAGTTCCAGCAGAAGTTCGCTCTTGTTCTTACCGCCTACCGCAAGCCCAAAGTCGCCAGCCACATATTGGAGAAATTCGATTGGAGAGAGACGGCTATTGAAAATGTAGGCATAGGCCACATCACTCTGATTCAGCAGCTGCAGCAGGCAGCGCACCAGCAGAGTCTTACCCGTACCCACCTCTCCCGTCATCACCACGAATCCTTTGTGGCGCCGGACGCCGTAGTAGAGAGCTGCCAGAGCTTCGTTGTGCCGGCGCGTGGGAAACAGGAAAAACGGGTCCGGTGTGATCTCGAACGGGTTCCGCTTCAGGTTGTAGAAGGACTTATACATTGACAGTCCGCATCAACCTCGCAAGTAGCTAATCGCCGATCCTGTCAGAATTATTGCGAAAACCAAACCAGCCGTGGCCCAGCCTGCCCAAAGTTTTCTCTGTCTAGTTTTTTGCTCGTCAAGGCTGGCGATCTCGGGAATTTCAGAGATGACGGTGATCGGGAGTAGAGTTTTCAGCTCTTTCTCATTGTAAAGGCGATCGTCCAAGAACTCAGTTCCACCGGCAACGGCAGCGCCAAGTGCTAGGCCGATCCCGAGACCCATCCCGCAAAACTTCAACCGATTCGGGAAGTCCGGCTTCAGGGGTAAACTCGGCGGATCAATCATCTGAAAGTGTTCACCCTGCTGCAAGAGTTCCATGCTGGTCGCCATCTGCGACGAATTTTTCTTCTTCAGCAGATCGTCATAATTCGCTTTCGACTGTTCGTAACCGCGCGTCAAATCTGTAAATTGCTGCTCCCGCACCGGTTCTTGATTCAAACGCCCCTGGTAATCATTGATCTTCGCCTTCAGCGCCGCCACTTCATGTTCCCGGTTAGCGATTTCTGTTTGATTGGCCTTCAACTGTCCCTGCAGCTGAATCACCGCGGCGCCCTCACGGCTATCCGGGTCGTCCGGAAGCGGGGATGAATTGCCGCTTGCCGTGGCCGTGGCCGCAGCAGCTTTCTGATTGGCGAGCGCCTGGTCTCTCATTTTCTCGGTCTTGGCAATCTGCTCCTTCAGTTTACGGACATCCGGATGGCGGTCGGTGTAATGCGAGCTGAGATCGGCCAATTGAGCCTTCAATCTGTCCAGTTCCTGTTCCAGCCCAGGCACTCCTACGGGAGCGCCATCGGTGGACTTGACCACGCGTGGGGAGGAACGAGATTGATCCAGCATCGACTGCAAATACACGTTTTGCTGTTTCGCGGTATTGAGAGCGTCCTCTTCGTTCTGCAACTGCGATTGAAGGCCGGACAGAATCTGCAGGTTACTGCTTAGCTGAGTGGGGAGCTCTCCCAGGTGCTGGCTCTTGAACACTCGAACTTTCTCCTCTTGCTCCGCGAGGGCCTGTCTTGCGGTTTCTAGTTGACTTTCCAAGAATTTAGTAGTGTCTTCGGATTTTTGCTGCCGCAATTCCAGGTTCTCACTGATGAAGAAATTGGTCAGCTCACTCGTAACATGCTGCGCGACATGAGGATCACGGGAAGAATAATAGATGTTGAAGGCAGTAATTTGGTTCCGGTCCCCCCTCACTAGTTCAATCTCAATGTCCTTTCGCATTCGCTCAACGGTTTCGTCCGGGTTAAGATGATTCCGTTCCTGAGCATACAGATTCAGTTCCTCAATAATATGCAGCAGGCGCGTGCGGCTGAGGATCTGCTGCGTGATGCTCTGCAACCGTGCCTGCAGATCATCGGTCACGTTCGGAGTCACATAATCTTTCGGCATGCTGGGCTGTTCCACAAGGATCAGAGTGCCCGAACGGTAGCGAGCGGGCAGCACCCAGCTTGCACTCCATACCACCAGCCAGCCTACAAAGAATGGGACCAAGAAGTGCATGTGCCGGCGGCGGATGACGCCGACATATTGCTGAAGGTTCAAACCTTCTCCTGGTTTCTCGTCAAGTTCGTCCGTCATAATCTTTCCCGGCTACCGGCCCAACGGCCTTGAAAATTGATATGAGATGGTGACCAACGCCCGGTTGCGGTCCGGGGCAAACGACAGGGCCGTAATATTGCTGTAGCTTTGGTGCAGTCGCGTGTATTGCGCTTGTAGATTAAAGTGCTCGCCCATCTGGCGCTGCACGAATGCAGTGCCAGAAACGGTGTGGCCGTTGTTGCTAAACAAGGGCACCGCATCCACTACCCTGTTCTGCGTGTAACTTGCTCTTATCGATGCGTTCACATTTCGCGTAAGTTGGCGGCGCAAGGAAGCATCTGCACTGTTGGAGTGTACCGCGCCCACTAGCCCACCACCATCATTGATCCGGCGCGAGTAGCTCGCCGCAAAACTGGTCAACTTTCCTTGCCAGCTCACGCTTCCTCCGCCCGCCGGTGACCATGTCTGCGTTGCAGGCAGCAAGAACTGTTTTGTGTCGGAGTATTGGGGCCCGCCCCACAACGAGACCGACAAAGTCGGTTTCAGATAAAGCGTATAAAAAAGAAATGCGCTGTGGGCCTGGGTCTGACTCTGTGCTCCAGTCGGGTAGGACAGAAATTGTTGATATTGGTAGGTGGCGCCGACGTAGTGCATTTTCGAAAGGCGGTGGTTGTAAAACGCGGATCCCCCCTTCGAACTCGAATCGAACAATTCCGGTACTTGCGACTGGGTTGGGTAATGCAGATTCGTAAACGTACCGCTTGCTCCAATCATGCCATTGGCGTTGAACTGATAGGTCATCTCGATATTGCCTGTGTTCGTCAGCACGTCAGCTACCGGAGCGATCAGCGAATTGTTGGCCCCGAATGCTCCTCCCGAAACAGGCTGGACCAAATCCTGGTTGGGTTGATTCAACATGTTTGAAGTCTTCCGAAAAGTGTCCCCCAAACTGAACGTGACGTGCGGGCTTAGACGATACTTGAAATCACCCGCAAAGTTTTGATCCGCCTCGTTGCGGGCGCTGATCTTCTGGTAGAAAGTAAACCCAGGGTTATACGCGAGGACCCAATGCAAACGTGATCGCGTCTGGTCCAGCGAAATGGTCGGCCAGATCGAATACGATTCGTCACTCACCGGTTTACCATTGGCCCCGCTTACTACGCTGTCATCCCAAGCACTGCCAAACGTAAGCCCTCCGCGAAGGTAGTTAGAACGCGTCTCGGACGTAAATCCCATCGGGTATGCTTCCCCGCTAACGGGAGCTGGCGTAGTCATGGCTTCTCCACTGTCCCGACCGACTGCAGCCGGAGGCGCGCCCATCGAGCCATCCTGCGCCCAAACTGGAGTGATTGTCAGCAAGGTCATCCCCACAAATGTCTCGATTAACCAAATCTTTTTCAAGGGACCACTACCGTGTCGCGGGCCTGCAGCTTGACGTTCTGGGCCGAATCCTTGCCCTTAATGACCTCTTTGTAGTTAAAGGGCAAGCGGGATTGTCCACCGTCGGGATTTTGACGTAAAACATAGATTGATTTTTGTTTCGCAAAATCACGAAATCCGCCCGCCAGCGCAATTGCGTCCAGCACCGTGGAAGCGCTCGTCAGCGGGTATGTCCCCGGACGTTGAACTTGACCGAGGACGTTGAACTTCTGACTCCTGACCTCCGATACAATTACCGTAACTTCGGGCTCAGAAATAAAACTTCGCAGTTTGGCGGTCAACTCCAGTTCCAGCTGATGCGGTGTCTGCCCGCTGGCTTGTACCTCGCCAGCCAAAGGTAAGGATATTTTACCGTCAGAACGGACCGGAACTGTCCGCGATACTTCTGGCTCTTTCCAGACGCTGACTGCAAGAATGTCGTCGGCGCCGATCACATACGCATCATCGTGGCCCTTGGTTGCGCCACTGGATGAATCGGCTGTCGTTTGCGCCGGTGTTTTTGTCGTGCTTTTTCCTGCGTCAGTTTGGGCGAGCAGCGAACTCGGAACCACCATGCAGACGCAGAGAACAGATATCATTGACCGCTGCCTATACGCCTTCCTCAAGGTGATGGTCATAGTTTCACTCCAAACTGAACAATTGTACGCGCCTGCCATAGTTCTGATGCAAATACGCTTCTAGAGCTACAGTATTGCATCAGGCTCGTTTCCCGTTGCTTTTGAATCCATTTCCCGGAAACGCGGAGGGATAGCTCTCGGAGGCGCTCATGTGGTACTGCTCGATTTTGTACAACAAAGTGCGATAGCTGACCCTGAGCAGTCGCGCCGCCGCCTTCCGGTTCCAAGCGGTCTTTTCCAGGGCGCTGGCGATGGCATTCCTTTCGGCCTCCCACTTCACGCTTTGCACCAGCGACTTGAGCGAGTTTGGACTGGCCATTTGTTCCCCGTTCTGGCCGTTCCCCGAGGTTTCGTCGGACGGCCTGAACGCGTGTGCCGCCCGGGTGGCAGCAGAATTCTTATCCAGAGAGGCACCAAAAACCATCTCCTTCTCGCCCATCATGAGGTAACGCTTGGCGAATTCTTCCAACTCGCGTAAGTTTCCCGGCCAGGGATAAGACTGGCAGGCCTCTAGCGCAGACGGCGAGAATGTTCGGGCTGGCAAGCCATAGTGTTTTGCCAGCCGATACATGAAGTGCCGGAGCAGCAGAGGAAGCTCTTCCTTGCGCTGGCGCAGCGGCGGAGCTTGTACCGTGAAAGCACTCAATCGATAGTAAAGGTCTTCCCGAAGCTTTTTTTCTGAAAGGGCGCGTTCGATGTTGGCGCTGGTCGCCGCCAGAATCCGTACGTCAATCTCAATCATAGCGCCGCTGCCCTGGCGGAAAAATTGTTTCTTCAGCAACACCTGAAGAAGTTTGCTCTGCACGCTGGTCGGCATTTCCGCAATCTCATCGATCAGCACCGTACCTTGTTCGCAGAGTTCAAGTTTGCCAGGCCTGGTTCGAACCGTACCCGTGGAATCAATACGCTCAAACCCGAATAGTTCTGTTTCCAGCAGATCACCTGGCAGCGCGGCGCAATTCACCTTGAGAAATTTGAATCCTGAACGAAGCGACAATTTGTGGATCAGCCGGGCAGCAGTCTCTTTGCCGCTTCCGCTCTCGCCAAGAATCAGCACCGGAACGTTGGCCTGCGCCAGCAACTCAGCCTGAGCGCGCAGTTTGCGCATGATCGGACTGGCACTTACAAAAAAGGCGTCGTCTCCCACCGGTTCGATGTCGTCGCTGGCCAGTTCCATCTCGTCGTGGTCCACGAGCGCATGCAGTTGACCTCGGATCGCGCGCTCCAGATGTTCGTCGTCTAAGGGCCGCACCAGGAAGTCCTGGGCCCCCAGACGAACCGCTTCATTCTTACGCCCAGCGTCGTCGGGATAACAAAGCAGAATAATAGGAAGATGCGGACGCAGACGACGCAACCATCGCAGGATATGCAAGCTGTCCCCATCGCCACGGGGCAGATCCAACAGCATAAGGTCTGGCGTTTTGCCTGCCTGCACGGATTCCAGCGCTTCCCAACCACTACCCACCGTCTCCAACTGCCAGGAGTTCTGTTCCCCGATCGACCAGAGGGAACGAACCACGGTGGGCTCCTTGCTGACGACCAGGAGGCTAACCGCTGCGATTGTATTTTCTGTCACAGACTTGGATTTTCTTTCTAGAAATTAACTTCGGGAAAACTTAGGAGAGATTAAATCGGCTCAACGTCGTATCCCTGGATGCGGACTGCCAGAGATCTCTGGATTGCGTCCACGGATATCACCAGCGTGCTGTCTTCATTGCGCGCTAATAGGATGCCTTCCACTCCATTCAAGGCACCCCCACGGACCCGCACCCGCCTTCCGACCTGCAAAAATGGGTGCGCACTCCAAGGCATTCCCTCCGCAATCAGGGTTCGTATGGACTCAATTTGCGAGTCTGCGATGGGCGTCCCTGTGCCGCGTACACCGACGAACCTGAATACGCCGTCAACGCGCAACACACGCAAGCGTTCTTCGTGAGTCGGCTGAAGCCTGATAAAAACATAGCAACCAAACAGAGGCAGTTCCACCGATTTACGCCGGTCGCTCCAGCGATGAACCTCAGTGACCACAGGTAGGAAAGTCGTGACTCCCTGCTCTTGCAACCGCTGCGTGACTACCCTTTCATGTCGGGCTCGAGTGTGGATGGCATACCAAGCTTCGCCCCCTAACCTAGTGGCTGCGATCGGACTGGAAAACTCCCACGCCTGATTACCTGTACTCATAGCTTCGCCCTCTGGGTCACAGAGTGACCTTATGGTGGTTCAAGAAACTAAAAACTTAAGGATTTTTGATCTCAACCACTACAGGCCGAGGGGTGGCCGGTGAGATCAGGGGGATAATCTCTACTATATGTATCGAAATTGGAACAAATAGCGAGCGGAATCAAATCGTGATTCAGGCCGCTCTCTGCCATCCTTTAAAACTTCAAAGAAACGCCGAACGTACCTTTGGGGGGTCGTTACAAAACCTGGTATGACTCCGAGTAATGGGAGATGGGTTTCAGCTCTCGGCTTGCTGCCCAAAGGAGATGCAACTGTAGCGTCCTATGCACGTTGCTGCAAGAGGTACATGATCTCCCCTACGAACGTCTTATGCCATACAGGGTCTGAGGTACTCTTATCAAGAGATGTTAAGACTAGAGTATTTATTCTCATACAATGAGCACATATCCCGCTCACCCATCCAGATACTGGGTACTGTTCCCGAAGCAGTTTATCCATCTATACTGCTTATTATAAATGACTAAGGCTAATTCAAAAAGCTCAAACCCGACTAAATAATCAAGCCTTTTACGCATGCTTCTTAATGCCATAGCTGCAGATTATTGCAACCTGTGCAGGATACTGCACTAAATTCTTGCATTAGGTGTCCGGATGCGCTACGCTTTTAGAGCGAAACGTCGTCCATCGCTCGCGTCTCCCCCAAGAAATTGGAATGTGCTTCTCCCTGATATTGGAACTTCTCGATTCCATTGGGCCGTTCATATCTTTAGTCTGATGAGATTTGATGTAGTTTTATTTGGAGCGGAGCTCTAAAGTTCGTTGGAGGAACAGATGCATGATAACCAGACCGGCGATGAAAGGGTACGGGTACTGGTTGCCGACAATACCACGATACATACCCAGTTGCTTGCCAACGCCCTGAAGCAGGACCATGGACTGGACGTTGTAGGTTTCGATTCTGATTTCCGCAGCCTAGTCGCAACGGTTGCCAGCCACCGGGTCCAGGTTCTGCTGCTCAGTTCCAATCTGGGCGAAGACCCACAGCTCGCGTTCCAAGTTCTACGCACTCTGCAAGGAACATACCCCGGCTGTCGCGCAGTCATATTGTTGGACTCGTCGAAGCGGGAGGACATCGTCCAGGCTTTTCGTGCGGGCGCGAGAGGAATTTTCAGCCGGCACGAATCGATTGATAGCCTGGCAAAGTGTATCCGCACCGTTCACGACGGCGAGATCTGGGCCAGCAACACGCAGATGTCGTTCGCTGTGGAAGCTCTCGCGTCTTCCCCCACGGTTCGCGCCGTAGACGCCAATGGGTTGAGTTTATTGTCGAAGCGTGAAATGGAAGTCGTTCGCAGCCTTTCTGAGGGTCTCACGAACCGGGAAATTGCGGAACGGCTGGGTCTGAGTCAGCACACCGTCAAAAACTATCTATTTCGGGTTTTTGATAAATTGGGTGTCTCCAGCCGTATGGAGCTACTGTTCATGACCATGAGCAGTTCCAGTCCGACGCAATCGCTTCTACCTTCACTGTTCTTGAGTGACAAGGGTTATGGCGATAATGAAGTTACTTTGGCGATCTGTCAACGAGCTGCCGAAGAAGGCATTCCGCTAGCGCAATTCACTTTGGCGAAGACTTTAGCGGCCCGCAAATCTAGCCCGCAAGACTTGGTGCAAGCTTATATGTGGTATTTGATCGTGAGCGAACAGATTAGTCGAGCGAAGAACAACATGAACCGGGCAATGACCATGGAAGAACTGCTTGAGGCGGAACAGAGTGCTGCAGAGTGGATGAGAAAAACCTCCAGAATCCCATCGTCTTCCGTTGAGAACAGCAGGGACGGTCGAAAGAAAATGGCTGATTCGGATGAATCTTTAGCCTAATTCTGCTTAAAAATTTTGGGAGAAGAATCTAACTCCCGACGGGTGAGTAGGCGTGCTGTCGGCGCTGCTTTGCTGACATGGCGATTCCGGCAAATACGGCGGCTCCTGAAAGGAACAGATAGCTCAATATGGCCCCGCCTTCGGGCACCTCCAAATACTGGTAGCCACCTCGATTTTGCCCGTTGACAATCAAACCACCCGTCCAAAATTGATTGGTGTTCGGATTGTTCGGATTAAAAAGAACTGAGTAGCAAATCCAGTTTCCGCCGACCTTCGTCCACCAGGAAAACCACCAGCCCTTACCTTGAATGTAGATTCCCTGTATTGACTTGCTGTCAACTGCATTGACACCGCCAAATATCGAGTTCCCAGTGAACGAGATGGAAATATTCGAAAACAGGCCGGTACTGTTGACGGAAAAAGTTCCCGACACCGTTGTATTGGATACGCCTTGGAGCGTCACGCCAGAGAAACTGTTTATGGAACCAGCCGTGGCAGGAAGACAGGCCGCCACTAGAAATAGGACGCCCACTGAAAGTATACCGAAATATCGTCGCATCAAGGGCTCCTTCGACAAAGGGCAACATCACCCTTCTATTGGCAGCTTACATCCTTAGCTGTCTTTGTCAAGTCTGAGAATAATTGCAACAGGTCGCAATCCGCTGCAACATCACATGTAAGCAGTTCATAAATAGACGATTAAGTCAGATCTGTGACGGAGTTCGCTGTCCAGAAAATATGGCGGGTGATTGCCTGGTTAAATTTGGCGGGGGAGGAAACATCAGTAAAATTAGGTACCGGCGTGGCATCAAATTATGTTCGGATTTACTTCTTGCACTCTGCGCCGACCGCGAAAGAACATTGCTCCCAAGCAAGCCAGCCCAGCCATTAGTAAATACGACGCGGCCGCGCCACCCTCCGGCATGATCTGCAGAAACTCTTGCCCGGGGCAAGACCCTGGCCCGTTGGTGCAACCTTGCGGTGTCAGGACCACGAAGTTAGAGAATTGGCCTGCAGTAAAATTCGCTGGAATCATATTGAGCCAACTGTTGACACCCGCCCATTGGCTCGCGTTAAGGCCGTTCAATGCAGCCTTATCAAAGATTGACCAAATCGCAAATGAGAGGTACCCAACCTGCGTATTATTACTGGGATTGCTGCTCAAAGCGAGCATTTGCACGGTCAGCCACGCGGCCTGCTCGTAGGCGACCGTCTGGTTGCCCCAAAGCGCACTTCCCAGAGTTGAAAAATTATTAGTCGTGACATTCCAAGTGTGACCAATAACACTGTCATCTTTGAAGTCATCGCAGATCACGGTAGTCGCCACACCATTCACCGTAGCGTAGTAAGGCCCGACATAGACTCCGCCCATGACGTTGCTACCTGCGCCGGTCATCGTCAAACTGCTGCCGGCGAACGCGCCAGGTGCTAAGCAAAGGAGTACAGTCGCAGCTATACCCCACCATTTCAAGTTGGAACTAATCATGTTTTTCTCCGCACCGCAATGAAAGAACCTAGGACTCCATAAAGATTGGCTGTCGTCTGTGGCGGGGGACTACTGGAATCGGTGACGAACGGGGGTGGAAAAACTCACCAAAATCCGTAAAACCACTGTCTGCAATTTAGCCCGAGGCCAGCAGCCAGTCAAGATTGATAATTATTGCAATCCCCTTGCAAGCATTTGCGACTGCCCGTACACCATCCAAAATCAAGGACATACACAGCACTATCTCATTTTGAGTCGAAATACCGGAGTCCTTTTCCGTCCTTAATTCAAAACGTTCTGGCTCCAGCTTCTTGCAGATCAAGACGCTGTTGCCTCATCTTGGTGGCTTTAGCGGGATCCGTTCCAGGCGGCAGATCACTTTCCTCCAGGAAGAAGCACCATCCTGCCCGCCGATCTTCGGGACTTTGAGTCCACTCGCACTCGGCGAGGATTTTTTGTGCTTTTTCAACTCCGTCCAGCACGGCAACTACGCCACCCGGTACGTACGTCTTCTCGTTGAACAGAATGATGGTGAAAGAGCGGGGAGATTTGCTTTTCATAGGGGGACCCCGGATCAAAAATCATTTGTACGTCGCCAAGAAAAATATCTTGCTCCGCCGATTTCGTAAATGGCCTCTTGGTGTTAACCAGTGGCACAAGTGGGGTACTATTACCCACATTTGAGAACGGTCAAAAAATATTTCGGTACCGAGGGCTCAATTTGTTGATTGCAGTGTTGATCGCTAAACGAGCCTCAAGGACCGAAGCACATGCTTCAGCGGGTTCATGAACGTCAATGGAGGAAAGCTGAATGGGACTGCACCGCGAATCCTACCAAATCGTTTTCAGAAGGGGGCTACGACGTATTTTTTCATCACGCGTCACTAACGCGATCCCCTCAGCCCGGGCGGTTGCACCGATCAGCCTGTCCGCGGGATCGCGCGGGTAACTTTCCGGGAACTGCGCGGCCAGGACCGCGATCTCTTGAGTGATGGGCCTGACTATGACACCAACGGTTTCTAAGACCTGACGCACCGATGCCTCGATGGTTCCGTAGGTTTGGATCCGGCCGCGTGCAAATAGCGAGGCCATTTCCCACAGGCTGATCGAGGCCAGTGCCAACCCATCGCCTGAGCGGGCCCTCCGCAGGGCTGACACGGCGACCCGTGAAAGACGTTTAGGTTCCATCGCCGCCCAAAGAGCTACGTGGGTGTCAAGCAGGATCAGCGCAAGGCCTCCCAAGTCTCGGGATCTTCTAACGGTTGGGTTATGTCACCAACAATCTTCATGACGCCGGAGAGTTTGCCCAGGAAATCACCCGCCACTTCCCCTGCGGGCATGAGCTTTGCCACCGGCCGACCTTTCTTTGTGATTACAACAGGTTCACGAGTCGATTGGACTTGATCCATGACTTTCAGACATTGAGCTTTAAATTGTCCGGCTGGCATCGTTTTCATGACCACCTCGCATGACTATAGTCATTGTAGCATGACTCATCGCGAGATTTCGGATAGGACGGCTGCTGCATGAATGCGAATGAAAGCTACACCTAAGAAAGCTGAGGAGCTTCACTTCAGTTCTTGGAGTTTTGACGAGGCTAGTTGCGCCGCTTCGGTGGCGGGGTTTTCCTTGGCGATTTGCTCATAGAGGCGCTTGGCTTCGAGGGGTTGGTTATCGGCCTGGTAAGTGGCGGCCATTTCTACCTGGGCAGTTACCTTGCCCACAGTGCTGGCCGGCTTCGCGACTAGCTGCTTGTAAAGGTCTATCGCTTGTTTGTTACGGCTGGTATTGCGGTAAACCGATGCCAGACCCATTTTTGCCAAGGCGGCAAGATCATTGCCCCCAGAGGAAATCACCTTCTGGAGCTCACGTTCAGCGGCTACATTGTCTCCCATATCAGCGGAGGTCACTCCCAGGAAATAAGCGGCGAATCCAGCCGAGTGAGTATAGGGATATTTATCCACGATCGCCTGAAACTGTTGATGGGCTGTGGTAGCGCGCTCTTTGACGCTGGCAAAACTGGGTGCCTCTGGTTGCGCAGGCATATTGGCCGGGCGAACCGGCGTGCTTAGCGTCCGGACGGCCTGGCTCATTTCCAGGCTGGCTTTCTGGTCTTGCTGGCTGAGGTAATACCATCCGGCGAATACGGCCAAGGCAATGACCAGCACGACACCGGCCGCGACAATCAGTTTGCTCTTGTGCTCCACCGACCAGTGGGCAGCATTCTCCGCTGCACCCATCGTTACCCGGCTGAAGCGGTCTTGTTTGAGTTGATGACGGGTCTCTGCGCGCACGACTTCCCTTCTGATTCCGTGAGGGTGGCACTGACAATTCTTGAGTTTAACAGGCGAAAATCCGAAGCGTCAAAATGAATGCGGCGCCTACGCCGGCTTACCTTGCTTCTTCCAGTATGCCCTGTTCCAGCTTTTCCTGGCACTCAATGCAATGGCGGGTCCAGGGTACAGCCTCCAGACGCTTGGCGTTGATCTCCTTACCGCACGAAATGCACTCCCCAAAACTGCCTTCGCGCAGGCGTGACAGCGCCCCCTCTACCATCTGCAAAAGTTGACGGTCATTGTTGCTCTGGTGAAACAAAAATTCCTTGGTGTAGGAGCTGGCGGCCCGGTCGGCGATATCTTGTGCCGAGTCATCATCCATGGAACGACCGTCTTGCTCGGTGCGTGAGACCATGCGGCGCAACTCATGCTGCCGGGTCTCCAGCCTTTTCTTGAAATACTCCAGTTTCTTTTTGTCCATGGATGAATGACTCACTGCTGTTGTAGGCCCTTACCAGCTCGTACCGGTTCGAGGCCAAACGAAGATGATATGCGTGTGAAATGAGATGCGTCAACTCGGCTGCAACTTGATCAGCGTGGTAGCGTCTGAGGCAGATTCGCCAGCGCATATCCCATGACGGCCATCGCGGCCGCGTTCTCGTGTAACTCTCGCGGAACAACCTTATCCAGCGTGTCCGCGGCGGTGTGGTGATAGTTGAAGTATGTACGTGCATCCTGCATGATGCCAAATGTGGGAATACCCACCTCGGCCATCGGCTCGATGTCCGTTCCGGGACTGCGCTCGATCAAATAAATGAGGTTCGCTCCGATGGGTTGCAGAGCCTCTTGCACCGGTTGCAACAGTGGTAAGGTTTGGGCATTAATTTTGGCTTGGAATCCCAGGGGATGACCTGCACCGTTGTCGCTTTCAATAGCAGCCACGTGCTGGCTGAACTCCGCAGCATGGACCTTGGCATATGCTTTGTTCCCGCGTCCACCGTTTTCTTCGTCCATCCAGGCAATCACCCGCAGAGTGCGCTGGGGCCGTAAGTGCAAACGCTGCACAAGTTCCGCAGCCTCCATAGCAACCGCAACTCCGGCGGCATCGTCAATCGCTCCGGTTCCAAGGTCCCACGAATCCAAATGTCCAGAGACAATCACGATTTGTTCGGGATGCTCGGATCCTTTTAGATCAGCAATCACGTTGTGGCTCAACACCTCTGGACCCGCATGCCCCGTTAAAACCAAGTGCATGTGTACTTTGCCCTCGCTTGCGAGCCGTGAGATCAAATCCGCGTCTTCACTGGTAACAGCTCCGGAGGGAATGTTTGTCGCCTCGCTCAGTCCAGTGTGCGGAATCCGGTAATCCGCGTTGCCCACCGATCGCACCAGCGCTGCCACTGCGCCCATCCCCTCCGCCACCTTCGCACCTCCAACACGGTACGCTACCGCTTCTCCATAGGCCGCTCCTGCAAGCCCGTTCGCCGCCTTTTGCTGATCGAACGTAACGTTAAACAGCACGATCTTGCCGGCAACTTTCTCCCGGCCCATATTCTTGAGTTCGTCAAAGCTCCGCGCTACGACAACTTCCGCAGTGATTCCTTCCGCTGACGTAGGATGATTACCCCCGAGCGCCGTCAACACGATTTTCTGTGTAGATCCCGGCGCCTGGGCTGGATACTCCACCAGTTGTGCCGTCTCCTCGCCGCGAATCCAGTGCGGTACCTTGACCTCTTCCAGATGCACCTCGAGCCCGAGCTTGCGCATCTCCGCTGCGACATATTCCACCGCAGCTTCCGCCTGGGGCGAGCCCGTGGATCGAGGGCCAATGTTGGTCAGGTGCGCGAGCTGCTGATAGCCATAGTCGTCCGACAGTGCGGAATCGCGCAGGGCGGCCAGTTCGATCCGCAATTGTGTCAAAGAAGCGCTCGCCGGCCCAGACAGCTGACCGGACTGCGCCATCATGGGATTGGAATAGGTTAGGGTTGCGGAAATCACAGAGAGGGCTAGGGTTAATTGTAGACGCATATGGGTGGTAAGTGGATTCGATGTTGCCGTATGAAAATGGATTCGTGCGATCTTTTCATTTGTCTAACCCAAACATCATAAGTTGATTAACTTCGTGGCGAAATACGGTAGTGACTTGGTCTGCCAGGCTATGACGGTGAGCGCCTCAATCATCTCCGGTAAGTACTCTTCTTCCCCTCCAGCAGAGCCCGCGCAGCTCGTAATTGCTTCCGCTTTTCGGGACCGACTTCGGGATATGCCAGCTTCAGCTCTTCCAGCGTATCTACGATCGCTGCGGCCACTACCAGCCTCGTGTACCACTTATTGTCCGCCGGTATGACGTACCAAGGCGCTTTAGCATGCGCCGTGTGGACGATCATGTCTTCGTAGGCCTTCAAGTAGTCGTCCCAACAGGCACGCTCCCGCGCGTCGGCGTCGGAGAATTTCCAGTTCTTTGCGGGATGGTCCAGCCTTTCGAGAAAACGGCGCTTCTGTTCTTTCTTCGAGAGATGAAGAAAGAATTTGCGGATCACCATCCCATTGCGTGAAAGATGACGTTCGATGCAGTTAATGTCCTCAAAACGTTCTTTCCAGATGTGCCTGGAGGTCAGAGATTGGGGAATCTTCTGCTGCTTCAGCAGTTCTGGATGTACCCGGACCACGAGCACATCCTCGTAATACGAGCGGTTGAAGATGCCAATTTGGCCGCGCTCCGGCAGGCGCTGCATGTGGCGCCAGAGAAAGTCGTGGTTCAACTCCTCCGACGAGGGAACCTTGAAGGAATGCACCTGCACCCCCTGCGGGTTTACCCCCGACATTACATGTTTGATGGCGCCGTCTTTCCCGGCCGCGTCCATGCCCTGAAAGATCAACAGCAAGCCAAAGCGGTCTTGGGCATAGAGCTTGTCCTGTAGATCGGCCATGGCCGCAATGCCCTGGGCCAGGAGTTGTTCCGCGTGTGGTTTGGAGTGGATTTTCGAGGTGTCGCCAGGATCAAAATCTTTCAACCGGAATTTCGACCCATGGTCCACCCGGTAAGGCTTCACGAGTTTGCTTGCCCAGCTCATCGCAAGTCTCTAGGTTCGGGAATAGCAAGTCTATAACACTTGCTGCCAGAGCTTTGTCTCTGACTCGATCCTGGTTCCAGCGGCATAGGAGGAAAAGCGAGGTGGACATGCGAGTCGATAAGGCCCAGAAAAAGAAACTACCCTGTTCCGAAAACCACCGTTGCGCCAGCAGGTTTCTTCGCTCCAGGCTTTCGCTCGACGCTGACGATGCGGCCATTCTCGATGGGCACGCTGCCCTTCTCGACATGATCGGATTTCTCTGGGGAGATGATGGTGACGTCAGTGATCCAGATCCGAATGTAACCAAGCCGAGTAAATTCATAAACTCGATTATGCGGTTTCCTGCCGGAAAGTTCATGAAACCTCGGCTTGCCTAGGATGTGGATGAGAAAGACAGTTTCTTTTCAACTCAAACGGAATTGCAACTTAATTTCTTTACAGGGATGCCCTAATCCGCGATTCCTTATTGTGACCTTAAGTCACAAATCTATATTCGTGTACTTTTTGCGTTTTTGAAGGTGCGTATGCCACAAAATGGTTGCATTTTTCAGGTACTGAAGTAATATGTTACTTGGGCGCAGTGATAAGCGTCCGATCCAGTCGTGGCACCACCCCTTTTCTTCCATGGTTCAAGAGCCGTAACCAACTGTCTCGTTGCCGAGGAGGACAATAATGCCTCGGAGCAGGTTCGGAGAAGCGTTTTATGGCGTGGTATGCTTATTGCCTCACTGAACAGAGATCCCTAAACAATGGAGTACGCACCCGGCGTCCTTTTCTCCTTGAAGGAATTCAAGGCGTGAATGGCACCCCCGTCCTGAGCTACCCTAGCGGCGAGTTTGCCGTGGTAGTCAGCGAATATGATCGTGAAGCCGATGGCGCCAAGCTCGACGAAAAGCATGTGTTGGAGCATGCCCGCGTAGTCAGCGTATGCTTTCGCAACGGTACCGTTCTTCCCTTCCGGTTTGGCACGATTTTCGACAGCGATGACGCTCTTCGGGAGGCGGTGCGTACCAACCGCCGGGCCTTCGGAGTGAGCGTGGCCCGGCTGCGCGGCAAGGCCGAGATGCACCTTAAGGTGCTGGTCAAGGACGGTTCTCTAAGGGCCGCGATTGCCGACGTAGTCCTGCCTGATACTGTCGGGGGCGACTATTTGATCAAATTGCGTGAAAAAGCCTCCAAAGACCGCGAGCGCCAGACCAAAGCCCGTGCGCTCTCTGTGCAAGTTCACAAGATGTTCAACCCGCTTGAGGAAGAGGTCAGCTGCAAGCGGGTGAACACCAATGGGATGATGATTGACATTGCCCATCTCATTGACTCGAAGTCGGTGGAGAAGTACCAGAACCGCTATAGCAGCGCGGCCAAGCAGTTGAAGAACTGTGAGCTTGTTCTAAGCGGCCCCTGGCCGCCGTATCATTTTTTGCCCGGTAAGCTGCGCACAGTGGCGGGTAATTCCTAAGAACTCATCACCAATAACTTTCGCTAGAGCGTCGGCACCCAGGTGGATGCCGACGTTTAAGGCAGCGGCCTGCGGCGAATGTGCAGGGAGTTGCATTGTTTTGCCCTGGCTCAATCCGGCTTTCGGTTCGCTGGTCGGTCTTACAGCTAACCGTAACACCATTATTTTACATGTACTTCCAAACCAGTCCACTATTGCTGCGCGGGAGCTAGCGATTTGGCGTGGCAAGTGCTCCCTCCCTAGCAAGAAAAGAGGCCGCGCTTGACCTTCACTCTCCGTTCTCGACTTCTCACTCTAAGCCGATTCCTCAGCAGGATCGGCCCCTTGCATCGCCTTTCCTGAATTCCTACCTCTTGCCTCTTTTGAACTGTGGCCCCAGCAATGGGGCCGCTTTTTTGTGCAAGCCTGGACGAATACTCGTGTGTGAACTATCTTTGAGCGCCTGCACAGATTGCCAAGGCGCGGGTTGATGTCGTCCACCCTCGCGCCCGGCATCGAACTCGATCGGTGGACCGACTGAAGCTCGCACCTGATTCATGCTCTGTTGCAGATCCCGCGAAAAACCTCCACCAAATAGAGCAGAAAAGGCCGCCGTTTCCAGCGACCTTTAATCTTAAATCCGCCTTTTTAGACTGGATATTAGACTAGAGAGTGGACTCGATCTCGAATCCCCAAGCCTCAAGCAATGGTTCAGGGATATACTTGGAGTTCTTGTTGCGGCGGGCCCATTCCCGCAGGCGAGTGGAGCGCAGGTATTGATCCGGGGACAGCTTGTACTCGCGGACGACTTGCTCGAATTCAGTGATGGTAGGAGTAACCGGCCCGATGGGCTCCGGTTTACCCCAGTTCGGGTTTCCCCGTCGCTTTGCCATAGATATACGCCTCGCGTATGAGATAAACTTACACTGGTAAAAAGTTAGATTCAACTCATAGCTGGGAGGATGTAGCTTCTCGCCCCCGAACATAAACATTCATAAGTACTTACGTAAGGTTAAGTTGTCCGGAAGGCATTCATTCTAATGACTTTTTGGCAAAAGTCAACAAAAATATGGACATACAACGATTTCGTTCGCTTTGGGCGTCCCCCCACGGGACTCAAGCACACTTCTCGCGCAGTTTCAACGAAGGATACAAAGGGCATCTTAGTCGCCTTCGTGGTCAATTCTGAAAGGGGGCATAATTCTCGAGCATCCTTAATTTCTACGGAGAAAATGCCGTTGCTAACTTCGGATGCGCTGGAAACCGAAACGAAGCATTGGTTTTATCAATGATGACCTCGCCCCTTCACGTTCCTGGTTTGGTGTCTCCTCCTGTAAGGCATATGGTGATTACTGCCGTAACCTGGTTTCTTTCCACTTGCATTGACCGGTCCTCGCCGCAGCCCTAAATTGTATAGGAGGAGGGCTCTATCATGAAGGACATCCATGAAGTGCTGCGAAAGAAGCAGGCCGAGCAGGCCCAGTTGGGCAAGCAGATCGAGGCCTTGCAGTCCGCAGCCGAGCAATTGCGCGGAGTGGCCCACTTGCTCAACGAAGACGAATCAGAACGAGAAGGGGCCGCGGTCGGCCGATAAAACCCTGGGTAGGATGCTGCTGCAATGAATCTTCGATCACTGGTTCTGTGTTCTGACGAAAAAATCTTACGCGTCCTGCGCCGTGTCCTTGGCGATCTTGAGATAGCCATGGAGGAATGTTCAGACTCGGATTCGGCAGTCCGCCAGTTGACACGTAAAAGGTTTGAAGCGGTGATTGTGGACTGCGACGATGAGGAACTGGCCGCCCAGGTTTTGGCTTGTGTCCGTTCCGCCCCTTGTAACAAACGTTCCATTGCTGTAGCCATGATTGATGGCCAAAAGGCATTGCGCAGCGCTTTTGCACTGGGCGCGCACTTCGTCCTTTACAAGCCCATCTCGGCCGAACGTGCCCGCACCAGTTTTCGAGCGGCTTACGCCTTGATGAAGTGTGAACGTCGCCGCAACATTCGCATTGCCATGCAAATCCCCGTTACCCTGATTGGTAAAATGGCCAGCGGACAGAAAGCCCCATTTACTTCCGATATCGGGTTGGGGGGGATGTCTCTGAAACTTGCACGCCGTTCCCGAAACTCCGGGCCGCTACGCATCCGGTTTACTCTCCCGGGGACGGAACATGCGGTTGAATGTGGGGCGCAAGTAGCGTGGGAGGGGAGCGGCTCACAGGCCGGGATCCGTTTCGTGGACGTACCCGCCGACCAGTGGAACCATTTGAAGGAATGGCTAGCCCGGCACTCCAACGAGATTGCCCAGGATGACCCGCCGACCGTCTGCAAACTCACGGATCTCAGTCTCGGCGGTTGCTACCTGGAGATGCTTGCACCCTTTCCCGTGCATACCCGGGTAGTGCTCACCATGAATATCGCAAAACTGGAAGGCCACGTGGAAGGCCGGGTTCGCGTCATGCACCCGGAACACGGAATGGGTGTGGAATTCACGCGGACTACCCAGCAACAGCGGGAACGCCTGGAAAAATTTATCCAGGCACTGAACAGCAATAAGGACGCACGGCCTGAGCTTTTGGTTGCGCCTGAGGGCTTGGGTGACGACGATGAGGCTGTCCCGCAACCACCCTCAGAGGAGGAGATCGAAGACCCCTTGCTCGATCTTTTCAGAAGAAGCAGCGATCTGACCCCGGACAGTTTTCAGGCCGAACTGCATCAGCAGCGCAGCACCACTTCCACCACGGCGCATTCCGTCTCAGCCTAGTACCATTTTCAGAAATGCGGTAAAACCAAAACACACTTGTCATCTGGAAAAGAAGCGAGAAACCTGGGTGCTGCCTGCGGCAGAGATATGGCGGTGCAGGCAAACATCCATATCCCTCGCTTTGCTCGGGATGACAGTACTTAACTTAATAGTATTTGTCTCTGTCGCACCGTGACTGATGAACCGGTTCCTGTGACATCTTTGTAAAAGTAATGGTTCTCAAAGGCAACTCGGAGCGTCTAAATCTTAGCCGCAAATCGCGTCGAGCGGCAGTTCAGGCGTATTCCAGCCCATGGGAGACCAGTGAAATTTCTAAACCCGCTCTGCCTGTTTACGCTTTTCCTGGCGCAGCTTGCCGCCCAAACTCCGAAAACCGAGCCAATCCCACAGCCCGATCGGCGTTTGAAAACCGACCTGCTACTGGTGGTAGCGCACCCTGATGATGAAACCGGAATCTCCGGCTACCTGGCCAAGCTGCTGGACCAACACAAACACGTCGCCGCCGTCTATCTTACACACGGCGAGGCCGGTCATAACAATATGGGGCCGGAACGGGCGTCGTCATTAGGCGCTGTGCGCGAGATGGAATTGCGCCATGCCATGACGAAATTGGGAGTGGAGAATGTCTGGTTCCTGGATGGCCTCGACACGCCCAGCCAAAATGTTTTGCAGTCGCTGGGTCGATGGCACCACGGTGCGGTGTTGGAAGAAGTAGTCCGCATCGTGCGCCTAACCCGCCCGGAAGTGATGATCACTTGGTTGCCTGCAGTCTTTATCGGCGAGAATCACGGAGATCACCAAGCCTCGGGAGTATTAGCAACCGAGGCCTTCGATATTGCGGGCGACCCTGCGGTGTTCCCTGCTCAGCTCGCTGCACCGGTCCATGTCAATGAAACGCTGCTTGAGGGATTACGGCCTTGGCAGCCGAAAAAGATCTACTACTTCTCGGACGCGCAGGAGTCGAATCCGTTTAAGGGCAGCGGACCGCTATTATCTGTCAGCGAGATTTCGCCGACGCGCAAGGTCCCCTACGGGCTGATCGCCATGCAGTGCTTCGGATTTCATTTAACCCAATACCGCAAATATATTGAGACCTTTAGTACGCTGGATGAGCCCGGGCAACTGGCGAAGGCAAAGTCGGACTGGTCCGATCCCATTCAATTGACGTTTGGGAAATCCAATGTGGCCGGTGCTGCGACGGACGATGTATTTGCTGGAATCACGCCCGCGCCGATTGAGTTTGTCCCACACCGGACTGAGGTTGCACCACCGCAACCGGGCATTTCGTTGGAGCTGGCTGGGCCCTGGGGGTTTTACGAAACCTTCCGGCGCGCGCATGGTTTAGAGCATCTGCCAAAAGCTGCCGCACCCGAGATCGCGATCGCCGCGGGCTCTACGTTGCAGATTCCACTAATGCTGCACAACAACACTTCATCAGCCAAAGAGATCGCGTTGTCGCTGGTGGTTCCTGAGGGTTGGACCGATCAAACCGGAGTTGGCAGTTACACGGTCCCGGCTGGAGGCGAAGTGCCCGTGCTGGTCGCAGTGACCTCGCCCAAGACTACGGCATCGGCAGTGGATGAAATCACCTGCCACACTGAGTCCGGCGGTCAAAGTGTAGGCGTGATCAAAATGCACGTGCAACGGCGGTCGGGAGGATTGCCCCAGAATTGAAGTAATTGTGAAAGGACGCCGAGTGACCACACCCGACCGACGTGCAATACCGGTCCCGTATTTTCACTTTTTCTTGCCGAACAGGTTGATAATCTGATTGACCGGATTCGCAGGCGGCTGTTGTCCGGCACCAGCCGCCTGTCCCTTGTTGCCCAGAATTCCGCCAAGAAGAGAAGACGCTCCGCCCAGAGGATTGTCGCCGGTAGGAATCAAGCCCTTCAGACGCATCTGCGCCATTTTCTGAACATCGGGCATGAAGCGAGGGTTCTGAAATGTTCCGGTGACGATCGCCGGGATGACCAGTTCCCCCTGATTGTTGGACAGCGCTGCATTCATGATGCTGCCCATACCAGAACTGCCGACCTGTTGGCTGAACGCCTTGGTGAGCACTGCGTTCACCTGCATGTTCAGCGACTGACTGGCCAGATCAGCAGTGCCGGTTGCGCCCACATTGCCGATGTCCAGGGCTGCTTGCAGATTGTTGGTCTGCGCAATTCCATTTTTTACCAGGATGTTGCCCGTCATTTTCAAAATATTGGTGAAGCCTTGGTCTTTTTGTTGAGCCTTAGCGGAGCCCAGCAACGAGGTCAGGCGCTGGGAAATGTCCACACCGGCATAGCGAACGTTGTTGAAATTCAGGGCCAGGTTACCGTTCAGAGCTCGCATCAAATTGTCCGCGCTGAGCGACTGCACCGGACCAGCAGCGTGCATATCCACACTGAGATTGCCTGCACCAGTGACTTTGTCGAGTCCGGAAACCCCGTAGGCCTTGGCCATGGCCAGAAGATCAGGTAGCGCCGCCTGGGGCGCGCGCAGCGTGGCGTCCACTTGCGGCGCTGT
>Ga0207138_1043_pt1 | contig 22862 bp, 19 predicted proteins | sample Alteio_BWMinHeat_6_FD_153589 | JGI IMG/M metagenome (GOLD analysis project Ga0207138, IMG submission 153589) | Enriched cells from forest soil in Barre Woods Harvard Forest LTER site, Petersham, Massachusetts, United States -... | ecosystem: Environmental > Terrestrial > Soil > Temperate forest >...
CGGCTGGTGGCGGTATCAGCAAGTTCCCCTATGACCTGTCCACCATTTCCAGCCTGACCGGCACCAACCAGAGCGGGTCTGCCTTCAGCGCCACCGGTGGCGTGGGTGCCGATGCCCAGGGCAACGCCTATTTCGTCAGCGGCAGCAAGCTTGAAAAAGTAGATGTGCAGGGTAACCCGGTGTGGACCATCGGCGGCAGTATGTCCAGCATGCCTGGTACCAGCAGCGGCTCCCTGACTGCTCCCGTTGCCGTAGCGTTCGACAACGTGAATAAGTATGTGTATGTGCTGGATGGTGGTTCCATCAAGCGCTTCGATGCCAACGGCGGCTACCTGGCTACCACCAGCGGCAGTTTCAGCCATGCCACCGCCATCGCCTGCGATGAATCAGGCAATGTCTACGTGGCCGATACCGGCGGCAACAAGGTGTATGTCTTCGGCGCCGCTGCCCGCAGCTAGTCAAAAGAACTCTTATAAATCTCTATAGCTCTCTCATCCAAAACTGGTGGTCGCAAGACCACCATTTTTTTTTGCGGTATTATTACGCCAGGAGAACCTCATCACCAGCAAAGGAGAACGCTACATGGCCGCAGAATTACAGGTTCGCCGTTTTGGCACCCTGGTGTTACCGATCATCATCCTGTTGGGCGCGCTGATCTTGCTCTCATCCAGCGTGATTATTGTCGGGGCAGGGGAACGTGGTGCCGTTTTCGACACGTTCCGGGGCGTGCTGGAGGACTCTTTGAGTGAGGGGTTTCATGTCCTGGTTCCCTTCGTGCAGAAGGGATACCGCTTCGACGTACGTACCCAAACGTATACCCTGAGCGGGGCACCAAATGAAGGCCAGGTCCAGGGCAACGATACCGTCGAAGCCCATTCCCGGGACGGGCAGTCCGTCAAAGTCGACCTGTCGGTACGCTACAGCCTCGATCCCGAAAAGGTGTGGTGGATATTGAAGAAGGTCGGTCCCGATATGCAATCCGTGGAAGAGAAGATCGTCCGGCCGGAGATTACCAGCGTTGTGCGCAACTCGGTCCCATCTCTGAGCGCTACGGATTTATATTCAAACGTCGGCCGCTTGCGGCTGGAAAAGGAAATGACCAACTATCTCAAGGATTCCTTTGGCAAGAACAACATCCAGTTGGACGAGGTCCTGCTGCGCAACCTGGTTTTCTCCGATGAATTCCAGAAGTCTATTGAAGCCAAACAGGTCGCGTTGCAGAATGCGCAACAGATGCAGTACGTCCTGCAAAAGGAGCGGCAGGAAAAACAGCGCAAGGTCATCGAGGCAGAAGGCGAATCTCAGGCTATTCGCCTCAAGGGGATGGCCCTGGCCCAGAACCCACGCTTGATTCAGTATGAATATGTGCAGAAATTGACACCGGGTGTAAGAGCCATTATTACCAACCAATCATCCATCTTGAACCTGGGCGATTTTTTGAAGGGCAGCGAAGCAGAAGAGAAACACTAAGCCGGATCAGGGGGCGGAGCCATTGCGCTCCGCTCATCCTCGCAGGTGAGGATCTAAGTAATCGCTTTTCATTGCCGATATCACAGGAAGTTGTGATCCATTCCCTACCCTGGCCGGGCTCGGCTCTGGTAATGTTGACGCGATGGAGGCCTCATTAATGCCTGTTCAAAAACAGCTACCGCGTTCCTGTCCAGACACCATCGGTATCGACCAGGCCATCGCGGCGGTGGAGAGCTCCCCGGAAGGATCATTTCTAATCAGCAGTCAGGCTTTGCTAAAGCTTGGCCTGGGTAAGCGCATGGCCTCGCTCGCCCCCTTGCCGCAAGTGCGCAACATCGGTGCTAATTTCTGCCTGACCATCACCGCCGCCATCGGCGGAGTGAGCGTGGAGGGGCGAATGATTGCCCGCGCGTTACGGGCCGCTCGGCCTTTTTTGCTTGCCGGCCAGGCTTATCAAAGTCACGCTCAATATTATGGAAAGCTGGCTTGTCTGCTGAATGAGACGGTATTTGATCTGCTGCCCGGTCCAGAACAGGATCAATACCTCAATCGGGTGGAGCACCTCTGCCGGCAGATGGAAGAAGAAGTGGAGGCAGGGAACTCAGCGCTGCAGGCTGCCGAAGACGCGTTCCTCCGCAGCATTAGTGATTCCCTGCTGGTACAGGGACAGAAGAGCCATCAGGTCCTGGCCGCCTGAGCTTAGCTGGCTACTTGTTTATATAAAGCAGAATGGAGAGAAGGCCCGAGGGCCTTCTCTCCATTTATTGCCAGCGAATTAATTACTGGTTGAATTTCTTGATGGCATAGGCAGCTGCACCGGCAATGCCCAGGCCAGCGGCGGTGTAGTACAGGTAAGGCAGATTCTCCTTGGCGGCACCGTTAAGCGCTTTCAAGAAATCGACCACTGTGCCGACGTTGCTCGCCAAACCCTTCACGTAGTCCTTGGCCAGGAATTCCAGCTGTTTCTCCAGGACCATGACTTCCTTGACGCCCAACTTGAATTCCTTGCCAATGACCTTGGCCAGGTTGCGGGCGAGTTCAGGAGCGTTGGCGGCGGTGACGACCGTCGTGCCGAGAGCGGCCTCGATGGCGCCGGCCGGCAGGGCAGCGATGTAAGGAGTTACCGATACGATACCCTCACCAGCGCCCAGGGCGATCTTGCCGGGACCCTTGGCAACGTTCACCACGTTGTCCAGGGTGAAGGCCTTGTTGAAGTCATCGATACCGACTTTGCCCAATTTCTCGCCGATCTTCTTGTCGAACGGTGAGGTGACGACGCCGGCGCCGACTTCGCCCAGACCCTTGACGGCATTAACCGGAGAGCTGTTCAGAGCATCGGCGGCGCCTTCCTTCAAGTTCTTCCCGGCTTTCTGACGCAGCTTGGCGCCCTGGTCGGTGATGGTGCTGACGTCCTTCTTGACGCCTTCGATCATGTTGCCCATGTCGCTGGCGAAATCTTCACCGGCGCGCTTGAGGCCTTCTTTGGCCGCGCCTAATTCTTTCTTAGCCACCTGTGCTGCCTTTTTGGCTGCTTCAATGGCTGGATCACTTCCCATTTTCTCGATGCTCACGTTAGTATCCTCCTTACATCTTGATGCTGGCTACCGTTTATTATACCCAGAACATTTATTTTTTTTTGCGCCTCCGGAACAAATCTCGTCCGAATTGGCATTAAAATTGTGTTAATTATATTTTACTCGGGCTTAACCACTCTCCTTGTCATCCTCCCTCTTGATCCCCCTCTGGAGCCCACTGTCCCGGTTGTAACCTCATCGGTCCAACCCCGGACCAGGCATCCGGTTAAAATAGAGTTGCGTGCTGTAAAAGCGCATGGGTAGAATGGTTTGATAAGATCCTCTGGGAATAGTTTAGCATCCCCTCTCCCCCCTGCGTTGATTATCACATTCAACTTCCGTTCATGATATAGGAGGTTAATCACCAAACTTGCTACATTTTAATCAAAGGTTCATACATATCTAGATTATAATAGTTGCTTAATTTTCTGTTGGTGTAAAGATAGTGAAACTTCCCAATCGTCAAACAGTAGAAGCATTTCAGCTGCCGGAAAAACAGGATAAGGCCGATTATGTCAGGCGGTTATTCGCTTCCATTGCTTCTCACTATGACCTACTTAATGATCTGATGAGTCTGGGCCTGCACCGTCGCTGGAAGCAGATGGTAGTTGACCAGAGTGGGCTGCTAACTGGTGGAAGTGCCCTGGATATCTGTTGTGGCACCGGTGATATTACCCTGGCCCTGGCCAGGCGGGCCGGGCGGGCCGGCAAGGTTGTAGGCCTGGACTTTTCACCGGAGATGCTGGCCATTGCCCGGGAGCGATATGAGCGCCATCCACCGCCGGGTTCAGTGCAATTCCAGTTGGGGGATGCCCAGGCACTTCCCTTTATGGACGAGTCCTTCGACTGTGTCACAGTGAGCTATGGCCTCCGCAATCTGGCAGATATCCCGGCTGGATTGCGCGAGATGCGACGAATCGTGCGCCCTGGTGGCCGCATGGTGTGCCTGGATCTGGGTAAGCCGAGGGGAGCCGTCTGGAGTCGCCTCTACCGCATCTATTTCCTGGGCATTGTGCCCCACGTAGGCGGCTGGATTAGCGGGCAGCGCTGGGCTTATACCTATCTGCCGCACTCGTTGGCGGACTTTCCCGCTCAGGAAGGCCTCAAGGCCTTGATGGCCGAGACTGGCTGGCAGGACATTCGCTGTCTTGATCTGTTCGGTGGTATTGCCGCCATCCATATAGGCACCAAACCGGAACCATGACCCCGGCAAAGGCATGGCCTGGCCGAGCTTGGCTGTTGAGCACCTAAATCAATTCCTGAGGTTGCCTGTTCCAGCTAATCTTCACTCATCGTTGGTTATACTGGAGGCATTGGGCCGGCCGCCGGATTCGCTTGCTCCCATCCAACCCACTCATTTCTGCGTAATAGTCTTGAGCCTGATCGGCAAGTACGGCCAGTGACCTCGGACGCATGATTCTAGATGATTTGTTGGTCAAATGCATGGACAACCATGCAGTCGAAAACTGCCGGGACTGTCCAGAGCAACCGCATTGCCTGTTGTTGAAAGTAATCCGCGACCAATCCCATCTCGATCCTGATTCATTGGAACAGTTAATGCCGCGCCTCTCGTCGGAGGAACAATCGGTGGTCCAGCAGGTAGAGGCCCGCTTCCGCGCAGGACCGGCGGTCGAGGCGCAGAATCAGGAACGCGATCGGGCGCCTCCCTTGTATGCCATACCGTTTCTGCTGCTGCTGCGCCTGTTGGAGTGGCTCGGTTATGGCGTTATGGCGCTCATCGCACTCGGGCTTGCATTCATCCTCTGCTATGGCCTGGGAATTTTGCTGTGGTGGTTGTTGAACTGGGCAGGAGCGATTGTTTTAACCTTTCTGGATAGCCTGCCGGTCTCCTCTCCTCAACCTTCTCCCGAGCCGACTCCCTGGGTGACCGCAACGCCCGCAACGCCCGGCCAGGAAAGGGACCCCCATGTTCCTTGGGGCCGCCTTCACCTGACCAGCAGTGAGACGGGTCTCCAGATCCATCTGCACGATGAGGTCGAAAATAAGAATCTCCAATCGGGTGCTGCGGATCAGCGGCTGCCGGCCGGCCCCTACCGGCTACAGGTGGAAAAAACCGGCTTTACTCCCTTCCACGCCAGTCTGATCATCAATCCGGCAGCTACTACCGTCCTTGATGTCGTACTCAAGCCAACAGCCGGTAAGCTCAAGGTATATACGAGGCCGCCGCAAGCGCAGGTGAAGATTGATGGAGCCACGCGCGGTACTACCAATAGTCCACCCCTGGTCATTTACGGCCTTGCCAGCGGAACACACGATATCGAAGTGACCAAGACGGGCTATCATCGATTGGCGCAGCGGTTTCAGTTGGCACCGCGTCATGACCATGACCTGACACTGTCGCTGGAGCGCGCCCAAGGACGGCTCAATGTCGAAACACAGCCTATTTATGCCCAGGTGTGGCTGGATCAAAAAAATCGAGGCGATAGTGATGCCGATGGTCGCTGGCAGGCCACTGTGCCGGCCGGTTCTCACCGTGTCGGCCTGCGCAAGGCCGGCTATCAGGACGGTTCGGCGGTTAAGGTGGAGGTTGCCGATGGGGGCACGAAGACCGTGGAACTTGCACTACAGCCGTTGACGAGCCCAGCACAGCCGGCGAGCAATGCCCCAACTGGCCGGCCGACAAGCAAGCCGACGCCCCTGAGCGCCAGGCCTGCCGCGCCTGGAAAACGGCCGCCGGCAACACGCTCGTTGCCTGCAAGTAGTCAACCGCAGAATACTGGCGGACAGCCCGATTATACGCTTCTTCCCGCGTCCGGTGAGCAATCGGTTGCTCCGCAAGGCGATCATCACTCTGCGGACGTGAAGATTCCAGGCGGTAAGCCACCGCCCGCCGCGCACAAGGCTCCGCGAGCAACAGCCCCACCCTCTGCCGATTGGCCGGTCTTTGCCGGTAACTCCTCCTTGACCGGCAATCGCGATGATCGGCCGTTGCGCCAGGGAAGGCTCCTGTGGCGCACCCACATCGGGAAGTTTTCCCGCGCCGTGGCGGTAGCAGACACCGTTTACGCGGGAACCATGGACGGCCTGATCTACGCGCTCGATCGGCACAATGGCAAGGTACGCTGGCAGGTCTCCACCGGCGGTGCCATCTGGGGGAGTCCGGTATTACGCCAGGGGCGGCTCTATGTGGGCAGCGATGACGGGAATCTTTACGCCCTCGCCGCAGCCGATGGTCACCTGCTGTGGCAGCACTCGCTGGGGAGCGCGGTTCGGGGCTCACCGTCGATAGTCGGTAGTCTGATCGTGGCCGGTACGGAAGCTGGCAAGCTGACCGCCCTTCGCTTAGGGGCAACCAAAGAGCGTGATCGGCTGGCCTGGTCGTTCTCTGCCGGTAGTGCAATCCGTGCGGCGCCGGTCGTGGTGGGCCAGGCAATTATCATAGGCACGCGCGCCAGCAGCATTATGGCAGTAGACGCCTTTAGCGGTGAGCCTCTCTGGAACCGGACCGCGCTGGGCTGGAAACTCTTCAGCCTGTGGGATAACCTGGGACCGGTGCGGGTTCCCGTGGCCTATGGCCTGGGACGGCTGTTTGTTGCCCGAACAGACAATAAGGACAGCTGGACCCAGAGCGATCTCCATGTACTGAGTCCGCAAACCGGGGAAAGAATGGCCTCGGGCACCGTCAATGGCTTTGCTACCGCACCGGTGTTTTATCGTAATTCTCTCTATCTGGGCAGCGGGGACGGGCATTTGTATGCCCTGGACGCATTTAGCCTACAGCCACGTTGGCGTTATAACACGCGCCGCTATCTCACCTCTACGCCCGCGGTCGGTGGCGGCCAGGTCGCGTTTGGTTGCTTCGATCACTCGCTCTACGTACTCTCGGCTGACGACGGCCATCTGCTCTACCGCCTGCCGACCAACGGCATTGTCAGTTCCGCCCCGACGTTGGTCAATGGCCAACTTTTCTTTGGTTCCGAGGATGGTTATCTTTACGCGTATGAGTAGGGGCAGTTCCCCCTGTAGCTGCCCGGCCTTACAAGGTCTAAGTGTTTGCCAGGACCGGCTTCACCAACGCGAAGGTCTCGATCAGGGCTGCACGAGTGTCGTTGATGACCACAAGGATGGCTTCATTGAGGGGGAGTTGCAGGCTGCAACCCGAGGCCAGGATATGGCCGCCGCCGCCAAAACGACGGGCGATGGCATTGACATCAAGGCGGCCGCGGGAGCGCAGGCTAACCTTGATTTCACCGCTGCTCATCTCCTTGAATAACAAGTAAGCTTCGGCCGAGCCAATCGCGCGCATCTCATCAACAATGAGGTTAAAGTCTTCTTCTTGCGCGCTGGTAGCCTCGATCATCTTCTGCGTGCCTACCGCCCAGACCAGCAGGCCGTCCAAATCCGACTGCACTACGCTCAGCATCAAGCCCAAGAGGTGTGTGGCCGGGAAACTTCGCCGGTTGTTCAATTGATGAAAAACAACATCCGTCTTTACCCCTGCCGCCAACAGGAGCGATGCAATACGATGGGTTTCAGGTGAGGTATTGGAATACACAAACTGGCCGGTATCTTCACTTAAACCGGCATAGAGGCAGGTGGCGATGGCGGTATCGAAGGGCACGCCCAGGACTTCGGCCAGTTGCGCCACCAGTTGGGCTGTGGCGCCCGCCGTGGGATCGATCAATGCCAGTTCGGTGGAAGGGGTAACATGGACGTGGTGATCGATGCAAAGCCAGGGATGTGTGACTTCGATGCCTGGCGATACCCGGCTCACTTCAGCACAATCGACGAGGATGAATCTGGCCCCTGATGCGGGCGGCTCGGTGCGCACGGCGCAATAGTTGAGCAGGAACTGAACATAGGGAGAGAGAGCTTCCGGTGTATAAACTTCCGCTTGCTTACCCAGGCGGCGGAGGATCAGGGCCAGACCCATGGCCGAACCCAGGCCATCGGGATCGGGATTCTGATGCGGGCAGACGACATAATGGTCGTTGGCCAGCAGGGCTTCGGCAATAGGGCCGAGATCAGGCATCAGTCCTTTCCCCTTTGATCTTATTGAGCAGGGTCAGCACCTCGACGCCACGTTCCAACGAGTGATCGAGCACGAACCGTATCTCTGGTGCATGGCGCAATTGGATGCGCCGGCCGATCTCGCTACGGATGAATCCTGTCGCCGAGTGCAGGCCCCGCATGACCGAGTTTTGTGCATCCTCGTCGCCCATGACACTCACATAAATCCTGGCAACGCTCAGATCCTTCGTGACTTCTACATTAGTAACGGTGAGTAAATTGCCCGAGATGCGTATATCCTTCAGGCCTTCAATAAAGAGGGCGCTCATCTCCCGCTGGATCTGATGCGCGACCCGATCGACGCGTTGGTTGGTTGCCATGATCTATCCTACGTTCAGCGCTGCTTTTCCTGAAGGGTAAAGGCCTCAATAATATCCCCTGCCGCCAGTTCGGGGAATTTCTCGAAGGATATGCCGCATTCGTACCCGGCCATGACCTCGCGAGCATCATCCTTGAAGCGCTTGAGCCCTTCCAATTGCCCGGCGTAGACTTCCTGGCCATTGCGGTAAACCTTGACCTTGCTGTTGCGAACCATCTTGCCTTCCAGGACATAACCACCGGCAATGACGACGCCACGCTTGTCCAATTTGAAAATCGTGCGCACCTCCATTTTGCCGACGGAGACCTCTTCGAATTCCGGTTCCAACAGGCCTTCCATGGCTTTCTGCACATCTTCGATCAGCTTGTAGATGATCTGGTAGGTGCGAATGTCCACGTGCTCGGTGTTGGCCAGGGTGCGGGTGTTGGGATCGACTTTGACATTGAAGCCTATCACCAGCGCGTTGGAGGCGGCGGCCAGGAGGATATCGCTCTCGCTGATATCACCGGTCCCCGAGTGGATGATGCGCAGGGCAACTTTGGCCGTCGTCAGGCCATTCAACGCCTGTTGTACCGCCTCGACCGAGCCGCGCACGTCGGCCTTGACGACGATGTTCAGTTCCTTGAGCTGGCCTTCCTGGATTTGCGTGTACAAGGTGTCCAGGGAGACGTGGGAGATCGCTTTCTGCCTTTGTTCCGTCGAGCGGCGCCGCTCGGCAATGACGCGGGCCGTTCGTTCGTCCTCGACGATCTGGAACGTATCGCCGGCATGAGGGACGGACGGCATGCCCATCACTTCCACGGGAATGGAGGGCCCGGCCTTCTTCAAACGCCGGCCGCGATCGTCAATCATGGCCCGCACCTTGCCGGCAACGGCCCCTACGACGAAATTATCGCCGACGTGCAGGGTTCCCTGTTGCACCAGGACCGTGGCCACGGGCCCCATCCCCCGGTGCATCCGCGCCTCGATGATGATGCCGTTGGCCGGACCCTCCGGATTGGCTTGCAATTCCATGACGTCCGCCAGTGTCAGGATATATTCGAGCAGATCATCAATACCCATCCTCTTTTTGGCGGAAATAGGCACCATTCCGGTCTGGCCGCCCCACTTCTCGGGTACCAGACCATACTCAGTGAGCTGCTGCATGACTTTGTCGGGATTGGCGCCGGCCTTATCGATCTTGTTGACGGCCACCACGATTTCTACCCCGGCGGCCTTGGCATGATCGATGGCCTCGATTGTCTGCGGCATGACGCCGTCGTCGGCGGCTACCACCAGCACGGCAATATCCGTGACGCGCGCGCCCCGTGCCCGCATGGCCGTGAACGCCTCATGGCCTGGCGTATCGAGGAAGACAATTTGCCGATTATGACCGGTATTTTTGTCTTTGAGTTCGACGTGATAAGCACCGATCCGCTGGGTAATGCCGCCCGCTTCCTGCTCGGTCACTTTGGTTTCACGGATGGCGTCCAACAGCGAGGTCTTGCCGTGGTCGACGTGACCCATAATGGTTACAACTGGAGGGCGAGTCTTCAGTTTGTTGGGGTCGGTGGTGGTCTCAACCGTTGCAGTGGCCGGGAGTGGGGCCTCTTTATCGATATCCGCCAGGAACCCAAATTCACCGGCGATCATCTCCGAAGTTTCTACTTCCAATGTCTGGTTAATGTTAGCCATGATGCCGCGCATGAACAATTTCTTAATCAGCTCGGTTTCCCGTACCCGCATGCGCTCAGCCAACTCCCGCACATTCATGCCGGGATAGATGGTAACGATTCGGATTTCATCCTCTTTCGGTTTGAGATCCATGGGCGCGGTCCGGTCTTGAAGCCGAGAACGGTGTCCCCCGCGACGTTTATGGCGTTGCCCTCCCTGAGGACCGCCACCACCCCCCCAGGGGGCGGCAGGACGGCGCGGCGGCTGAGCCGGTGACGCAGGACTGGGCGGTAAGGTGCGGGCCGCCGGCTGCGCGAGGGTCGGGGATGCCGGTCGGACAGGTGTGACGGGTGGCGCGGGTGGCGTGGCCTGGATCCTGACAGGCAGCGGCGGGGCACTGCTACTGTGCTGGCCGCCATCGGCGGGCGAAGTGCTGGCCGGCCTGGTCGGAGCTGCTTTGGTCAAAGGTGCAGGAGACACAGCCGGCGCAGCCGTCACGGCTCTGGTGCCCGGGTCTTTGGCACCAGTGGCCGGTTCCGCCTTTGCCGGTGAAGTCGTCCTGGCCGTTGCCGGGGCGGTCTCTGCCTTGGCGGCCGGCTTGGTTACGGCTGTGGTCGAACCACTGTACCGATGTCGAAACAAGTCGAAAATCGGCTGTGACTGGTCCGGCGGCAGGCCCTTGATGGAAGCATTGAGCCGTCCGGCTTTGTCCCGGCAGAAGTCCTTGTGCTGCTTACCGATTTCCTGCAAGACCTCTTTGGCGGGGACTTCTTTCCCCAGTTCGTCCGACAATCGTTTGGCGATGTCGGTGGCCGACATCGGCGACGCTGTTTTCGTTAGATTTGTTACCTTGACCATTACCACGCTCCTTACACATTCATTATAGCGAAGCTGGCTCGGAGTTGGGCAAAAGCCGTTACGACGTGAAAAACTCCTCAAAGACAGCCCAAAATTGGCCTGGAATCAATACCTTTAGCGCCTTTTCCAGGCTGCGCCGTTGGCGTACTACCTGCCAACAATGTTCCTTGCGGCAGACATACGCGCCTCGCCCGGGGGCAATTTTGCGACCGGTATCGATACTGACCTGCCCCTCCCGATCACGGACAATCCGAATCAACTGGCTCCTGGGATGCAGGCGCCGGCAGCCTACGCAACGGCGGAACGGTTCCGCCATTCAATAGGTAGTGAGGAGTAGGCAGTAGGCAGAGTCGGCACAATAAAAACCTGTCTGCGTTGCCGCTACCGGACCAAGTTGCGTTGCTGGCGCCTTCCTGCTACTACCAGCACTATAAATCTGCTTACTGCCCATTGCTTACTGCCTGCTGCTCTGCTCAATCGGGAGCAGAGATGACAGGGAGCGGCCGGGTCCTTCGCTGGTGATATCGATGTGGGTGTTGGTGAGGTGGGCTGCCAGGCGGACGTTTTGCCCCTCGCGGCCGATGGCCAATGAAAGTTGATCTTCGGGCACCACCACTTTCACGTCACTGGCATCACGCGCCTCGACCTGGGTGCGGTTAACTTTGGCGGGAGCCAGGGCCGCGGCTACAAAATCAGCCAGAGTATCGCTCCACTTCACGATGTCGATCTTTTCGCCTTTCAATTCATTGATGATCGACTGGATACGGTTGCCACGCATGCCCACGCAGGCGCCGATGGGATCGACGCCGGTCACTGTGCTTGCGACCGCGACCTTGGTTCGATACCCTGGTTCACGGGCGATGGCTTTTATTTCGACAGTGCCGTCTGAGATCTCCGGGACCTCCAGCTTAAAGAGTTCGCGTACCAGTCCTTCGTTGGCCCGGGAGAGCACTACTTGCAGTCCTCGAGGCGTCTCCCTCTCGCCCACGATGAAGAGCTTGATGCGATCGTTGAGCCGGTAAAATTCGCCGGGAATCCGCTCGGATGCCTGGAGCACGGCCTCTGACTTGCCAATCTTGACAATGACGTTCTTGCTCTCCAGGCGTACCACCGTACCTGTGACCAGTTGTACCTTGCGATCCTTGCACTCGTCATAGATGGCCTTGATTTCAGCTTCGCGCAGCCGCTGGGTGATAATCTGCTTGGCGGTATAGGCTGCCAGGCGTCCGAAATCAGTGGGGGTCACTTCAATTTCCACGATATCGCCCAGCTGCGCCTCCGGGTTGTCTGCCTGGGCCTGTTCCAGCGAGATCTGAGCCAACGGCCGGGTGGCTTTATCCACAACGGTTTTCTTGGCCATCACGCCACATTCACCTTTGCGCAGGTCGAGAATGACATGCGCGTGCGCCGCTTCTTCAGGGGCGGCATTGATGGATTTCATATACGCCAGCAGCAGTGCCTCTCGCAGGGTAGACTCCAGCACCTCGACATTGATGCCCCGTTCTTCTTCGATCTGCCGCAGGGCTTCTTCCGTTAAAGCATTTATCTTCATGGCTGAATCAATTCCTCTCTGCTTTCCGTTTTTCTAGAACAGCGACCAGGCGCACCGAGGCTGCTGCGTGCCGCGGAATCTCGATCCTTTGCCCATTGCCCAGTTGCAACAGGATGGCCTCCCCCCCTAGACCCAGTAACATCCCCTCAAAATTGCGGCTGCCGGCGAGGGGCTCAAGGGTCTTGACACGCACCCGTTGCCCCCGGAATGTCGTGAAATCCTTGTCCTTTTTCAAGGGCCGCTCCAGGCCGGGCGAGGATACTTCCAGGTGGTATGTGTTAGGAATAATATCGAGGACATCCAGAGGATCGCCCAATAAGCGTGTCACTGACACGCAATCGGCTAACGTCACGCCGCCGGGCTTGTCGATCAACAAGCGCAGCACCCAATGCCCGTTCTCGTGCAGGTATTCCACATCCACCAGTTCCATGCCCAATTTCTCAAGGGCCGGTTCCGCGAATGCTTCTACACGATCCACGATCTTCCGCTTTTCCATCTCTCCATCCTGTGATAAGAAGAAAAAAGTGGGTGGGTCCCACTTTTCCGTCCACATATTGTCTACCTTGCTACAGCTTTCAGCGTAGTAAAGGCGAAGGTCGTTTGTAACGCGTCCTTAATGCTCAGTATGCCCCCGGTCCCTAGACATGTCAATGCGAATCACGGTGGCTGCTGGCAGAGGTCGTAGGGTCAGCTATAATAGAGGCGAAGAGGATTTTCCATGAGCGAAGGCCCCCTCGGGACAGGACCATTGCCCGCCGATCTACTCAACGAGCGCGTGCGTCATGTGGAATTGGCCGGCGATCCCGGGCCCGAGGACCATCCCATGCCGGTTGAGCCTTCCCTGAATGCAGACGAGACCCCGCCCCCGCCACCCTCGGCCCCGTCGCCAGGGCCGCAGCTGGAAACGCCCTGGATTTTTCGGGCCGTTCACTATCAAATGCGGGATATGTCTTCCACCCACTTGTTTGTTTGGACAATTGTCGGATGCGTCTTGGTGCTGACCATGTTCCTGCCGGTGGTGATCCGCTTGCTCGAACTGGTCACCCGACTGTTTGTGCTTGATCCCCCCGCATTATTCCTACTGCTGGTTGTCATGGCAGGCGGCTGGATCTACTTTCGGCGCAAGCAGCCGCCCCGTCGTTAAGCTTATGGCTCCCCCCCGCCGGCAACTGACTGCCCAGGTCCTTCTGCCCGTCACGGGTGAGAGCCTGGCAACTTTGACAGAATCGCAGCTTTGGACGCTGCATGAGCTGGGAACAGGTATGGCGAGCGCTGAAGTGGTGCGCAGCAAGGTGCAGACTGAACAGACAGAGGGTCCGTACCTGGATACGTCGCTGCCTCCCGCACTACAGACCAACCTGCTGCAGATCAAGAACCGCTTGGGGCGTGAGGCGCTGCGCTCCTGTCACCTGTGCGAACGCCATTGCGGCATCGATCGCCTGGCCGGGGAAGTGGCGTATTGCGGCATCGCCGCACAGTCCTATGTGGGATCTGAATTCATCCACATGGGCGAGGAGGAAGAATTGGTTCCTTCTTATGCCGTATTTTTCGCTGGCTGCACCTTCCATTGCGTATACTGCCAGGCCCATCGGGTGGCTTTCAATCCGCAAGCCGGTTTGGCGCCGACCGTCCCCGAGTGGGTAGCCTTGATTGGCGAGCGCCAGCGGCAGGGAGCGCGCAATGTCAATTTTGTAGGGGGGACGCCTGAGCCTCATATTGCGACCATTCTCGAAGTGGCGGCCGCCTTGCCGGACGAAGTCAACATTCCCTTAATTATGAACGCCAATATGTCCATGACCCCCATGGCCATGCAGTTGCTGGATGGCGTGATCGATCTTTACCTGGCGGATTTCCGCCATGGCAATGATGACTGTGCCCGCAGGTTGATGGCCATCGATGGCTACACGGCTTTTATTACCCGCAACCTGCTGCACGCCGCGGCGCACGCCGAGCTGTTGATCCGCGTGCTGGTGCTGCCTAACCATCTCGATTGTTGCCTGCGGCCAATCCTGGAATGGATTGCCGTCCACATGCCTCAGGTGCGCCTGCACGTCATGTTCCAGTACCGCCCGAGCTTCAAATCCTGGGAGGTCCCCGACCTAGCGCGCCAGTTGGACGCTGACGAAAAGGCAATAGCCATGCGCTGGTGTAGGGAGCTAGAGCTAAACAACCTCGTTATCCCCGGTGATACAACACGGTTAAGATCGACTGAAATCAATGTGTGAAGGGATTATACTATGCTACAGCATGCACGCGGGCTCACTTGCTTTCTGACGATTACAGCAATAGTGGTCAGTTCTTGGGGCCTAAAGGAAGCGGCGCACGCGGCCGGGAATAAAGGCATTCGCCTGGCTGTAATGCCCTTTGAAAACAGCAACAAGACTGCTGCCGATCCTGACCTGCAGGCCTTGTCAAGCGGTATCCCCGAGTCCATGATCCAGGGATTGAAGAATATCTCCGCGCTTCACCTGATCGAGCGGGAGAACATGAAGCATGTCCTCAAGGAGCAGACATTCGGCCAGACTGGATTCGTTGATGCGAAAACGGCCCCCAAGATCGGCGCCATCCTCGGGGCCAATATCCTGATGGTAGGATCCTATGAGGTGTTAGGAGATCAGTTGCGCATCAGTGCCCGCTTTATCAAAGCGGATACGGGTGAAGTGCTGGCGGACAAGGCCTTTACGGTTACAGGCAAGTGGAAGGATGGCGCCTTCCAGACCATGGATGACCTGGCCCAGAAATTTGTGGCCAGCTTCAATGTCCAGACCAGCGATGCGGAAAAGAAAGTCATATCCCAGACCATCAGTTCGACCAAGAACTATGATGCCTATACACACTACCTCAAGGGCCGCGAGTACTTCCTGCATTTCAACCATTCCGCATTCAATCGGTCCATTGCCGAGTACCAACAGGCCCTGACCATCGATCCGCAGTATGCCCTGGCCGAGGCAGGTGTTGCCTACACCTATTATTATCAGGGCTTCCTGGAAGAAGAGGTAGGCAATGAGTACCTGAGTTACTACCAGCAGGCGGAGCAGCACGCGCGGCGCGCGGTAGACCTGGCGCCCGACTCCGTCCTGGCACACGTGGCACTGGCGCGCGTCTATCTTGACACCGAGCGGGTGGACGACGGGCGGCGAGAGGTCGAAGCTGCTGTCAGGTTGAATCCCAATGATCCCATGGTCCGCTTTGCGGCCTTCGCTTTGCACGTGCGCGATCGCCTGCAACATGGCGGCGAGTTACCTAGCCTGAACCCACAGGCCTTGGCCATGCGCCTGGGCCCCGAACTGGCCGAGCTGCAGGCGATCAAGGAAGACAATCCTAAAGATGGGGTGGTCTACATGTTTGCCGGGTATGTTTTTGCACAGTTGGGCATGGCCAGGGAAGCTTTGGCCGACCTGGGCAAGGCCATTCAGCTGAACCCAAACCTGGGTACGGTGACGCACCTGGGCTTGATGAAGCTGTACCAATCCGAGGCCACCTCGCTCGGCGGCGCCGTCAAGAATAAGCACGCAATGGACCTGGTCAATAAGGCGGTCCACGAGGCGGAACTCTATCAGGCGTTGGACAAAGACTACCCCAACCCGGTGGTGGACCTGATGCGTGTGGCCAGGCTGGTGTTGCAGAAGCAACCCGCCAAAGCCTTGCCGCTCCTGCAGCGGGCGTTTGCCTTAAATCCTAAGAATAAGGATACGTTGGACCTTGCCATGATCACTTACTTCAGTCTGGGCAATCGTCAGGCGTTGCTGCAGGCGGTGATGGCGCTGGCCGGGGTACTCAAAGAAGAAGTTGATCGCGGCCAGCGGTCCAGCGCCGGCCGGCTGGGAACCCTGCTGTTGCAAACCGGCTATGCCGGCCAGGCGTTGCCATACCTGCAAGCATTTTATGAATACATACCCAATGCGGAAACAAAAGCGCAGATCCTGAAAGCCCAGATGGGCAACGTGCGGCAATGGTGAGCGGCAGGTCAGAGATCTTCCAGGAACAATTGCTGGACGATTGGAAGTTGGTAAATCTTCGTCGCCACATCCTCAACCAGCAGTCCTGCGGTATCGAGACAAGTGTTGGCCTGGCGATACAAAACCAGTCGTTCCTCCAGGATTTTTTCCAGGCGCATGATGAGTTCCTCTTCTGAGTGGCTGCCCCTTAGTAACGGCCGGTGATCTCGCTCCCACCAGACCCGCCGGGCCAGTTCCTGAGGAGGGGCCAGAAGAGCGACAATCCAACCACATTCATGCAAAACGGGCCAATTGTCAGGGCGCAGCACGATGCCGCCGCCCGTGCTGATCACCTGCCGGCGCCGCGCGGCCAACTTGCACAGTGTCCGATGTTCAACCTGTCGAAAGTAGTCTTCACCTGGTCCGGCGAATACGTCGGCGATGGAACGATGCAACTGCTGCACCACCTGGGCATCCACGTCGACAAACTGCCACCTTAGCAAATCAGCCAGCAGCTTGCCCACGCTGGTCTTACCGCTGCCCATCGGCCCGATGAGCACCAGGTTTGGTATAGACAATGGTTTGGTCATTGCCGGATAGAGCCAGGAAATATCAAGCCAGTAAGATGCCCCAACATGTTTGTTCCAAGAAGAAGAGGGGCGGGTAACCCCGCCCCCCTATATTAGCGCGTTTTTTAACGCAGGTCTTTAAAGGGCCGGAAGTCCTTGAATTCATCCATGAAGGGGCTGCGCCGGCCATTGACTTGCAGGGTCTTTTCATTGAGCACCTCGGTCGCGATATGCGGCGTCACGACAATCATGATTTCGCTGTCGCTGTCGCCGTTGGTACTCTGGCTGAATAGCAGGCCCAGGATAGGAATTTCACCCAGCAGCGGCACACGGTTATGGGAATTGGTCGTGCTGCGGCTGATCAAGCCACCGATAACCAGGGATTCGTTATCCTTGATGCGCATGACCGTTTGCACCGCGCGCTTGATCTTCTCGGGCGTGACGTTGCCGTTGAGGATGACGTCCTGGCCACGGTCACTGACCTCGGCGTCGATGGTGATCACCACATTATGTTCATCATCGATATGCACGTTCTTGATGGTCAGTTTGGAACCAATGTCGATGAACTGCACGCTCTGGGTGGTGCTGACGGTGGTTTGCTGGCTGGAAATGACCGGTACGGAATCAGTCAGGTCGATGGTCGCGGAATCACCGCCAGCTCCACCGGAGCCGCTACTGCCGTCACCGCCCACAATCATGGCCACACGCGGGTTAGCCAGGACCTTGGCCTTGGAGTCATTGAGCAAGGCGGTCAGGCTGGCGTTGAAGTTAGGGGTAAAGTTGCCCAAAGAACTGAAATTGATGCCGAAGTTACCGGCCGACACGTTGCCTGGGGCATCAACGCCATTGGATGTCGACTGCGGATTGGTATTCAGCATGCCAACCCCGACCTTGCCGGCACCGAGCCCATAGCTGGCACCCAACTGGCGGCTGACCGAGGAGGTCAAAGATAGTACCTTAATCTCAACAAAAATCTGTGGTTGAGGTACGTCTAAGAAGGCAATGAACTTCTCGGCTTTGCGCAGGTCGTCGGGAGTGGCAATGATGGTCACGGTGCGCGTCCGCAAATCGGATATAATCTTGGGTTTCAAGATATCTGCACTGGCGGACGCGCCCCCGGCACCCCCCGCTTGAGCAGGCGCGGCCGGCGCAGGGGGAGCCACAGCCCCCAAACTGCCAGGCGGTACAGCAGTTACCGTTCCGCCCGGTCCCACCGCGGTATTCTGCGCCGGAGCCGCGGCGGTGGAAGTGAAACCACCAGCAGCTCCGCCTGCAACTGCAGCCGTGGCCTGTTCACCCACCTTGGAAAACATTTCTTCCAGTTTAGTCTTGATCTGATCCACGCTGGCGTTGTTGATGTGAAAACTCTTGGTGGTAAAAACGTTGAAACCACGGCGGACCAGGCTATCCGCGGTGGCCACCATGTAAGTGTTGCCAACGCGCGCATAGCGCAGGTTGGCGATGGCCAGCACCATGGTCAAGGCTTCACTCAAGCGGACCTCGCGCACGTCCAGATCGATACGCTCCTTGGCGGCCGCAGTATCGATGAGAATATTCAGCCCGCCACGCTTGGCGAGGACCTGAATGATGTCCCGGATAGAGGCATTGCGCAAGGAAATCGTGATCAAAGGATCCCGCGGCAGGGTGAACTTAATAGGTAGTTTAAAGACACCCTCTTCATCAGTGACCACGGCCTCTTCATCCGCGGCGACAGGATTAGTTTGGGCAGGTTGAGCAGCGGTCGTACTCATGTCCTGGATACCCTGCTCTACCTCCGGAATGCTCGCAGGCTTCTGGGGAGTGGCGCGGGCTACGGGAACGGACGCCGCCAGTAGGACACTGGTAGCAAGCGCGGCGCAGACGACTCTGGATACCCGTCGAGTGGCGCTCAGGTTTGGCATTGTAATTACTCCCTAGTATTCACGAAAATGTAGCTGACGGTGCTATTACTTAGCTGTTTTGACTCACTGCAACCATATCCTATCACTCAGTCTTCAAGACATCATTATGACCCTTGCCATCGGAAAGGGTAATGGATAAGGCACGCTCATTAATATTGGTGATTGTGACGACATAACCTGGGCGACGAATCACATCGCCGACCCGTACCAATTGGGTATTGCCGTCGACGTTAAGGATCGCGGCCGGTTCTTCGTCGCCCGTGACCAGACCTTGCAAACTCAGGCCCGCTTTGAGCGGGGGCGGCGTCGCCGGCGGCGCAGTGGGTGGCGCGGATGGTTTCACCGAAGGCAGATTCGGTGCCGGGGGTTGACCGGGCAGCGCTACGCCGGGGATGGGCGGCGGTGGCGGGAGGCTGGACTTCTTAGGTACTGCCAGTAACGATTTGAAGGGATCTTCTCGTCCAATTGTGACGGGATTTTCATGCAAAATCGTATTGTTATTGGAAGCCGTTATCGAGCCGTTGGGCCCGCGCACGATCACATTACTGGGTGCCGCGCTGGCCTTGGCGGCAGGATTCTTCTGCTTGCCCGGACCAGGCTTCGTCGTGGGCACCGCGGAGGCTTTGGCTGTGGCACCGGGACCCGTCTTGGCACTGGGCACGGCCGGTGTCTTGGCCATAGGGGTGCCGGACTTCTTCACCCGGGGGTGCACCACGGGCGGTGCCGACAACGATGCCGAGGGGGCGGTGCTCAAGGGCATCGTCGTAGACGGGTACGCGGGTAGCCGCTGCTGCTGCATCGTGGGCATATAAGATACCGCCAGCAGACCCAGGCCTGCCACGAAAAAGAAGGCAGGCACCATAATCTGGCGAATAGCGATGGTGCTCATAGTAACTACGGTCCTCCTGGTGATCCGGCGCGCGGCATGACAAAGGCATGGAGATTCAATTCGGCGGTCAGAGGCAATTGCTTGCCCTCAGTCGAAGTCGAACTGGGGTGGAGTGCCAGGGATGTGACCTCCAGCGTCCGCTCATATTTTTCAATATTTTGGAACATACGGATCAGGTCCGGGTACGTCCCTTCCACAGTCAATTTCACAGGCAGGCGGCGCAAGTTCTGTTCCGCGGTGGTAATTCCCGCGCCGCCGCCTTTATCGCTGGCCGGCGCCGGCGCGGCCAGGCTGTAAGCAGTCCGCTGGCCTGGGGTGAACGCCTTGATTTCATTATTGGTTCCATGGGCAAACTTAACGATATCCACCAGCAGGTTCACCAGGTTGTCATCACTGGGGATCTTGCGCTGGATGGTCTGTAATTCCGAGCGGATTTGCGCCATTTCGTCTTCAACCTTATGGCGGCGCAGTTCTTTCTGCTTCTTTTCCTCGACCTCGCTCTCCAATTGAGCGTTCTTGGCCTTGGTATCCTGATAGGAATCATAGTTGGGCTTCTGATTGTAAGCAGTAATACCCAGGACCGCCAAGGATATGACCAGACCGCCCGCCAATTTTTGGCGAGCCGTAATTTGATCGGTGTCTATCGTCCTCCCTAAGAGGCTAAATTTGGGCATAGTACTCTCCCTGATTACGCTTGGGGATGGCGGTCGAGTGTGTCTTTTTGTACATCATAACATCCGGCTGACCTGCTCTGCCGTGGCGCGCAGCATATCTTCGCCCCCTGCCAGCATTCCTTGTCATTCGAATTACTAACTCCATCTTACTTTTGGATTGCTTCAAAGAATTTCTTTGACCGCGCTACATCGGCCTCATCCTTGTTGTTAGGTGGTGGCGTAGCCACTGGCAGGATGCCTGTATTGAGCTTGCAGGTCAGCTCAAAATCCCGCAGGATCTGGCCCTTGGCGCCTTTTGCCGTCGATTCACTCTTGATCTCCTGCTCGCTGATTTTGCTAAGGGTCACCGACTGGAAGTAAGGTGAATCCTGGAGATTCAGCATGAAAACCGCGATGGATTGATACGTGAGAGACTGGGCCTCGACGACCAATGTATCCTGGGTTTGCCCTTCGGCGCCGCCTGAGGTCTTCATATCCAGCACCCACAGGTTGCTGGGCATTTTATTGCGCACCTCGTCTAGCAGGCGCGACCAGAAGAACGTCGTACTGGTCACCCGCGTCAGCACGTTCTTTTCCTTGATTAGATTATCCTTTTCGTGCTCCAGGTTAGTCAGCCCCTTGAGTTTCTCATCCAGATCCTTGCTTTGCTGCTCCCAGGATGCCTGTTCTGCCTGAGCCTGGGCCAGCTTGGTGCCCAGGTATTGCGAACCCACAATCGAAACGACGGTTGAAAAGGCCACCATCCCGGCCACCGTCAGCCATACGCGATCAAAATTCTTGATGCGGGCTGCCAGATCCTGGCTCTGGTGCTTCTTGGCCTCGAAGCCCAGCAGGTTGATACTGATGACTGCCATAGATTAATCCCCCTCCACCCCCCGCAATGCCAGACCAATCCCGGTCGTCAGCAATGGGGCATTGACCCGCAGAAAATCAGGCGGGAATTGCGCTTCGTCGAATTTCAACCGTGACAACGGGTCACCGATTTCGACATCGATGCCCAGCCGGCTATTAAGAAACTTATCCAGGTTACGTATTTTGGCCCCGCGGCCGCTCAAGACCACGCGCGCCACCGTGTCGGTACCCTGCGCCTGGAAGAAATTGACCGAACGCTGAATTTCATCATAAAGTTCGTGCAGGACAGGTTTGATGATTTCTGCCGCGTCCTCGATACGCTGCGGGATCTGCTCTTCGTGTCCAGGGATGGACAGAACCATCTCGTCCAGCAATGTACCGGCTTCCTTGGGGGTCATATACAAGCTGTTAGCGATCACGTCGACCAGGCTATTGGTGCCCAACGGGACGCTGCGCGAGAAGCGCGGGATGCCGTTCTTGAGTACATTGATGTCGGTCGTGTCACTGCGAATCAGGATCGATGCAATCGCCTGATCATCGTCAGCCAGGCCATGTTCGGCCCCCTGGAGCGCGCGGGCCACCGCAAACGACGCGATGTCGACCACGACGATTTCCAGGTTGGCCAACTTGGCCATACTGACATAGGAATTGACAAGCTGCTTTTGCGCGGCCACCAGCAGCACGTCCAGGCGGGTCTGGCCTTCCTCTTGTACCTCACCCAGCTTTTGGAAATCAATATAAACTTCGTCCAACGAGAACGGGATGTGTCGTTCCGCTTCGAACGTAATGACTTCCTTGAGCTCTTCGTCAGGCATGACCGGAAAGCGCACCGGGCGGGTAATGGCCGATTGACCTGATACGGCTGTAATGGCCTTTTTAGCCTTGAAGCCGTTGGTGGCCCACAATTCAGCTACTGCATCCGCCAGTGCTTCGGCATTGACGACTTCCCCGTCCCGAAAGGTATCCGGTGGTGTGGCTCCAATAGCCAGCTTTTCCAATTGCAATATATCTTTGATCTTCTTGATTTCTACCATGACGATAGTATCGTTGGTGATGTCGATACCGATGGGTATCTCTTTTACAAACAGCCCCACAATGGAGGCCTTTATAGCATTGAAATCGAAGCCGGCCATATCAATTATTTCCTATCGTCAATCCCAGATACCAATCCCATAGTCGTGGCCCGGTAAAAATGGCCAACAGTCCGCCGCTCACCAGCGACGGGCCGAACGGGATCTCATCATGATGTCCCCAATGAGCCTTCCTTAACCCGATGAGGGCCAATCCTATCGCGGACCCAAGCAAGAAGGAGGAAAATACCGCCACGATCAGCGGTCTCCAGCCTAACCACGCGCCGAGCATCGCAATCAATTTGACATCTCCACGCCCGAATGCTTCCTTCTTGTAGATAAAATGACTGATGCGAGCCAGTGCGTCAGCAAAAAGATATCCTGCTACGCAACCGATCGCGGCTGCCTTCCAATCATGAGTGACAAGCAGATTATACGCCAAACCCACCAAGATTCCTGGGTAGGTGATCACATCTAAGATCAATTGATGATCAATGTCGATCCAGAAGATG
>Ga0207138_1044_pt1 | contig 22806 bp, 19 predicted proteins | sample Alteio_BWMinHeat_6_FD_153589 | JGI IMG/M metagenome (GOLD analysis project Ga0207138, IMG submission 153589) | Enriched cells from forest soil in Barre Woods Harvard Forest LTER site, Petersham, Massachusetts, United States -... | ecosystem: Environmental > Terrestrial > Soil > Temperate forest >...
TGCGCCACCGCAAGAACGACCGCATCGGCAGGATGCAATGCATCGAAGGCCGTCAGCGTGACGCCATATTCCGCGCGCGCTTCTTCCGGCAGCGCCAAGGGGTCATGCACCTGCACCTGTACGCCGGAAGACCGGAGTCCTTCCACGATATCGAGCACCTTGGAATTGCGCGTATCCGGCACATTTTCCTTAAATGTCATACCAAGGATGGTCACGATCGCCGCCGTTCGATTGCGTTTGAACAGGCCGCGCACGCATTCCTGCGCGACGCGCTGGCCGACGCCGTCATTGATGCGCCGGCCCGCCAGAATCACTTCCGGATGATAGCCCGCCTTCTCCGCGCGGAAGGTCAGATAAAAGGGATCGACGCCGATGCAATGTCCGCCCACCAAACCCGGATAGAATTTCTGGAAATTCCATTTCGTGCCGGCCGCGGCCAGCACGTCGCCGGTATCGATGCCGAGCTGATGGCAGATCGCCGACAATTCGTTCATGAAGGCGATGTTGAGATCGCGCTGGGTATTCTCGATCACCTTGGCGGCTTCCGCGACCTTGATGGACGGCGCGCGATGGATGCCGGCGGTGACGACGGAGCCGTAAACAGCGGCGACAATGTCGAGCGTGCGTGTATCCTGCGCGGACACGACCTTGGTGATGGTCTCGAACCGATGCGCCTTGTCGCCCGGATTGATGCGCTCGGGCGAATAGCCGACGGTGAAGTCTTTCCCCGCGCGCAAGCCCGAGACGCGCTCAAGCACGGGCACGCAATCCTCCTCGATGGCGCCGGGATAGACAGTCGATTCATAGACGACGATCGCGCCGCGCGCGAGCGCGTGGCCGACAATTTCCGATGCGCCCAAGAGCGCCGTGAGATCGGGCCGGCGCGCGGCGTCGATCGGCGTCGGCACCGTGACGATGAAGAAATCCGCCGCGCGCAAAGTCGTCGCATCATGCGTATAAGTCAGTGTCGCATGCGAGAGATCCGACGCTTCGACCTCGCGGGTGCGATCATGGCCCCGGCAAAGCTCGTCGATCCGCTTGCGATCGATGTCGAAGCCGATCACCGGCGCGCCGGAGCGCGCGAAAGCCACCGCGACCGGCAGGCCGACATAGCCGAGGCCGATGACCGCAAGTTTACGTCCGTGCGCCACCGACAGCCCTCACCCGCCCCTCTTGCTTCGCCGCTTCTTTAGCCATGCCGTGCTTGGCGCGGCAATAGGCATCGTCATCGTGGTTGGCGCTTTCGGCCCAAAAGGCGATCGTAAAGCGCGACGACGTCCTGTCCGATGCGAATATCGGAGAATTCGCCTTCCACCAGCTTGCGGCCGGCGGCGCCGAAAAGCCGCCGCAACTCGCCATTGCGCACAAGCTCGGCCAGCGCCTCGGCCAAAGCGGGCGGATCGTCCGGCGGCACGAGCAAGGCGTTGAGGTTTTGCCGCGCGATCTCGCGGCAGCCCGGAACATTGGTGGCGACGATCGGGCGTCCGCAAGCGGCGGCTTCGAGCAGGCTTTTCGGCAGGCCTTCGCGGCGCGAGGGAAGCACGGCGATATGGGCCTGCGCCCAGACCGCGCCGATATCGCCGACATGGCCTAGTAAAATGAGGCCCGGCCGGCGCTTCCAGCTTTCGATCTCGTGCTGCGGAATCGAGGCTGGATTGGCGACATCGCTCTCGCCGGCGATCAACAGCCGCAGCTTCACGCCGCGCGCGACTAGCAGATCGTAAGCCGCGATCAGCGCGCGCAAACCCTTGTCGTAAAGCAGACGCCCGACAAAAGCGGCGGTGATAGGGCCTTGCGGTTCGGGCATCGGACGCAAAGCGTCGATATCGACGCCAGAGCCTGGAATGAGAAATGTCCGGTCCTCGTCGATGCCCAAAGCCGCCATCGCCGCGCGATCATCCGGATTTTGCACGAGGATTGCGGCACCGGGCTTGTTCAGGAGCCAACGCAATAATGTCGCGAGCAGCGGACGGATGAGGCGCGCCTTGACCCCGCGCGAAGTGAAGCCATAACCGAGCCCCGCCAGGGCATTGAGCTTCACCATGGGCAACCCTATCGCGGCAAACGAACCGATAATGGCGGGCTGCAAGGCGACGTGATGCACGAGATCGGGACGATGCCTGCGGTAAAGGCCGCGGATCTGGCGCACGATCGTGAACAGATCATAGGGATTGAGGCTGCCGCGCCGCCATGCCAACGGATGCAGCGTGAATCCCTCCGCTTCAATGGCGCCGTCCTGACTATTGACATGCGTAGCGACATGGACTTGGTAGCCCGCGCGTCGCGCCGCGCGCGCCATGGCCAGCCGATGCGACAGGAAATACCAATCCTCGGTGACGAGATAGAACAGAATGGGCGATGATTTCGACGCGACGTCCCGCATCACCGGGAATTCTTGTGAGAGCGCGAAGGCCGCTTCTGGATCGATATTCACGATGATGTCGTCTCTTGCAACAACAGCCGGGCGATCGTCGTGGTCGTTGCGCGGCCAAAATCGATCCGGAGCGTAAATGCGCCGGCTGATCTTGTTCGCGGCAAAGGCGGCGATTTCCGCATCACTGCTCTACCTCGCCTTTCGTTCGGTGAATATCGAAAATATCCGCGCGCGGCTCAATGACGTTCATATCGGCTGGATCGTTGCGGCGATATTGCTGCTGATCGCGCAAGTCATACCCTTTTCGTTGCGTTGGCGACAGATCGCATTGCAATGTGGCGCATCGCTTCCGGTGGAGAAGGCTTTGCGCTTCGGCTTCATAGCCACCTTTTTCAATCAAGTCCTACCTTCCACCATCGGCGGCGACGGGGTGCGCATCTGGCTGTTGGGACGTTCGGGCGCAAAATGGAAGGCCGCGACCTATTCGGTGTTGATCGATCGCGCGACGGGCTTGATGGCGCTTTCTCTCCTGCTTCTTGTTTGCCTGCCTTGGACGCTCGCCTTGGTGCGTCATCCGGTCGGCCGCAACACGTTGATTGCTCTTGAGGCCGTGACGCTGGCCGGAGGCATTGTCTTTCTCGCGCTTGGGCGCATCGATGGATCGTGGTTGAAAGGCTGGTGGCCGACGCGACATCTCACGGACGTCGCGGCGACCGCCTATCGGGTTCTGACCGGACCGCGCCTGCCTTTGATCGCGGCCTTGTCGCTTGGCATTCACCTGCTCACGGTTGCGGCAACATGGTGTGCGGCGCGCGCCATTGCGGCGCCGCTCGATTTCGGACAGGCTTTGATGCTGGTCCTCCCCGTCATCCTGGTGGCGAGCATTCCAATCTCGATCGCGGGTTGGGGCGTGCGCGAAAGCGCGATGATGGCGGCCTTCGGCTATGCCGGCCTTGCCGAAACCGACGGGCTTGTCGTATCGATTCTGTTCGGCATCGCGGTCGTCATCGCCGCGGCGAGCGGCGGCGTGGTGTGGATCCTGAGCAACGAGCAGCGCGCCGCATGGGCGGCAGGCGATCATGCCTCCAGCCAATAGCGTCAATGTCGCGCCGGCCGAAATGAAAACCGCGCGCCGGCCTTTCACCGCGCGCAAGCAGCTTTTGCTCGCACAGGCCGAACGCCTGGCCGCTGAGCGCGATTATTGGGCGGCGCGGCATTCTTATTATTATAAAGAAGACTGGCGCTATCTGCGCTTCCTGGTGCCGCAGGGAAAGCGCGTGCTCGATCTCGGCTGCGGCAATGGCGGGCTGTTGAGCGCCTTGCAGCCGGCGGAAGGCATCGGCGTCGATTTCAGTCCCGCCAAGATCGCGCGCGCGCAAGCCGCCCATCCGCATCTGCGTTTTCTCTGCGCGGATATCGAGGCGCTCGATGAGGCCCCGCTCGGCGACCCGTTCGACGTGATCGTGATCTCGGACACCATTGGATCGCTCGACGATTGCCTTGAAACGTTTCGTGGCCTGCATCCCTATTGCAAGCCGGATACCCGCCTGATCGTGTCTTATTATTCCAGGTTGTGGGAACCGCTGATGGCGCTCTATGCGCGGCTGGCGGCAAGCCAGCGCCTGGTCCATCGCAATTGGCTTTCGAGCCAGGACATCGCCAATCTTTTGCAGCTTGCGGATTTCGACGTGATCAAGCGGGAATGGCGGATCCTCTCGCCGTTTGCGTTGTTTGGCCTCGGTCGGCTGATCAATCGCTTTATCGCGACGCTCCCGCTCATCCGAAAGCTGTGCCTGCGCAATTACGTGGTGGCGCGCCCGCGGCCGCCGGCGGCTTTGGGCGATCTTTCAACCAGCATCGTCGTGCCTTGCCGCAATGAGCACGGCAATATCGAGGCTGCAGTCAAGCGCGTGCCGCATTTTTGCTCCAAGACGGAAATCATTTTTGTCGAAGGCGGCAGCAGCGACGGCACCTGGGAAGAAGTGCAGCGCGTGATCGCGGCTTATCCGCAATATGACATCAAGGCACTCAAGCAAAGCGGCAAGGGCAAGGGCGATGCCGTGCGCGCGGGTTTTTCCGCGGCCAAAGGCGACGTGCTGATGATCCTCGATGCGGATTTGACCATGCCGCCGGAAGACCTGCCAAAATTCTACACGGCTTTGGTCGCCGGCAAAGGTGAATTCGTCAATGGATCGCGGCTGGTCTATCCGATGGACAAGCAGGCCATGCGGTTTTTGAATCTGCTGGCCAATTATATCTTCGCGCTTCTATTTACTTATCTGCTCAATCAGCGGCATACCGACACGCTCTGCGGCACCAAGGTGCTCACGCGCCGTCATTACGAGGAATTGGCGCGCAACCGCGCTTATTTCGGGGATTTCGATCCCTTCGGCGATTTCGATCTGTTGTTCGGCGCCAGCAAGCTCAATCTGAAAACAGCAGAAGTGCCGATCCGCTATGCCGCGCGTGAATATGGCGAGACTAACATTTCTCGCTTCCGCCATGGCTGGCTGTTGCTGCGCATGGTGTGCTTTGCCTTCATGAAGATGAAGGCGCTTTAGCAATCAGCGTGCCGTTCCCAAAGCGGCAACAAGCTCACCGCCTTCGATCCGCTGCAGCACATGCCCGCAAGTCTGTCGAAGTTTTGCGAGACAGGCATCACGTTGCACGTTGGTGCGCTGCCAAATGCCGATCCGGCTGGCCGGATCCATCGGCTTGTCCCTGAGAGGCGCCGACATATTCGTAAAACGCACGAATAGCGCGAGCACATTGCGATGCGTGTCTTGGCATTCGCAGAAGAGCTGTCCGAGCGGGCCATAGTTGATATTTCCACCCGGGAGCGGACGCAAAGAGCTGTCGACCATATTGGCTTGAATGGGCGCGCCACGCGCAAGAAAACCAGCTTGCTCGGCTTCCGCGATGAGTGACTTCGTGGGGAAAACGATCGGCGAATCGTAATGCTCGACAAAATTGCGATCGGTCGGCGCCCCCGCTGCGCGCGCAATGGCCGTGAAGGCGCTCGGCGCCTGCAGAATGAGTACAGCGAGGCCGGCAACGAGAGCCCATTGCGGCTGCAATGCATAGCCCAGCGCGATCACACCGGCCGCGAGGAACGGCAATGAATAGAGAAGAAAACGGAAATAGCCCGGCCAATTCTGCGACGACCGATCAAACGTGAAAAAAACCGCGATGCCAAATCCGGCGACGAGCAAGCAAGCCAATACAATGCGTTCACGACGGCATTGCCACAGCGCAATTGGAATGAGCACGAGCGCCGCAATCGCAAGGAAAGCGCTTACATTGGGAAAGGCTAAGTTCACTTGATGGAAGACTTCGGCGAGATATGCAGCCCATCCTTCGCCAGGCGTGACGAATTCAACGCCTCGATTTACTCCCATATCTTCCAGATCGACGCTTTGTCGTGCCGCGTAATAGAGGACGAATGGAACACCGGCGGCGACGGCTGCGGCCGTCAATCGTGTGCGTTCGGAAAATGGGCCTCGCCATGGCTCCCCCGCCAGCCAAACAAGCGGCAATGCAAGAATGAATGGCTCTTTCACGCAGGCGCCAAGTCCGGTCAGAAGGCACGCGACTGGCGCGCCTTCCCTGCCGCGCACGATAAGGATCTCCACCGCAAGCAATACGAATATCAGCGCCCATGGCTCAAGATAGACGGAATCAAAATAATAGATCACGTCTTTGTGCCAGAAGAGCAATGCTGCCGCCGGAAGAATACGCAAATCCGGCCAACGTCCGATCAGCCATGGCCGCAAGGCAAACAACCAAGCGGCGGCCGCACAGAACCCGGAAAGGCGTCCACCCAATTCGAGGTTCTTGAACGCGAAAGCTGGTCCCAGAAATGGCATGCCGAGAAAATAGCCGCCGCCCGGATAACGCAAAAAGATTGATGTCTCGAACAATCCCCATGCAGTCAACGCGATGGCACAGACACACAAAGCTGCGGCTCGCCACCGTCGATAAAGAACAACAGTGATTGCTGAAACGAGGATCAAGACGAAGACACGCGAGCCCAAAAGCGCAATCGGCTTTGCAATCAAGGTGCGGACGTCGTCCAGCATCGGCACTTTTAACGGTGATGTACCGATTGGCGACAGCCACCAAAAGGCCATTCTGTAACTTTGCCCCACATGAAAATAGGAATCACCGCTGAAAGGAAATTCACGATTCCAACCGAGCACAAGGCCGAATATCAATGGCGCCAAAATCGCAAGACCGATCGCCATATTCGCAAAAGTCAATAACTGATGCTTTGGCCCTTCGCTTGTAACCTTAAATTGTGGAACCAAAATCGCAATTGCTGCGATCGTCAATAACAACAAGACCGGCCATAGCCGGGACATCGCGCCAAAACGAAAAAGCGAATGATTGAAAACGACCGTGCCGAGGCAGAAGAACGAAAGAAAAAAATTTCCTGCGCGGCCGCTTTTGTCAAAACGATCTACAAACATCGGAGAAAAAAATCTCGGCGCCGATTAAGAAACCAGAATTTCGCGACTCGGCGCGAAACGAGTAAGTAAAGATCGCCCGACTGCAAAGTGCTGCGCGATATTAAATACGCCTGCCGCAGCAAAAATAAGCACAAAAGGCTCAAGAGGAATCCGATAACGAACCGATCCAAATGTCACCATATGCACCAATGTAAGAAACCCAATAATCAACAGGCACGGGAGCATAATACGGAAGTGACTGCGTAATGTTGTGAATAGACCGAAAATAGCAAGACCAAGAGTTGGAAGAAAACTGGCTACTGAAATGAAGACAATCAGTGGATTCTGGTAATCACCGACATAGGGCCAAGGGCGCCACAGACGGGCAAATTTAACAAGAGCCATAGAGAGAAAATGCGTCGGCTCCGCACGAATATAATCGAGCGCCGCACGGGTATATGCTTCGCCGCGCCGCACGGGATTTTCGATTTTCGCGAGCGGACCTAGATCTACGTCAACGTCGCCAACGCCGCCGCCGCTCCGATTGAGCGGGTTGTTACCGGTATAAAGCACCATTCCACCCGCCGTGTTGAGCCGAACAAACTCGCCGTATTTTGCATAATTATGCAGCCACCATGGCGACATCAGGCCTATATAGACGAACGCGTAGACCGCCAAGCGGCCAATCGAGAACGATAATGGTCGGCGATGCACAACCAGGGCAAAGACTAACACGAGGAACGGCGCAAGAGGCTCCAGCGCCGGTCTGGTCAACAAACTTAGCACCATGAAGATGCTGCCAAGAAAATAATGCTCTCGATAAAAGCTGAGTAATCCCGCCAACATGAGCGTGATGAATAACGTTTCAGTCAATCCGGCCGCTGCGAAAAATACGAAATGCGGCCAAAGTGCAGCCAATAAAGCCGCTATCAAGGCTATGGCTTCCCGGCGATAGACTTGCAACGCAATGGCATAGACGAGCCAAACTGTCACAAGTGACAGCGCGAGATCAGCAATCTTTTTCCCCCAACCTGAACCAACCAACGCAATCAATGCCGGATAAAGCGGCATTATCAGTGTATTGGTCATCAGATGAAAATTGCGGAATTCCGTCGCGGCCGTAACGTATTTGCGGGCATCCGGGAACGGTTGGTCGGGCAACAATATCATGGCGGCAATGCGCACCAGAAAAGCGAGCGCCAGAATTCCTATCAATGCCGGCTGAAGGTTATGCTTCTTTAAGAGTGACATCACGATCGTATCTATGTCTGGTTCAAGGCTGTATTATTGGGCGCATAAAGACGCGCAAAAGCCTCAGCGGCTTTCGCAGATGCAAAATTATGGACGATACGATCGCGCGCCTGCATGCCGCGCGCTTGGCGGTCGGGAATCGACCGTACGACTTCCACCGCGATCAAATTAATAAGCGCTTCAACATCGCGTGGTGCCATGATTGCACCAGTGTCTCCAATGATAATCCGTGCATCTCCCACGTCGGTCGCTATCGGAACGAGTCCGCAACTCATGCCTTCGGCAAGGACGTTGGAAAACCCTTCGCCATAAATTGAGGTTGAAACAACAATATCGGCCGCAGCATAGAAGCGCGGCAGATCTCGTCGAAGCCCCAGGGCCAGCACATTGGCAGGCGCCTTTAACATTTCGGTGCCCTTGCCGATCATGAGTCCCCGCACCTGTGGCAATTTTTCCATGGCGGCAAGAAAGCTTGCGTGATCCTTCATCGGGTCGATGCGCGCGACATGGATGGCGAGGATGGCCTCCGAAGAAATTCCGAATTCCTCACGTACCTTCGCCCGCATAAACGGATCAGGGCGAAAAGCCTCTATGTCGATGCCGTTCGAGATAACCTCAAAACGGCGAGGACGATAACCTTGCGCGAGATGCGAATCAAAACCCGCGCGCGAATTCGCGATGATGAGATCAGGCCACCGCGACAACCACGCATTCAAGTGAATGATCGTGCTATAACCGCCAAGATTCATGTTGGATGCACGCAGATTCCAAAATAGAAGTCTTCTATTTCGTCCCAACGCCAAGCGATGCGCGAACGCGGCGAACAGATCGCCGTGATACATCCAACCTTGAATGACATGTGGTTTCAGCCGATTGACAAGCCGCACCAGTCGATAAAGACCAATCAATACGCTGCTCTTGGCGCGGACACCAAGGGGCGTCACTTCAATTCCCTGCTTGGTGAATTCTTCCGCCCAAACGCCGCGATCGCTGACCGATACGACATGCTGTTCTAAGCCCTGTCGCTGTAATGCCTTGGCAACTTGAAACAAATTCCGCTCGGCACCGCCCATGCCCAGTCCGCTGATGACATGCAAGATCATGCTGGACCGGCAATAAAAGCGAGTTGCGTGAAGAGCGCAGCGTCGTCGTAACGCTTACGCCACCAGGGATGGATGTTGCCGCTATAAGTCGCTTGTGCATAGCGCGAAGGAATGATCCGGGCCGAAATACCCATTTTGGCGAAAAGAAAATCAATGTCGGGGAGACGCAGAAGATTGATCGCCCTGCCTCGACGCACGATGTAATCTTGTGGTTCTTGTTCGTAGAGACCTTCGAACGGATTAGTCGTTGGATAATGATTGCCGAAATCGACGAGATGAAGGGATCGCGTGCGTGGAGTTTGAATGGTGACAAGCTTATTGAGCACGCCTTCGATTGGAAAGACGTGCTCGAGACAAGACTGAGAGAGAACGATATCAACGTCGCGCTTGATTGGTGCCACTTCGAATCCGCAACAGTGAATTACCATCCGCTCGGTTATCGCACCACAGAAAGCGTCAAAATCCATCCGCGGTCCATAAAGTGCGGTGAGATCAGCGTGAAAAATAGACAGGTATTTTTCTGAGATCTGCTTACTTGCAAATAAATCCATATCCCATTCCGGTTCCGCACTTTCGAATGAAACGGCCCCACAAAACAAAGCGAGTGGACCAAAACCAGCGAGGGGTCCGCATCCGATCTCGACGACCCGCTTTCCTTCGAAATCGAGCGGCTCCCACGGCATATGCCGTCGAACCACAGCCTCCTGCCGTAACAACAATTCAGCAAAACGTATGCCTCGGCTGTGTTTGCTCGATGACAATAATTCATTGGCAGTCCATGAAGGGCCCGACGGTAAGACCGGAAGACGGCGGCGAACAATTCGCCACGTTTCGCGCGGCGTAAGCGACAATAAATATGAAATCTTGCGCATCTGGATTATGCAAGTTTCGAAGCAGGTCGAGCACAAATTTCGCTTAACAATAAAGTAAAAGCGCTCGCTGCATTTGCCATGCGATAGATGTCGGGAAGAAATGAAGGACGAAGCGACAAATCCATTCGTACGGGAGTGTCACGCATCGCGGCAACAAAACTGTCCCCGGAGGCTACAATTTTGATGGCGCCATTCGCTGCCTGTGCAGCGACCTCCGCAACGCCGCCTGACTCCGGTGTAACAATCGCTGGAGTCCCACAAGCTAGCGCCTCCAGCACAACATTGGGTAATCCCTCCCACCTCGAAGACAACAGCAATGCGTCCGCCCCGGCGATCCAAGGAGCGGGATTGGGCTCAAAACCTGGCAAGTCAACCCTGCCTTCAAGAGCAAGCGCTGCGACTTGTCGCTCCAAAGAATGCCGTAGCGCGCCTTCCCCGAAGATTGTTAGCCTCGAATCTGGAGACAGCTTTGCAAAATCCACCAGCAAGCGATCGTACCCCTTCTGATAGGACAATCGGCCGACGGCCACGAAACGTCGACCCACACCGCACTTGCGCAGCGGCATTGCCGCACTTAATCGCAAAGCGTCTTCGTCAACAGGATTGGAAATAATGGCAGTACATGCTCGCTGCACCCCATAATTTGCGATGAGTTCATCGGCAATGGCGCGAGCCGGACAGACAATAATGTCAGCCCAGCGGTAAAGTGCCCAATAACCGAGACGATAAACAAGCCGACCAAAACGTGACCGCGAATGTCCACTAGGAAGATTAGCTTCGCGCACTACGAAGCGCGTCCCACGATGCAAAAGAGGCTTGAGAAGGAGAATAGCAAAATTAACATAGGTCATTGTCGATACAATAACGCTCGGCTGCATCGCTCGTAATTTTAAACAAAGAGTCAATAACGCTACGCGTACCCGCTTATAATTCAACAATGTCGTGGGAAGCTCAGAGGACACAAAGGGTCGCAAAGGTCCACTCGCGTTCAACACGATCACGTGTGGCGCAAAAGTCTGGCGATCGAGTTCCGACGCAAAGCGTAGCAGTACTTTCTGTGCGCCGCCGGCGGCAAAATCAGGTAGCACCATAACCGCAGTCAAGGGCAAAACTGTATCGGCCATTAAACAATAAACTTTGCGGTTGCCGCAAAGCCAACGTGGAAGATTGCATCAATGACCGACAAACCACTCAAGCATTTATCACGCTTCTGGTCGTAAACCGGGTGCTCGAAGTCAGAATAGACAAGACCGATACCTGCGCTCAAGAATTTTGAAGGGTCTTGGTAAGACTTACCCCCCTTACCCGAAAGATATGTGCCATGAGGTGCAATTGCTTTAACGATCGCTATAAGTCGGTTATCTGCCGCCAACCTTCCGGTATCGATTTCCGAAGCAGCAAGGAAAGCGCATTTCAATCCAAATTCTCTGGCAAACATTTCGATCAGCGCTCGATTCGATTGCGCCAGGTTCCCATCCGGCAAACTGTCATACATGTGTTTAAGTCGCGGCCACACAGCCGCGAATGCCGGTGCCTTGCAGTAACAGCTTTTGAGCGTATCGAGATGCGATCTCCGCCAATCGGACCGTGCGGGCTGCACCTTGTTGATCGGCGCACCAAATCGAAAGCTGACTGGAATCGTAAGCCATCGCGGGCGTGAGCCATCGCCAATTTGGACACGGTTGATGTAGCTGTTTTTGGTATAGTCCGCGTTGTCGAGAAACACAAAGACGTCGGACCGTGCGATTTTGTGAAAATATCCGAGCCAAGGCGCGTAATTTGGTTGATGGATTGCGACGACAGTCACTCGGCGCCGCCCCACCGTCCCGGCACATGGATAGTACATTGTCGGGCGAGTTCTTGGTCGAGAAATCGCCCCCGTTCTGAAAGAAACCGCTTCAACTGCAAAGTTGGCGCACCGCCCTCACCCATCCACCAAATCGGATGCGTTAGCAACTGCACTGCGTGACCTTCTTGGACAGCAGGATGATCTAGCGGCAGACCATGCTGCCAGCTGCCGCGCGAGTCCGATACATAACCCATTTCGCTAACAAATCTCGCAGCGTAGACGTTGACACGCCCTCCAATCTCACCAACACTTCCGATCTGAGCCTCCGCTGGGCGATGAAAGCTGATCAGACGAACTGGCGCGTCGATCGCACTCTCAAGAATTTCGCATTCCCGCCGCACGCCCGCTTCAAGATCTGTATCATCTTCCGAATAAAGGCTGGCATCGAAGTGCAAACCAATTTCATGTCCACAAGCACGGATCTGTTGAATTGCTGCAAGACCAGCAGCCGACAGGGGGTTGTAAAACTCTGTTCGAAGGAGAATGAAATAGCTCGATTGGACTCCCAGCGACTTCTCTAGTCCTGCCATGCCTGCCGCCTGCGCGAGTGAGATATCGACATCGTGTCGCAGGACCAGATGCGCCTTTTCGGGCTCGACCTCCGTGTATCCGCGAACTTCATAACCACGTGCAGCAAAAGCGGCGAGCAACGTCGCATAGCCTTCAGCGCTAAAGAGGACAGCATCGGTCATCATAGCCTGCGAGCGGAAACTGCTTCTTGCCAAAGTGACAACAAATCGGCGGCACGTGCCGGCCCGTTGCAAAGCGTGGCTACCCGTTCACTACCTGCCGCTCCCAGCCGTCGACAAAGCTCCCGATCATGATGCAGGCTCAACAGCCGTTCCGCCCAAATCTCCGGATCAAAGCTCTGCAAGAGAAAGCCCGTGACGTTGTTCTCGACGAAACAATCATAAGTCCCAATACTGATGACCGGTCGGCCGAAAGCTAAGGCTTCAATGATGTCTCTCCCCCAAGGATTGTCGAGACGCGTTGGCTTGGCCAGAACGTCGCAGCTGACATAAACCGCTTCAGGTTGAGAGACATGGCCCAGAAATACGAACATATCACCGAGACCACGTTCATTGACATAGTCGGCAAACGTAGAACCGCAACGCCCAAGAGCTTTTAAGCGCCCCTCGAGATGACCACGCAGGTGCATATGGCCCGCGATTATAAACACGATGTCGTCGCGCTGGCCGCGTTCCGCAATTGCCTCGGCAACATCGACGAGCCGGTCGACGCCGCGTTGCCAAGCGAAATTCGACAGAACCCCAACCCGTAGTCGATTATCCATCGGAATAGCCGGATGCGGAGCGATATTAACATTCTCGCGATCGACGATATTGAAAATGACTTCCCCAGATACCGCCTGTCCGACCATACGCTCGAAATGCATGCGCTCGTTCTCAGTGATGAATACAAAACGATTCACCGCCGCCACTGCGGCACGACTCTGGCGGCGTGCAAACATGTTATCGATTGGATTCGTCCGTACGTGCATGGTCTGGGCACGATCGTGCTGAGGCCTCAACCAGCACGCTAATCGCCATTGCGATTCGAGATTGAAATGGACAAGGTCGACTTCCCGGATACGCGACAATAGGTTAGTCTTTATCGTTTTGGATCGCAGCCAGCCAATCTGCGCCAATGCTTCGGACGCCAGATTGCGGGAAAACCGCTCCACCGCACCACTCGCAGGAATTTGTGGTACAATGCGGCAGGGAATTCCCAATCTCGCATACACTTCCTGGATTGGACCTTCACGACGGCACCAGACTTCTGCCCTTACGGCGTCGCGATCCAAATATTGAAGGGATTTTGCGAGGCTGCGCGAAGAGCCACCCCAGCCACCTTCGCCATCGATACAGAGGACCCTTATCACGGCTAATATGAAATCAGCGCGGCGTTTTAAAAATAGCGACGACGAAATCGTTACGTAAATAGGAGTGGTCTAGGACGACCCAATGTCCAAATCGCTCAAATAAATCAGACAAAATTTCCATCGGCTCGCAATATTGCGCCTCCAGATTGTTTCCGGTGGAATGGCGCGAAATTAAAGTGTAGCAAATACCTTTCTCCGCCCATCCCAGCATCCGTTCCGTCAAGATGCGATAGCGGGACCACCAGCTATCATTTGGCTGTTTGTGACCAAACAATCCGTTCGCCACGACAAAATCAACGGCTGGCGGCTTCCAGTTGGGCACAGTCACGTCCGTTACGAGAAACTCGCCTGGAAGTCCACGCTGCCGCGCTTCTTCGATAAATTCAGGAACAATATCGATGCCAAGATAACTCGCTGGCACTTCCCCCCGTTCAACGGCATAGGCCAATAAATCACCGGATCCACAACCAAGGTCTACGAACCGCGCGCCCTTGAACGAGACATGGCGCATGATCGCCGCGAACCGTGCATTCTGGCCTTCACGCGATCCCCAGAAGCGGGTTTCGGGATTACGCTGGTTTTTCTCCCGATAATGAGAGATTTCGTCAAAGAAAGAAGGTTTCACGTTCTACCTCTTCATGGACAAGTGAAATTAGCCGCCACGACGAGATCGTCCAGGCGAACATTGTGCATTCCGAGATAGCGCTCGATCAACCAACCGATTGCGTTGCGTGGTCCTCGATTGTCAGCAAGAGCTTTGGAATAGGGTACGATTGCGGAGACGCGCAGTGAATCCATCCACCAACCAAACAGACGCCGCTCCGCACGATGCCAGCGTTCAGCGCCAAAAGGAGCGAAAGCGATCTTGGCTGTGAGCCGAAGCGGCACCAGCCAACGCGGCCGAATGGTCTTAGCATTGACCGGAAGGTCTTTCCACACATCCCCCCAATTGTCAGCTTCCAGAACGCGGCGGTAGAGATTCTGCTGCGCCTTGAGTTCGACCTGGGCGTGCCGCCAGAAGTTAATGTATTCGTCATCCCACAAAGGCAATCGCCATGTGAACCTCATTGCCTCATAGGTTCGCTGACCGGAGACAACATATTTTGCTTGCCGATCCTGGTACTCAAGAAATTCGTAGATACCGTGGAGCGCGGCCCCTCCCTCGAATTGAGCACCAGCTTCCTGAATCTCGGATTCCAGAAGCGCCCCAATCCGTGCCCGCATCTGCGGCGTCGATAGCACACGCCACATGGCATGGTGCTTGTCGATGTAGCCTGAAATTACTTGCTCGCGTCGTGTCGACAAATCCTGAGGCGGCATGGCGTTCAAGAATGCTTTTGGAACATGATTTCCAGTGATGAAATCACCGGTCTGCCCATTAACGATGATTGCATCAGCCGGAATCCACCCCTTTTCCTTAAGTTGCGCGATCGCGATCCAATCTTGTTCGAATGGAACGCAGCCACAGCTATCAATCTCGTTCCATAGTAACTGTTCATGTCTTTTGTCACGAAAAAGCGCGCGCTGATTGGCATCGGTAAACCGCACGAAAGTCCATGGATAACCGAGCCGTTCGGCGATCATCTTGCTCGTCTGCACTTCATGATTGCCGGACCGACCGTACGCAAATAACCGCACGTCCCGATAACCAACCTCCTTCAGTCCGGAGGCAATCATACGTGAGTCGAGGCCCGCCGAAAGCGGAATGCAAATTGGACGCCCATTGGCGGAAGCTGCAAGGCGTTCGATAATTGAACGATGAAGCTCGGAAAGTCGTCGATCTGGTGCGGCCTTTACCTCTGTGCGCCAAGCATCATAAATAAACCAGCGCCGTGTTAGAGCCAATCCGCCTTCGACCACCAGCGCTTCGCCCGGCCGCAATTGGCGCATGCCTTTATAAAGTGTCGCTCCACCTATCGCATAGCCCGAAGTCGCGATCGAAAGCGCCTGATCGAAATCAACATCATCGATCGTATAACCAAGGCGTTCTTTCAGACGTCGGCCGCGATCATCGATATGGACCATCGTACGCGACATGCCCCATAATAGGGGCGTGGAACGTATGCGATCCACGCATGCTACGACGCGTTGCGGCGTTTCCACGACCAGTGCGAAATGCCCATTGAGACTGCTGATAGCTCGGTCGAGCATGTCGAGAGTTCCTACATCCGCAACGATGTGTCCCGCACGCTCGGCAGCATCGCGTCCTTCGATAGTGCGTCCGCCATCGTGCAAATAACCCTTAAACGAAATGCGGACGCCTGCTTTTTCCACGACGATCCAACCCCAACCAGGGCCGACACACACCTTAGCTACCGCTGCGGAATCTTGCATTGCTCGAATGTCGTTCGAAATACTCATTACGCCGAATAGCTCGGGTTTACGAAAATAAAACGATTTTTCATTTTTCGATATCTGGCCACGATAATGCTGTTCCTCGCTTGATTTCGTGGCGCGCGCGCCGTCCAAGAATCTCTGGCAGGTGTTTTGGCGGTAGGCCCAAACCGGGTCGGATTGACCTCAAATTCGATGACGTGAACGTTTCCCCGGGTTTCATGTCAGCAATGACATAGAGTGAGCGTCGAATGGCAACATTGGCTTCCTCGCTGGCAGCGCGCGCGCTTCGAACATGACCGAGCGCGGCATAGGCATCGCCACATGCCTTGACCATGACTGCGAATTCGTCCGGATGCAGCGAGAAGGAGGCATCCGGCCCGCCATCGGCGCGTTGCATGGTGATGTGCTTTTCTACCATCACGGCACCGAGCGCGACTGCTGCAACTGGTACGGCAAAGCCGTTGGTGTGATCCGACAATCCGACCGGCAAGTCAAATGTCGCAGCGAGATCTGGAATGGTGCGCAGGTCGGCTTCCGGTAATGGCGTCGGATAGCCGGACGTGCAATGAAGCAGAATCACTTGTCCAGAGCCGTATTTGAGAGCGATATTGACTGCACACTCGATTTCGTCGCGGCTCGCCATGCCAGTTGAGATAACGAGTGGTTTTCCCGTCGCGGCACAACATTTGATCAAGGGTAAATCGACGATCTCAAATGATGCGATCTTGTACGCGGGCACATTAAGCGTTTCGAGAAACTCAACGGCACTCGCATCGAATGGACTGGAAAATGCCGTCATCCCACAAGCATGCGCCTTGTCGAATAGCGCACGATGCCATTCCCAGGGCGTATGCGCCTCATCATAAAGGTCGAAAAGCTTGCGGCCGCCCCATAATCCGCCCTTTAGCACGAATTCCGGGCCGTCGTGGTCGATGGTAATCGTGTCAGCTGTATAAGTTTGCAGTTTGACGGCGTCGGCGCCTGCCTCGGCCGAGGCTTCAATGAGCGAGAGCGCACGATCGATTCGACCGAGATGATTGGCTGAAATCTCCGCGACCAGAAATGGCGGTTCGCCGCGCCCGATTGCGCGGCCATCAATCACGACATTTTTCATGACAGAGGGCATTTGTTCCTTAACAATGCGGCGTCGGCAGATTGACATAACGCGCACCGTCAAAAGCATAACCCGCCGCATCGAATAGCGCATGTGAAGCTTTGTTTTCCGGAAGAACCTCGGCGATAAATGTTGCATCGGGAAACATACACCGCGCGAGCGCGAGGGCTGCACCTGCAAGGCCAAGGCCGTATTTGATCGGCGCCGTATAAATGGACACGACCCATTGCTCATGCCCTACGCGATTGAGACGTAGAACGCCCCCCGATTCTCGGCCATGCATAATTATTTGCAATATGCTATCGGCTGAATTGATTGTCCGGTCGAACCATTCCGTGTGTTCATTACGTGTCGGCGCTCTCGGATTTGGCGTGTGTAAACGAGTCCGCGCATCCTGTTGCCAGTTGAAAATAATGTCGCAGTCCTCGTCTTGCGCCATACGCAACGTTATCATTTGACCATCTTTTGAAATCGGCAACAGCTCAAATTGCGCAGCGATGCGTGCAGCGCCAAGGCCATCGCAAAGTCGGGCGGCGGCGGCAGACATGACCATGCGTGTTCCGTCATCGAACATTCGCGTTAACGCTCGGCCGAGTTCGTCCACATTTGCTTGTCGAAGGTCATCAATGACGACTGCACTTTGCGACGCCCGCAACGTTTGCGCCACGTTGAGTTGATTATCGGCTGTGCGCACAACTACACTCGGTAGGCCTAGGACGCAGCGTTCCCACGCTGTCACACCCGCTGCCCCGAAGGCTAAATCGGCGTGGGCCATAAGAGGTGCCATGTTTTCGATCCTGCGGTGCAGCCGGATGCGACTACCGAACCGATCAATGGAGGATAGGAGCTGCGTTGCCGCAGGCTCCGCAGCGACAATATCGATTAGAGTCTCACTCTTTATATTTTTGAGGACATCCAAGGTTACAGCGGTCAGACCAGCAATATTGCCGCTTCCATAAGCGACAAGGATGCGTTCGATCTTGCGAGTCTTTCGCGGCAAACATTTTCTGCGCATTTCAAAGAAGATTTTGGCAAGCGGCACATATGAGGGTCCCTCGAGCAAACGCAGGCCAACAGGGGTTTGTCTCGTATTGTGTACTTGCCTTGCATTATCGGCATTGCGGTCAGCCCCGCTTGAGTCGATAACAATGTCGGCGGCATGATCGCGGCGGCCGAAGTCGTCAAAAGTAGCGACGATGCCTGAGTGATCGTGCAATCCGTTTTCAAAGGCTGCGTCGGCGCCATAGTCATCGACGACAATCAGGTCAAATTTGCTCTGCAATTCACTTCGATCGGCTGCGATGCGGCACGACCAGCCAAGGCGCTCGAGATGCGCAGCCAATGCCCGACAACGCATGAGATGACCGAGCCCAGCGACGGGTCGCTGATCGGCGAGCAAAACCGCATGCCGTTGTGCCACCGCTACCCCTTCGCTGGGTCAACAGAAGTGACGCCCAGCCGTAGATGAGCATTGATTGCTGCAACCTCGGGATGCTTCTGCGAAACGGCGAAAATCTCTCGCCAACCAGCACGTATCAGCGGCGATGGTAAGTACGCGATCAATGCACGCAAGAAATTTAAATCTTCCGGCTGGTCGACGACCCAACGCTCCTGTGCAGCTGCACCGCCGGGTCCATCAAGATTCGCTGTATGGTGAGCATTTTTTCTAATGAACGGCGTGACATGCTCACGATCATAGGCCGTGTCCGCACTCATGGCCGCGCGATCGAGCGCCTCACGCTTGAATACCTCGCAATCGAGTCCATGTGGCCATTGGCGTCGAATGACGTTCGAGGCGTAAGCCACGTCACTGTGTGTCTGTAATAAAAGAACTGCTGTGCACACAGCCGGATCGATCAGCGGACAATCGCAAGTCAGACGCATAATGATATCGGCATTCGTGTGTTTGGCCGCCAAAGCGTAGCGGCTAAGCACATCTTTTTCCGATCCACGCACAACAATTGCATCGGATTTTTCAGCCGTCAGCGCAACTGCATCATCGCTAACATGATCACTGGTTGCCACGCATACTGCGTCGATCCCTTGTATCGCACGCGCGCGCTCTATCGCATGCGCCATGACCGGTTGGCCACCTAAGTCTGCCAGCACTTTGCCTGGCAGGCGCTGCGAGCCCATGCGGGCCTGCAAAATCGCAACGTTGCGCACCATATGCCTTTAAGCGTATTGGCCAAGAAAAAATTCCCGGAAAGGGCCGGGTTCCGCGCGAGCTTCCCCAGCACAAATGGCCTCGGAAAGTGCCAGCTCGTCAACAACAAGACGATTCCTTTGGTCTGAAGAGACAGGTAGAACACGACAACGAATTCCAATTTCGTCGCGTATCGTGGGATCGAATGGCATCGATCCGAAATCGAGAAGTACAATGATCTTGTCGCTGGACAACGCCACCGAAAATGTCGTCGAAGCGGCCCAGTCGAAAACAACCACGTCGGTATTGGTGATTTCCTCCTCGAAGGGCCGCACCGATACCCGTGCTAGATTGATTAGCGACGGCGCACAGCCCTTATAGACGCCGCCGGGATGCGGTTTATGGATAAGATCGATTGGAAGCCGGCTGAGCGCAAGAATAAGACGGCGCTGCCAATCAAGATAGACAGCGGAAGGTGGCAACGGGGGAAATGTCTGGCTGAAAGGATAATAGCATGTGCTAGCATAAAGAACGCGCCGGCGCGGTCCCTGGGCACCTACAGGCGACGCTCGTCCAGGGTCGAGCGCCGGGTCGCCTCTTCCACCTCGGACAACGGCTGTCGGTTCAGAACGCAGCCGTGCTTGGCCGGCCGCGATCGAAGTCACCTCGGCAGCACGCGACGTCGGCGTCACGAACGTGCTGGAAACCGCAAGCTCCTGCTGTGCAATAAAGTCGCCATTGGCCATGAGTGGAACTGTACCACCGTGATCAAATCGCACTGCTGCCCCGCCGCGGCGCAATGTCTCGATGCCGAGCGCGCGTACCTTGTAAGGCCCGGCGCTGCCGCTCCAGAGTTGCAGAGGTATGGAACGTGCACGCGTAAGTGCGCCGAGTGTTGCGTTGGCGCGGCCGAAGTCCTGAGCGCACAGATTTCGTAACAACATAGCAGTCCGGTCGCGCATTTGTGGGTGCAACGCCTGTTCATCTGCGAGCGTCATCGCGGTGCGTTCGATAAGCTCCTCCAGTGCGTGCGGTTTGATCAATCCATGATGCTCACGGTCGCCCTCATTGATACAACGTTGGAACAAGATATCAGCGTGTTCAAATCCAAGCGCCGATGAACTTTGCGCTGCTTCCGATCGGAGCAACGCATTGTGTGAAACCGCGATCATATTGGGGTGCAGTAATGCACGGGGTAATTGGGACCACGAAGTCCAGGTTTTCATTCGAGCGATCCGGCGCAGCCAAGCATTGTGGAGACTGGGTGCGGGGAGTCGCATCAATTCGGTGTCGGTCGTGTGGATTGAATTAGTGCCGCGCAAGATTTCGAGGTCGGTGGGACCAGACAACTCGAGACCGGCCTCGCCTTCAGCTGCGATCGATATTGCGGCTTCGACAATAGCTGCCGCACGGTTGAAGGGCCGGCCAAGCAACAGGATTGAACGTTCGGCGTGGTCCGCGTCGACGATGAGATCCACATAGCGTCTCATAACTCCGGTCGATACCTCGATCAGTTTTGCCGTCGAAACCGGCCAGCCAAAATCGGTCTGCCAGCTATGCGGGGCAGCTTCGATATCGCTGACACGGTAAGGAATTACCGGACGCGTCCTTGCCGCAGATTTGCGTTGGTTAAGCACGGACCGGAAATCCTCGCGCCCCGATATAGGCTTTGGCGGCCTGCGGGGTCATTTCTGTGAAATGGAAGATGCTCGCGGCAGCAACCGCACTTGCGCCGACTTCCAACGCTTCAACCATGTGATGATAATTGCCAGCTCCTCCCGACGCGATGACTGGAATCCTAACTGCGCGGACAACCGATTCAATGAGATCAAGGTCATAGCCTTCCATAGTCCCGTCACGTTCAATGGAAGTGAGAAGGATTTCTCCCGCACCCAACCTCTCGGCTTGAATAGCCATTTCGGTCGGTGTGCGTCCGGTCGGGCTCGTGCCCGCCTGGACATAGGCTTGATACCCACCATTCGCCCGGCGCGCATCGATCGATACTACGACGCATTGGCTGCCGAATTGCGCAGCAATATCGGAAACGAGCTCTGGTTGGTCGGCAAAGGCGCTGTTGACGGAAATCTTATCCGCGCCGAATTTAAGCAAAGCACGCACGTCATCAATCGAACGTACTCCCCCGCCAACAGTAAATGGCACGAAACAAACGTCCGCCAGTTCATCAACGAGATCAAGATCTGGAATGCGGTGCTCGAGCGTCGCGGCAATGTCCAAGAATATCAACTCGTCTACTTCGCGCATGTTATATACTCGGACAGCCTGTGCGGCGGCTCCGACGCGCCGACTGGCATCGAACCGTACGCCCTTGACGAGTCCATGCCCACGATAGAGCAATGTCGGCATCACACGAATCTTGAGCATTGTGAAAGATTAGAGATCCAGCGCCAGGAAATTGCGCAGCACGGTAAAACCGGCCTGTTGGCTCTTCTCCAAGTGACATTGAGTACCGAAAATATTCCCACGCTGGACCACCGAAACAAAACCACCGCCGTGCGGAGTAGTTGCTACCGTGAATACAGGGTCAGCGGGTACAAAATGGAAAGAATGCACAAAGTAAAAGTCTGTGCTCGGCACAAGGCCTGCCAATAGCGGACAATCGCCAGCAGGAACGACCTCGTTCCAGCCAACATGCGGAATGCGCTCGTCTTTTCGGGGAAGCAGCGGCTTCACTATTCCGGGAATGAGATCAAGACCTTCATAATTGCCGCCTTCCATGCCGCGGCTTGCTAGAATTTGCATGCCAACGCAGACACCAAGAATAGGCACGCCGGATTTTGCGGCCTGCCGTATAGGATCTATGTATCGCAGTCGCTCCATGCCAACCATTGCGGCGCGGAACGTTCCTACGCCGGGCAGGATGATGCGTGATGCGAATTGAAAATCGTCCGGACGTTGGGCAATCGTAGCGTTCGCGCCGCAATGGACAAGCGCCCGCATCATCGAATCAAGATTGCAGACGCCGGTATCGAGCACCACGGTGCTTGGTTTGCCACGCGCAACAGCCGTCGCACCCGCCTGGGCGCGATCAAGCCAGCGTTTCCCCGGCCGCACATAGCGCCGCAATTGCTTTCGGCTAAGCAATCCTGACCACGTTTGCGTCATCATCCCGGATAATCCCGCCACGATTGTCAGACCTAAAAATCTTACGATTTGTGAAGTTGTCGCAGACTTGCATGAACTCATCGAGCGTCATATCGATCTCGCCGAGTATTTCTTCGATCGAGTGACCAAGACAGGTCCATGGAAATTTTCCATCGTGACGCTCGACCAATAGCTTTGCGTCTTCTCGACGCAAGCGACCGCGGCGGATGTGGCCGTTAGCAATATCGGTCGCGCGCCCAAAGCCGAATTTCAGATATTTGAAATAGTCGTGAATGCCAGTTTGATGGTTATCGATGTTTTCGTAATT
>Ga0207138_1036_pt1 | contig 22765 bp, 20 predicted proteins | sample Alteio_BWMinHeat_6_FD_153589 | JGI IMG/M metagenome (GOLD analysis project Ga0207138, IMG submission 153589) | Enriched cells from forest soil in Barre Woods Harvard Forest LTER site, Petersham, Massachusetts, United States -... | ecosystem: Environmental > Terrestrial > Soil > Temperate forest >...
GCCAACTTTCGCAAGGACATTGAGTACGGCGTCGTCGATCGTTGGAACGCGCCCGCACCCGACGCGCTGGCGCGCGTTCATGCCGTAATGGAAATCGCGGGCGTTGTCACTCCGGCTGGGCCGCTAGCGAAATATGCACATGTGCCGGTGAAACAAGGCATGTGCCATCACTTCGTGAACGATGGTGACAAGACATGGAAGAAACCATGACAGTCGTCCCCGATCTGTTCAATAGCCCACTTGAGACTGGTGTTAGAAGCGTCGTTCTTCTGAACTGCGCCTATCCTCGCGCGTTCGACATCAAGGAAATGACCTGGCTTGATCATCTTGTGGTGCATACGGGCGACATCGCCGGACCTGAGAGCTTGCACCCCAATGTACCGCACCGCGACGGGGAGCTTCTGGTGCGCCGCTCCCTTGTCGAGAAAGGTCTCGCCCTAATGCAGCGCCTACATATGATCGAGCAGAAATACAATGAGTCGGGCATTGTTTACGCGGCGTTAGACAACAGTGCTTCGTTCGTGACCCTCTTACGCTCTGACTACGGCCGTGCGCTGAAGGTACGAGCAAAATGGCTCATCGATTACCTATCTGAGCGTGGCGATGAACACCTCCATGAGGTGATTACGCAGAAGATCGGCCGTTGGTCCATCGAGTTTCAGATTGATATCAAGGCGGTGGACAAATCATGACCTACGCGGGCTGGCATATTGATCGATTGCGATTCACGGGGGCCGATGACCTGGAAGCGATTCTAGAATTCGCGCCTGGCCTTACACTTGTCTATGGTGCGTCCAACACAGGCAAATCCTTTGCAGTGAAGGCGATCGATTTCATCATGGGTGGGGGGCGTGAGCTCCCTGATATTCGAGAGCGCAATCCTTACAACAAAGTCTGGATGGATTTGACCTTGGCGCAAAACCGGTTGGTCACCCTTGAGCGCGGAATCGTCGGTGGCGGGCTCAATCTCCACGAGGAGGGAACACCCTCTCGGGCCCTGAACCCCACGCACAATGCGAACAATCCGGCGAACATCTCGACATTCCTGCTACGCGAAATGGGCGCAACAGGCAAAAAGATAGCGGTCGACGCATCAGGGACGCACAACAATCTAACCTTCCGCGACATTGCGGGAATCGTGCTGACGAAGGAAATCGCGATTCAGTCGGAGGCCTCCCCGATAGAACTTGGGGATAGGGGCGACATTACGCGCGAGCGAAATGTGCTCAAGTTCATGATGACCGGGGAAGATGATTCTGCAGTCGTACCACTCGTGAAGCCAAAGGATTTCAAAACCGGGCGGATTGCCAAGGCTTCGATGCTTCTAGACATGATCGACCAGCTCAACGCTGAAATTGCCGCGGATTATTCCGATACCGAAGGGCTGCCCGACCAATGCGCACGCATCAATGAAACCTTAGGCCGCATCGAGACCGAGCTGTCTTCCGCACGCACATCTATCCGTACACTGCTCGATGAGAAGCGCCAACTTTCGTCCAATATCTCCGCCACCGAACGGCGCAGTGTGGATATCTCGTTAAGTTTGGTGAGCTTTGAACAGCTAGAAGCCGTATATGCGAGCGATATCAATCGGCTTGAGGGCCTAGAAGAAGCGGGCTTCCTATTGCGGAGGGAAGCAACCGACCCATGTCCAGTGTGCGGAGCGCCACCCGAGGCCCAAACTCATTCGCATGGACTCGAGGGAATCGAGGAGGTGCGAGCCGCCTCTGAAATTGAGGTTCTGAAAATCAAACAGCAGCGCGGCGAATTAATTAAAACTGTCGAGGATACAAAGGCAGAAGCACTGAAGCTCGTCATCTCGATCGCGCAGATGCGGGAAACATTGGGAGTCGTGGAGCGGAAGCTTGAAGAGGCTACACCTAACATTGATGAACAGCAACGTCAGCTCAGCGAAATCATCCCCATCCGCGACCATGTGCGGCGTGGGTTAGACCTACTCAAACGACGCGATGAATTCATCAAGCAAAGGGAAGCCGTTGAGGCCTCAAAGGCCCCAAAGCATGCCGAGACGATCCAGCGCGGCCTTTCGACACAAACGGCAAAGGAGCTCGCCGATGTCGTGTCATCAGTCCTCGGCGAGTGGGGGTTCCCTGGTGAAAGGCAGGTGTTCTTCGATTTGAAAACATATGACCTAATCATCGATGGCAAGGAACGCCGCAACAACGGCAAGGGGGTTCGCGCGATAACACACGCAGCGTTCAAGGTTGCTCTGCTGCTTTACTGCCGCGAACGCGGGCTGCCTCATCCCGGTTTCCTTGTTCTGGATACACCATTGCTTACATATCGTGACCCGATGAAATCCCCAGGGGACACTTTTACGGCTGAAGAGCACGAACTCCGCAAGACTGATTTGAAAGAGCGCTTCTTCAAGCACCTCGGGCACATCGGCGACAGAGCCCAATTCATTGTTTTTGAGAATGTGGATCCGCCCGATGGCATAGCGAAGTATGCGTCAGTGACAGCCTTCACCAACGATCTCGATACAGGGCGTCAAGGCCTTCTCTGAACCTAAAACAAGCGACGCGACTGGCCTCGCTGAGGTTGGTTCTCAGGGGGTGAGATAGAGAGGATCTGATTCCTAGGGTTCCATCGAATATTTATCCCGGATGCAACGCATAACAGTTGAATCAGAACCCTCCCAGTTCAACCGATTCCCGGCAAGAGCCGCTGGGTAGCGATGAAGGTTGTGCCAATTTGTGCTACTGGGGCGGTGGAGCCCAGTTCTCCCATGAATTGACTGGCCACAGTGAATCCTTGACCGTTCCTGCCACTGCGAAGACTCGCTCCAATTTGATGGCCGAGCCCCTGATCCATGCTCTGAAATGATGAAAGCACAAGAAGATCTGTTGCACGCGTCAAAGCCACATAGAAAAGACGCCGTTGCTCCTCCAGGGCTTGTGCCCTAGCCGTGGCTGCGAGGTTGGGATCAATGAAAGGGATCAACGACTGCACACAGGAGGTGACGATGACTGCACGGCTTGTAAGCCCTTTTGACTTATGGAGGCTCATGATCCGCACATAGTTTCCACTCTCAGGTTCGCTCGCCTGGGTAGTCTTCTCACGAATCTCTTGCTGGAGCGTCACTGGTTCAACATCTGGGGCAGAGCTCTGGAGATCCATCGCCAGTTCACGAAGAAGGGCCAAGGTAGGATTGGATGCAGGAAACAAGGCATCGATTAAATGGGCCCCAGTGAGCCCGCTTAAGACGCTTAGATGCTGTTGGAGAATTTTAAATCGCGCAACAATATTCGCAGTATTGGGCAGTACCAGCACCCCATTTGCAATCGCGCTAAGAACATCAAAGGGAGCAAGTCCTGCTTCTTCGCAGTGGATCCGAAGATTCGCGTACTGTCTGTGGAGATATGAGGGACTCCCGTGCCCGAGCCAGTAGCGCAATGCGATTCGATCGTTGCAGTTGACCAACAAATTTAGGAGTGTCATTGCACATTGTGCCTCGTTACTTTCAAGCGCTTCCTCTTGATAAAAGGAATGGGTAGGGACATTCATTGCCTCAAGAAGGTCGCGAATCCCATAGGCCATGTGTCGTCGAGGTGTTAGTACAAGGATATCAGCCGCCGCATACCCCTTTTGAGTCACTAGGATTTCGATGTATTCGGCAATCCCTTGGATCTCTTCATCAAGCGTCCGCCATTGAAGGATTTGAACATCCCCGTCTGCATTGCTCAGAAGAGGACGAAGCCTAGGGATTGGTGATACTGGGTGGTTTTGCTGAATGAGGGCATTAGCGATTGAAACGACTTTCTTTGGGCATCTCCTGCATTCGTCTAGAACTTCATCGATAGTAGTTGTATGTCGTGTAGAGAATTCGATAATCCCTTCTGGATTAGCGTGCCGAAAGCTATAGATGGATTGATCGAGATCCCCGACGATGGATAGATTCCCGCGCATTGCTAGCCGGTCAAGAAGATCCTGCTCTGCCTTATTAAGATCTTGGTATTCATCTACGACGACATTGCTGAAGCTTTCAAAATCAGGAGAAGCCGGATTGTTTCGTACAAATTTCAACGCCTCAGATACCACTTCACCTATGAGCATTCCCTCGTGGAATTGAAGCCATCTAATTAGCGCGGACTGAAACGCCCTGTCGGTGGAATCGGTGGGCCAACCTGGAGCATCGGACTGAAGCCTCGCCCAAGCTGCTTCAAATGCAAGGATCCTTTTCCCAATAGCTCTCTTGTCACCAAATGTGCCGGAGACTTGTAGATCTTGAACCATTGGTGCAGCCTCGAAATGCAAATATCCATGATTCCTTACCACTGATAGCGGTCTCGGTTTCCGGCCGAGGAAACCAAAAACGCCCGCTTTGTTTAGTAGAGAGAAACAAAATGCGTGAAGGGTCCCTGCTCGGATCCGCTCACATCCAGGGACTCCCAGACCTTGAAGATCTCGTTTAAGACCTTCTGCGGCAGTTCGAGTAAAGGTAACAGCTAAAACTTTCGATGGGTCTGCGCCTTCCTCGAGGAATCGAGCGACTCTTCGTTTCATCGCGAACGACTTTCCCGTTCCAGGACCTGCCATTACCCGGAGTGGAGTGGCGATGGATGCTGCAATTCGTAGAGCGGGCCCCGTCAATCCGTCATTCCAAGCCATGTAGCCTCTTGTCTGAGTGGACTCTGCGTTTCATTTTCCCCAATTTTGTTAGAGTACATCGAACTTCAACTGTAAGCGTGGCCAACAGAAGTGAAGGTTACGAAACTCAGTCTGCGTGGCACTGAGGTAGATCCCCGTAGGAATTTCACAAGAACACTTTGGAATGCCCTCTCGGGGAACATGAACCGATCACCAAAATGCCACGACTGTTCACTCGGAGAGATCCAAACTCGGCAGGCCTTTCACGATCTTCATCGTCTCCAGGCTCACGGTAATGATGCGTTGAAAGAGTTCTAGTGGATACTTGGGATTGCGCATGGTCTCCGTGGCCCATGCGTTGGCATCGTTCACAATCCCAGTGTCCTTGTCAGTCTTGACGCATTGGCGCTCGACCACCCAGTCCAGGGCGCTCTTGCCGTTCACCACATAGTCATAGGCCTCCAGCGGGATGCCCCTGAGGGTGATGTGGTCGTTGTAGACCAGCACGGTCTTGTCGTCCAATGTCTTTCCATCTGCCTTGGTCTTGCCATAACGCATCTTCTCGACGCGGTAAACAGCATCGGAGAGCTGCCCCGAGGTCACAACTTCCACATGGTGGGGCTCCACCGTCTCATAGTTCAGATGGAGGTCGGCCAAGGCCCGTCCCGCCTGGGAGAAGATCCAGAAGTCGCTGGCCTGCTTAACGCTTGGGATGCGCGGCAGCTCTTTGCTTAGGTTATCGCCGTAGCGCTCGCGGTAGTCTGGGCAGTGCAGTAGACCATAGATGTAGTAGAAGAGATCTTCTTTGGTGATGACTTTGCCCGGATAGGCCGCCTGGAAGCGGGCCAGCCCCTCGCCCGTGATGGCATCACGGCGCGTGCGCGACTCGATCGCCTCGCCAGGGAAGAGGCCGATCGAGGAGCCTTCCGAAGACTCGTCATAGATATAAAGAGGGAAGCATTGACCGTTAAAGTGCATCTGAAGGTCAGGCAGAGTGTCGGTAATGAGTGCTGAAAAACCCTTTGCTCCAACCCCAGTCGTGCAGATAACTAAATTCTCTGCGGATCCATCTGGGAAGATACGAGGCATCTGGTAAACCACCTCGTTGAATCGGCGGTTGAAATAGAGCCATTGCTTCGTGAAGGGGCGGTAAAAACTCGGTGTTAGACTTTTCGATTCGTAGGCATAACGGCGATTCTTAACGCAATCCTGTTTCAGGGCCCGGGACCAGCTGATCTGGCTTGAATCGGTATTGATGAATCCCTCCAGGGCACCTTCCAAGGCCTTTCGATCCATTCCCAGATGCGCCATGGTAAATCGCTCGACTTCCTGATCGTAGAAGGAAATCATCCGTTTCATATTCGAAGCTAGTGCCGATTTGGAAGTGTTGTAGCACCAAGCGTCTCGAGATGTTAGAACGCCTTGGGAAAAGCTCTCGAAGATCTTCGTCTGGCTGCCTTTCTTATCCCCAAGCGCAATAAACTTGTTGAAGCCGTCGTCTCGCTGCTTCAACCAATCACCATGGACATCAGGTGTGATGGGCTGCCAACCTCGGACTGCGTCAATCCCATCTATGCTCTGAAACTCGGCAATCTTCTGGAGTTTTTCCTCGCGGGTTAGGTAGTCGCCGATGTCGTGAAAGTTGATCTGACCACTCTCCTTAGCGACTGGGTTCTTCACCAGGAGGGAGATGGCAATTGGGGCACGACTACCACCCCCAAAGATTTTGCCTCCTTCCTTGCGGGACAACTCTCCTTGAGTACGCTGGTTGCCCCTCAGGTGGAAGACATGAATAGATGAGAACTCCTCGGCGAGACACTTGCGGAGGCCGTCGGCAGTGCTGGCTTCCACGAAGCCGGCATTGGTGACGAAGCCGATGACACCGCTCTGACCAATGCGGTCCGAGGCCCAGCGAATGGCTCGAACATAGCTGTCATAGAGCCCCTTCGCAAGAATTGCATTGGAGCGTTTCGCATATGAAGTGCGGATGCTCTCATCAAGGCTTGGATAGACTACATTGTCGTTGTTGTCGTTCTCGCTTCCCTGCCCTATCGAATAGGGCGGGTTCCCCACGATCACTCGAATATCTAGAGACTTCTGTCGCTTCCTACGGACACTATTATCTTCTAGCAATTGGCTGATCAAGTCTCCCTTCTCGTAAAGCTGGAATGTGTCGGTGAGGCATATGCCTTCGAACGGCACATATTCGCCACCTGCAAGGCTGTGATAAACAGCTTCGATATTGATGGCGGCGATGTAGTAGGCAAGAAGCACGATCTCGTTGGCGTGAATCTCATACTTATATTTGTGAGCTAGCTCATCGACCTGGATCAGGCCACTTTGCAGAAGGCGTGTGATGAAAGTGCCGGTGCCCACGAAGGGATCGATGATATGAACGCCCTTGCTTCCGAGGGTCTGTCCGAACTCCGTCTTCAGTAGGTGGTTCACGCTGTGGAGGATGAAATCCACCACCTCCACAGGGGTGTACACGATACCCAAGCGCTCGGTCATCTTGGGGAATGCATTACGGAAGAACTTATCGTAGAGCTCCACCACGATCTTTTGCTTGCCACTGGCGTTATCGACGCCCTCGGCCCGTTGGCGAACGCTTTCGTAGAAGGCTTCCAGCGTATCGGCTTCTTTTGTGAGTCGGTGTTCATGCAAAGCATCCAGAACACCTTGCATAGCTTTGGAGATGGGATTGTGGCTCGCGAAGCTGTACCCGGCGAAGAGCGCATCGAACACGGGCTTTGTGATGAGGTGTTGGGCCAGCATCTCGATGATCTCGGCATCGCTGATGCTGTCGTTCAGGTCATCCCGCAGGTCCTCCGCGAAGGCAGAGAAGGCCTCTCGTTCCTTGGCATGTTCGGGGTTTTCCAGGATCCCCGTGATGCGGTCAATGTGGGTGCGGGCGATCTTGGCGATATCGTCTGCCCAGTCCTCCCAGTGGTGGCGGTTGCCGCACTTATGCACCACCTTGGCGTAGATAGCCCGTTCAATCTCGCCGATCTGGAAGGGCAAAGTGGGCTGGACGCCCACAGGTGTCGGAGAAGCTGATCCAAGAACCTGAGAGCCCTTGGGTGGTAGCTTCTTGGGGGCGGTGGCGGCGGTTTTGACAGCCTTGCTCGGAACCTTCCCGCAAACGGCGATGACCTCCATCTTCCTCGGATCGGGGCCATTCAGCTCCAGCTTGTTGACCATGGCGTCGAAGCGATCGTCATGGGAGCGAAGAGCCTGGAGCACTTGCCACACCACAGCATAGGTCGTGTTGTCATTCAGGGCCTCGTGGGGCTCAACCCCAGCGGGAATGACCACAGGGAGGATGACATAGCCTTGCTTCTTGCCTGGCGCGTTGCGCATGACACGGCCGACGGACTGAACTACATCGACCTGGGAGTTGCGCGGTGTGAGGAAGAGCACCGCATCTAGGGCCGGGACATCCACGCCCTCGGAGAGACAACGGACATTGCTCAGAATCCGACAGGTGTTCTCCGGAGTATCCGCCTTCAGCCAATTCAACTTGGCTTCTTTCTCGCTAGCGTTCATGCTGCCGTCCACATGCGCAGCCTCGCAGATGAGACGGCTGGCTTCGGGAATCTCCTCCTGAGCCTGGTAAGCTTCGACCACGGCCTGGAACATGCCTGCAATGCTCTTAGAGCTGACCTTGTGTTTCTTGGCCTTGGGGCCAGTGGGCTCGATTACCTGACAGAAAGCCACGGCCCGCTTCATGGCCGCTTCGTCTCCCAGCAGATCGTGGGTGATGCCCTCTTTGGCAAGGGCCTTCCAACATCCGACTATCTTGGCGGCATCATCCACCCGGAGCTGATTGTCACCGTCTGCCAAAAGTTTTTGGAGGCTGCGGCTGACATGGGATTCCTCCACCGCTAGGACCAGCACCTTGTAGTCCACCAACAATTGGCGTTTGACGGCCTCAGAGAAGGTAATTACATAGAGCTGCTTTCCGTAGAGGGCCTCGTCATCCATTGAGCAGAGGGCGATGTTCCCCTTCTCCGCCGTGGCCTTGGCGCTGTCGCCGTAGATGCGCGGAGTGGCAGTCATGTACAGGCGCTTCATTGCCTGGAGGTAGTCCTTGTCATGGACCCGCACGAAGGTGCTCTCATCCTCATCTCCGAAGGTGGCTCCGGTGGTGCGATGGGCTTCGTCGCATACAATCAGGTCGAACGCATTCAGGCCATGCGCTTTCTGGGCCTGGCTGATGACATCGATGGAGTGATAGGTAGAGAACACCACGCTCATATGATCGGTGTCATGCCGCTTTGCCATTTCCGATGCCAAACGGCTAGGTTCCGTGGTGGCCGGATAGCGAAGTTCATGGGTGAAGGTCTGGACAATGTCGTCATCCGCCTTCCGCTTCTTGCCCACATCGCTATCCGAGCACACGGCGAAACTGTGCAGCGGGAGGCCGCTTTCCTGTGTCCATTCGGTCAGGGACTGAGAAAGGAGTGCGAGGCTCGGCACCAAGAACAGCACCCGCTTGCCTTTGCCTGCCACTGATTCGGCGATCTTGAGACTGGTGAAGGTCTTGCCGGTGCCGCAGGCCATGATGAGCTTGCCTCGATCCGCTTCGGCCAATCCTGAGCTGACGAGTTTGAGAGCATCGGTCTGATGCGGACGAAGCTGCTTTTGTGGCTTCAGGACCAGGGCAGCATGGGATTTGAACTTCGCCCAGTCGATCTGACTGGACTCTAGGGCTTGGAGATCGATCTTCGTGACAGGTGGCTGTTGGTCAATCAATGCGTCTTCGGCGTGCTCGCTCCAGAGGTTAGTGGTGCAGACGATCAGACGATGCGTGAATGATTTTTTCCCCGAAGCGGTAAAGAAGCTGTCGATGTCCCTCTTTTGGAGTGTGTAGGTCGGCGCGTAGAACTTGCATTGGATGGCGTGGAATTCACCGGTTCCTGCGGTTTTCGCGACGAGATCGATACCAGCGTCTTTGGCGTCAAGTTCCTGGCTTTTGGCCCACTCTGCATAGGTCCATACATCGCTATAGAGGTCTCTGTAAGTGGCTTCATTCCGAAGGTAGGCGAGGACGAGGTCCTCAAAGTAGGTGCCCTTCTCTCGCTCCGTGACCGCAGCTTGGCGAAACGAAGACAGAAGGGCGGTGAGAGCGGACATGGAGATTCCAAGAGGAGGCCTTGAAGGCATTGTTGGATAGTAAGACCTGCTCGGAAATTGAAGGGGGCGCGAAGAAAGGGTAACGCCATCATTAGAATCTTTTTCACCCTGGGTCTTGCAGTTGCTGTTGCATATGCTATATTAAATACATGACGGGTCTTGAGGTCGTCCAACTCCGAACCAGGCTGGGGATCAACACCCAGCAGCTCGCCTCTCTCCTCGGGGTCCATCCCACCACCGTCTACCGGTGGGAAAATCAGATGGACCAGACCTTGCGCCTGGAGCAGCTTCAGCACGGGCTTTTGCTTCGGCTTCAGGAGCGCGCACGGACACAAGAACCAAAATCACTCGGGCAACAGCTCGTCGAGGGCTTAGTGGTAGGCGGGACCCTGGTGGGCTTAGCCCTGCTCTTGTCAGACCTAATCAACCCTACCAAGCCAAGGAGGTAGCAATGCATCAACTCCCCGTTTTCAATTGGCAGTCACCTCAATTTTCCTTGAGAGCGACCTCGACCGAACTTTCCACCCGAAGCTCCTGGGAACCCGAGACCCTCATCCAGGTTGGCCTGGCGGTTCTGGCCGTCGGCGCCTTCTCCCTCGCAATTCAGGAACTACTTCGGAGGTAGCACAATAGGCTATTCCAAGAAGGCGCAAACTCGAGAGCGATTGCAAAGCTTTTGGCCGCTCCTGGAACAGTGAAGCTAGTACTTACCCCTCGAGCGCACTCGACTCGACGATTCTTTGAAACTCGGTCAGGAACTCGCGGAAGTTCTGCGCCAAGAACCGAACCACCTTGCCGTTTTCGAGTAGCGACCTGATGTAGGCACGGGCAATGGTCAGCGCCACCACATGTTCGGTGTAGGTCTCATCGAGCATTCGGAAGTCCTGCTCTTGTACTCGCATCTCGTGTTCCATCCGGGCGAGATCATCGGGTTTGATTCCGGGGATCTTTTTCACTCTTTCCGGGGCTAGTAGCTGTTCTTTCGGCGTCGTCATGACAAGGGCGCGTGCGTAGGTCGCCGAGTAAGTCCCGGATGCGACCATGATCTCGGCCATCTCGATCTGACGAAGCGGTTTGACCCGCTTGAGTAGGGTGAGCGTTTCCAGCGCAGTCTGTTTGTCCCGAAGCAGTTCCACGGCTTCGGGACAAATCCCATGGAGAAGCCCGCGGTTATTGCGAACCGTCTGAACGACCAGGTTGAGCGCTTTCGCAATTCGCTCTTCTGGAACGCCGGCGTCGAGCGCTTTCAGAATCATTCGGTTCGCCTGGATGGGTGCGATCCGATTGACCCTCTTGTTGTAGGTGTAGTTCTCATCTTGAGTGGCGATAAGGCATGGGGCCTCGAGAATGCCGACCTCCCGCAGGGCCTCGACCCGGACATGCCCATCAAGTAGGAGGTACTTGCCGCCTTTCTGTGGATAGATATTCAGGGGCTCGACGACCCCAACCTCCCGGATGGAGGCGAGAACCGACCGGTATTTCACCGACTGCTTTAAGTCTCTCTGGGTGGGTTTCGTGGGGAGCAACTTGTCGAGTCGAACGGTGATCCCTTCGAACTCAAATGCGGCGGTGATGAGCGAGTGTCTCATTTCTGGATCATTTCGCTTAAGTACTTCGGTAGCGCATCTACCTTTTCCGTTCGTAGGAGGGCCACGAAGCGCTCATGCTTCATGAGATCCTTCAAGGCTGAGATCACGAATCGCAGTTGTTGCTCGCAGTGACGGGCTTTCTTCACCAGAAGGTCTTGCTTTTGTATCTCTCGCCGCAAGGTGCGAACCAGATCATGGGTTGAAGGGGATTTGGCGTTCTGCGCACGGGCGCTTCGCAATCCTTTCCCGCGAGAGCGACGCTCCTCGATGAGGCGTCGGACCTTAAAGAGAGCCTGCCCCCGAATCTTTCCGCTGTCGTAGGCCTCTTGAAGGCTCCGCTGCAAGGCGCTGTCGTCCGTAGTGGCAATCTCAATGGCCGTGGTGATTGGAATGTCGCCGCGTTCGACGGCCACAACGAGGCGCTGCTCTCCGTTCTCAATGAGGCGAACAAGATGCTTGACATGCGACTCGCTAACACCGGTGAGCCGTGCAATGTCCGCATAGCCATGGCCGCGCTCTTTAAGGCTGACAAGGTCGCGAGCCAGTTCGAGGCTAGACGGCGTACGGCGTGTCAGGTTTTCAACGAGGCTACGGAGGAGCCGCTCCTCGATAGGGATGTCGATGACGATGGCTGGGATTTCTTGGACACCGCAGGCGAGGAATGCTTCGAGGCGGCCTTGACCACACACGAGATCGAAACCCTCTTCACCCTCTCGCCGACTGATCGTAATGGGCTTCTTGAGTCCGACTTTAGAGATGTTCTCAACGATCTCTCGAAACTTCGGCTTGTTGCGGCTTCTCGCATTGATGACACGAATCTTCTCGATGGGAATTAGTTGAACGGTCGTCATGCTGCCACCCCCACGCGAACGATCTGCGCCATGCCGAAGAAGTACTCGAGAGACTCGTAGCGATACCCATCCAAGAAGATCCCGTTGTCCTCCTTGATCCGAAGACGAGCCTCATGAATATCCAGGGAGGGAAGCAGGTAGTAGTCGAGGGGTGCCTGATTGAGGGCATCCATGCGCACGACGAGAGTGAGGTCGGGGGCGAGCCCGGTATCCAGTCGGACCTTCCAGCGTAGGGCGTCTGCTGGCGTTGCCTGGCACCGTGCAATGACGATCGACACGGAGAGCATCCCATTGACCAGGAGCAGGTCGGTTTCGTTGTCGCGCGCCACTTTTCCCCCATGCCTTTCCAGGGATCGAATCACTTCCTCGACGACCCCAGGGTGGAGCCGCCGAACCCTGCGGTTGATCTCAATGAACGCAAAATCTCGATCAGGCGTGTAGTCCACCATCTGATAGGCCCGGAGGAGGCTTCCGAAGCGGCTCCGGTAGACCACGCTCGAAGGCATCCCCTCGGTTTCGTCGATGAGCAGCCCACTCAAACGCCCGAGACGATCGACGAGCGCTCGGAGCCGTTCTAGGAGGTCGGCGTCCGAAAGGCGTCTATGCCGCTCCAGAATGATCCCCTGCGCAGCGTAAAAGTCTCGACTGTCGACGAGGGCTTCGAAGGCGGAGTCATGGCGAACCCACATCTGGGGCGGGTTCCTGACACGCTTCTTCTTCAGCTTGAACGAGATCCGATTGTAGACATTGTTCCCGATGTACTTCTCATTGGTGAGTACCTGGTGAATCATCCCCCGGGTCCATGCCCGGCCACGCTCCCCGAGGATCTCGAACCGATTCAGTTCCGCGGCGATTTCACCTTCGGTCTGGCCCTCCTGAACGAAGAGGCGATAGATCCGGCGGACCACCGCCCGCTCTTCGGTGGGCCCGGGCTTCAGCACAACGCGATCCGTCTGGAGGCTCTTCTGCTCGCCAGGCAGGAGCTCGGTCTTAGGTTTCCCGGCCTGGTCGATAAGCAGCCGCCTCAGTCCGTAGCCGGCTGGCCCGCCTTGCCGGAACCCAAGCTCAATCAGCTTGCACTGCCCCTTGAAAACCTTGGCTGAGAGCTCTCGACTGTACTCGCCAGCCATGGCTCGCTTGACACCCTTGACGATGGTGGAGACGGGGCTCCCATCGTTCTCGAACTGCTCGGCGCAGTACTGGACGCTGATCCCAGCGCGCTTACAGATGTACTCGTAATAGGCGCTCTCGTCCGCGTCCTGGAACCGTCCCCAGCGGCTGACATCGTAGACGAGGATCATCGTGAAATCGGCGCCCCCGCGCTGGACCACTTCAAGAAGCTCCTTCAGCCCGGCCCGCCCGTCGATGCGAAGGCCGCTCTTGCCGGAGTCGCTGAAGGTTCGAATGATCTGAATGCCGCGCTTGCTCGCGTACTCTCGGAGCACATCAGCCTGGTTCTCGGTCGAGTACTGCTGATGTTCGGTGGACATCCGCACATATTGGGCGGCTCGGAGCAGCTCGTCGCTCATGGTTGGCCTCGCCTTTTAAAGGGGGGTACTCCTCACCCACACCCTTTGACCAGCCGACCCTACAGGCAATTCGCTAAGCCCACCATGACCTAATAGGTCTAGTTGGCCGCTCAAACTAGACCTATTAGGTCTAGTTCTTTGTAAAAACCCGCCGGGTCCATGCGGCCGCTTCAGATGAGGCGTCTCGGATGAAAACCATCGAAGAAAGACTCGGTCTTAAGATCGCCAGGCAACGCAAGGCAGTGGGGCTAACGCAGTCTCAACTTGCCGAGAAGGTTCGGGTCCAGCCGATCACGATCAGCCGTATCGAAACCGGGGCGAGGGCAAGCTCTCTCGATCTGATCGCTCATATCGCCGAGATTCTCGAGTTGGAGCTGCACGAGCTATTCCGTCCGTTGAGCCAGGACAAACCCAAGGAGCGCGCAATCGAAAGGCTCTTGTGGTTTGCGTCCCGTCTTACGATGGCCGAAGTTGAACTCGTTATGGATGTCGGTGCCGCAGTGCTTGGGCACACACGACGGGCGCAATCAGGGTAAAGTCTCGCGCCATGCGCTCCGTCCAACATCATGTTCAGGAGGCGATCCAAAAGGCCTCATGTGAACATGACATCTCTATTGGAAGTCCCAAGGGAAGGCGCTTCCTCAAAAGCTCTGGAGGCCATGTGAAATCGGACTCTGTCAACCGGCCAGACAATGACTCCCAGAACAAGGTGCTCCAGGAGGCACTCAAGGAGCTCTTCCCGGACGGGTCCGTTCAGAAGCCATCGGACTCGATGCTCTTCCGGTCAAAGTGAGGCCCTCGAGGTGGATATGGAAGGATTCTCGACCTTGGGTGGACGATAGTCCCTAATTAGACTAATTTATTGAAAAAGTCCTTAACCGGACTAAGCTGATCACTGGCAGGTGTCTCATGCCCATGGCGTCAAACCTCAAGTCTTCCAGCCCTACTCCAAAGCCCTTCACCGCCCTGGAGCTGGGCGAGGCCGCGCTTACGGGGTTCTTCCACATCGCGGGCGCCTGGGGCCTATCCACGGCGGAGCAGATGGTCCTGCTCGGCGAGCCGCCACGGTCCACCTTCTTCGCCTGGAAGAAGGCCCCCAAGACCGGGCTCTCGAAGGACACCCTGGAGCGCATCAGCTACATCCTAGGCATCTGGAAGGCGCTCCGGATCCTGATCCCCGATGACCGCCAGGCCCTTGCCTGGGTGAAGAAGCCCAATCTGAACCTGATGTTCGATGGCCAGGCACCGCTCACCCACATGCTCCAGGGCCGGATCCTCGATCTGGCCGATGTCCGGCGCCTGCTGGATGCCCGCAGGGGCGTGTGGTGAAGACCCCGGCGCGAGCCAACATCCATTGGGCTCCCGCCTTCAGGATCATCGCCACCCGGTTCCCGGCGGTGAATTTGTGGGAAGGCGTGGACCCCGTAATGTGGGACCGTCTGGACCAGGTAGAGGCGATGACAAACCCGCGGCTTGCCGTAGGCGTCTCGAAGGCCTCCAGCTATATCCAATGGCCCTTCGCCAATCCCCGTCCCGGCCGGTTCTCCACGGACACCCTCGGAGCCTTCTACGCCGCGCAGAATGAGCAAGGCGCCGTGGCGGAGACGGTCTTCCACCAGGCGATCCGCTGCCGGGAGGACCAGCTGGACCCCCATGACTTCGACATGCGCGTGTTAAAGGCCGAAGTCGAGGGGCGCTTCCATGACCTCCGAGGCAAACGCGCCGACGCGTACCCCGGTGTCATGGACCCCGATCCCACCCGTCGAGGCGCATCGCAAGCCCTCGCGGTGGAGCTCTATCAGCAGGGCTCCCAAGGCATCGCCTACAGCTCTGTGCGAGACGAAGAGGGGACTCCCTGTGTGGCCGCCTTCGATCCCGCCACGATCAAACGGTGCGCGCACCTGCGCTACCTGACCTATCGATGGGACGGGGTGAAGGTCGATCCGCTCTACGAGAAGAAGCCGCTGGCCTGAATACCTGTGGAGGAGCCCTTCAAACTAAGAATGCCACCTCCAAGTGGTTTGGATTTCGTTGAAAAAATTGGACTACCCTCAACCCACTCAAATTAAATGTTGGGCCGTGAAAGGATATCGAGAAGGCTCGGCCGACTTTCTGCCTTTGCTATGAGGTTCGAGATGTGGCGAACCAAGATCGAAATCTCGGACTGCTTGCTGTAGAGGCCCTGAGCCTTCATTTCCCTTACCAAATTCCAGGGCGAAGCATGGAGCTCGGGATGATTCTGGATGAACCTGAGACGCTTCTCCCTCAGAAGAGAGGCTTCCCGGGATAGCCGTTCTCCGAGCTCGCGATAGGACACCAGCATCCCTGGTGGGAGGACCGCCGCACGCCATCTCTGGCGCTTCAGAGAGAGGTGTTCTCGGGCTACGGTCCACAGCCAATAAGGCGCTGGCTCCAATTGATCTCCGACCAGTCGAGCTTGGAAAACCCGAGCATCCCGGCAAGCCGCAATGAACCTGGCCGGCCATTCTTCTAGCAGCCATGCAACCAAGAGCAGCATGCGCGCTCGGTATGCCGTAGGGAGTTGCTCGAACAGATGGAAACCCTCCAGTGAGACCTCCATGTCAAAGTCCATCGGTAGGTTCATTTGCCCCTGAACCGCCCATCTCAAATGCCTCGATCTGCGACCATTCGACAGGTGACGGAGAAGGATCTGGATCCCACGGAACCAGGGGATGGAGTGGATTGCCCCCTGCCCCGGTTGCAGAATCCAATTGTCTCTCACAGCAAGGTCGAGTCGTTCTTGGAATGACCCGAGAAGGCCGGCGTGAGGCCCCAAAGTCGTATTGTCGCTCGGCGCGGGCTTTCGAAGATTCCAGCCGCACCGATTGCATAGGAAGAGCGGAACCGCACCGGTATTCCGACGAAGTCCTCCGAAGCAAAGCAACGGGTTTAGGGCCTGGGTACAGGATGGGCATCGCTCTGAGAGCATTTTCCCGTGGCGAAGGCAGAGGGTCACAAAGGAGAGTCTCCAGTCTCGCCGGAAGAACGGAGTGGCCTCACTTAGACAGTCCGGGCAGAACTGAGCCCCGTAGCTCCTCACGGAACGAAGATGGATGGGAAGGATCCAGGACACGCGAGCCTGGCCCTCGTCACAGCGCTCAAATAGCCGCCCCGTGAGCCCTTCGAAGGTGAGACCTTGGATTCGGTCTAACGGCACCTCTGATTTGCTAGCCAGGTCTTGAAGGAAATCCGGAGATGGAGATCGGTCGATGTCCTTCGCCAACACATGCCGGCCGGGCCATGACGAAGAACATAGGGAATGGAGACTAAGGCCGTGCCCTTCCGCAAGGCGACTCAACCAAGAAGACAGAATCTCGCCCGGCTGAGGTTCCGCTCTGAATGGCCAGGTAGTGACGCCAGTATCTTCAAACCCTAATATTTGGACGCTGAATGGAGTCATGTAAAAGTGAGCTCCTCATCAAAAATGAATCAGCCTGAACAGCCTGCAAAGATTCTTCGTCGATAATCTCCCGGCGGCGTTTGAGTTCGTGAATTGTCATTAGTTTCAGTAATTGATAGGTTTCGCCGATTTTGCCGCCCGACAAATCATGAATTTTTGACAACATGGCCATATTTTCACTTATTTTCGATTGCTTTCGAAGAGGGATGAATTTTTCAAGGGCAGTCAGGAGATTATAGTAGTTAGCATCCATTGCCCAAAGGGGAAGAGCTATTGGAAGAAACCTGTTTTCTATTTGTGGATCGAAACTCACAGCGGCCAACGAAGATGGCATCCCTGCCAAAAACATGGGGATATGGAATTTATTATCGATATGCTTTATCACCTCTTGGCAAACTATGTGCTGTACAGTAGTTCCGGCCAAAATTCTTTGACATTCATCGATAATTATCATTCTAATATTTAAATTTTTAAACAAGGATTCTAGTTGACCCCACATATCAAAGGCCGTTCCTTGCGCATACTGAGGTGACCTAGTAGAGAGGATAATTTCTCTCAGTAGCCGGCGCTCATCCGCCACGGGTGGTGCAATGACATATAGAACAACACCTCCTAATGCATCCGCCTTAATATTTGAATCGCGGCGAATTAATTTAAAAAAATGTTCCAAGACCCAAGTTTTGCCATTGTAAGACTCTGAAACAATAAGACGACTGTGTGCTCTATCTCCTGATGGAACATTCAAAGACTGGAGCATCGCTGAATGAATTTCAGCGGCTTTTGGATAACCAACCCAATGTTTTTCATCCAAAAAATTGATTCTTTCTTCAGCAGTACCCTCGATAACTCTGAGCGTTTTCTCAGCTAGGAAGGGGTAAATCTCTCGCATCTGAATCCGGCGATCACTAGTCATCGCGCCTCACTCCAGGTCGGTGAATGGCTGAGAAGCCATCCATGCTGTTGGAATCTCAGCCTTGGGAGTCCGAGCTTCTCCAGCCGATTCAGCACGAGCAACTCGTCCGCTGGAAGCGTCACTGACTTTCTGCTGCGGCGTGAGCTGAGTATGGATGTTGTTCGTGGCGTTATCGCGCTTCCTCGCAATGGATCTGCGGGTCTTCATGGTCAGGTTCTTTGCTTCATTTGAGATGGCACGCATCCCGTCGCGGGCGCGAGCGGCAGTAGCCCGGTCCTCTTCCGCCCGAAATTTTATTGACCGTCTTTTTCGAATCGCCTTCCATTCCAATAGACTCATGGGCCCGATTGATCGATCAACCAGGGGAACCTGGACATAGGTATCTCGGCGCTCGTCATAAAAATAGAGGAAACGAATGTCGCGAGGGTCGTAGTGGACGCGAAACTTTCTTGGCTTACGAATATTGGAAGGCTCACGGCTGTCAATCCAGACCCTAAGCTCTTCGCAGTTCCACTTCAGTCCTACCCATTTTATTCCGTTTCGCGTCACCGATTTTTCAATCATGGGAAGGAGTTCGATACAGAAGGAATCTCGGGCACCAACTTTTCTAAGGTTTCCGACCGGCAATCCCTTCGAGCTAGTCACCAAGCCTTCGCGGAATTTAGCCAAGGGAGTCTGCCCGTTTAGGCCAGAGTGGGGTTTATTTGCGTATTCCCCTGCGATGAAGTGCCCAAGGAATGTCTCAAGTTCCCTCACGGTCATGTGGGCGTACTTGTCAGAGGGGTAGTCCCCCTTGGCCTGGGGATTGCTGAAGGTGGAACCAGCGAGCGTCTGGAGCTTCAAATTGATGGTTTTCAGAAAGGACTCGATATGCCCCCCGTCGCCCTCCGTTTTGAGTCGACGGTGTTGAAGAGTAATTCCCCGCCTCTCACACACCCTTTGCAGATTTTTATTGACGAATTCCCCCCCAGAATCGACATGGACCCAATCCATCTCTCCTTCACATGGCCAGTCGTAATCCAACCCCCTCTCGAGTAGCCATGGCCCCTTCGGCAAGATTATGTGGGTCAAGCACAACCCTGTGGTGAGGTACCCCGGATTCTCCAATGACACGAAGAACCCAGCCCCCATCCTGCTGAAGACATCCACGCCGGCCGTAATCGAAGCTCTGCCGATTTCCTCTCGGTTGACAGGGTCAACAAGTTTTACATCGCCGGGCGTAGAGTCGATTTCAACGATTCGATAGGGTTGATCGGCTTCGGTGTAACCTGCGCCGACCGGTTTGAATCCATTCCTTGCCGCTCTTGGTCCCATTCGTTTCTTGGTTAAGTATTCCGGTGGAATCCTGTGGATGAGTTTGTCTACGGCAGTCCGACATGGCGCTGGCAATTTTTTTGATATGCACTCGTCCTGGATTTCCAGAATCAGCAAAGAGACCGGGATCCTCTCAAGCGCTAGGTACCGCACGAAAATCAGCCGCACGCAAACCTCTAGAACCGCCGGGTGGAGCCTTCGACCAGGTCGGCGTGGCTTTCTCAATAACGACAGCCCATCACCATCGCTGGAAAGGTAGGTCCCTACCCATCGGTACAAAGTTGATGTCCCTATTTCGTTTTTCTTTGCGATGTCAGCCACCGAGGCCGTGTCCTCGGCCTCGAAAAATGCCCGAATCACCTTCAGTTTTCTCTGGGCCGTTTCCCAGTCAGCATCAGATGCGGCTAAAGCGCTTCGCTCATTGATTGGTGGAGGAGTAGGCTCGTCTCCCAATATGAACTCACGGAACATTTTGAACTCTTCTGACTCTTCACTACCGCTTTGAGTCCGGGTCGAGGGGAGGGTGGCCATGGCTACTCGAAATCCACGGCTGGAGGTTCTTTGTCGGCGACATCTGATGCCATCAACCAAACCTTGGTGTCCAGCTTCAATACTTCCTCTCTTTCAAATCCGATGATTTCTTGCGCCAACATGGCGTAAACGATGTCAACCACATCGGCTCGCGCTATGTGGTCGTACCGTTCTTGAATCGAGTCAATTAGTCCTCCGAGCGTTGGCTTCTTGAGATGACTCAGATGTCTGCGAACCAGCGACTCAAACCAGGGGTCGGCGGGCCAAGCTAGATATCTACGAAGAGCTTTTGCGGTCTGAAGAAGCGGCGTTCGAATATCCAGTTCCGTAAGAACCATGAACTGCCTCGCATTCCAGCGACACCAGGTCGTTGCCGCATGGAACCTAGGTGCGAAGTCAGACCATGATTTTTGAAGATCACTCTGGTATTTGACCTCGATGAGCACAGACGAATGAGAGAACTCAAAACCCTCCACTCGATTCAGGTCACAGAGAAGCTCTACATCGGGTGTGTACCGATGGACTTTCCCCTCGTACTCATATTCTAGGTAGAACCCCTGTGTTCGGATCCTTGTGCAGCCAGAATCGAAGTCAAACCTCTCAATGAGATCCCGTTCAAGTCCGGATTCAAACTGAACAGAAATGCCCTCTCTGTAAATAGGCACCTGACCAGTTGAGCTCCGCGGGTTTGACCGGACCTTTCTTTTCTTCCAGAGGCCACGAATGGCCCCTGGGAAATCCTCAGAAAATTCGGTCGCCATGGCTTGCGGATGCCAGGGCGGGTACTTACCCTTTCTTTGAGACATAGGTTCTCCAAGGCGATGCGCTTGGCCTCGACAACTCAGCGCACGCTCAACAAGAGGGCGGGCTTTCGAGCCCGCTTTCTTTTGGCTCGATTGGCCTGCAAATTGGGGAGAGGACTACTCGTGGCAGTCAGGGATTGAGCATGGTTCCCCCGCAGGACACTAAGTCTTCTCCCTCGATAGAACCCAGCACCCTCCATTGCGGAGGAAACCTTCCAGGCCAAATCAGGGCTGGATGGACCCCCGTCACGGAATGAACCAGTGCCCGAAGGGACCTGGAGCTACCCGTTCTGAGGGCATACGGGATCGAGGACGGTTTTAACGAAACCTCTGCTGCAAGCAGTTGGTTGCTCCATCCAAGACTTCTCAGGGCAACGATGATGTCCTGAGGGGTCCATGATTGGGCACTCTCTGTTTGCGTCATGGATGGATCCTTGTACTGTTCGTAGGTTTTCATCGCAGCTGAGCAAATTTGATCCAGATTTCATGCGATGCAACATCAGCGACCACGCTTGGGGTGGCTTCTGAGGCGCAAAAGCGTTCCTAAACCCGTTCAGCATTTCTCTCCAAATTGTATTGATTGGATTTCATGGAACGATTTGCGTACCTAAAGCTGTTTAGTAATTTATGAATTTTATTTTCGATTGGTGAGATTAGGCCTCAGGCAAACCCTCTTCCTCTAGATCTCCAGACCAATCGACCCCAGAGGCTTGCATTAGAACCGGGAGGGTCTCTCCCTCAAATTGTCGAATTCTCGCTCTGACTGAGGCGACCACCCGTTGACCATCCACATTGATCAGTAGCAGACAGGATCGTCTATCCCGTTCGGAAGGGGTCTCCGATATCAGCTTCCCGATCACCCAGCCGGCCTTCCAATTCGAAACGAAGGCGGCTGTGTACCCACACCTTTGGGCTAGAGCTGAGGGGGAAATGGGAAAGGGTGAATCCGCCAATGCAGCCAGAGCCTCGAATGAGGGAAAGGAGAGACGGTCTGCATTCGCAATTTTTTCGAGGTGCTTCCGCACCGCCAGAGCAAGAGAAAGAAGCGAAACGGCCGATTTCCTGGGCAGGGTCGTCATTTGATGTATCTCCCTCAATCTGTGTGGATTGCCTTCAGAAGGTCGGTCTTGGCTTGTCTCTCGGCAACCCCGTTGAAGGAGAGAAGGTCACATTTATCTATGTGCTGATTAAGATGGCCTTGCGTTAGATATTCAGCAAAATTCTCGCTACCGATTTGGCGCGCCCAGCATCGTCCTCTTCCGCAAGGAGCACGGCGCCTTCCGGCGGCCGGAGGAGCTCATGAATGTGAAGGGGGTGGGCGAGAAGTCCTTCGCCCAGCTCAAGCCCTTCCTCACCGTCGCTTCCGCCTCCGTGAAGAAGTGAGGGCCGCCATGCGCTCCGGCCATAACCAACGCGGCATGTCATTGATCGAGCTGGTCACCGTCACGGGGATCGCCGGAGCGCTGGCGATGGGAGCTCTTGGAACCGCCCGGTTCCGTGGCCCCGCGCTCACGGTCGCGGGCCAGGAGATCCAGGGCTCCCTGGAGGAGGCCTTCGCGCAGGCCCGCGCCTCCGGCCGGCCTGTGGAAGTTTCGGCCTCCACCACCAAGGACATCGGCCACCTTCCCGTGAGCCTCCCTCGCAGCCTCCACTGGGGCCTCCCCGCGGGCATCCCGCTGCCGCCGCACATGGATCCCACCGTTCGAGCGGCCGCCACGGGCGAGGCGCATGTCGCCATCACCGTGACCCCGCGCCACACGGCCACGGCGACGGTGTGGTTCCTCAATGACGGCGAGGACGCACTCTGCCTGCGCGTGAATGATCGCGGGCGCACGAGCCTGCTGCGATGGCACGCCAGTCGCCACCGCTGGACGAGGTCCTGATGCGCATCCTCGACCTGTCTCCCGACCAGCGACCCCGCGAGCGGCTTCTCGCGGGACAAGGCGAAGCCCTGTCTGATGCTGAGTTGTTGGCCTTGTTGTGGGGCTCCGGCCGCCAGGGCCGCAGCGCCGTGGAGCTGGCCCAGGATCTGCTCGGGGGCACCGGCGGCCTCGCGGGGCTCTGGAG
>Ga0207138_1045_pt1 | contig 22523 bp, 17 predicted proteins | sample Alteio_BWMinHeat_6_FD_153589 | JGI IMG/M metagenome (GOLD analysis project Ga0207138, IMG submission 153589) | Enriched cells from forest soil in Barre Woods Harvard Forest LTER site, Petersham, Massachusetts, United States -... | ecosystem: Environmental > Terrestrial > Soil > Temperate forest >...
TGCATATGCAAGCCGCGAACATGCAGGTTGGTTTTCTTTACAATACGTTCAATATGGCGCATTTGGTGTATAGAAATACCAAACTTGCTGTCTATATGCCCGGTGGATATTTTATAATTACCTCCTGCCTCAATATGCGGATTGATACGAATGCAAACAGGATACCCACTTCCAAACTTATTGCCAAATTGCTCGAGGATAGAAATATTGTCTATGTTGACGATGACATTCAGTTTCTGCGCTTCAAGTATTTCATTAAAGTCTACACAATTGGGAGTGTACAGAATATTTGCGGGTTCAAATCCCGCATGGAGCGCAAGCCTTACTTCGCCGATGCTTACACAATCAACAGATATGCCCAGGCTTTTTATGTACCTGAGGATATTGATATTGGTAAGTGCTTTACATGCATAAAAGAAGCGTGTAGGATGCCCTTTAAAAGCATCTTTCAGTTTATTATACTGTTCAGCAATTTTCTCAGCATGATACACATACACAGGTGTACCGAATTCGTTGGCAATGTCAATCAGTTGCGTTCTGTTTATTATTTCGCTCATAAGAGGTGCAAAAGTACAAAAAGAGCTTCAATGAAACACTTTACTACACACGCCCCTGTTTTATCTCATCTACCACATCCGGGTCGAGTAGGGTGGTGGTATCGCCCAGGTTTTGCATTTCGCCTTCGGCGATCTTTCGTAATATGCGCCGCATGATCTTGCCGCTGCGTGTTTTAGGCAATCCTTTTACAAACTGTATCTTATCTGGTTTTGCAAAAGGACCTATTATGCGAGCGACTGTTTGTGCAATATCTTTTCGCATGAGTTCATTATCATGTCCTGCATCTTCGAAAATTACAAATGCATAAATACCCTGGCCTTTCAGATCATGAGGAAAACCAACAACAGCGCTTTCCACTACGCCGGTATGCATATTGATAGCATTCTCTACTTCTGCCGTTCCAATTCTGTGGCCACTCACATTCAATACATCATCAACCCTACCTGTAATTCGATAATATCCATTCTCATCTCTAAAACATCCATCACCTGTAAAGTACATGTTATCATAAGTGGCGAAATAATTTTGCCTACAACGTTCATGATCTCCATAAGTGGTTCTGATAATAGAGGGCCATGGAAATTTGATACATAAATTTCCTGTTACATTATTTTCTTTTATTTCATACCCTTTTTCATCCACTATTACCGGTTGTATACCGGGTAGCGGTAGAGTAGCATAGCTGGGTTTTGCGGGAGTAACGCCTGCCAAATTAGATATCATAATGCCGCCGGTTTCTGTTTGCCACCAGGTATCTACAATAGGACAACGCTTTTTGCCAATGTGTTCATCATACCAATGCCATGCTTCTTCATTTATAGGCTCGCCAACAGTGCCTAACACTTTCAGACTGCTAAGGTCCTTACCCTTTAAGGGTTCCAGCCCATAAGCCATTAAACTGCGGATAGCGGTAGGCGCTGTGTACAACACATTTACTTTGTATTTGTCGACAATATCCCAAAACCTTCCAGCATCAGGCCATGTAGGTAGCCCTTCGTACATCAATACAGTAGCGCCTGCACACAATGTGCCATATACAATATACGTGTGGCCGGTTATCCAACCGATATCTGCTGTACAGAAGTGAATATCACCGGGTTGATATTGAAATACATTTACAAAGCTATAAGTAGTGTATACCATATATCCACCGCAAGTATGTACTACTCCTTTGGGTTTACCTGTTGAGCCTGAGGTATATAATATAAAAAGTGGATCTTCCGCATCCATTTCTTCTGCAGATAGATGACCTGTTTGTGTTTTTGCCGTTTGCATTTCATCGTTCCACCACACGTCGCGCCCCTTGATCATACTTACAGGTGTTCCTGTTCGTTCATACACGATCACTCTTTTTACAAAGGGGCAGGTGGTAAGCGCGTCATCAATAATGCCTTTCAGGTCAATAGATTTTGCACCACGATAGGCACCATCGCAGGTAATCATATATTCTGCATTGGCATCTTGCAAGCGATCGGAAATACTTTGTGCACTAAAACCCCCGAATATTACAGAATGGATAGCACCTATTCTTGCACATGCCAATAATGCAATTGCCAGTTCGGCTATCATACCCATATATATACAAACACGATCGCCTTTTTTTACTCCGTTGTTTTTCAGCACCCTGGCAAAAAGATCTACTTGTGTATGTAATTCGCTGTAAGTAAGTGTTCTGCTTTTTTCATCAGGGTTGTTTGGTTCCCAAATAATAGCAGGGGTATTTGCATTCTTTCCCAGGTGCCTGTCAATGCAATTCTCGGTTATATTGAGTTTGCCATTTACAAGCCATTTTACTGATGGGGCTTTAAAATTCCAATCGAGCACCTTATCCCATTTCTTTCTCCAGGTAAAATTCTCAGCAATGCCGGCCCAAAACGCCTCAGGGTCAGTTATGCTTTTTTTATACTCGGCTTCGTATTCTTCAAGGCTTTTTATCTGAAATGGATAATGCATACTGCTATTATATTATGGCTCTGACTATATTATACAATTCTTTCCGGTTATCAAAAAAATAGCTCCATTATAAGCTGTGAAGCGCAAATATTGCATAAATGTTAAAAAAGCCTTAACTTTATTTGACCAATTATACCTGTACAACCATGTCCTATTCCTACAAGATCATCATCTTTGTTTTTTCCATTTTTGCCTTCATTCATGCAGATGGGCAACTAGTTGCAGACTTTACCATATCTACGTCCACCTACCATTGTGTACCGCTTGTGGTGAATTTTACAAGTACTTCTACAGGTAGCCCCGATTCAACTTTATGGGATTTTGGAAACGGGGCACACTCTGTGTTTTCATCAACATCTACTACCTATACGAGCGCGACTACCTTTACTATAACTTTAAAAGTGAAGAAAGGAAGTAGTTTCAGTATTAAAACCGCAACAATAACGGTATATGATACACCTTATGTCAATTTTTCAGCCACTCCGACAAGAGGTTGTGCACCTCTTACTGTAACTTTTACAGACGGCTCTACCTTAAATGCTCCGGGATCGGGTACTTACAGCTGGGATTTTGGCGACGGCAATTCGGGAAGTGGCTTAACATCATCTAATACTTACACTCCCGGTTACTATCCAGTAACGTTGGTAGTAACCAATAGTAATGGTTGCAGAAGCTCAGCTACGAAAGCATCATATATACACGCACTGGATCACCCTACCGCAGGGTTTAGTGCGCGAAACACACATTTTTGTAAACCGATTGCCGCAGATACTTTTGATAATAGTTCATACGGTACAAACCCGCTTACTTATCTGTGGCGGTTTGGTGACGGGTCTCCCACATCATCGTCTACAAGTCCCGGGCATAACTATATAACCACTGGTGATTTTAATGTAACCTTAGTAGTTACGGACAGTAATGGTTGCAAGGATAGCCTTGTAAGGCCTAACTACGTTCATGTACATAAACCTACAGCGAATTTTACGCCATCGAGACTCTCGGCATGTTTGTACGATACCATTTGTTTTTCCAACACCAGCACAGGATCTTATACTACTACTGTATGGACATTTGCAGACGGGACAATAGATTATAACAATAGCCCTTGTCATACATTTACTGATACAGGCAATCGTGACATAAGACTGATAATAAGCGATGGATATTGTAACGATACCATTACTAAGACAGTTCATATATTGCCATTACCGAAGGTTAATTTCGGGTTTACCCCCAAGTATCCCTGCCCGGCACCTCAAACGATCAGTTTTTTTGATTCTACGCCAGGTGCTACCAGTTGGTCGTGGGATTTCGGGGATGGTAGTAGCCCGTCACATGTTAAAAACCCTACTCATTATTATACTTCCAACGGACAGTATACAGTGGTGTTGACTGCTACAAATGGTAGCGGATGCAGTGGCAGCGATACAGAAACGCTTACCATCGCTGATATGTATGTGCACATACTTGCCGATAGGTACCAGGGTTGTGTGCCTTTAACAGTTAATTTTTCAGAAAACGTTTTGACCAGTATACCTTTCCCGGGACTATACCCTTTCCCTGTTACTTACTACTGGACATTTGGAGACGGTGGCACCAGTACTAATGCCCTACAAACGCATACCTACTATAGCGTAGGAATATATACAGTACATCTTACTGTAACAAACCCAAATGGATGTACTGCAACAGATAGTACACAAATAAGGGTAGGTAATCCACCTGTTGCAGCATTTCACCCTGCACGAGATACTACCTGTCCTTTAGTCACGCTTAATTTTTACAACACATCTACCGGTTCCGACAGCTCCCGTTGGTTGTTTGGAGACGGGGGGCAGGATAATGGTTTTAATACAAGCCATATATACACAGATACAGGTTTATTCAAGGTTACATTAATTGCTTTTTTTCATGGATGCGCCGATACTATTATACACTATGAGTATGTATTACCTCCTATACCAGTCATTTCTAACAGCCCCCCTTGTCCACCTAATTCCCGGTATACATATGCATTCTATGACACCAATTCAGTATTAATGACCACGCATGAATGGTATTTTGGTGATGGAGATTCTTCATTTGCAGATAACCCAGTGCATACTTATGGATCTTTGGGAAATTATCAGGTTATTCTTGTTGCGCACAATAGTAGCAGCGGTTGCACAGATTCTACTGCATATACTGTAAATGTTATTAACCCCACTTTAAGTATACGGGCTTTAACAGATACAGATGTTTGCAGAGACCAGTATATAGCACTGAGGGCTGACATGTCAGGATCGCTGTTTAATGGTGGTAATAGATGGATGGACTCTGCAAATGGCAAACTTGTTAATACTTACGGGTACCCGCAATACATTGCAATAGGTGATAGTGCAATATGGCGTTCAGATACAATGAAGGTAATAGGGTGGCATAGTATATGGATGACGGGAGAAGACATGAATAAGTGCAATATAATTACGACAAGAGACAGCTTTTTAGTAGTTGCAAAACCGATTGCCGGCTTTAAAGGAATACCGGTTATAGGTTGTGCGCCACTTACGGTTGCATTTACTGATACCAGCAAGCACGTAACAGGCACCTTTGCCACTACCCATGCATGGACGTTTGGTGACGGAGGTGCGTCAACTGTTACCACTGCTTCTACCAATTATACATACAACACTAAAGGCACTTATACTGTTAAACTGATAACCACAGATAATATAGGATGTAAGGACACACTTCAGAAAACAGATTACATCACTGCTTTAAAACCTTCGGCATCTTTTACGGCAAGTATAACTACACCTTGTATCGGGGACAGCATTCAATGGTACAATGCAAGCAGTATAGATACAGCACACGATACATTATATTCTATTTCGTGGGATTTTGGTGATGGCAAAACCTCTTCTGCTTTTTCACCGAGGCATGCATATGCCGGGGCCGGCACGTATACTATCAGGCTTATTATACAGGATGTGCATGGGTGTAGGGATACGATGACACGTAACAGCTATATAACAGTTACTAAACCTCATGCGGCATTTGGTATGGATGATTCTATAAGTATATGTCCGCCGCTGATCGTGCACTTTAGCAATACTTCTACCAGTGCAACAGCTTTTGCCTGGGATTTTGATGATGGTGGAACATCTGTGCTTACTAATCCAAGTCACACGTTTACCTTCTCTAAATATTATAAAGTGAGGTTGATAGCAACTGATAATAATGGATGCAGCGATACAGCGTACGAACATGTGAATATATATGGATATGCAGGGGGGCTTAAGTATTTTCCATTGCTGGGATGTGTGCCGCTCACTGTGAATTTTGTTGCCAGCATTACTTCTGCTCCTACTATTTTATGGGATTTCAGTGATGGGGTTACAGCCACTGCAACAGGCGGAACTACTACTACACATACCTATGAGACTCCGGGTGCTTATGTTCCTAAATTGATACTCGGAGACGGGAAAGGCTGCAACAGTGCCAGCATAGGCCTTGACACTATAAAAGTAGATGCTGTAATAGCAGGCCTGTGGGCCAAAACACCTTGTGAAAAAGACACTGTACATTTTACCGATACTTCTAAAACATATTTTTCACCGGTTGTAAAGTGGTTATGGTCTTTTGATGGTGGTACTTCTTATACATCAGAACATAATCCCGCTAAATACTACGATACCACCGGAACTTACCCCGTATACCTGTTAGTTATAAATGGCAACGGTTGCCGGGATTCTGTGTCAACTACATTTACCATACTGCCGCCACCCAATATTTCTGCAGGGCCCGATACTGTAATATGCGTGCATGACACTGCTATACTTACACCCAGTGGTGGTGTATCATATCTATGGTCGTCGAGTGCATTTTTGAGTTGCAATGCGTGTACTAATCCTAAAATAGCACCTACTGATACTTCTTATTATTATGTTTTGGGCTTCGATCAATATGGTTGCAAAAATGTAAGCTCAGTAAAAGTAGGGTTGAAAATAAAAACTACTGGTTTCGTAGATGATCCGCCGGCAATATGCCAGGGAGAGGGTACACACTTAAGAGCATACGGAGCACAGCATTATGTATGGTCGCCAGCCGATGCACTTGACAGCCCGATGATTGCCACACCATTTGCATCACCAATGGATACTGTCAATTACATGATGATAGCTACCGAAGGCAGTTGTATACCCGATACGCAATTTGTAACGCTTATAGTGCATGTTAAACCGAGTGTAAACGCGGGGCCTGACCAAACGATCATTAGCGGACAAACCGCGCAATTGCAAGGAAGGGGTGTGCATGTAGATACTTATTTATGGACACCTGCACAAACACTCAGTTGCAGCACTTGTCTTAATCCTGTGTCTTCAACATTGGTAACAACTGATTATGCACTTATAGGCACCTCTCAGTATGGCTGCAAGGATACAGATACAGTAAGGGTAATAGTGCTGTGCGATAAGAGCCAGGTGTTTATACCCAACGCATTTACACCCAATGGTGATGGACAAAATGATCTGTTCTTCCCGCGGGGTGTGGCTATTAATAACGTCAAATCGTTCCGTATTTATAACCGTTGGGGAGAATTAGTATTTGAAAAAATAAACATTAACATCAATGATGAAAGCAACGGCTGGGATGGAACATTCAGAGGTGTGAAGCAAGACCCCGGAGTGTATATGTATATGATGGATGCTATTTGTGAAACAGGGGAAGAAATTTTTTGGAAAGGTGACGTAACTATAATCAGGTAAAACATGCACAACATAGGTAAACTATTGATCTTACTTTTTGTCCTGCCGCTTTCGCTAAAAGCGCAGGATGTACATTTTTCACAATTTTATGAAACAGCCATATTGCGAAATCCGGCATTGACAGGTGTTTTCAGCGATGATTATAAAGTGGGGGTTATTTATCGCAGCCAATGGAGCAGTGTAAGTAATCCATACCAGACAGGTGCAGCAAATATAGAATTGCATACGCCGGTACACGGGGGGAATGACAATATAAGTTTTGGCTTACTATCCTATTATGATAAAGCAGGGAGTATCAATTATCAAACCATGGCTGTTTACCCGGCTATCAATTACAATAAATCATTAGGAGATAAAAATAATTCTTTTGTTTCTGTGGGATTTACCGGTGGCTATTTGCAAAATAGTTTTGACCCAGGTAAAGCAACTTTTAATAATCAGTATATCAATAATTTTTTCAGCAGTACCAACCCTACGGGCGAAAATATAACTAACGCAAAGCTTGCTTATTGGGATATTGGCACTGGCATTAACTTTAACAGCACGGCGGGTAAAAACGGAGATATTTCTTATATGCTTGGTGTGGCAGGATACCATTTTTCAACACCTGCAACTTCGTATATGAATGACAAATCGCTAAAGCTCCCTATGCGCTGGAACGGTAATGGTTTTTTGGGTTATAAAATAAATGAAACCTATACTTTGCAATTGCAGGCAAACTATATGCAGCAAGGTGTATATAGCGAAATGATCGGCGGGGTACTTGTTGGCTGGGATAAATCTATTGTTACCAATGATGGCTCATCGCCTTTCTTTGCCATTTATGCAGGAGTTTTGTACCGTGTACAGGATGCGTTTGTGCCTGTTTTAAAACTGAAATACAAAGATTATTCTTTTGGCCTCAGCTACGATGTAAATGTTTCTAAGCTGGAACCTGCAAGCCAGTTACGTGGTGGTATGGAGATAACCATATTTAAAACCGGCTCTATGAGGCCTGCTGATGACAGGGGTAAAACATTGTGCCCTACTAAGTTCTTTTAACCCCCACCCCTAAAGGGGAGATAATATTTAAAAAGAGAAAGCCCCGAAACGTTTCGGGGCTTTCTCTTTTATGTTTTCCACTTCCTCTCCTAAAGGAGAGGCTGGGAGAGGTTTAATAATCCATTCCCATTCCGCCACCAGGCATGCCACCACCCATTGGGGCTGCAGATTTTGGTTCGGGTTTGTCAGCTACTACACATTCTGTAGTGAGTAACATACCTGCAATAGAAGCAGCGTTCTCAAGTGCTACGCGGCTAACCTTAGTTGGGTCAATAACACCGGCAGCAAACATATTTTCATATACATCTGTGCGTGCGTTAAAACCGAAATCAGCTTTGCCTTCGCGTATTTTTTGAACAACGATAGAACCTTCCTGGCCTGCGTTCTGAACTATCTGGCGCAGTGGTTCTTCCAATGCACGGCGAACAATGGTAACGCCTGTTTTTTCATCAGCGTTCTCAGTTTTTACTTTATCCAAAGCATCTATGGCACGGATATAAGCAACGCCACCACCCGGTACAATACCTTCTTCAACAGCAGCACGTGTAGCATGCAATGCATCATCTACGCGATCTTTCTTTTCTTTCATTTCTACTTCAGTTGCTGCGCCGATATATAATACCGCAACACCACCGCTGAGTTTTGCAAGACGTTCCTGCAATTTTTCGCGATCGTAATCGCTGGTAGTAGATTCTATTTGTGATTTGATCTGGTTTACGCGTGCGGTGATATTGTTCTTTTCACCTTTTCCGCCAACCACTGTAGTGTTGTCTTTATCTATGGTAATGCTTTCAGCCTGACCGAGGTAAGTCATAGAAGCATTTTCTAGTTTGTAACCTTGTTCTTCGCTGATAACAGTACCACCTGTAAGTACTGCTATATCCTGCAGCATTTCTTTGCGGCGGTCGCCAAAGCCCGGAGCTTTTACAGCAGCGATCTTTAATGAACCACGTAATTTGTTCACTACTAATGTAGCCAGCGCTTCACCATCTACATCTTCTGCAATGATCAGAAGCGGGCGGCCACTTTGTACTACACTCTCCAGTATTGGAAGAATGTCTTTCAGCGTGCTTACCTTCTTTTCATATATCAGTATATATGGATTTTGCAGTTCAACCTGCATTTTTTCTGTATTAGTTACAAAGTATGGGCTCAGGTAACCGCGATCGAATTGCATACCTTCCACAACTTCTACAGTTGTTTCAGTGCCTTTTGCTTCTTCTACGGTAATAACACCTTCATTACCCACTTTAGCCATAGCCTGTGCTATCAGTGCACCTATAGTATTATCGTTGTTTGCAGAGATTGATGCTACTTGTTCTATCATCTTGTTGTCGTTACCAACTTTTTTAGATTGGGCTTTTAAATTTTCTACAACAGATGTAACAGCTTTATCAATGCCGCGCTTTAGGTCCATTGGGTTAGCGCCTGATGCTACGTTCTTCAAACCTTCGCTAATAATAGACTGTGCTAAAACAGTAGCAGTAGTAGTACCATCACCTGCTACATCAGCAGTTTTAGAAGCTACTTCCTTTACCATCTGCGCGCCCATATTTTCAATAGCGTCTTCCAGTTCTATTTCTTTGGCTACAGTAACACCGTCTTTTGTTACACTTGGTGCACCGAATTTCTTTTCAATAACTACATTACGTCCTTTTGGGCCCAGTGTCACTTTCACTGCATCAGCCAATATATCCACGCCGCGTTTCATTTTATTGCGGGCTTCTATATTAAAGAATAATTGCTTTGCCATATTTGTTCAATTTGATAATTTAGAATGTAAAAAATAATTGTTTTGAAAAAAAGTTTTGTATTTCACTTTTTTCATTTTGCATTACACAACAGCCAGTATATCACTTTCGCGCATGATGAGGTAATCAGTGCCTTCCAGTGTTATTTCTGTTCCGGAATACTTACCGTATAATACCGTATCACCACTTTTTACAGTCATTGGTTCATCTTTTTTACCAGGGCCTGCAGCTATTACAGTGCCACGTTGTGGTTTTTCTTTTGCTGTGTCCGGAATAATGATTCCGCCTGCTGTCTTTTCCTCTGCTGCTGCGGGTTTCACGATCACCCTGTCGTGCAGCGGGTTAATGTTTACTTTGTTAGCCATAGATCACTTATAATTTTAAAAGTTTTGATTCCCATTAGGGAGATGAAATGTACTCTATACCCCCTCAACAGATATCGTGCCGATACCTTGGGGGATGCAAAGTTCGGTCAATTTTTCAGATAATATGTAAAATCCTCATGAAATCTTGTGTTATAATGGCATGCTTGTTAATAAATTAAATTTATTATTAATGCATATAATGAAAAGATGTATAGGTAAAGAGCTTATTTTTACAAAAAATAAATAAATGGCAATAAAGATAGGACAAGAAGCTCCGGATTTTACATTATATAATACAGACAAACAGCAAGTGGCATTGAGCAGCCTGCATGGTAAAAATGTGTTGTTGTTATTTTTCCCTTTTGCATTTACAGGTACCTGTACCAAGGAATTGTGTGCTACACGCGACAACTTGACTGTATACCAGGAATTGCATGCAGAAGTGTTTGGCATATCGGTAGACTCGCCACATGCTTTAAAGCGGTTTAAAGAAGACCTGAACCTGAACTTTGCTTTGCTAAGTGATTTTAATAAAGAAGTTTCAACAGCTTATGATACTATTTATGAAACATTTTCACTGGGAACCAAAGGTGTTTCTAAGCGTTCCGCATTTGTTATAGATAAAGAAGGTATTGTTCGCTATGTTGAAGTGTTAGAAAACCCTACTGAGATACCTGATTTCAATAAAATACAAGAATGCCTGAAAAATATTTAAACTTATAAAAATCAAGTGCTATGAGAAAAATAGTATTTACCCTGTTAGTGTTATTGATCTCTTTTGTATCGCAAGCGCAAAACTTATATGGCGATATGGAAACTTGGCGCACGATTACCGTAGACACAACAAACATACAGGTGCCTGTGCATTGGTATTCGTATGACTCACTTACCTTTAAAGTAGGTCCTACAATCTATAGTCATGCTGTATTTGTAAGACAGTCTTTTCAAAGCACTGATGCTCATTCCGGAAATTATGCAGCTAAAATAATATCCCGTCAACAGGATACTTTAGGGCTTGCAACAGGGATACTGGTAAATGCATATCCGGGAGTGAATATTGCAAAGCTGCTACTCGATCCCGGCAATCCGTATGCAGCAATTACGTATCAAGGCGGTACGCCTGTTACCAAGCAGGTTGTTTCTGTAAAAGCATGGATAAAATACTTACCTATGGGCACAGATAATGGCGAAATATTGGTACAGGCGCATGATACTATCTCTGGTAAGGACACTGTTGTAGGCACAGGGGATATTACTTTTGGAGCCATAAGTTCCTATACGCAAGTACAGATAGACGTTAGCTACCCGTTTTCAACATTAATTCCTAAAGCCATAGTAGTTACCTTTTTAAGTAGTTCCTATTCAACCTCTTCGTCTACACCTGCCGACAGCAGTGCCATGTATATTGATGATGTAACTATGAGTCTTGTTGATGTTCCGATAGTAGCTGCTGAAAAAGATATTGTATCATGCTATCCAAACCCGTCAAACGGGATAGTAAATTTACAAGGCAGTGCAGGTAAACAACTGCATTGGCAATTGTATGATCTGAATGGTAAACCAGTAATGGAGCAGGAATTTACAGATCATACCTCGCTTGATCTTTCTTATTTATCTGCCGGCTTGTACTTTTATAATGTTGCAGATGAGAAGGGTATAATCGTACAGAGGAGTAAAATGAGCATTGTAAAATAGCAAGGGCTACTTTTTGCTTTTTTCCTGGTATAGCATTTTTATCAAACCATCTGCAAGGCCAATTTTGGGTACATATATTTCATCTGAATTTGCCCAACGCATGATAGCAATATAAATTTCCAGTGCAGGTACTATTACGTCTGCACGGTCTTCACGGAAATTGTAAATATGTTTTCGTTCTTCTGCAGTGCTTGAGCCTAGTTCTTTATAATAATCTTTGAGCAGTTCTAAAGAAAGCGGTTTTCCTTCTTTGCGTTTAGAAATAGAAAATATCTTATTGATATTACCTCCTGTACCAATAGCTTCAATGGGTTCGTATTCGCGCACATGCGTCTTTATATACCATTTCAAATGCTCCCACTGTTCATCTGATACTTTTTTATGTAAGAGGCGTATGGTGCCTATGTTGAATGATTCTTTGAATACAATATTGTTTTTGGCATATAGTGTTATCTCGGTACTACCACCGCCCACATCTACATACAGGTAAGATTTGTTATAGCTCAGGTTTTCTGCAATATGTGTTTCGTAAATAATATTGGCTTCTTCCTGGCCGCTGATCACTTCCACATCGAGCGCAGTAGCTTTTTTTATTTCCTGAACGATTTCTTCTGAATTAGTAGCATCGCGCATGGCCGATGTAGCACATGCTCTCCAGGATTCCACATTGTATATATTCATCAGGTGCCTGTAGGCTTTCAGCGTTTCTATCAGCTTTTGTTTTTTTACATCACTGATAGCACCTTTACCAAATACATCAAAACCTAGTCGCAAAGGAATACGAAGCAGACAAAGCTTGGTATAATCAACAGTTCCGTCTTTATATACCGATACCTCTGATATTAAAAGGCGGGCGGCGTTAGAACCGATATCAATAGCTGCAAGGATCAATTTTTATAACGTTTATTGCGCAAATACTGATAAGTAGCCACTTGCGAGCGAATTTCAGCTTCACCCTCTTTGTGGCGAACATACCTGTTGGTTTGTTCATTATCTAATATACGCCCTTTCACGTTTTCTGCAAGCTGAATTTTTAGCACATCTGTTAATTCCTGTTTAATTTCCGGCTCTAATATAGGACAGGCTGCTTCTATGCGGTGGTCCAGGTTGCGCACCATCCAGTCTGCTGAAGATATGAAGACTTTAGGGTTACCATTATTATGAAATATAAAAACGCGGCCATGTTCCAGGTATTCATCTATGATACTGATGGCTTGCATATGATTTTTAAATGATTTTTGATCTGAATAAGCACAGCAAATACCACGTATCACCATCTGAACATTTACCCCTACATGTGCTGCTTCGTATAATTTTCCTATCAGGGCAGTGTCTACCAGGCTGTTTAGCTTTAATATGATACCTGCCGGTTTCTTTTTCTTTGCGGCCCTGATCTCCCTGTTAATAAGGTCAATGAATTGTTTGCGCATATCCACAGGTGCGAGTGGTAGAAGCTTCAGCGGTTTAAGGTTTTCTGTTTTTCTTGCAGGGCTTTCAAGAAATTCAAAAATGGCATTAATATCTGCTATTATATTTTTTCGGGTGGTTAGCAAACAATGATCGCCATAATATTGCGCGGTGTTCTCATTAAAATTACCGGTAGAGAAGAATGCGTATTGTTTGGTAGTATTAAATTCTCTTTTCTTTATCACACAAAGCTTGGCATGCACTTTTACATCAGGCAGGCCAAATACTACTTTTACACCCTCTTCCTCCAGCCGCTCTTTCCAAAACATATTGGCTTCTTCATCAAAGCGGGCGCGCAGTTCTAATATAGCGGTTACATGTTTGCCGTTTCTTACTGCGTTTATAAGAGCATTCACGATTTTAGAGTCTTTTGCCAGGCGGTAACATGTAATTTTTATGCTTTGTACAAATGGGTCTATCGCAGCTTCTCTTAGCAAATCTATAATAGAATCAAAAGAATGGTAAGGGAAATGAAGCATTACATCTTTCTTCTCCAGTACCTCCATTATACGTACCGGCTGTTTTAATTGCGGGTGCACAAATGGTTTAGCGCGTGTTTGCAGGTCGGTGAACACATTGGGAGGAAAATTCATGAAATCCTTGAAATTATGTATCCGTCCTCCCGGTATCAGGTTGTCTTTTTTAGTCAGGCTTAGCCTTTGTATCAGGTAGTTTAGCAGGTTAGCATCAATATGCCTGTCAAATATAAAACGCGTGGTGCGCCCAGTTTTGCGTTTTTTTAGTCCCTTTTCTATTTCATCAATCAGGTTGGTATTTACATCATTATCTATTTCCAATTCAGCATCGCGGGTTACTTTTATAATGAAGCCCATAAAGCGATTGAACCCGAATGGAGCAAACAAGTGATTCAGGTTTGCCCTGATAATATCTTCGAGCAAGATGATGTCTTTTGTTCCGCTCTCAGACGGCAATATCACAAAACGCGGTAACACCTTGGTAGGTATTTCTATAAGTGCATACCTGTGCAACGACGGTACTTTATCATTGCCTAACACACAAGCCAGGTAGATGGATTTATCGCGTAGCAAAGACATGTGAGGTATGGTTTCTATCATTAACGGCACTATATCTGTGCGCACTTTTTCATCAAAATACCTTCTTACAAAATCCTCCTGTTTTTTTGTGAGTTGTTTTTCGTTCTTGATGTATATTTTATTCTTTGCCAGCTCTTTTATAATGCCTGCATATGTACGATCGAATGCATTTTGTTGTAGTACAACTGTTTGCTGAATTTTTCTGAGTATTTTATCCGGATTGGTTTCTATGTGCATTTTGGCAGCCTTACCCAACAATACCATCTTATTAAGTGCTGCAACACGTACACGAAAAAACTCATCCATGTTGTTAGAAAAAATACCGAGAAAACGCAGCCTGTCTAAAATATGATTCTTAGGGTCTTTTGCTTCCTGCAGCACCCTTGCATTAAATGCCAGCCAGCTCAGATCCCTTATTATGGTTTTACTAGATTTCAATTGCAGCGCTTAATAATTATTTAACAATAAAATAAACCTATACTACAAGTATAATATTTTGATGCTTATCTAGGTAGCGCTTCATAAATTCTTAATATAGGAAATGACGGAGGTGGTTGAATAGCCGGGAAGAAAAGGTATTACCTCTACCTTGCCCCCATAACTGTTAACGAAGTCGGTGCCGACAATATTTTGTATAGTATAGTCGCCGCCTTTTACTAATACATCAGGCTTTACGGCTTTTATTAATTCCAGGGGAGTGTCTTCATCAAACAGGCAAACAGCGTTAACACATAATAAAGACGCCATTTGAAAAGCACGGTCTTGTTCTTTTGTTATGGGACGCTTAGGTCCTTTAAGTCTTTGCACCGAATCGTCAGTATTTAATCCTACAACCAGCACATTGCCAAAATCTGCAGCTCTTGCAAGCAGGTCTAAATGCCCGCGATGTAATATATCAAAGCAACCATTGGTGAAAACAATTTTCTCTCCTTTGGCATGTCTTGTATTACAGTAGACTGTTAATTGCTCCCTGCTGAATATCTTATTTTCAATCCATTGAATTTTATGCTCTATTAATGGCGGATGCGACATTCTTCTTATTGTTATAAGGATGTATGAATAATAAAGAAATGATACCTAGCACTATAATGATGCCTGTTTGTCCTGCCCAGGCCACAAAGCCAAATGCGTTTGCGGCAGGTTCATCAATATTATATGACAGCAATATTTGTGCAACCAGTAATGTATATGCTCCAAGCCCGCCCGGTGTTATGATCATAGCAACACTTCCGAAAATAAGTACCGCAAGTGCGGCCATCATTGACAAGTGATGTGTGGCAGGCATACTTAAAAAAGCAAGGTATATCTGCATAGTATAACACAACCAAATTAACCCTGTAAACCCTATAAACTCCCAGCGTTTCTTCATATGAATAATAGAACTAAAACCATGTCCTATACCTTTTAGAAAATGACCGAGCTGTGTTTCTCTGTGTTTGCGGTATAATGCTATCGTAATACCTATCAACGCAGCTATTACTAATATTACCAGTACTAATATTATTTTATTGGCTCTCAGTTTTTGTCCCAGGGGTACCCAGATATCTTCCTTTACAAAACTCCCGATTATACTTGCCTGCAATAAAAAAGTAACAACAGTAATAAGAACCAAACAAATAATATCAAAGGCCCGCTCTGCCACAATGGTGCCTATCATTTTATTTGCCGGCATCTTTTCATATTTGGCGAGTACTGTGCATTTAGCCACTTCGCCCCCTCTTGGTATAACAAGATTCGCAATGTACCCTATCAATACTGCAAATGTTACATTGATAGAAGAGGGGTGTATATGTAATGGTTCTAAAAGTAGTTTCCATCTTAATGCTCTGAAATAATGAGAGAAGAAACCGAAAATAAATATGGGAACAAACAGCCACAGATTTACACTCTTGATGGCATTAATAAGTTTTGTGCTGTCTTGTTTATGAAGGATATAATATACAATGCCTACACCTAATCCCAGAAAGAATATGTACTTTAATATGGTAAGCAGTGTTTTTCTCATCCTAAGTAAAATTAATGCTTTACAGCTTATTATTTTCCTTAGGGAATATGATGGTTGGTTTATATGTTTTAGCAGTTTCGAAATCCATGATCGCGTATGACAGTACAATGACAGTATCGCCTACACCTACTTTTCTGGCAGCTGGGCCATTCATGCATATCATTCCTGATCCACGGGTGCCTTTAATCACATAAGTTTCCAGCCGTTCTCCGTTGTCTGTATTCAATACATGTACCTTCTCATTTTCTATAAGGTTTGCAGCATCCATCAGGTTTTCGTCTATGGTTATGCTGCCAATATAGTGCAGGTTGGCCTCTGTTATTTTTACACGATGTAGCTTCGACTTTAGAACTTCTATTTGCATAGGGCTGCAAAGGTAGAAAAAACATCACAACCGTCATTTCGCGTTTATTTGATTATAGGGTATTGTTATAATATAATAGCATGAGTTGATGATGAGGTTGTTTTTTTAACTTTTTAGTAACTTACCTGGTTGCATTTTATAAGCAAAGCAAACCATATTTATAACCAAAACGATCTATAATGGAACTGAATGTTTATCTCTACTTTAATGGTAATTGCGAGGAAGCCATGAACTTTTATAAAGAGGCACTCGATGGCGAAATAATAAATATCAGCCGGTATGGCGATGCGCCTATGCCCAGCACTGATGCATGGAAGAACAAAATATTGCATGGTGTAATGAAAGCTGCAGGTACTACTATCTATTTTTCTGACAGCAACGAAGGACGCGATGCAAAGTTTGGAGATAATTTTTCGGTATCGCTTAGCCTTCAATCGGATGATGAGATTACCCGGGCATTTAATGCTATATCTGCGGGTGGTATTGTTACTATGCCATTGGCAGACCAGTTTTGGGGCGCTAAGTTTGGCATGTGCTGCGATAAATTCGGTGTGAACTGGATGTTTAATTGGGATAGGCCAAAGGCTTAATTAGCTAATATGATGATTAGTTGATTTGATAATGTTGTATTACAATTATTCTGTCAAACGTATAAATTAAAGAAGGGTTGCAATTTGCAACCCTTCTTTAATTTACTTTTCATCAGGTCATTACTCACCTACAACTTCAAAGCTAATTTCTACAAGCTTGTCTTTACCAAAATCAACATTGGCTTTGTAAGTACCTGCTTCTTTTACATCATCTATTATGTTGATGCGATGGCGGTCTATTTCATAGCCTTTTTGTTCACGGATAGCACGTGCTAATTGTATAGCAGTTACTGAACCGAATATTTTGCCGCTGGTACCTATTTTAGCGCCTATTTTCAGAGGGCTTGCTTTCAGCACTTCAGTTACATTGGCTATTTCAGCTATTAATTTGTCTTCTTTTTTGCTAAGCTGTTTGTGGCGCTCTTCCATCACTTTTACGTTAGAAGGGCTTGCTTCTACAGCATATTTCTGAGGTATGAGGTAATTGCGTGCATAACCGCTTTTTACTTCTACCATTTCATGGGCGCTGCCCAAATTATCTACGTCTTTTATAAGAATTACTTGCATGACTGTTTTTACTTTAAAAGGTCAGTTACATAAGGAAGCAGAGCCATTTGGCGCGCTTTTTTAATTGCCTGCGATACTTTGCGCTGGTATTTCAGGGAGTTCCCGGTAATACGGCGCGGCAGCATCTTGCCCTGGTCGTTCAGAAATTTTTTCAAAAATTCACCGTCTTTGTAGTCGATGTATTTGATACCCATTTTCTTAAAACGGCAGTATTTCTTTTGGCGTTTTTCTACGCGGGTAGACGTTAAAAATTTTATTTCGTTTGCTTTTGCCATTGTTCGAATGTTTTAAATTGAATTAAGCGGGTTGCGCTTCTGTGGTTTTACTGCGCTTTCTGTTATTGTATTCAACAGCATATTTATCAAGCGCTGTTATCATGTGGCGCAATACGTTTTCGTCGCGGTTCATATTTATTTCCATTTTACCATTCAGGTCTGCGGGTGCCTGGTATTCTGCTACCCAATACAAGCCGGTGGTTTTTTTCTGGATGGGATATGAAAGCGAGCGAAGTCCCCACGCATTTTGGTGGCTTACTTTTCCGCCATTCTCTTTAATGGAATCTGCATACTTCTTTTGTATGCCTTTGTACTCATCTTCTGACAATACAGGAGTGAAGATGATCATGAGCTCGTAGCTCTGAAGGTCTTTTTTTGCCATAGTATTTTTAATTGTTTAACAATACCAACCGCCCGGCTGACAATGGGTACCTGTTTTAATGTAAAACTGGTAGCCAGACTGATTTGGGAGTGCAAAGGTAGGCATCCTTTACAAGATTTCAAAAAGATATATGTTCTTACAATCCCTGATATCAGTCATTATTATTTCGGCATATAAACAGCATTTTTGCAAATTAGCTCATCATATATAGTCATATAGATATTTTTATTTCGCATGCCTGCAAATAATTTCAATATAACCGGTCTTTCCAATAGTGAAGTAATAGAAGCAACACAAAAATATGGGGGCAATAGATTATATTATAAAAAAGAAAATGGGTTGCTTGACGCCATCAGGAGTCTGGCTAAAGAACCCATGCTTATATTATTACTCGTCGCATCAGCTATATATTTTATCAGTGGCAATAGGGGCGATGGTATTTTCATGGCACTGGCCATTTTATTGGTAGCCACCATTTCTATATACCAGGATTCACGTAGCCGCAATGCATTAGATAAACTTAAAGAGATTACCCAGCCGGGTTGTAAGGTCATTCGTAATGGTAATGTGCAAGAGATAAGCAGCGACGAAGTAGTAATTGGCGATAGCCTGATGGTAGAAGAGGGTAGCTCCGTAGTTGCAGACGGCACCATTATACACTCCAACGATTTTGCGGTCAATGAATCTATACTCACAGGCGAATCTCTACCCGTTTACAAAGACAAAGAAGCTAAGGACAATTGTATATACCGGGGCACATCCATAACAAGTGGTTTAGCAATAGTTACAGTTACAGCTATAGGCAACAATACCCGCCTGGGAAAAATAGGCGCCAGCCTGGAAAGTATTAAAGAAGAAAAAACACCCTTAGAATTACAGGTAAACAATTTTGTAAAAAAAATGGTGCTGCTTGGCGCCATCGTATTCGTTATTGTATGGGCTATCAACTTTGCCCGTTACCCCAATATATTAGATAGCTTACTAAAAGCGCTTACACTCGCTATGAGTATCCTGCCCGAAGAGATACCCGTAGCATTTACCACATTCATGGCATTAGGTGCATGGCGCTTAATGAAAATGGGCATTGTAGTAAAGCACATGAAAACAGTGGAAACCCTTGGCAGTGCTACCGTTATTTGTGTAGACAAAACAGGAACAATTACAGAGAACAAAATGAGCCTGGCCAAAATATTTGTGCCCGGCGCTGCAAATAGTACCGATCCCACAGTAACACTAAACGACAAAGAAAAAGAATTAATAAGGCTCGCAATGTTTGCCAGCGAACCTATTCCTTTCGACCCTATGGAACTGGCATTGCACCAGGCTTATGCAGCAACGACTTTAGTAGACGAAAGGGCAGAGTATAAAATGATACACGAGTACCCGCTTAGCGGTCACCCCCCTATGATGACGCATCTATTTGAAAACAACGCACACAATCGAATCATAGCAGCTAAAGGCGCACCCGAAGCCATCATGAATCTATGTGATTTAACATCAGCAGAAAAACAAGAAACCGACAACAAACTCAAAGACCTAACAACAGAAGGTTACCGTGTGTTGGCAGTAGCACAAGCAGATTTTCCAGGCAACGATTTTCCACAAACACAGCAAGAGATTCGCTTTCATTTCAAAGGTGTTGTAGCCTTCTATGATCCACCAAAGGCAAACATTCCGCATGTATTAGAAGATTTTTACAACGCAGGTATTACAGTAAAAATAGTCACTGGCGATAATGCGGAAACAACCAGATCTATTGCTAAGCAAATAAATTTCAGGGGTTATGAAAAAAATTTAAGCGGAGACGAACTGATGCATATAAGAGATACCGATTTGCAACAACGTGTTGCAGATACCAGTGTATTTACAAGAATGTTTCCTGATGCCAAACTAAAGATCATCAATACCCTCAAAGCAAATAAAGAGATTGTGGCCATGACAGGCGATGGTGTCAATGATGGCCCTGCGCTTAAAGCAGCCCATATTGGTATTTCAATGGGCAAAAAAGGCACCGAGATTGCAAAGCAGGCAGCATCCCTCATATTGGTCGAAGATGACCTCTCTAAAATGGTAGATGCCGTAGCTATGGGACGTAGAATATATACCAATCTCAAAAAAGCCATTCAGTACATCATATCCATCCACATCCCTATCATACTCACGGTCTTCATCCCTTTAATATTAGGATGGGTCTATCCCAATATTTTTTCTCCTATACACATCATCTTTTTCGAATTAATTATGGGCCCTACCTGTTCTATTATTTATGAGAATGAACCAATAGAAAAGAACACCATGCTCCAAAATCCGCGCCCGTTCACAACCACATTCTTTAGCTGGAAAGAACTCGCTACAAGCATGCTGCAAGGTATCATGATAACAGCAGCAAGCCTCATCGTTTACCGTTTGGCTGTAGCTATGGGTTTTGATGAAGTCATCACTAGGTCAATGGTATTTACGGTTCTTATTGCCGCAAATATATTTCTCACTTTAGTCAACCGTTCCTTTTATTATTCTGTTGTCACAACACTTAAATATAAGAACAAGCTCGTGCCACTCATTATCAGTATCACCATAGTCATTACAGCATTGTTGTTATACATAAAACCATTTGCGAATTTTTTCAAATTCGAAGCTTTGAATATCATACAGTTATCCGTTAGCATTGGCCTTGGTTTCTTTTTTGTTATCTGGTTTGAGCTGGTAAAATGGAGGAAGAGGAGAAAACTAAGTACAATTGGTAACTGATATATCCACATTTTTATTCTCATACTAGATTGAGCCATTACGCAATTGAGCCATTATTAAAATGTGGTTATCTTTTTTTGTCTGGCTTTAATTGTCAAACTACCTTTGTTCTTGCTTATAACCCTATTATAAGCACCATTATTTGTTCCGACTATTTAGGAATGAGCTAATTTGTTGATTGTCTTAGTTCTTTAATTTATTGGTCCGTTTTAGGATCTGGTATTTTAAAAATTGTTATTACCTAATATTGCCTATACTTACCTATTTATTACCTTGTATAAAATAATAATAAGGCCTACTGGCAAGGTTTTCATAAACAACTATCAACATTTAGGTACTTTTTGCTAAAAATGGCTTGAACTTTAGGCTTTCATTAATACAATACCAGTCTACCTTTATCGTTGAAAGGAAAACAACTACATGAATATACAAGGAGAAATACTATGGGTGGATGACGAGATAGACTCATTGAAGTCGCAAATACTATTTCTTAAAAATAAGGGCTACGAGGTCACTCCGCTTACTAATGGGTATGACGCACTTGAGTTGCTTAAAGAAAAAAATATAGATGTAGTACTGCTGGACGAGAGCATGCCGGGCATGACAGGGCTGGAAACGCTGAGTAAAATAAAAGAGGTGCTGCCGCAATTACCTATTGTAATGGTAACCAAAAATGAAGCGGAGCATATAATGGAAGAAGCCATTGGCTCACAGATCACCGACTATTTAATAAAACCCGTGAATCCTAACCAGGTATTGCTCTCCCTTAAAAAAATAATGGATGGCAAAAGGCTGGTGAGCGAAAAAACTACTACCGCCTATCAACAGGAATTCAGGAACCTGTTTATGGCACTGAATTCTAATCTGAATCATGAAGAGTGGAAAGAATTGTATAAAAAACTGACGTATTGGGAACTGGAGATGGGTAAGAGCGATAGCGCTGAAATGATGGAAGTATT
>Ga0207138_1046_pt1 | contig 22374 bp, 18 predicted proteins | sample Alteio_BWMinHeat_6_FD_153589 | JGI IMG/M metagenome (GOLD analysis project Ga0207138, IMG submission 153589) | Enriched cells from forest soil in Barre Woods Harvard Forest LTER site, Petersham, Massachusetts, United States -... | ecosystem: Environmental > Terrestrial > Soil > Temperate forest >...
TGCGGAGAAGGAATTTTTTGGAACAAATAGTTATCAAACACTAACCTGGATACTATAAAGCCAGGAGCTTTAGTTGCTGCAGTACGGGTAGGGGTGAAGGGTATGTCGAGTGTTTTGCCATTGGGTGCAACAAAAGTGATACCAAAGGAAGGAGTAAATTTTTCTTCGTGCGCCTGTATTTCCTCCATCCATGCGGGGTTGGCTCTCCTTAGCACAAAAGCTGTTTTACCACTACATGCATCGCCACAAATTTTATCCCTGGGGAATTTTTCTTTATCAAGGATAATATGTTGTATACCAGCTTTTGATAAAAAAATAGAAGTGGCTGCACCAGCGGGACCTGCCCCAATGATAATTACCGGTGTATCAAGCTTTAGAATAGTCATGAATGAGCGCCAAATATAGTATGTTATACCTGATGTGAAAAGTATTTAGCTTTGTATTATGGAGTACCAGGATATAGTAGAAAAAATGAGACATTTTTTGAAGGAAACGTATGCTCCTTTTATGCAAAACGGTTCAATTGACAGACTTGTTTTAACTGAGCGAAGGGAATTACAACAAAATATACCCGGGATCAGTAAAGATGAAATAAATGTTGCCTTAGAAAGAATGTATAAAGACGGTTATATACAAGAGGATAATGGCATCTTAATCATCTTTAAGTTGTCCTTTATACTTTAACAGCACCGGCATACATTTGCTCTATTATTTGTATCACATCTCTGCCTTCTTCTGCACTTGTCATAATTGGTTTGTTGTGAATGAGCACATCGACAACATTCTGAATCACTTTGTCATGATTGCTCATAGAGCCCTGGTAAAAGCCATAATCATTGGCCTTTGCACGGATATTTATTAAAGGGAGCTTATGGTCTTTTATATGCTGGTATTCTATTGTATTCATATATTGACCGCCTATTTTTACTGTACCTTTTTCACCAAAAATGGTTATGGAACCTTCCATATTTTTTTCGAAAGAGCAGGTAGTAAAGCTGAAATTAACAATGGCACCATTTGCAGCACGTAAAGCAAAGCTGCCTGTATCTTCTACCTCTGTATTTTTCTTATGAGCATAGTTGTGGATCCAACCTTGTGCGTCTGTGATCTTGCCGTTTAAATAGTAGAGTATATCAACAAAATGGCTGAACTGGGTGAAGAGGCAACCACCATCTTTGTCTTTTTTACCACGCCAGCTACTTTCTGCGTAATAAGCATCTCCCCGGTTCCAGAAGCAATTAACCTGTATCAAATAAATTTCGCCTAATAGTTTATTTTCAACCAGTTTTTTCACTTCCTGTACAGGTGGGTTGTACCTGTTTTGTTTTACTGCGAAAATTGTTTTGTTAGCTTTTTTAGCTTCACCGATCATATTATTACATTCCTGCACACTTAGTGCCATGGGTTTTTCTGCAACTATATGCATTCCTGCTTTTAAGCCTTCGATAGAGTGGGGCTCATGCAAATAATTTGGAGTGCATATACACAAAATATTTGCTTTTGATCTATGCAGCATCTCTTTAAAATCGGTATAAAAAGGAATTCCGCCCGGTACTTTGGCAGCTAGTTGCGGATCAATATCACATACACCCACTAATTCTGTAGAAGGATTGTGCATAATATGCTCTGCATGGCGGCGGCCAATATTTCCAAATCCTACAATTGCAAAACGTACCAGATCATTCATAGTGTCAAATATAAATTAAATACCTAAATCATTTCATTGTTATTGTGCCTCTATTATCATATGTTATTACCCCCTCGTCTGCCAGTTGGCGTACTATAGAAACTACCTCCTGATGTATGGTTTGAGGGAATTGGGATAATAGCTGTTTAATTTCTTTACCTGAACTAATAGATCTGATAACTGTCTTACGCAATTCTTTAGCATTCGGTTTGTTATTCTTTTTATTACATACATCACAATGCCCGCAATCGCTTACAGGTTTTTCTCCGAAATAGGTGAGGATCTGTTTTTCCCTACATATAGTATCGTTTTGCAAAAAAGAAACCATAGCTTTTGTGCGGGCAATATGTCTTTTACGCAATACTTCGATGCGCTTCATGTCTAATATAAGATGGCTGCTATCTACTCTGCGATGGTGAACATGTAACTGGGGGCCTTCTGCCGGTTTAAAGTATTCTATAATACCGATTTCCTGCAAATGCTCCAAGGTTTCTTCTAATTTTTCTTGTGGTAGTTTTAGATGTTTTGCTACAGTACTTAATTTGACAATTGTAGGGTAATAGAAAATAGTACCATACAGGCGTAATAAACCCGTTGTTACAAAAGCTATACCCGGATATGAATTATGCAAATCGTCTAATACCTGCCTGTCTACCTTGAATTGAACAGTGGCAGGATGAAATACGGCTTCGCTTATGCTCCATAATCCCTCCTGTTCTAAAAGCTTAAGTGCATATGAGGCATTGAGGGTGTTGAAACCAAACCGTTTGCAGAAAACGGATAAATCGAATGAAAAATACTGATCAGGTTCGTTGCCTGTTGGTATTTGCAGGTATTCGGCTACTGCCTGGTATATTTTTCTTAAATACTCTTCAGGTGGAAATTGTATATCTATACTGTCTTCCAATCTTTTTATGTCTGTGGCATTATATAATGCGAGGGCAACAGATGGTTTATTATCGCGCCCTACACGGCCAACCTCCTGGTAATATGCCTCTATGTGTTCGGGTGCATCGTAATGTAATACTGCTCTAACATCCGCTTTATCTATTCCCATTCCAAACGCAGTAGTAGCGACCATAACGGTTTTTTGGTTGTTCATCCAATCGTTCTGGGCTGATTCGCGTTTGTCTTTTGTTAAGCCAGCGTGATACATAGTGGCAGGTATATGCTGCTGTAATAAGTTTCTCTGCAATGTTTCTACCTGTTTGCGGCTTCGGCAATAGACAATGCTGCAAGTACTTGATGACAGGCTTTGTTCTGTATCACTAGTTTTATTCTCTGAATAATTTATTTGATAATAAATGTTGTCACGTTTAAAAGACTGCCTGAAAAGCTGTGTGTCTTTTAACTGCAATTGCCTTGTAATATCTTCCTGAACATCTTTTGTTGCGGTAGCAGTTAATGCAAGTATGGGGATATTTGGGAATACAGAGCGAAGTCCTGCGATTTTCAGATAATCGGGGCGAAAATCGTGACCCCATTGAGATACGCAATGCGCTTCGTCTACGGCTATGAGGTTTAATTCAAATTCAGGTAAATATTCAAGAAATAACTCAGTTTGCAGACGTTCAGGGGATACATATAATAGTTTTATAGGACCATGCAACATATTCTCCAATGTGCGCTTTACGTCATTATAATGCATGCCCGCATGAATATATTCAGCCTGAATATTGTGTGATCTGAGCCGTTCTACCTGGTCCTGCATGAGCGATATAAGCGGTGATATAACCAGCCCAAAACCGTTTTGTGCTATGGCTGGTATCTGGTAGCAAAGCGATTTACCCCCTCCAGTTGGCAACAGGGCAAAAGTATCTTTGTTGTTAAGTACACTATTTATTATATACTCCTGTAAAGGGCGAAATGAAGTATAGCCCCAATGTTGTTGTAATATTTTTAATGGATCGGGCAAGTGCTATTTATTTTCTATGAAGACAGGTTTCAGAGCGTTATTCCAGAGTTGTTTTTTCAATTCGGGTTGTTGTTCCATTTCCCATATTGATAATGCAGGAATGAAAATAGAGTCAGCAAATCTGTTAGGTGTGTTTAGTATGAATTGAGCTGATATGCCCAATTGGTTTGGTAATATTCCTAATAATAATACGGTTTTTATGCTTAATTTGTTTGATAAGGTAGCTATTCTAATTAATTGATTTTCATTAATTTGAATAATGTTATATTGATCGGTTGTTAGCTTGCATGCTTCCAGCATTTTTTGAAGTTGCGGTTCTTCTGATCTGCTATCCCGGTATGGGGAGGTGATAATCAAAACAGGTTTTGGCTGCAAGTCTTTAAATGATACAGTTTCTAGCCAAGCCTGATCCCATTCATTAGAAATAATACCTGTGTTTATTATAGCCGGAATATCACTCATATGCCTTGTTATTAAGGTTTTTATACATTAAAGTAAGCCGAAAAATTTTCGTTTCTTTGCGCAAATTTAATCTTTCCAAAAGTAATAATATGAGTGTTTCGGCATTAGGTATTCGTGTGAATAAGATAGAAAAAAGCAGGATAAGTGAAATTGACCCCAACAATATACAGTTTGGCAAGCACTATTCTGACCATATGCTGATAGCCGAATATGACAATGGAGCCTGGAAAGAACCTGAAATAGTACCTTATGATAATTTAACGCTGAGCCCGTCTACTACTTTTATGCATTACGGACAGGCTATATTTGAAGGTGTAAAAGCATATAAAGATCCCAACGGTAACCCGGTTATATTTCGCCCGCACGATAATCATAAACGTATGAACCGCTCTGCGGTGCGTATGGCTATGCCGGAAGTGCCTGAAGAATTATTTATTGAGGGCATGCGCCACCTGGTTGAACTGGATAAAGACTGGATACCAACATCTGAAGGGACATCTTTATATATTCGCCCATTTATGATTGCAACGGATGAGTTTATTGGTGTACGTCCTGCAACAAAATTCCTGTTTATTATTATTACCAGCCCTGCCGGTCCATACTATAGTAAACCTGTATCCATATTTGTTGATGATACTTATGTACGCGCATTTGCCGGTGGCATTGGTTATACCAAGGCGGCAGGTAATTATGGTATGAGTATGTATCCCACACAAAGAGTGCGTGAGATGGGGTATGACCAAATATTGTGGACGGATGGTATTGAACATAAATATGTGCAGGAAATAGGTACCATGAACGTGTTTTTTGTACTTGGAGACAAAGTTGTTACGCCGGATATAAACCACGATACTATTTTAGAAGGTGTGACCCGTGATAGTGTGATAACTTTATTGCGCGAAAAAGGTATTACAGTTGAAGAACGCCCGTTGAGTATGGATGAGATAGAAGAGGCATACAAAAAGGGTCAACTGAAAGAAGCATTTGGAACAGGTACTGCAGCATCTATTGCTCCAATATCTAAACTTACTTATAAAACAGATGTTTTAGAATTACCTCCTGTAGAACAATGGGAATTTTGCAATTGGCTGAAAAAAGAATTGTCTGATATTCGCTATTGCAGAAAACCGGATAATCACGGGTGGATATATAGGGTGTAACCCAAACCCCCTAAAGGGGTTTTTAAATATTTTATCCTGCTGAAACGGCGGGATTTTTTTTGCGTATTAATTTCCGTTTATATCTATTTGCTTCCGGTTTACTTCCGCTTTTTTCCGCCTAAGAAAATGTAATATGAGCCACAGATAAGGGTTTTGGTCGCATTCTTCCGCTTTTGGCAAAAAAAGCGGAAGCGGAAGTAGGGTAGTTTATTCCCGAGTGATAAAGTCAAAATGTCAAAGAACTTCATATCCGTCTGACCGCTTAAAGCGGTACTGACGGATGCATATATTCTGCAAAGTTGATGCCGAAAATTGTGAGTGGTATAAGAAGATATTCACATTTTAGAAAGTGCGAAATGTAGAGGTGTTTATTTTATAGTTATCGCACCAATTCCCACAATACAACACCAATACTTACAGAAATATTGAGAGAATGTTTGGCGCCGTATTGTGGTATCTCTATACAGGCATCTGATAATTTAATGGCTTCTTCATTTACACCAGTGACTTCATTGCCAAATACGAGGGCTATTTTTTCGCTGTTGTAATTCAGTTCGTTGAGTGAGATACTATTGTGTGCCTGTTCGATAGCATATACTATATAGCCTTGTTTTTTTACATGATCTATTGCTTCCATAGTTGTAGCAAAGTGCTGCCATTTTACGGAATCTTCGGCGCCCAAAGCTGTTTTATGAATATCACGGTGTGGAGGAGTGGGGGTATAACCACAGAGATATATTGCTTCTGCGCCAAATGCGTCACATGTCCGAAAAGCAGAACCGACGTTATGCATACTACGCACATCATCTAATATGACGATTATGGGATGCTTTTGTGCAATTTTTGCTTCTTCGGGGCTTTTGCGCCCCAGCTCTGACATTGATTTTTTAATGTGCATCTGAACCCGAATTTATGGAATTAAAGAAATAACATAATATAGTTGAATTTTGATTTTCATATTTGTTTATTCCTTATTTTCGCACCAGCTTTTGAACAAGAAATGACAGAGCAATTAAATCCACTGTGGGAGACACAATCTGATGAACAACTTGATATAGTTATCGAGAAGGTTCATAACCTGATCGTGTGGAATGATGAGGTGAATACATTTGACTGGGTGATAGAATCGCTGGTAGATATATGCGGCCATACACCAGAGCAGGCAGAGCAATGCGCTATGATCATTCACCACAAAGGTAAATATGGTGTAAAGAGGGGTAGTTTTGATGAATTACGCCCCCAGGCTGAAGCTCTGATTGACAGAAGTATACAAGCAACGATAGATTATTAGACTCTTACCCCTAATGGGGTGTATAAAATAAAAAAAGTCCTGTATTAAACAGGACTTTTTTTATTTGAAATGATTTAAGGATCAGAACAACGTGTAATTCACCAATGTGCCGTTCCTGAAGAAAAGATTGAGCTTGTTTTCTTTGAAAGTGTAGTGAAGCTCCTGGTTAATTCCTTTGACCTGAAGATCCTGGGGGATGCCTAATATTTTAATAGCATCAACAATGAACGTTTCACCTGAGCGAAGTTTTTTAGCTTTATCGTTGTCCAATAAAACCTTCTCAGTTGAAGACAGCGTTGAGAATAAGAGTCTTTGTAGTTTTATAACCTTACCGTCCCAATAAATAATAAGATTGCTGTTATTGTTGCTATAATGCCAAACGTTCTGCCTGCCTCCCTGTTCTATCTGGTCGGGTTTGCCCAATATACCTGATACATTTGCAGGGGTAGTTTCGGAAGGTTTCATCGTAAGAATAGACAGGAGTTTATCTAACAACACATTTTCTTTACTAAACGCATTAAATGAGAAACCAGCTAAAAAAGCTAACAGGGTTACATACTTCATGATCAAAATACCATTTTAACAATAATAAGACTAAATCCATGCCATAACGTTTGTTAAGCGGTTTTTAGTATCTATTTAACAAATACCCCTATTCTTAACGCCTGTTATTCTATTGGTTATACTACTAAGATGCTATTTTTGAGCGATAGTTTAAAATATAAACATGAAATATATATATCTGTTATTCTTATTGGTTTCTACAAGTTCTGTTGTAGCACAAAAAAAGCAAATAACGCTGGAGGATATCTGGAAGGACTATACATTCAAAGTAAAGAATGTACCCGGTTTTAATGCAATGAAAGATGGAGTGCATTATTCACAACTGGATATGGACGGCAAAAAGCAGCTTATAAATATATATGTGCTTGAGGACGGTAAAAAAGAGAAGACAATATTTGATAATTCTGAACAAACTTTTGGCGGCAAGGACATAAATGTAGAAGATTATGCTTTTAGCGCCGATGAGCAAAAACTACTGCTATTTACAGAGGGGCAACATATTTACCGCCGTTCAGTTCTGTATCGTGTGTTTATTTATGATCTGAAAACCGGCAGCCTGCAATTACTGGATTATGATAAGGTATTACATGCTAGTTTTTCTCCGGATGCTAATAAGATAGGATTTGTAAAGGATAATAATCTCTACTATAAAGATCTGCAAACTGATCAAACCATAGCTGTAACAAAGGACGGAGAAAAGAACCGCATCATCAATGGTAATTGTGACTGGGTGTATGAAGAGGAATTTGAATTTACAAGAGCATATGAATGGGCGCCTGATGGTAAGCATATAGCGTATTACAGATTTGACGAGAGCCTGGTGCCGGAATACACGATTGCTATGTATAACGGACTGTATCCTACACAGTACACGTATAAATATCCCAAAGCGGGGGAGCGGAATTCGATCGTTCAAATTAAATTGTATGAGTTAGATTCAAAGCAGACCATAAATACTGATATTGGAAAAGAAACAGATCAATATATACCCAGAATAAAATGGACAACCCATGCGAATGAGCTTTGTGTATATCGTATGAACCGATTGCAGAATAAACTAGAGCTATTATTAGCAAATGCAAAGGACGGCAATTCGGAGGTTATGTATGAAGAGAAGAATAAATGGTATATAGAGATAAACGATAATCTTGATTTTTTGCCAGACGGGCACTCCTTCATCTTTAATAGCGAACAAGATGGCTATAATCACCTATATCATTACAACTGGCATAGTAAGAGAATTACAGATCTAACGAAAGGGGATTATGATATAGAGTCTATAATCGGGATAGATAAAGACAAAGAGCTGGTATATTATACGTCTACTGAGACATCGCCACTACAAAGAAAGTTGTATTCAGTCAATTGGCGCGGAGATGATAAGAAATGTTTAACGCCAGAAAAGGGTTGCCATTCTATAACAGCGTGTACCGGTAATGAATATTTTTTAGACAGGTATTCCAGATTAAATAAAGTACCTGTATATTATTTACGAGATGCAAATGGAAAGATCATCCGTACCTTAGAAGACAATGCTGCATTAGAGAAATTATTGGGAGCATATGCTTTGGGTAATTTAAGCCTGATGAAAATAAACGGTGTTGAGGAACAATTAAATGGATGGATGATAAGTCCACCTGATTTTGACAGCAGTAAAAAATATCCTGTTTTAATGTATCAATATAGCGGACCAAATTCTCAACAAGTGTCGGATAGGTTTCCTGTTGGCGATTTCTTTTGGCACCAGATGCTGGCTGAAAAAGGATATATTGTTGTATGTGTAGATGGGACAGGTACCGGGTACAGAGGAGAAGCATTCAGAAAAAAGACCTATTTGCAGTTGGGTAAGTATGAGAGCGATGACCAGATAGCAATTGCAAAAAACCTGGGCAAACTACCATATGTTGATAAGAACAGGATAGGCATATGGGGATGGAGCTATGGTGGTTTTATGAGTAGTACCTGTATTTTTAAAGGAGCAGATGTGTTTAAAATGGCAATAGCCGTGGCGCCCGTTACGAATTGGCGCTATTATGATAATATTTACACAGAAAGATATATGCGCCAGCCACAAGAAAATGAAAAAGGATATGATGAAAATGCTCCCGAAAAAATGGTGAGTAAGTTAAAGGGTAAATTCTTGTTTATTCATGGTACTGCTGATGATAATGTGCATTTTCAAAATTCTGTAATGATGACAGATGCGCTCATAAAAGCGAATAAAGAATATGATTCAGAATATTATCCTAATAAGAATCATGGTATTTCAGGCGGTAATACGCGCTATCATTTGTACAAGCGCATGACTGATTATATCTTGCAGAACCTATAATATTTAAAATGCCGAAAGAGGGATATACTCCGGGTAAACTGTTCTTACTGCGTAGGATAATTAATGTAACCAAAAGTATTATACTGCCGGGGTTTCATCAATTGTCATTATACGAAATAGCCAAATTTTTTATAAAAGAGGTTAAGGATACAAGCCTAAATGAGTCCGCTGCAGCTGTTACCTATAATTTTATTATGGCGTTGGGGCCATTTTTTTTGATACTCTTTTCTTTAGTTCCATATTTACCACTGCAAGGTGCTGAAAAAGGAATATTAGACACGATAAAGCTACTGACACCTAATGCATCTGCATATAATAATATAAGCACTATAGCGCTAGACTTTATGCATACAAAACATAAGGATATACTGTCTTATGGTATATTACTTACTTTGTTTTTCTCTTCGAATGGTATACTTGGGTTTATGCGGAGTTTTGACCGCAGCATGTCTGTTTATAAAAAGAGGAGTGGACTTTCCCGGAGATGGACAGCCATTCAGCTGACTTTTGTACTTATTTGTGTAGGTGTTGCTACCATTGGTGTGTTGATATTACAAGGGCGGCACCTTGATAAATGGATATTGAAGATATTTCATAAGATACTGCTTATAAAACTTATGAGTTTTCTGATCCTGTTTTTAGTAGTATTTCTTGCTATTTCTATCATTTATAAATACGGACCATCTATGAATGAACGATTTAGCTTTGTTTCAACGGGATCTGTATTTGCCAGTATAGTAAGTATGCTAACGACCGGTATTTTCTTCTTCCTGGTAAATCATATCATCAACTACAGCAAGGTATATGGCTCTATCGGGTCTGTTATAGCATTTATGGTTTGGGTTTGGCTAAATACCCTTGTAATTTTGATAGGGTATGAACTAAATGTAAGCATTATGCTTGGTAAAATATCACGAACAAAAAATGGCAAAGACAAACAACATTAAATCATTAGCGGCTGTTTTTTTTGTTTTACTATGTAGTTGTGGTGATAAGAATACCATACCTGATAAAGTGAATTTTACAGAACATGTTGCACCTATACTCTATAATAACTGTACTATATGCCACAGACCAGGAGGGTCGGCACATTTTTCATTAGTAACATATGCTGATGCAAAGGGTAACGCAGAAGCTATAGCATTTACAACAAGAGAGCATTTAATGCCCCCATGGCCGGCTGATCCGCATTATACTCAATTTATAGGTGAGCGGTTACTTAGCCAAAGAGGTATTGATGTATTGCAAAAATGGTTGCAACAAGGGGAGCAGGAAGGCCCGCAAGACAAGTTACCAACCTTACCAAAATATTTAACCGGATCTGCTATTGGTATACCCGATATGCGAATTGCAGTGGCGCCTTATTTTTTAAAAGCTTACAGTAATGATAGGTTTCTCCTGGTTAAGGTGCCGTTTGAATTACCAAATGATACGTTTGCAAGTGTCATTGAATTTATTCCCGGTAATAAGAATGTAGTACATCATGTAAATGGTGACCTTGTGAAATATGAATTTGACAAGAAGAAGGATGTTTTTGGAGGTGAAAAGGTAGTGGATATGGTGGAGGACACAAGTATTGTGAAGGCTTTTGAAAAGTTGGGACTGCCTAATGATGATGGTAGCTACCCGGTATTAAAAAAATCAGTTGTTAATTACTTACCCGGAGTATTTGCACAAAAATATGCGAATGGGATTGGTGGTTATTTTCTGCCACGTAAAGGAGTTTTTTTGCTGAATGATCTGCATTATGGATTTACGTCGAAAGAAGATGTATGGGATAGCTCTTATATTAATATATTTTTTTCAAAAACACCGCCGAACAGACCTGTTGAAGAGTTTCAGCTAGGAACATGGGGAGTTGCTCCTGTTGAGCCGGATCTCATAATACAGCCCAATACGATTAAACGTGTTCGCAGCCATGTGGTAATACAAAAAGATATTTCTGTTCTTACCATTAATCCTCATATGCATCTTTTAGGCAAAAGTTTTAAAGCATATGCTTTGCAACCAAACGGAGATACAATTCGCCTTATTTCGATACCCAGGTGGGATTTTAACTGGCAATATTTTTATACGTTCAAAAAAATGGTAAAAATACCAGCCGGAAGCACTGTTGTAGCTGAAGGTGTATACGATAATACAACTGCGAATCCTAACAATCCGTTTAGTCCCCCACGCTTAGTAAGAGATAATAATGGTAGCATGAAGGCTACTGATGAGATGTTTCAATTTATAATAACATACCTTCCATACCAACCCGGAGACGAAAATATCAGTCTTGATATATCTAATTAGTCATGTTCACAGTATTTTAAGATATTGCTATTGATTAATTACCTAATTTTAAATAAAGAAGTATGAAAAAAGGATTAGTTTATATTGGCATAGTTAGTGCGATTTTATTAGCAAATACGTCTATTGCTCAAAAGGGGACTTCGGACACCAAAGCCCAGGCCGTAATAAATGAGCTAGCAATTGGTTCGCCGATACCGAACGCAGACAATGTATTGCATGGAGCGATAGCAACCACCAAACCTAATAAGCCACTTACCCTTAATAATATAAAAACCGAAAAGGGTCTTATTGTAATGTTTTCATGTAACACTTGCCCATTTGTAAAAAAAGCTGAGGTTCATACGAAAGAAATAATGGCATACAGCGAGCTGCAAAATGTAGGTATGGTTTTGGTTAACTCGAATGAAGCTACACGTAAAGATGGGGAATCAGAAGAAGATATGATAGATTTTGCAACTCACAATAATTATACGGTTCCATATATTGTTGATAGAGGATCAATTTTGGCTAATGCATTTGGTGCAACTCACACACCGGAAGTCTTTCTTTTTGACGGGGAAGGAAAACTTGTATATAAAGGCGCTATGGAAGATAATCCGTCTAACCCTGTAGAATCTGTGCATTTTTATTTAAAAGAGGCAACAGACGCAATGCTGGCAAAAGGGATCTATCAACCTCAAGTGACCAAGTCTTTAGGTTGTACGATCAAAAGGAAATAGCTAAAGTTTTATAATAATTTTTTATTTGGCCGGCATATAAATTGCCGGCCTTATTTATGTTAATTGTGCAATGTATATTTACACCCATTCATGTCAACAGGTAATAAACAAATTTTTTTAACACAATCTACAACACGCTGGCAGCGCTTTAAATGGTCAATACGGCTGCTTGTTTTTTTGTTTTTATTAATACTAACAGTAATTGGGTTGGCATTGTGGAAATGGTACTCTCCGGATGTACCGCAGCTAAAGGGTGAAAATGAACAATTCAAAGCGATACTTCACCCCGATAAGCATGCCCTAATGCAGGAAACCAAGATCAATAAGGACTATTTAGGGTTTAGGAATTACATTAATAGCATAATTGCTAATGGCGGAAAACCGTCAGGGATCAAGAAAAATGGTAAAATAAGCTATGTTACACACGCTGATAGTATTCATTCATTTGCATGCCCAGTAAGAGCAGCTTTTTATGTAGGCTGGGACCTGCAATCTTATTTTTCTTTAAAAAATGATATATCTAAGGTAAATATGATCCTACCGGAGATGATATTTATTGATCCCGCGGCAGATACGGCTATTGTAAACATAGATGACAGGGGGTTAAGCCTTATAAAAGCCTCTCATGTAAAAACAGTAGCCCATTTATCTAATTACGATACTAAAGCAAATAATTTCAATGGCGAAACTGTACATCATATTTTTCATGATCCTGTTAAAAGGGCAAAGTTTATTGATGAGATAATTGCTATTGTTAAGCGAAATAAGTTTGCCGGAGTGAATGTAGATTTTGAAGAACTCAAGGAGGAATCGGATGAATATTTTATTTCCTTTATGAAGGAGCTAAGTGAAAAATTTCATGATTCCGGCTTGATAGTATCAATGGATGTTTCTCCGTTTAATGATGATTATAATCTAAAAGAGCTTTCAAAATATAATGATTATATGTTTCTAATGGCATATGATCAATATCCTGAAGATGGGGAACCAGGCCCTATATGTACTCAAAAGTGGATAGAGGCAGCCGTAGACGATGCCATAAAAAAGATACCTGCCGAAAAAATGATATTATGTCTCGCCACTTATGGTTGGGATTGGCCTAAAGGAGGCATTGCAAAAGAGCGTACCTACGAAGAGCTACTCAGCATTGCGGCAGATGAAAACGCGACAGTGGACTTTGATAATGATACCTACAATCTTACATATAAATACCATGATGATGAGGGTAGGGAACACACCGTATATTTTACAGATGCAGCTACAAATTTCAATACATTAAGGTTTGCAGCAGAATATGGTTTAGGGGGTACAGCTTTATGGAGGTTAGGGGCAGAGGACAGCCGCATATGGTCTTTTTACAATAAAGATATTGGCAGAATAGCGCTGAATAATTTTGATTTTAGAAAAATGGCTGATGTGCAGGTGAGTAATGATGTAGATTATATAGGTGAAGGTGAAATATTGGATGTATTAAGTACACCGAAGGACGGGCACATAAAAATAGAATTAGATTCAAATGAACTACTGATAAGTGAAGAAACTTATCAAAGTATGCCAACCATGTTTGTTATAAAAAAATATGGTAAGAAGGATAATAAAATGGTATTGTCTTTTGATGATGGCCCTGATCCTAAATATACACCTGAGATATTGGATATATTGGCACGTGAACATGTTCCTGCTGTTTTTTTTATGATCGGCATCAATGCAGAAAACAATATACCTCTTGTTAAAAGAATTTATAAAAGCGGATATGAATTAGGCAGCCATACATTTACGCACCCTAACATGGCAGATGTGAGCCAGGCAAGAGCAGTGATGGAATTGAAGGCTACCCAATTATTATTTGAAAGCATTACCGGTCATTCAACTGTTTTGTTCAGAGCGCCTTTTAATGCGGATTCTGAACCGGAAACATTGCAGGAGCTTTTACCGGTAGCATTATCGAGAAAATATAATTTTCTCACAGTTGGTGAATCTATTGACCCTAACGATTGGGAGCCAAATATTAATGCAGATTCTATTTTTAATCGTGTGGTGAGGCAACAAGATAAAGGGAGTATTATACTGTTGCATGATGCAGGTGGTAACAGAGAAGCTACTGTAGAAGCCCTGCCACGCATTATTAAATATTTTAAAGACAAAGGATATACTTTCACAACTGTCGGAGATTTAATAGATAAGTCGAGGGATGAATTAATGCCACTTGTGCCTAAAAGCGGGGTAATAAAATTGAATTATTATGTAGCTGAGATTGGTTTTTGGGGTGGAAGAATATTTTATTGGCTATTTATTATTTGTATTGCTCTTTCCATAGGAAGAATATTGATCATGGCCTTTTTTGCTACAAAGGAATATATTGTTCAGAAAAAATTAAACACTCCATTTTTATCAAATCCTCCTTTGGTAAGCATTATTGTTCCTGCATATAATGAAGAAGTAAATGCTGTAAAAACAGTACGTAATTTATTGAAAATAACTTATCCCAATTTCAATATTATTTTTATTGACGATGGAAGTAAGGATAATACTTATGAGATAGTAAAAGAAGCGTTTAAGGATGATGCACGTGTGAGGGTGTTATCTAAATTGAATGGTGGTAAGGCTTCTGCATTAAATTTTGGAATTGCTAATACAGATGCTGAATTTCTTTTGTGTATTGATGCGGATACTAATTTAATGCCCAATGCAATTATGGAATTGGTGAAACATTTCGCAGATGATAAAGTTGGTGCCGTGGCCGGAAATGTAAAAGTAGGTAATGAGGTAAATATGATTACCCGCTGGCAAAGTATAGAATATATTACAAGTCAAAATTTTGATAGAAAGGCATTTTCTTATATTAATGCAATAACTGTTGTGCCGGGTGCTATCGGAGCATTCCGTAAATCTGTGATACAAGATGCTGGCGGGTTTACAAGCGATACTTTTGCAGAAGATTGTGATCTGACAATACGAATATTACGTGCAGGATACATAATTGAGAATGAAAACAAGGCAATAGCTCTTACAGAAGCTCCTGAAACAATAAGGATGTTCTTAAAACAACGCTTTCGCTGGAGTTTTGGTGTGATGCAATCTTTTTGGAAAAACAGAGATGCTTTATTTAATATCAATTATGGTTCTCTTGGTTGGATCGCTTTGCCGAATATTCTTATTTTTCAAATTCTGATACCTTTAGTTGCGCCTATAGCAGACTTTTTTATGCTTTTTGGTATAATAACGGGGAATGCTCTTGAGATATTGCAATACTATGGCTTATTTATGTTAGTGGATGTGTCGGTTGCCATCATTGCATTTTTATTTGAACGAGAAAATATGTTTAAGCTTTTCTGGATCATACCTCAAAGATTAGTATACAGGTGGCTAATGTTATACGTTCTTTTTAAATCAATTCGCAGAGCTATTAAAGGAGAACTGCAGAGTTGGGGGGTATTGAAGAGAACCGGTAATGTTCGTGAAAATCCCCGTCTTACTTAATTTTACAGCATGAGCACACCTGATAATTCTATACTTGGGTTAAAGATGCCTACAGATCCACGTTGGGTGGATATAGCGTCTGTTTCTTTGGAAGAAATACTTACTGACCATGCTTTTTGTGAACAAAAGGCTGCAACACAGTCTATATCCCTGATACAGCGATACCCGGATAAAATAGAATTAGTAAATGCACTTTCTCCTCTCGTTACGGAAGAGTGGGGGCATTTTAGGATGGTATGGGCGGAAATGAAGAAACGTGGTTATACTCTAGGTAAACAACGCAAAGATGATTATGTAAACCTATTATTAAAATATGAGCCTAAGAATATTTCTGCTAATGATAAGCTGCTACATAAACTAATGATATGTGCTTTGATTGAAGCGAGGAGTTGTGAAAGATTTAAATTGTTATCTGAAAATTTAAAAGAAGAGGGGCTAAGAAAATTTTATTACAAATTTATGATTTCAGAAGCCGGGCATTACCGTTTATTTATTGACCTTGCTAATAGCTACTATAGTGTTGATCATGTTCGTGAAGCATGGATGCAATGGCTACAAATTGAAAGCAAAATATTGGATGAGTTATCGCCACGCGGTGACAGGATGCATTAGAAAACCTTCTCAAAACAAATGCTTTCAACCATATCCATATAGGGTTCATAATTAGGGATTTTGTAATAACCACATGATTCATACAAGCGAATAGATTCCGGTTGCTTCAGCCCTGTTTCCAGTATCGCTCCTGTATATCCTGATTCTATTGCCCATTTCTCTAATTCAAGTAAAATGGCTTTACCTATGCCTTTGCCGCGTTCATGTATATCTACATACATTCGTTTTATCTCAGCTTTCTTATTGTTGTATTTCTTAAAACAGCCACAGCCTGCCGGAATATCATTTGCATATGCTACTATAACAGTAGGCAGGTCGCATACCTTATTAAAAGTGTTATATAGGTCTTGAATAGCACCATAACGCTTCTGTAACTCAATCTCCAATTGAGATACCAATATGGTAAAGTTTTCATCAGAACTTGTGGTTCTTGAAAGCGTGAGCATAGACCCAAGATAGAAAGAAAATATCGGTTATCTTGTTGCTATACTAAAGGGAAATACAGCTACATCCCGTATTTTCCCGGGTATTATTTCCAGTGTATTGTAATCTATGAATGTTAAATATCCTATTTTCTTACCACAACCTGATGTATGATGTGAAGCTGGCCCGCTTATATTGGCATTTACTACCGATACTATTTTTTGATCATCATCAACAGAAATGCCAAATGGCTGGTAACCACAATCTATTTTTTTATTAATGGTCAGAGTTGGCACATCTATTGCAATGACAGCACCATGCTCTCCCGGAAATGATACCAGGTCGTCCGGGCAGGTAACAAATAATTGATTTGAGTAAGTAGAATAAGATATGTACGCAGGTGTGGCAGCTAATGATATGGTGCTTGCAATGGTATCATGTTGCATATCCAATACCCTTATTTCATTAGACCCCTGGCATGCTACAAAGCAGTAGTTATTACCCGTACCTGCTACTAATTCAACCGGGTTAATTGAAGAACCATATTCAACAGCATTGCTCCCGTCTATTGACATTTCATGTATGTGGGGTGATAGAGGATCTGTTATATCTATATTATAAATAAAATTTCCGCTTGTGCTACCAACATATATTTTCTTTAAGTTATCATTTAATGCTATACCTAAAGGGTATTTGAAATTTTCACCAAATGTATATGTTGCTAATAAGCTCATGCTGGTTAGGTCTACATATGCGATTTTGCCGGGATAACTATTGTCTACGAAATACCCGTATTTTGAATCTGAAGTTATTGTAAATGATGTCCATGATCCTGAGCCAATATTTAAGTTGCCGACAAGGTTGTCGTTGTCAGCATCAAATTTTTGTATCATAGTAGTTTGCGTGAAAAAAGATACATACCAGTTTTTTTTGTCTGGAGATACCTTCACGCAATAAGGATATCTCGCAGTTGATCCGTCACCCACATTTATATAACGTATCTGTAAAAATGACTTTTCATCAAGTACAGTTACCACATTACACATCCTGTTAGTGACGTATAATTTTTTTCTTGAAGGGGAATCTGTAAATCTTATAATGCCATCAATATTTGGTGCTCCTGAAGCTATCCAGCTTGTGAGTGTGTTGTATTCATCTTTAGTTAGTGGTGCTCTTTCAATTGGCATTGTGGGTTGCAACATGATCCCGGAAGTACTGTCTGTGTTGGTAAAATAGCATATATTACTAAAGTCCGGTCTGTATGGTATTACTGTGGCGCCAAGCGTTCCCCCGTTAAATAAGTTGGTCCATGTGCTTAAATTTATACCTGCAGCATTTATTGAGCTCTCATTATTATGGCATCCACTTACTGCGCATTTAGTAAGTATTATATTACTTATTGCAACCGGGTACCCACCTGTTGACGGCAGATCGGGTTTGTGAGTACAAGAAATAGAAATAGAAATGGAAAGAAATATTAGTGATAGTATTATAAAGTTCTTATTCATTTTATACTCTTTAATAAAAGACGAGGGGTACATTTGTACCCCTACGCCCGTACCTATGCTCTAATCTATCTTTATAATCTTTCTATACAACGAATAGGTATCAGAAGATACTTTTATTAAATAAATACCTGAACCGCTTGCGTAATTATTCAGGTTGAAATGGTAAGAAGCAGATGACTGAGCGTTTGTATTTAATAAATTGCTGATCATTTTACCTGTCATATCAAACAATTCAATTTTCATTGGCTTATTTGTGACCTGGCTACAAGAAATAGTTATATCGCTACTGGTGGGGTTAGGGAATATTGTGATGTTATTTGTATTTAATGTGGTTTCATTAACAGCTGTTGCGCTGGCTATTCTTACTACATAGTCTTCCATTTCCCCGTGATACCCAATCGGGTCTTGAGGGTTATCGCATGGTGATGGAATTATATGCCCGGCATCAGAACTCATTTTAGCAGTTGCTCTTAATCTTGTACTGCCTAAAGGGGCAGTAGTCGGTACTGTAAAACTGGCTGTAAATGTTCCAGGTGTTTGAAAATCGGAAGAGATAACCGTTTCATTAGCATCTGTGAAATCTTGGTTTTTATTATAATCTATCCATACACGTATATTATTCCTTGTTCCGGGAAAATTAACAGCATCTTCGGAATGCTTGATCGTTACTGTATAGGAATGCCCCTGGAGCAGAACAGTTGAATCTCCTGTTTCTACTACTACTGTACTCATGCTTTCAACATTAGCAGATGTTCTGTCAATTGTATTCAGTTTAAATTCTGTTATGCCCGGCTGTTGCGGGGCATAAGGTGTACGGCCAGGCAGCATACAATATTGGGCATGGGCTGAGGTAGCAAAAAGTACTATTGATAGTAATAATGCCGGTGTAAATGTTTTCATTTTAATAATTTTTTAGAGTTAAAGTTTTTCAATTTCAAAGCTATTCTTAGTTGATAAAATATCTTGATAATATATGCTTAACAATACTTAAAACAATCTTAATTGATCGTATGTTCAAAGTGAAAGCGATGTTGTAAATTGCAATAAACAGACATAGAATATGCGTATCATCAGTTATAATGTAAATGGTATAAGGGCCGCTATTAAAAAAGGATTTTTAGACTGGCTAAAAGAAAACCCGGCTGATGTGGTTTGTCTCCAGGAAACAAAAGCGCAAAAAGAAGATGTGGATGTAGCGCCTATTGAAAAATTAGGGTACCAGACTTATTGGTTTAGTGCTGAAAAGAAAGGGTATAGTGGTGTAGCGATATTTACTAAAATTAAACCCGATAAGGTATCTTATGGCAATAAAATATCACAAAGCGATCTAGAGGGGAGAGTGATACAAATGGATTTCGGAGATATTACTCTAATTAACGCCTACTTTCCGAGCGGTACCAGTGGTGATGAAAGGCAAACATATAAATATCAATGGCTTGATGAGTTTTATGATTATATACAAACACTTCGTAAAAAGCGCCCAAAGCTGATCATTTGCGGAGATTATAATATTGCGCATAAAGAAATTGATATTCATAATCCTATTAGTAATAAAAAAAGTAGTGGCTTTTTACCTGAAGAGCGGGCGTGGATGGATAAATTCTTTACCAATAAATTTGTTGACACATTCAGAGTGTTTAATACAGATCCGCATCATTATACCTGGTGGAGTGCAAGGTTTCCAACTGTGAGAGCACAAAATAAAGGCTGGCGGATAGATTACATAAACGTATCTGATGCTTTGAAAGGCAATTTGAAAAGCGCAATGATCTTGCCACAGGTAAAACATTCTGACCATTGCCCTGTATTTTTAGAGCTCAAGCCTTAGCGTTAGAATTTGAAATTGTATGTTACGCTTGGTATAGGTACAGGGAAGATGCTTACTTCATAGATAATTACTTTAGCACCCCCGCTCTGAGGTGTGCCCTTTATGTCAGCATACATGAAGTAAGGATTGAACCTGCTATAGACATTATACACAGCAAAAGACCAACTTCCTTGCCATTTTTTCTTATTTCTGTGCTGTGGGGTTAGATTTGCTGATAAGTCTAATCTGTGATAAGCAGGTAGGCGGTATGCATTTAATGATCCTTGAATCTCTGCAATATTATTATCAATGAAATAATAACCGGTTGGCAGCGTAATAGCATTGCCTGTATTATATACAAACACGCCAGAGAATGTCCACTTTTTGCTATACTCATAAGTTCCCACTACTGATATGTCATGCCTGCTGTCGTATTTAACAGGGTATATTTGACCATTGTTCAAATCGGGAAATTGCCTGTCTGTATATGATAATGTATATCCTATCCACCCGGTGAATTTACCAAGCGTTTTATTAATAAAAACTTCTACGCCATAAGACCAACCTTTGCCAAATACAAAACTTGATTGTGGATCTTGTAATGAATTGGGCACATAATATTGACCATACTCAATTTGATTTCTCATATCCTTATAGTACACTTCTACTGATGTTTCAAGCTTGTTTTCCATGAAATTTCTGAAATAACCGAGCGAGTATTGCCATGCCTCCTGCGGTTTTACAATATCTGTGCTTGGCACCCATAAGTCTGTTGGCAGAGTAGTACCATTGTTAGAAACAAGGTGTATGTATTGATAGGTATGCGTTACGTCTGCTTTTATAGATGAAACATCATTTAAACTGTACCTGATAGATAATCTTGGTTCCAGCCCGCCATATGTTTTTACTATTTGTCCTGCAGCATAAGTGGTGCTATCAACTTTTACCTGGCCAGCATAAGTATAACTGGTATAAGGCCCAATTTGTGCAAACCATGAATAGCGTAGACCTGCATTTATACGTAAACGTTTTATTGGCTCGAATTCGTCTTGTGCATACATGCCAGCTTCATGCGCATATTTTATAAGTGCATTATTGGGGTTTAATTGTATTGTATCTGCATGACCGGATACCTGGTTGGGAATAAATGTGTGATAGGTATAAGCAATGCCTACTTTAAAATGATGATTATTATCGTTGAAATAGTCCAGGTCAGATTTTAAATTCCAATCTCTTATGCCTGAAGACAATTTAAAACCAAAATCATTCTGATCGAAATTAGCAGAGAATTTATAATCGTTGTAAATAAGAGAAGTATTGGCAAATATTTTATTGTTGAACTGGTGATTCCAGCGCAAGGTAGCAGTGCTATTGCCCCATGGGATAGTAGCCTTAAAGGTACTGTTAGGGCTAGCAAAAGTAAATTTATCCAGACCGAGGTAAACACTCAGAAAAATGCGGTCGTGTTCAGAAAGTTTATAGTTCGCTTTTAAGTTAGCATCATAGAAGTAATATCCCGAACCTGCTGCACGGCCTGTAAGAAATGGTTTTGTCAATATGTCAATATAGGTGCGCCTACCTGATACAATAAAAGAACCTTTACCTTTTTTCAGTGGCCCTTCAAGTGTTAGTCTCGAAGCAATTAAGCCTATACCACCTTCGGCATGAAATTCTTTGTTGTTGCCCTCTTTCATTACCACGTCCACTACAGAGGATAAACGTCCACCGTAATGTGCCGGCATGCCACCCTTAATCAGCGTAACATCCTTAATAGCATCTGAATTAAAAACCGAAAAGAAGCCAAATAAATGCCCTGTATTATATACTACAGCTTCGTCAAGTAAAACCAGGTTTTGATCGGGTCCTCCTCCTCTTACATAAAATCCTGCACTTCCTTCACCACCTGATTTTACTCCGGGCAATAATTGCAATGCTTTTAAGATATCTGTTTCACCAAATATTACCGGAAGTGCTTTTATTTTATTGATACCCAGGCTAATAGTGCCCATTTCTGTGTTTTGCACATTTGCATCTTTCCGGGATGTTATCTCTACTTCTTTTAAGAGGGTTTTATTATGTAATTCTGCTGTAAATGTTTTGTTAGAATCAAGGTTAATTG
>Ga0207138_1047_pt1 | contig 22100 bp, 21 predicted proteins | sample Alteio_BWMinHeat_6_FD_153589 | JGI IMG/M metagenome (GOLD analysis project Ga0207138, IMG submission 153589) | Enriched cells from forest soil in Barre Woods Harvard Forest LTER site, Petersham, Massachusetts, United States -... | ecosystem: Environmental > Terrestrial > Soil > Temperate forest >...
TGGTCTTACGACTTATGCCTTACGACTAAACAAACAAATGAAAAAACTTCCATTACTACTACGTTATCTCAGGGGGCACAGCTCCCAGGTGACATTGTATTTTATTACCAACCTGCTTGCCATAGTTTTTTCTCTTTTTACATTCACTATGCTGGCTCCTGCGGTAACGGTATTATTTGGTGCGGCCGATAAACCAAATCTTACTGCGGCTTCGGGCCTGATGGACAAATTAAAATACTTCCTCAACAGCACTATACTCAACCACGATAAGATGACATCGTTGTTATACATCATTATCATTGTTATCACTGCCACTATTCTAAAAAATTTATTTCTCTATATCTCCGTCTATATTCTCAATCCTCTGCGCAACATGATTTTGCGCAAATTGAGAAACGATCTGTTTACGAAAGTATTATCACTACCCATTGGTTTCTTCACCGAAGAGCGTAAAGGTGACCTTGTCTCTAAAATGACAAATGATATCAATGAGGTAGAGCTTTCTATCATGAGCATACTGGAAGTGTTCATACGCGAACCGCTTACAATTTTGCTCACCATCACGGCAATGATCATCATTAGCCCGCAGCTTACTTTATTTCTCATTGCCATTTTACCATTTGCAGGCCTAATTATTGGCAGACTGGGTAAGTCTATGAAACGCCCGTCAAACCTGGCGCAGGAACAGCTCGCCCATATGATGGGTGTAATGGACGAAACACTGGCTGGCATGCGTGTGGTAAAGGCTTTTAATGCCGAGCGCAATCAGCATTTAAAATTTACGGGTATTAACAATAAACTCTTTCGTTTTAAAAATAAAATAGCCGCTCGTCGTGAACTCGCATCACCATTATCTGAAACACTGGGTATTATCATTGTCTGTGTAATATTATGGTATGGTGGTAAACTTATTTTCTCCAATCATACATCATTAACAGGCCCTACGTTTGTTGCCTATATTGGTTTGTTCTCGCAGCTCATCACACCGTTTAAAAACCTGTCCAACGCTTTTTACAATGTGCAGAAAGGTACTGCTGCTTTGGAGCGTATTGAAGGTTTGCTGAAGACTGAAAACACAGTGGTTGAAATACCTAATGCTACACCAATAAAAGAATTCAAAAATAGTATCCAATTAAAGAATGTACACTTTTCTTACGGCGAAAGAAAAATACTGGATGGCATTGATCTTGAAATAAAGAAAGGCAAAACCATTGCATTAGTAGGTTCATCAGGCTCAGGAAAATCTACATTGGTCGATCTTATTCCCCGCTTTCATGATGTGGCAAGTGGTCAAATATTGATTGACGGTGTAAATGTAAGAGAACTAAAACTCGACGATCTTCGCAGGCTTATGGGTGTGGTTAGCCAGGATCCTATTTTGTTTAACGACACTATTTACAATAATATAACACTTGGTACTGGTGGCGCTACGCAACAGCGTGTTGAAGAAGCCGCACGCATTGCTCACGCACATGATTTTATCATGCAAAAGGAAAGTGGTTATGAAACAGAAGTAGGCGACCGGGGCACACGTCTTAGTGGTGGTGAGCGCCAGCGTATTACCATTGCCCGTGCAGTGCTCAAAAATCCGCCAATATTAATTTTAGATGAAGCCACTTCTTCTTTAGATACCGAAAGTGAGCGCCTGGTGCAGGATGCAATTAATGGCCTTATGCAAAACCGTACCTGTATTGTCATTGCTCACAGGCTTTCTACTGTAAAACATGCCGATGAGATCATTGTATTAAGTCACGGAAAAATCGTAGAGCGCGGCACTCATGCTTCTCTCCTTTCGCATGATGGTATGTATAAAAAACTCGTAGAATTACAGCAGGTAAAATAGATACGGTATATTTGTAGCGCAATGAAGGATCCCAAAAAAATATTAGTTACAGGCGGCGCAGGCTATATCGGCGGTCATACGATTGCAGACCTCATGGCCAATGGCTTCGACATCATTTCGGTTGACGACTTATCACGTGGCAGCATGCGCATGTTGCATGGAATAGAAAAGATTACAGGCCGTAAGGTGAAGAATTATAAAGTAGATCTCTGCAACCTCGAGGATACAGAAGCGATCTTCACTGAAAATCCTGGTATAGCGGGCATCATACATTTCGCTGCTTACAAATCTGTTCCCGAATCTGTTAGAGAACCGTTGAAATATTTCAGAAATAATATCAATTCTCTGGTGAATGTATTGCAATGTGCCAGGGAGAATAATATCAATCATTTTGTTTTTTCTTCTTCTTGCTCAGTTTATGGTAATGCTGAAAAACTCCCTGTGAGTGAGGATGCACCGCAGCGGGAAGCAGAATCTCCATATGCACGCACCAAGCAAATGGGAGAAAATATCTGTAAAGATTTTTCTGTACCCACCAGAAAATTTAATGTTACCCTGCTCAGGTACTTCAACCCCGTGGGTGCGCACCCCTCAGCCATGATTGGTGAATTGCAGCTAATACCCGAAAACCTTGTACCGGTTATAACCCAAACAGCTATCGGCAAACGTAAGGATATGCAGATATTCGGCAATGATTATCCTACGCGTGACGGTACTTGTGTTCGTGATTATATACATGTTATGGACATTGCCAACGCGCATACCAAAGCATTACAATACATGATAAGCGAAAAAAATACAGAACGCTGTGAAGTATTTAATTTGGGTTCGGGTAATGGCGTTACGGTATTAGAACTCATAAATGCATTCGAAAAAGTATCAGGCCAAAAACTGAATTACAAAGTAGGTGCACGTCGCCCGGGCGATGTAGTGGAAGTATATGCCAACAATGATAAAGCGCGTAAGATATTGGGCTGGGAAGCTAAATATAGTTTAGATGAAATGATGGACACTGCGTGGCGCTGGGAGTTGGAAATGAAAAAAGAAATGGAAGCCGCTAAACTTAATTAACTATTCAACCTATCAACTATCCCAGGTCTATCTCCGTATTATCACCAATATTCAGGCTTTGGCTCAATCCGCGCACATATGCATCGCTGCCTATGATCGAGTTATTCAATACCACTTCTTCCAGCTCAGCATAGGCGCCGATAATAGAATCCTTGATGATGGATGAATGAATAGTAGTATGCTCACCAATAGTAACGTTGGGGCCTATTATGGAGTGTTGGATATTACAACCATCGGCAATACTTACTGGTGGTATGATTACAGTTCCTTCATAGGAAGGTATTTTTTGCTTACTGTCTTCTGCCATTTGCTTTAATAGAATAGCATTGGTAGACAATAAACTTTCTTTCTTTCCGCAATCAAACCAATTATTTACCCTGAACGCCTTGAACTTAATTCCATTCTCTATCATTTGTTCCAGCGCACTTGTCAGGTGGTATTCACCATCCTCATCAGTGCGATCATGCAGATGCTTGCTCAACGCGCTATAGAGCGCCTGTGTTTCTTTTATATAGTACACACCCACCATCGCCATATTGCTCTTGGGAATCAATGGCTTTTCTACTACACGCATCACCACATCTTTATCATCCAGTTCGGCTACGCCAAAGCTCCTCGGATCATCTACTTTGCGTACACCGATTTCTGATGTATTGCTATTCAATATACTCTTCACATTATAATCGCATACCGTATCTCCCAGCACTATGATCACTTCTTCATCTCCTACAGCGTCTTTTGTCAGCCATATAGCGTGGCCGGTCCCGCGGCGATCATTTTGTGTAATAAGTGTATAAGAAAGTTTGGGGTATGTTTTGGCTATATAGCGTTGTATCTTTTCACCGAGATAACCTATCACGAATACGAACTCTGTTACACCCGCATCGAGTAATTGGTCAACGATGACACTCAAAATAGTCTTCCCGGCCAAAGGTATCAACGCCTTTGGCTGAGTGTAAGTAAGTGGGCGCAGCTTAGTTCCCGCACCGGCAACAGGTATAATAGCCTTCACAAAATTGAGTTTTGCAGCTCGAAAATAGTATAATCTTGGTTAATGGGGTAATTTGGCAGGTATCTTATACGTTAAGAATTAGTCCCTTATAGTAAGTTTTATAGGGTAGAGCATTACAGTCTTGTCCATCGGGGATATACTGCAATAAATATCTGTTATAGATATTATATCCCCAGAAAGAGTATTATTAAAGATAGTTTCTATCGTATCATCAAATTTATCACCCGCCACTTTTCTCGTAAGCATTACTTTATTATTTCTGATTACCTGGATGGTGAATTTTGTGATCAGGTATTTGAACGGGATATTTGTAGTAGTATGTGTTACACGAGGTAAGATGCCTGTTTGAGAAAGCAATATTTTCTTAGAGATATCGCCTTTATTTTTTCCTGCAACAAAGGCTTCCAATTCAGGTAAAGAAGCCTCCTGGCTATAACTGCATATTGTAAAACAGCAGGCAATTAACATTGTGATGATACCTTTCATAAAATCTTTCTACAGTTTCAATTATTAAATTGTCGAATTAACCTCTGCTTCTTCTCCGTACATCTGTCCCTGGTATTTCAATGATGGTGACACAATTAATTTTCCTAACCCCAACTCATTCCATTTCTTATCTACACTTACTATAGTGGCATCATCCGCAACAATAATATTTGGCCACGGCCTGTCAAACCCATCCAGTTCTTTTGTTTTGCGTGTGCCGTCAAAACCAATTACGGCTTTGTTCTTGTCATACATATGGTCGCGCTTCGGGTCCAGGTTATTGCAAAACCGCCATAGTGTGTCAGCAATATTATTTACATCAACTGTATATTCTACATACAATACCATTTTTATATAGTTCAGTTCAGGTAATTCGCATATGCGTTCATGCAATTCCTTAATATGATTTGGACGATCTTTTTTCACACTGATAAATAGTACAGGTATATCCCATTCTCTTACAAGCTTATCATTCACTCCTTTTATCTCACCAAATTGAGTTAATGAAACACCTCTTCTCCCCCTTGGAGAGCGTCCCGAAAATTCGGGAGAGGTGAGGTCGGCCTTCTCCTCTTCAAATTTTTTCGTTCCGTCTATACACATCTTGCCTCCGAATCCCAATCTGGAGCAGCTATGATCCAGCACATCCATAGGGCCTTGGCTAAAGTATATATCAGTCGCCGGATCCATGTTATCAAACACATACTTTGCCAAAGCTTTATAATTATCAAGCTTCACATCACCATCTGTCAACACCAGTATTTTGTTAAACATCATTTGCCCGGCTCCCCACATTGCATTCATCACTTTTTGTCCTTGTCCGGGGTAATCTTTTTCTATACTCGCTATCACCAAATTATGAAACACGCCCTCCACAGGCATATTCATATCTTTTATCTCAGGTACCATTGCCATTTTTATCGGTGTAAGGAAAATACGCTCGGTGGCTTTACCCAGCCATGCATCTTCCTGTGGAGGAATACCAACAATAGTTGCAGGATATACTGCATCTTTTCTATGCGTTATCGCTGTAACATGAAATTTAGGATACCAATCTGGTAAAGAATAGTAGCCTGTATGATCACCGAATGGACCTTCCCAGATAAGTTGATCGTCAGGGTCCACATAACCTTCAATAATAAAATCTGCATCTGCAGGCACTTCTATCTCAGGTTGTGTGAGACATTTTACAAGCTCTACTCTTTTTTTACGAAGAAAGCCCGCCAACATATATTCATCTACATTTTCAGGTAGTGGTGCGGTAGCTGCATAAGTAAATATCGGGTCACCACCCAAAGCCACTGCAACAGGCATGCGTTTATTTAGCTTCTTGTATTCATTAAAATGCTTAGCACTTACTTTATGTTTATGCCAGTGCATAGCAGTTAGCTTAGGGCCAAATACCTGCATACGATACATACCGATATTCCTTTGCCCTGTGTTAGGATCTTTGGTATGCACACTTGGTAACGTTAAAAATCTGCCGCCATCTTTAGGCCAGCACTTTAATACGGGTAATTTGTTCAGATCAGGTTGTTCCATTACTACCTGTTGACAAGTTCCGCGCCCATTCACTACTTTCGGCATCCATGATGCAAATTTGCTTAGCTCAGGTAGCATCGCCAATTTCTCAAGTATGCCATGTTTGGGTGCAGATAATGTTTTAAAAGCAGCCTCAATATCCCTGCTCACATCATCCATCTTATCTACGCCGAGTGCCATGCACATACGCTTTTCACTTCCCATGCTATTTATCAGCAACGGGAAATTGGTGCCTGTATTCTCAAACAGAAGTGCTTTATTTTTATCAGGTGTTTTACTTACACGGTCAGCTATCTCGGCTATTTCTAATATAGGGTCTACAAAGGTTTTTATCCTTACCAACTCACCTGCCTTTTCAAGTGTATCTATCCAATCTCTAAGTGAACGATGCATAAGCAAAGGTAAGAATTCTGCTCCCTGTGCGTTACATGCTGTTATCCGTTTTTTGTATATTACATGTACAATAAATACAACTATATGAAAAACCTCATAAAAATATTTGTGTTGGCGATATACCTTATTAGTTTCAATAGGGCAGGTGCGCAAACAGAAGTCACCTTTTATACAACTAAAGGCAGCTTTAAAGTTGCACTCACCGATACACTTACGCCTGTAACCGTAGATAGCTTTAAAGCCCGTGTTTCACAAAAGTTTTATGATGGATTAATTTTTCATCGTGTTATAGACGGTTTTGTAGTGCAAGGGGGCGATCCGCTCGGCACAGGTTTTGGCGGACCAGGCTACACGCTTCCTGATGAATTTAGCTCACCTCTTAAAAATATACAAGGCACAATAGCAATGGCCAATACCGGGATGCCACATTCTGGAGGTAGTCAGTTTTATTTTAACCTTGTTAATAACAGTTCACTTGATGGTAAGTATACGGTCTTTGGACAAGTGACTACCAACTTTACGGTTGTGCAAACAATAGGTCACGTGCCTGTTGACGCCAACAATAAACCATTAACTAATGTTTACATGGACAGTATCAGAATAACAAAACGTCTTGCGGTACCTAATCTTGAAAATAATATAGCAATCCATATTTCACCCAATCCATGCAATGGAATATGTAGTATTGATCTGCCTGCAGTTGCTACGAAAGTGGACATAGTAAATATAGAAGGAAAGGCAGTATACCATACTGAAGCTATGGGGATTATAAAAATAGATTTGCAAGACCAACCTAAGGGCCTCTACATAGTACACATTATCAATGAGAAGGGTGCCTTCGAAACGAAATTAGTTGTGCAATAAAAAGGGCGATAACTATCATTGAAAAAAGAACATCGTTTCTTTATTAATTTTGCTTCAAATAACTCCGTATGAAAAAGATATCTTTATTCCTTGTCTTTCTGTTTATATACACCGTTTCTTTTGCTCAAACGAAATATTATAAAGGTGAGTGGAGCAAAACAGGCACAAGCTATGTTTTCAAAGCTTTTGTAAAGCTCGAATTTAAGGGCAGTAAAATAGAAGGTGAAATACTCTGGACTATAGCCTTGGCCAACCAATTGGACAGTAGCATGGCTGCGTATTATAAAAATAAAATGAATCGTCTGGGTGTAGAAGTAATAAGCGGTGATTATAATGCTGTAACAAGAGACGTAAGTTTTGCTGGGGTTAGTAAAATAGATCCCGACAATATCATAGGGCTTGATATATATGCACTTAAATTATCCTCAGATGGCATTAAACTTTTTGGTAAAACAGAATCTGGTGGTACTGGGAAAGGCGTATTCTATGCTGTAGCTGCACCGGGTTCACAAGAAGAATATAAAACAATGAGAGAGAAAGTAAGACAATAGCTGGGATGTTGCGAATTCAAAAATGTTTATTGACGTGCATATTACTAATTTTGTCTTTGACAGCCTGTAATGAAAGAACAAAAGTATCTGCAAATAAAAGTCCCATTGCACAGGCTAGGACTGATAACGAATGGAATAAACATAAAATAGATTCTTGCTCCCGTTTATTAAAAACCGGAGACCTCGTGTTGAGAACAGGTGTAGAGGTAACCAGCTATATGCTGCGGCAAATGAACCTGTATAATAAAACATATTCACATAGCGGGCTGGTAATAGTGGAGAATGGCGTACCTTTTGTCTATCATAGTATAGGCGGAGAAGAAAACCCCAATGCGGTATTGCGAAAAGATCCTGTAAAAGTATTCTTTAATCCTGCTAATAATTTTGGCTTTGCTATTGCACGCTATGATATGGATGACAGCACTATAAATAAATTGGTTGAAACTGTGAAGCAATTCTATAAAGAAAAAAGAAAGTTTGACCTTGACTTTGACCTAAAGACAGATGATAAGCTATACTGCACAGAGTTTGTATATAAAGCTGTATTGCAAGCTACAGGCGATACGGCTTATATTAAAACAGTTACAGCATTCGGCCATACTTACGTAGGTGTTGACAATTTATTTATGAATAAGCATACCAGGATGATTTGTGAGGTAAAATTTAAGTAATACCTTTGCAACCTGCTACATAGTGCAACTATAATAGAATCGGGTTAATCAAAAAACATAGTATGAAAAAATTATTCTTCCCTGCTTTTGGATTGCTGGCATTAGCAATAGTATTTACCGGCTGTAATACTAATTCGCCGAAAGATGCAGCCCAGAAATGGCTCACAAGCTTCTATCATTTAGATTATGAAACAGCAAAGAAATATTCAACTGAGGAAACGAAAAATTTGTTGACAACAATAGAACAATTAAGGACACTGAACAGTGATTCTGAGAAACAACAAATGAAACAATTGAAAGTAGAAATAAAAGATGTGAAAGAAAAGGGCGATACTGCTATGGTTAGTTATACATTATCTGATAGTCCTAAAGAACAAAAGGTGAAACTGATAAAAATTCAGGGCAAATGGTTAGTAGCAAAAAGCAAACAAGATGATATGGGCGATGACAGCGATAATGACCAGCAACCACCTGCCTCGCCGGATTCTACTACAGCCCCAATGGCTGTAGATTCGACTGCGGCACCTAAGTAAAAGCAGGAACTGAAATAAAATTTTATAAAGGCTACTTCAATGGTAGCCTTTATTTTATCTTTAAGTTATGGCGTTGAATTATATATGGGCAGCATTTCTCATTATTGGGTTTATAGTAGCTGTATGCAAGGCTATATTCCTTGGAGAAACAGGTTTGCTGTCTGACATGATGAATGGCCTTTTTGACAGTGCCAAAACAGGTTTTGAAATTTCTATTGGCCTTACTGGGGTAATGAGTTTGTGGCTGGGCGTAATGAAAATAGGAGAAAAAGCTGGTGTTATCAAAGCTTTTTCAAAAGCGGTAGCTCCGCTGTTCCGTGTATTATTTCCCGGTATACCTAAGGAACATCCCGCTAATGGCAGCATGGTAATGAACTTGAGCGCTACTATGCTGGGCTTAGATAACGCAGCCACACCTCTCGGCCTGAAAGCTATGAGTGAACTACAAGAGCTAAACACAGAAAAAGATACAGCCAGCAATGCTCAAATTATGTTCCTGGTGCTGAATACAGCAGGTATCATGCTGATACCTACTACCATAATAGCTCTGAGGCAAACAATAGCTGTGCAACAACATCTGGTTGGGTTTAATGCGGCAGATATTTTTCTGCCAACACTTATCGCCACCTTTATTGCATTTATTTCAGGCATTATTATTGTATCCATATTCCAGCGGATCAATATTTTTAAATTACCGGTACTCATTTTCATTGCTGGTTTTTGTGGGCTGATAGCATTGCTACATTACAATTTATCAGGCATGCCGGCAGATGAAATGAATAAGGCTATGGGCGCCATTGGTAGCGGTGTTATACTCACCATCATTATTCTTTTTTTATGTGCGGGTCTGATCAAAAAACAAAATGTATATAATCATTTTATTGAAGGTGCAAAAGAAGGGTTCACAGTTGCCATTCGTATCATACCTTTCCTGGTGGCTATGCTGGTTGCTATCAGTGTGTTTCGCACATCTGGCTGCATGGATTATATTGTAAATGGCATAGGACATATTACTGCTTTCTTTGGATTAGATACCCGTTTTGTACCCGACCTGCCTATAGCATTGATGAAACCGCTCAGTGGTAGCGGATCACGTGGATTAATGGTAGACGTGATGAAAAATTATGGTGTGGCCTCTTTCCAGGGAAAGCTGGCAGCTGTAATACAAGGATCAACAGAAACCACCTTTTATGTATTAGCTGTATATTTTGGCAGTGTGCAGATAAAGAATACACGTTATGCATTGGCCGCAGGGCTGGCGGCAGATATAATAGGACTTATTGCAGCAATTGTGGTGGGGTATATGTTCTTTGGATGATCTTGAGAAACTCATGTCGTTTTCCTGGTAAGCCATTGCTGTACTTCAGGTGCAACATAGTCGTCCATTTTTTGCAATAATTCTTCAATAGAAGAACTAACTAATAACATCCGGTTCACCTCTTCGTTTAGAAATCCCTCACGAACCATACTGTCTGTAAGCGCCTGTAAAGAATCGTAATATCCATTTATGTTCAGCAAGCCGATAGGTTTTTGATGTAGACCCATCTGCCCCCATGTAAGCATTTCGAAAAGCTCGTCCATGGTGCCCCACCCCCCCGGCATAGTAATAACAGCATCGCTAAGTTCATGCATTTTAAGCTTGCGCTCATGCATGGTATTCACCTTTATTGTTTCAGTAAGTCCATGGTGCATGATCTCTTTGGTCTGCAAGAAAACAGGTATCACACCTATTACTTTTCCGCCATTTTCCAAAGCCCCTTCTGCAAGCGCGCCCATTAAGCCTATGCGCCCACCACCATAAATAATACGAATGTTTTTTTCTGCCAGCACTGTGCCTAATTCATAAGCAGCCTCCCGATATGTTTCATCATATCCTTCGCCCGAACCGCAGAAAACTACAACGCTCTTCATATATGTAATTCTATTTCCGTCAAATGTAATGGATGACAGCCTTTAAAAAAATTGTTTTTATTTGAAACGGGAGGAAAGGTATGTATAGTTATTTATGAAGCGCTTTGGTAATTTGCTCCACACCGATCATGATAACGGCTGAAATAACTGAATGTTTTGCATTATCAGTTGCCTGTGGCAATAAAGAATCAGGTTGGATGAGGGGGTTTGTAACGGCTATTGTGCCATTTCTGTATTGCTTAAATCCTGCAGACATTTCATCCCAATTGAATACCATCATGCAAACCATGTACAAAAGAACAGACCATAGTATGGACTTGCCAATGAAATATGTGATTCGCAAGGAATGTTTTTTCATAGTTTGATCTTTTCAATTATAAAATTCCGATATTTTATTGTTAATCAGCCTCCCTCAAACAGGGGGATTTTTAATCTTTTACAAAGGTAGCTGTTTTATTGCCAATTCTTACCCAATAGGTGCCTGCAGGCAGGGCACGTATATCCAGGTCCACTTTGGTGTTATTTCCAGAATTGGTTTTGCTCATACACTTCCCCATACTATTGTAAAGATATATAGTTGAGGTTGTGTTGTTTTCTTGTATTATAATAGTGATTTTGTCTTTAGCAGGGTTGGGATATACTTGTAAAGCAACCGTTTTATTATTGAAGACAGGAACGCTTGAAGGGCCACCGTTCATTAAACCCATCTTCATACCATTGCCAAAGCTGGTTACCCACATTTCATTAGTATTATAAGGGTTGAAATACACTCTTTCCGGTTGACGGAAAGGATAAGAACTAACAGAATCAAATACGGGTGAAGATGTGTTCATGTTATTGCTTACCCAAAGTCCTTGTGTTTCTGTAGTAAGGAATGCCTGACTTTTAGTTTGCGGATTGAAGGTAATAGAAGTAACACGATCGAATTGAGTGCCGGTAAGCTTTGTCCAGCTTGCACCGCGGTTGGTAGTTTTATATAACCCTCCTTGCCCGCTCGAAGTACTACCCCAATGCGTGAACACACAAGCATACCAGGTGTTTTGCAAGGTGTCTGACGGGTCCACAACAATATCTTTTGTCCAGTATTGCATATTTATATCGCTTGCATCTGTCCAGCTTGAAGTGCCAGGATCAAACAAAAATGCTCCTGAGCTTGCTGTAAATTGACCGCTGGTATTTATTCTTCCGGAGTAGGTGCACAATACTTTACTATCGTTCAACACCACTATACTTGCAGGGTGTCCTTCGGTGCGTGGCGGAGCAGGCAATTGTGTCCATGTACTACCTGCATGGGCACTAAGATTACTGGTCATCCATATGCCGCCAGCTAAGCCTGTACCTGCATGATTGATAACACTTGCGTACATTTTATTGGAATCATTGGGGTCAATAGCCAACCAAAAAATGGGATGATTGAACGAATGCAGAGTTGACCAATTAGCACCGTTATCAATCGAGTAATTTATTTTTCCGCTTGCATCTGAAGCGTCCAGTTGTGCATCTTTTAAACGTGTGCTTTGGTACATATCATGAATGCCTGAGGTGCTTGCAAAAATTGTTCCACCGGGTGTCAAAGCAATACGATAAGTAGAGTTTACACTCAATCCATTATACGTAAAGCCCCAGCTTTTACCACTATCTGCGCTACGAATGGCGCCTATATCGCTATACCCTGTCATCATTTGATCAGCGCTTTGCCAGGTAACTTGCCAGCAGGAGGTATTTTCCATGCCAATAGAATGATATACCTGTTGTTTGGGTGTAGCAGTATTCGCAGCATGCTGGTCCGCAATATTTACATAGGCCTGTTTCCAGTTAACGCCACCATCTGATGTTACATGTACAAATCCAAAATCACCAAACATTACTTTGTTAGAATTATAGGGTGCCACTTCTATTCCGAAGCAAGTTTGTCCCCAGCTCCAATTCTTATCACCATTGTAACCGCTCCAGCCTGTAGTTATATTTTGATTATTAGTTGTCTTAAAAACTTTATTCCATGTACTGCCACCGTCTGTAGATTTATATACAAGATTAGCACTCAGTGCAAGATCTTCACCTGCCAGGTAAATCGTATTAATATCGTTCCATGCCATACCTGTGTACATCACCCAATCATTTGAAAAAGTGAGCCCTGTGGATTTTGACGTCCAAGTTCCATTTGCATTATCCATGGTGTAAACTCCGGCAGCAATCCCTGAATTATCATAGGGCATGATGCCTGCATATACATCTACCCTAAGTGCAGTGATGCATATAAAACGTATAGTACTGCCCGTTTTTGCACCTGAGAAACTTAGTATCACCTGCCCTGGAGTAATACCTGAAGTGTTCATTCTGGAAAAAGAAGTACCGCCATTTGTAGAATAATATAGCCCCTGGCTGGTGCCTACATAAATATTAAGACTATCATAAAATACACCGCAAAGATTAATACCTACTGTAGAACTGGTATCGTTTACTATTGTTTGAAAACTTGTGCCACCATCATTCGTTATATAAATAGAGCCATAATCGCCCATTATCATTTGATTCTTGTTTTTGTAATTGGCATACATACCATATATCTCATTGCCTGCGGAATATGCAGCAAGTTTTGTCCATGTATTACCGCCGTTTGTTGTTTTTACAGGATAACCATTATTGCCATCATTAAAATTGCTGTATGCGGTATTAGCATCATTAGTAAATTCATAAGTGGATACATTGAGCGCCTGCAATTTGCTGTAATGTATTTGGGACCAAGTATTACCATAATCGGTGGAGTGAAACATCTCACTCATATCACAGGCTACATAAAATTCATTATCATTGGCAGGGTTTATCCTGGGGAAAAACATAGAACCACCTCCACCAACACCGCGTGCATGAAAGCTGGTAGGTTGCGCAATTGCGTTTATGCAAAAGAGGAATGATAATAATAGCGTGTAAATATGCTTCATACAAAAGTTTAGAGGTATAGAAAAGGGCGCAGGTGATAATATATAGACGTACAAAATACGAAATATGTTAGGTTAAAATACCGAGTTTGAATTATACATGCAAAAAAGCCCTTCAAATAATATTGAAGGGCTTTGTGTTTTAATGATCTAACTTAGTATGAATCAATTCCTTTGCTGTAAAAAACTAACAATTTTATCTCTTTCTACATCAGTTATTAATGCGCGGGTTTGCATATGCATACCTATGGTTTTCCACTGATCAGGAGAAAATGTTGAAGGAGAAGGTGTATTATGGCATCTTTGACAATTCTCGCCCCAAAGTTGTGCTCCTGATTTTGCGGCAACGGCCTTGCTGGCTACACAGCTATCAAATACACAAGCTACAGCAGCAAATGCTACTAAGATTGTTAAGAATATTTTATTAGTTATTGCTTTCATAAAATCAGTTTTAAAATTCAGTTGAAAATTGGAGGTAAAATTTATTATCAGTAGTTGAAGCTACTGTTACGCCAATTGCAGGATTATCATTTACGTTTGTATTGATGATTTCATAAGTAAATTTCAATACAGAACGCCAGCTTGTCCAGTAACAAATGCCAATATCGGTTTCGTTCACATTTTGTTGCCAGGCTGAGTTATCAGGTGTTATATAATTAGCGTAACGAAATGCCAGTTCAAAATTCTTCAATATTTTATTTTTCAAAAATGCAGGTCTTGCTGACACCTGTGCAAACAATGCTGTTGTAGTATTTGTAAAGCTGAAAGTTTGTGTAGAATCAGTTGGATTCGTATAATCCTGTTTGCTGATATTGATCATATTATATTGCCCCTTTACATTAAACAGAAACTTCTTAATTCTTTTTACATAAGAAAGATCTACCGCATACATATTAGTACTTGCATTTTTAAATACTGAGTTTGCATCACCTACATTACCAAACATACCAGAGATACCTACCTCAAGACTTGAATTTGAAAATGGCAACAATGCTAGTCGGCCTGTAACTGTCCTGTTATTATTATTATCAGTAACTCCAACACTTTGTATCGTTCCATCAGGTAATAGTTGCATGCCGTTGGTAAGACTCACATCATAACTCCATTTCATATTGCCCATTGGCAAACCACCTTCTACTTCAACACCAAAATCACTTGAAGGGGGCATACTTGATATACCTATCGGATCGCCTGCAATTTTATTTATCCAGCCTGCAGCAAGTCGTTTATTGTAAATACCAAATGGTAATACAAAATAGCCTGCCCTGATAATTAGGCCCGGTGCAGCAAAGTAAGAAACATCAGCCCAGTTAACACCAAGTGAATTACCGGTAAATGAGGGTTCAAATTCAAGTAGGACCTTATTGCTTTGCCTCCATAATAACATCGGGCTAAATTCAAAATGGTCAGCATCAGCCAGGCTGTTTGTGGTAGTAGTTACGCCACCTGCTTTGTTTTGATCATTAACATAACCGAATGTCATAAGGCCAACAACCATAAAATGACTATCACCTGATCTGTGTGATCTACTCTCTTCTTCCAATGCCTGCACTTTTGCAGATAATTGGGATACAGATGAATCTAATGATATCTGATCCTGGCAATAAGCATTATAATTAACTCCGCAGAGAAGTGTTAGCGTACTTAATAATATTGTTTGTACTTTTCTCATAACCATTATTTTTTAGGTTTTTTTGATAATGTGCGTATGTATGTTACCAACTGCCACACCTGTTCTTGCGGTAATGATCTGAAACTTGGCATGGGCCCCTTACCGGTAAATACTTTCCAGAATATAGCACCATCTGATTGGTTTTGAACTTTGGCGGAAGTGTGGTCGGCAGGCGGAACGGTTAACCCTGCAGAAGCTACTCCGTCACCCTTCCCTTTGTCGCCATGACATGCCACACAAAGGCTGGCATATAATACTTTACCCTGCACTATTGCTTTTTCATTACCCGCAAACGGATTCTTCATGGCATCAGCTGATGCAGGTGCTACAAACGCTGTTTGCTGGCTGTAACCTGTATTAGCTATGAACAGCATAACTAAAAACAAAACAGGCATTCTTTTACAGATATCCATATGTTGCTGATTTTTCTAAGTTAAAATGTGTTTCAGGTGAATAATAGATTAAAGTCTATCTCCCTTTTACGGGTGCAAGGTAGAAACGCTAAATGTCCATACCGATGACAAAAAGCATATGAAATGATGACAATTGTCATGTTTCTGCTAATTAAAATATGGCTACTTTAGCAGAAATAATTCATCTAAGTTCTTTGATGTATTTAAATACAATTAAAACCACTATAAAATGGGCACAAAACATGTTTTTATCATTTTGATCGGTACAATTTTTTTATTGTCCGCTTGCGGTTCTAACCAACAACCCACCTCCAATAATCAAAAAGACACTTCAGGTACACCAGCTGCCAATACGCCTGCTCCGGATAAAGGAGTAGGAAAGTTTACAGATGTAAAATTGACACACCCGCTTGACGAAACAATGGTTAAAAAAGGAGAAGCTATTTTTAATGTAAAATGTATGGCTTGCCATAAACTTACCGATGAAAAATTAGTTGGACCCGGCTGGAAAGGCATCACTGACAGAAGGACACCCGAATACATTATGAATTTCGTAACCAATACAGATGACATGCTGAATAAAGACCCTAATGCAAAAGCTTTATTGGAAGTATGTATGGTACGTATGCCTAATCAAAATCTTACCGACGATGAGGCGAGGGAAATACTGGAATTCATAAGAAGGAATGACGGTAAGAACTGATAATTATAACTTTTCAGCTTTGCAACTATATTTGGTAAACTGTAGCTGCTTTTCAATTACTTGTCTTTTGTATTTGTTTCATCTTTGAAATAAAGATGAATATTGCACCCAGGAATAGCCAAATACTTACTACCCAAAGAAGCCATGCATATACCTTACTGCTAAACCAAAGCATATTCCCCAATCCCTGAGTCATTAATATTACTTCGTTTATTATCACACCAGTTGCAAAAACGAGTATGCCTTTTTTTGTTAAGCTGTTTTGGGTATTTAAAATATTGGTTTGTAAAAGGTGTGCAAGAAGATACAATGTTGTAAAGCCTAGCAACACAAGATGTAAATACCCTATTATTACAGCCCTGTCTCCAAATACGAGTTTTCCAAGCCAGGGGATAACCGTACCCATTTGCAGAATTGTTTTTAACCCAAAGGCGATAATGGCGAGCAATCCAATAGTTCTGGCAAATGAATTGAGGTTTTTTATTTGACCCTTAATGTCTCTTAGGAATACAAAAAGCGCGATAAGTACCCAAATTAGTAGCACACAGCTGCCGAGGGCAATGAAATGAATAAAAACATTTTGAACGTGCCACAAATATGAAATGAACAGACTGGGCAAAATTGAAATTGAAATTGCTATTGCAAAGTATAAACTTGCCCTGGCTCCCTTTTCATTAAGGTCTTTGTGAATAAGATTAATGAAAAGCGAGAATACACCTAAAGCAAAGAAGCCGTTATATTGAAAATGTAGGTAAGTATAAATTGCATCGCGAAATAGTAGAAGATCAACTGATTTTGTGATAAGCATAAATACCACGATAATTTGTCCTATTGAGGACGAGACCAATGATACTAATGAGGCTGCGCATATTATTCCTATTGCCTTTGCGGGCTTTGTTTTAGCAAGGTCTTTTAAAAACACAAAGCAAAATACATAGGTGGTTACAATAAAAAGGATCGAAAAAAGCAAAGAGTAAAATGCATAGTCTTGCAGTAAGAATGCTACAAGCATGCCAATTGAATTTAAGAAAATGGCTGCAAAGATCCAGCTATATATTGGCCTTGTACTTCTTTCTACCGGCAATAATTCATAAACCATTAATGACAGTATTGCGAGTGTTACCCACCCGCTAAAAGCAAAATGCCAATGTGCATCTAAAACATTTTTAAAATCCAGTCCCGGTATAGGAAACACTATTTTACTTCTTAATAAGAAGCCTAATGATACAACGACGCAAAAATTAAATAATGCAATCGTTGTCCAAAATAGCTTCTGGTTTTTCATTTATTCTTTTGTCTTTTTTATGATAATACAATAAAGATAGACTGCAATCATCCAAATGTGTATATAAAATTTTGGATTTGCCTGTCTGTGTTTTGTATCTTTGATGACCACATAAACCTATTATACTATGCTCAATTTGTTTTATCATCTTAGTTTCTCTGGAAGTATTCTTTATAAAATTTCACAAATGCGCGAAAAACGAGCAGAAAATGTGCAAAATCTGTGATATTTTGTGATATGATTTAAGGCTAATAAATTGATTATTAACTAATTAAATTGCTATACTTTTTTCAAAAGGGATGTAAACACCAGTCTGCTTTATAAACGTTCTATTATATAAATTTGGGTTAAGGCAATCATTCTTAATTTGCATTCAATGAGATTTATCACACTATATGTTGTATTGTTTTTGATATCTGTGAGTGCATATGCTCAATCAGATGCTCCAAAAACACTATCAGGTGCGCGAACAACTACGCTTGCTGATACAGGGGAACTGCAATATGATATAAAGTATGTTCGCTTTAATCTGAACATGACCAATCTCTCTACGTATATTAGCGGAGATGTAAGCACTACAGCAATAGTTAGTGCGAGCAGCATGAGCACATATGTATTTGAACTAAATGATACACTTACCATAGACTCATTTAAAATAAATGGCACTCTGCAAACAGTAGCTACAACACTCCCAAGTACGCGTAGAGTTACTTTAACTACTGCGTTGTTATACGGTACTGTTTTTACAGCGCAGGTATTTTATCATGGGTATTCCCCAACCGGAACAGGCTTTTTTACGCATGGGGTAACACATAATGTATCTACTGGTGGCTCGCAAATGACCTATACCTGCGGAGACCCTAACTGGTGTTCTGACTGGTGGCCATGCAAGCAAGTACTGGAAGATAAAATTGATTCGGTAGATATGTGGGTAACAGTTCCTACAGGAACCATTGCAACCAGCAATGGATTAAAACTATCAGCTACGAGTGTGTCAGGTGGTATACAATATCACTGGAAAACGCGTTATGCAATAGATTATTATCTTATTGCAGTAGACGTTGCGCCCTATGTAGAATATGATTCTTATATACACTATACGGGCAGTACAGATTCCACACTTTTTCAGAATTTCTTTTACGATACATCCACTTTCATAGCGCCTTATAAAAAGAATTTTGACAGCGCGGCGCTTATAGTTGATTACCTGTCGCAAGTATATGGTAGGTATCCTTATGATAAAGAAAAATTTGGGTATTCTTATACCACGCTTGCGGGCGGCATGGAAAATCAAACTTTAGTAACAATAGGAGTTCCCACTACAACCACTATTGCCCATGAATTGGGACATCAATGGTTTGGCGATCATGTTACATACGCAAGCTGGAGAGATATTTGGCTGAGTGAGGGATTTGCGAGTTATACAGAACAATTGTTTGTAGAGCATTTTTGGGGCACAGCAGCAATGGTGAGTTATCGCATACCACGTAATAATACTGTCACAAGCCAACCTAGCGGCAGTGTATATGTAGATGATACCACCAATGTATACAGAATTTTTGACGGCCGGCTTACTTATTATAAAGGAGCTGCTGTGGCACATATGCTGCGTTATATAGCTGCCGATGATTCAACATATTTCCGAATGCTTCGCCGATATCAAAATACCTATGCTTTCGGACTTGCCACAACAGAGAGCCTGAAAGCGATAGCCGCAAGCGCTTACGGAACGAACCTAGATACTTTTTTTAATCAATGGATATACAAACAAGGATATCCTATTTATAAAGCAAAATGGAATTGGAAAGATAGTATTGCCTATGTGCAGCTTATTCAAACGACGTCAGACACTAGTGTATCATTGTTTCATACACCTATAGACATACAACTCATCTCTGCAACGGGCGATACGATTATAAAGGTCTATAACGATCTTGATACACAATTATATAGTTTTAGATGGAACCGCGCTATGAGTAATATGCAGTTAGACCCGAACTATAATGTACTGCACAAAATGACAGGTTTTGGCCCCATAATACATGATACCACCGTTGGTTTGCCAATAATAAATGTGAACAATATAAAGGTATATCCTAACCCTGCAAAAGAAACATGGCGTGTTACAGCGGTTGCTAAAGGCATTTTGTTAACACTTACAGATATGAAAGGCAATGTAGTATGGAAAGGAATAAGTGAGGGCACTGATGTTTTTGTATCTGCCAAAGAGCTGCAGGCGGGAAATTATATCTTACATATTGCGAACAATAATCACAGCACTTTTAAATTAGTGCACTGGTAAGGTGCTTTGTCCTTATTTTTGTTCTGCCCAATGAATATAGCAGCATTCATACATGATATAACTAGTAATCCCTGGGCATCTTTAGCAATTATTTTAAACCTGGTACTTATTGAAAGCTTACTATCAGTAGATAATGCCGCAGTGCTGGCAACTATGGTATTAAGCTTGGATAAAAAAGACCGCTCAAGAGCATTGAGTTTTGGCATTATTGGTGCGTATATATTCAGGGGGCTTTGCTTGTTCTTTGCTTCTTTTCTTATAAAAATATGGTGGCTCAAGGCTATAGCGGGTGGGTATCTTGTTTATCTTTTCATCAGGTATTTTATCAATAAAAGGCGAAAAGGCGCACACGAGAGCATACATCCCAAACAACACGGGAAGCTGTATAACAATGTAGCAAAATGGATAGGTCCTTTTTGGACAACTGTATTGTCTGTAGAACTGATGGATCTTACTTTTTCTATAGATAACGTTTTTGCAGCAGTGGCATTTACAAATAATATTATACTGGTTTGGACTGGTGTTTTTATAGGCATACTGGCCATGCGTATTGTGGCAAGGCTGTTTGTTATACTTATGGAGCGATTTCCTTTTCTGGAAGTTTCGGCATTTATTGTATTGGGCATCCTGGGTTTAAAGCTTACTTTATCTGTTTTAGAACATACCTTGCCACAATTTGCCATAAGTCATTTTCTTAGAAGCGAGGCGGGAGATATCAGCACATCTGTTTTTACTGCTTGTATATTTTTATTGCCGTTAATAAGCTCATGGTTATTTAATATTCCACCAAAGCAAAATAGCGCTGAAAAGCAAGGTAAATAAGTATTTTTTTCATGCAATAATCAGTCGCTAAGGGCGTTTATTTCATACATTTGAACCTTGTGTTGACTATATGATGATTTTTAAGCGGCTTTTATTACAAATATTTATTATTTTTTTTTCATACACAGCCTTTGCCCAGGAAGTTCCTATCGGGTATTGGCAATCTCATTTGCCTTATAATGTAGGTGTAGGAGTAGCTACAGACGGCATGACCTTGTATGCTGCATGCCAGCAAAGTTTTTTTTCGTTCACTAATTCAGGCGTGATCACGCCTTATAGTAAGGTAGAAGGAATGTCGGACATTGGAATGGTGGCCATAGCATATGACGCTGCTACGTCAACTACAGTGCTGGCTTATCAAAACGGAAGTATTGACCTTTTTAAAGACAATACCTTTTATAATATTCCGGATTTGAAAAATAAAGTTGTGACCGGTTCTAAAAACATTAATCATATTTATACCGAAACAGGGATAGCTTATATAAGTACTGACATCGGAATTATTGTAATAGACCTGAATAAAAGAGAAATTGCCAGCTCTTATGTTTTTTACATCAATAACCAAATAGTACCCGTAAATGCTTTTTCCGGTTCCGGTACTTATTTTTATGCTATCACTACGCAGGGTATTTTCAGGGCCAACAAAAACAATCCGCAATTACAAAATTTTGCTGCCTGGCAACATTTTGATTCAACCCATGTATTGAATTATATAGCCAATGTGCAAAATACATTGTTCATGGCCGATACGAATAAAGTATTTACTATCCGGAATGACTCATTGATATTATTATATACAACACCATCTTCTCATATTAAACACATAGACCCTGTAAGTGATGGCATATGGATAGCGGAATATTATGACACATTATATCATGGCCCAATAAAAAAAATGGGACTTAATTTCCAATTCATAGACAGTTTTAAATCAAGGGGAATGGTATTGCAGGTGACAGAAAAATACGATAAAAGTGTATGGGTAGCAGATGTTTTTTATGGATTGGAAAAAAGAAACGATACTGTTTTAGATGTATTTCGTCCTGAAGGTCCGTTGGCTCCAACATCGTTTGATATATATGCAAAT
>Ga0207138_1048_pt1 | contig 22065 bp, 21 predicted proteins | sample Alteio_BWMinHeat_6_FD_153589 | JGI IMG/M metagenome (GOLD analysis project Ga0207138, IMG submission 153589) | Enriched cells from forest soil in Barre Woods Harvard Forest LTER site, Petersham, Massachusetts, United States -... | ecosystem: Environmental > Terrestrial > Soil > Temperate forest >...
AAGCGCCGGCAGAGCAACGATCTGCTTTTGGGATTCGGAGTCGCACCCGCCGATGTCTACAAGTGCGTACGCTCGGAATTTCCTGCGTATTCCTTCAGCGATTTTTTTGCACGATAAACGCCTCACGGCGCCATCTAACTCCGGGATCGTCAGAATCCATCCGTAGTTGGAGAGGAAGACGGCGTGCGTGGTTGCTCTGCAGGGTAAGAGAGCTTCGGTGGCGCGATTTGCGCGGGGAAGGTCCCCTATGTCCAGGCGTTGCCGACGCTCCCAGGCGAGTGGGGAACCTTCTTCGCGCCAATGGTGGAATGGTTTATTTAACCCGATGGCAATAAACAGAAGCGGCGACAAAAACGACAGCAAGGCCAGTTTCTTCGCGGGAATGCGCCATCGAGGCAGAAACCGAAAGCAGCGTACTTCTGTGGCATGGCGATGGGAAAGAGAGCCATGGAGAGATTGCGTTCGTCGTAACTAAAAAAAGTTCCCCAAATGAAGAAATAGGGAAGCCCGAACAGGAAAAGCCATCGGCGCGCCACTTTAGACACGATTCCACCAGTGAGCGCTGCCATTGACCAACCAATCAAATAAGGAACACTACTGTAAGCCACCAAAAGTCTCAGGGTGGCTGACCAGCGCGTGAAAAACCCTCCAGGTACCATGTGCGCGAGTCCCATCATATTGTTGGTGTCGCGATGCAGAATATAGATCCACGTGAATATGTATAAGCACCAAGGGCCCGCCACGGCTGCCGTTGTCACTAGGATCTTGATCCAAAGGAGCCGTGTCTCGCGCCAGCCTTGCCAGCACCGCCGTACTAGCAGAGGAGAAAGTGCCGCAAACAAAAGGCCTGGTTGTTTGACGAGCGGCACTCCACCCGCGAGAGCACCGTAAACCCAGGGCATTTCCGGGCCAGCTAAAAAGGAAGCGCTAAACGCAAAGATCGTCATCGCCGTGAGGGGCACGTCGGCATAGCCGGAGATCCAGTGACTATGGAGGAATTTCGCTTGGAGATTGGGATAGAGAAAAACGGTAGCCCAGGAGAGCAAGCGCAAATCTTTACGGCGGAAGCCCAGCTCCAGCAACGCGAGGAGCGCTCCCAAGAACAGCATTCCGGAGCTTGCCTTTGAAAAAGCCTCGAGATCGGTACGGCCCATGAGCGCGTACGGAATCGAATACGATTCCGAGAGGCCGCCTGGATACATTCCAGAAAATGAAACATGGTTGTCGAACCAGCTACGCGCCCAACTGTTCCAGGAGACCAGCGCGTCCCACATCTGGAAAGTTTCGCCAAATCCTCGCCCCCAAGCCTCGGCGTATTTGGTAATGGCCGAAATGGCGGCGCAAAAAAGCAAAACCTCTGTAGGGCGATCCACGGGGGATTGGGAACTTTCGGCATGTGTAATTCGGCGGGCGCGAAGACAAAGCCACGTTCCTTCCAGCACTAGAACCGCCAGCATCGTTTCCTGGCCATAGATACCCAGAAATACAAGCGACCAAACCAGAAAGTGATTGAAGATCAGAGACAGTGGAATGGCAAAGACAAGTTTTTGCTGCCAGTTCCAATCGCGCAGCCGGCTGGTGATGCAATAGCCGGGCAGGAATACGGCCTGGATCAGTCCAAGACTTCCCAAGAAATAGGCGAAGATATTACTTGAGCTAGCCAAGAATATTGAAGCGCAAAATATGCCAGAGCGCGGCCACGCCGTCTTTCCAAGTGATCTTCTTGCCCTCTTCGTAAGTGCGGCCGTGATAGCGGATACCCACCTCAAATATCCTGACTTTTAATTTGGCCACCTTGGCCGTCACCTCGGGTTCGAAGCCGAAGCGGTCACTTACAAGGGTGATTCGCTGGAGCACATCCTTGCGGAAAACTTTGTAGCAGGTTTCCATATCGGTGATGTTGATGTTGGTGAGCAGATTCGAGAGGAATGTGAGAAATTTGTTCACCAGAAAGTGGTTATAGTACAGCACGCGGCGTTCGAGGCCGATGAAGCGGCTGCCGAAGACCACATCAGCGTAGTTTTTTACCAGGGGACGCAAAAGGGCGGGGTAGTCTTCCGGGTCATATTCGAGGTCGGCGTCCTGGATGAGAATGATGTCACCGGTGGCGAGGGCAAAACCAGAGCGGAGAGCTTTTCCCTTGCCGCCGTTTTTTTCCATCAGGTGCAGGCGCAATTCCTGGTTGGGTTTCAGACCGATTTGAGCCGGATTTCTAGAGGTCTGCTCGAGTAGGGAACGGGTGCCGTCGGTGGAAAAATCATCGACCAGCAAAATTTCCACGGTTTTGATTTCGCTGGGATAGGGCGCATTCGTAACTTTTTGCAACAAAGTGCAAACGGTGGCTTTTTCGTTATAGCAGGGAATCACGACCGACAGTTTCATATGGATGTCGCTGCCACTGCAGCTCCTATCGTTTAAAATTTAACAACGTCGAACAGCGGTTGGCAAGGACGGATCGCTGGGCAAAAGAGGGCGGGAAAATTTATCGGCGCAGGCAGTCATTCTGTGGCTAATAAGCTCCATCTATGGGAATTGATTATTATGAAAAGAATCTCGATCCTCGTCCCTGCCTACAATGAAGAAAAGACGATTCTTGAGCTCTTGAAAGCCGTTCGGGCGGAAAAACACGATGGTTTTTCTTTTGAGGTCATCGTAATCGACGATGGATCGAGAGACCGTACGGTCGAGCTGTTGAAGGAAAATCCAGCGCTATATGACAAGCTCGTACAAATGCCGAAAAATGGCGGTAAAGGCGCCGCCGTGCGAGCTGGTCTTGAGAACGCCACCGGCGAGTACATTTTATTTCAGGATGCCGACTTGGAATACAGCCCAAAAGACTATGGAAAACTTTTACTGCCCTTGCGGGAATTCGATGCCGATGTGGTGATTGGAAGCAGGTTTTTGGCGCCGCCTTTTCTCCGGGTGGCCTATTTCTGGCATAAGCTGGGCAATCTCTTCATTACGTTCATGTTCAATATCATGAACAATACTACCTATACCGACATCTATACTTGCTACCTGATGTTCCGCCGTAGCCTAGTACCTCCGGCAGATCTACGAACAAATGGATGGGAGCAGCAGGCGGAGATCCTCACGATGGCCGTGAAGCGTGGCCAGGTATTTTACGAAGTACCCATTTCGTATCATGGCCGATCTTATGAAGAGGGTAAAAAAATCCGCGCCTATCACGTATTATCGGTAATAAAAGCGATTTTTCTTACAAAGTTCTACGCCTGAGTCTTAATCGATTTTTCGAAGGCTTCGAGGCAGCGGATCACGTCCACGCCGAGATTTAATCCCCAGCGTGCGTCTATTTTTCCTTCGAGCCCGTCGGCGAATACGTTTAGCAACCGCTCTACGGGCTTGTGGCTGGAGATGTCGATGGGTGTTCTGTCACCGCTTCTCTTCTTGATGCGGGTAAGCTTGGTCACCGGAACGTCTTCGCAGAGATAAAACGAATCCGCAGTTTCCACACGGAAGTTCCTTAATTTTTCTTTTCTTTGGTTGCTCACGGCAAAATGCGCCTGAACCCCGGACGCGAAAACAAGAGTGGCCGAGTAATCCCCCGCCTCAGCGTCTCCGTTTTTCTTTACATCACTCGCCGTCGCCTGGATTTCGGCCGGAAACTGACCGAGAAGATCGAGAATCATAGAAACGTCGTGGGCGCCGTAATCCCAAAGAGCGGAATAACCGCTGCGATAGGGGCCCATGTTTCCCGCTTCCGACTCGATGTTCAGAATCTGATTTGGATTTGCGAACTCATGCTTGAGCCACTCGTAGGCAGGTTGGAAAAGCTGGGTATGGTCCACTAAAACGGAACTTTTGAAACGGGCCGCGGTGGCCGCGAGCAGCTCGGCTTCCCGGACTGAAAGTGTAAGGGGCTTCTCCACCAAGGTGGGGATTCCCGCCTCCATACAGGAAAGCAGCTGCCCTCCATGAATGGACGGCGGCGTCGTTAGAATGACACCGTCCCAGCCTTTGCTGAGGGCATCCTCGAACTCTGTAAAAAACTCGGTGCCGCTCTCCGTAAAGGCGAGTTCGGCTTCGTTCTGCCGCGTAACCAGGCCGGCAAGTTGCAGCCCGGGGTGCTGATGCAAATTGCGGATTAAGATTTTCCCCCAGCGTCCGGCGCCGGCGAGTAGGATCCGCTTTCTCGTCACGGATTACTGAATCCCTTGGTAGCTTTCTAGTGCCCATTTGAGATAGCGCTTCAAGCCGTCTTCGAAATCCACTTTTGGCTGATAGCCAACATGCACGGAGGCTTTGCTGATGTCCGGGCAGCGGCGAAGAGGCTCGTCGCCGGGATAAGAGTCGGGATAATCCATGAGCTCCAAGGGGACGTCTTTGCCGAGGCCCTTTCCGAGGTATTTCACCAGCTCCAGCATCGAGATCTCTGGTTTTGGATTGCCGATATTGTACGGTTCGCCGGGATTTCCATCTACAAGCACGCGCAAAAAGCCATTGATGGCATCGGTGATATAGCAGAACGTACGCGTTTGGGTGCCGTTCCCGTACACCGAAAGCGGCTTGCCGGCCACGATGCGGCTCGCGAAATTCGGCAGTACCCGGTAATCGTTTTCTTTCATGCCTGGGCCGAACACGTTGAACGGCCTCACCATCTTCGTTTCAGCCTTAAACTGGGTATTGTAAATGCGGCAAAGGGTTTCTCCTACCCGCTTGCTCTCATCATAGCAGGCGCGGGGGCCGAGGCAGGAAACGTTCCCGCGGTAACTTTCCTTGGTCGGTACGTTCTTCGAGTCCGGATCTCCATAGATTTCGCTAGAGCTAAAAAAGAGAACTTTCGCTTTGTGCTGACTCGCCAGTTCGAGCATGTTCCGTGTGCCGACGATGGCCACGTCCAGGGTCTCGAGCGGGAACTTACGGTAGTAGTGCGGGCTCGCGATCCCGGCGGCGTGAAGGATATAGTCCACCTGGAAGTCTGGCTTGAAGGGCTGAGTCACGTCGTGCTGGAGGAACCTAATTTCGCCCGTGAATGTTTTTTCGAGCTCAGCACTCGTGGAGGTGATCAGGTTGTCCAGTGCGATCAGCTTGCAAGGCTTTTTAAGCACGTTCTTGTTCAAGTAGTTGAAGGTTTCGGCGAAATAGCGGCCGAGGAATCCGGCGCCGCCTGTCATTACGATCGACTTTCCTTCAAACGCACTGGCCGTGCTGTCTAGTTGTTTTGCGATCTCGGCGATATCGCCTTCATAGAAAAAACGCTGCATTTTATACTTCCTTGAGTTGGGGCAAGGGCACAATGAAGTGGCCTCCCTGTTCACTGAATTTTTTGTGTTTTTGGATGATCGAATCGGCGAAATTCCAGGCGAGCACTACGAGGTAATCTGGATTTCTCCGGTAGATCTCCTCTGAGGAAACGATCGAGACATGGGTTCCCGGAGAGAAAAGGCCTTGCTTCCAGGGGCTGTCGTCTACGATGAAATCGATGGAATCCGCGCCAATATTGAATTGATGCATCAGCGTGGTGGCTTTTGCGGGAGCCCCAAAAGCGGCGATATGCTTGTGTTGCGCCTTTAAGGCGCGGAGCCGCTCACTCAAATGGCGGCCGAGCGATTCGACGTTCCTGGCGAAAGCTTGGTAGGTTTCCGGCTTATCGAGCTGCTTTTGCTTCTCGAGCGCCAACAATTCTCCGACGGTCTGACTTTTCTTCCGTGGGCCGTCCATTTTCTGGGCAATGCCGCGAAGGGAGCCGCCATGGGATTCAACCCGTACGGCATCAATCAGCTCCAGGCCATGACGCTCTAGAAACGGAATCAAGGGCCCCACGGCGTGATAGTCGAGGTGCTCGTGGTAGATCGTGTCGAACAGAGTCTTATCGAGCACATCGACGACGTAGGAAACTTCAAAGGCGAATACGCCGTCGTCGGCCAGCAGGCGCTCTACGCCTTGAGCGATGGAATGGAGATCATCGATATGGGCAAATACGTTGTTGGCGAGAATGTACGCCGCTTTACCGTGTGTACGTTCGATTTCCTTCGCGGTGCCGTCATGAAAAAATAACGGGAGGGTGGGAATACCGGAGCGGGTCGCCGCCTCTGCGATCTTGGTGGCCGGATCCACCCCTAGCACCGCCATACCTTTCTCGGCGAAGAACTTCAGAAAGGTACCGTCGTTGCTGCCGATTTCGAACGCGAGATTGGAAGATTTCACCGCGTAGCGCTCGACAAGGAAATCACGGTAGCGCCGGAAATGCTCCACGAATACAGGGCTGGTGCCTGAAACGTATACATAATTGCGGAAGAGAATTTCCGGGTCTACCACGTCGAGCAACTGAAGGTGCGTGCAGCTGTTGCAGAAAAAAAGATCCAGCGGATACTTCACCTCGCCACCGTCGTTGAGCTGCTCTTGGCGCAAAAGTGCATTCGCCGGCGGGGTGGGGGCGAGCTGAATCACCAAATTCAGCGACCTGCTCCCACAAAGACGGCAGTCTGGGCGGCGATGATGTCCCGGGAGTGAACTCATGTGTGCGGATAAACCTGCACGCGGGTGATGTCGGCTTCGTAGGTGGCTTGGTCGCGGGGATTCTTGCCAAGGCAGAGGAATTCCGTGTCTTGCGTGAACACCATGGCGTGTTCCAGCATGGGCGGGGTAAAAAACATCTGCCCGGCTTTGATGATGCACGAGCGCGGCTTCTTTTTGTCGCCCACGGCGCGGTAGTGATAGTCGATCTCACCCTTCAGCACATAACAGTAATGCCAGTCCGTGTGATGGTAGTGGTTGGCCCGCACCGTGCCTTTTTTGGAAGAGATGAGCACCGCGCTTTTCATGTTCTCATCGGCGAGGGGGAGAATCATCCCGCGTTCATCTTTGTGAGGTGCTTCGAGATCGATGATCGGATTCTGTAGCGTCTCAAAATGTTTGCTGAAATCTTTGTTGGAAATGGCCATGTTTTCTCCGGGGGATGACGAGATTTCTAGAACCTAATGCAGCTAGCAGGGGGTGTCAAGCGGTGCTCCCACGGCAGAGAATGGGCGATTGACTCTTAGCGGCGAATTAGTATTCTATGACCGTGCACAAGCCCAGCAAACAGAGTTTCCTGCCATCGGAGACGATGAATACCCACCTAGGCAGTCTTCATCATGCCACCGGATTCAATGCATGGATGTTTTCTCAGTATCGAGACTGGATTCGCTGGGGGAAAATTTGGGAAATCGGTTCGGGTACGGGAAATATGTCGGAATTCCTGCTTGGCGCCGAATTAGCCTGCCTGACGGAATACGACGATCAGTTCCGCGCCGTACTGGAAAAGCGCTTCTTGGGAGCGGCCCGCGTGAAAGTCGAGCCGGTGGATCTGACGAAGCTGGATATCGAACATTTCCGGTCTTATGAATTTGATACGATCATTTCCACCAACGTGTTGGAGCACATCGACGATGACATTGCCGCCATTCGGTCGATCACTGCAACGATGAAACCAGACGCGATCCTGATCACTCTGGTGCCCGCGCACCAGGCTCTGTACGGCGCTCTTGACGAGTTCGTCGGGCACTTCCGGCGTTACTCAAAAAAGTCGCTAACGCGAGCCCTGGAGGACGGTGGGCAAGAACTCTTGAGCCTCCGATATTTTAACCGGCTAAGCGCCGTAGGCTGGTTTTTGAAGTTTCGTGTTTTGCGCAGCCGGAAAATCACTGATGGAGACGTAGAAATGGTCGAGCGTTTGTTGCCTTTGATGAAGCTCGAGAAGTTCCTGCCTTTGCCGTTCGGACAATCCCTGATCGGGATTTCCCGGAAGAAGCGTTGAACTGGCAACCTCTTTTTCTCGGGCACATTCATTGACATTACAATTGGGCTTGGACTAGGTTGAAACACAAACCTAGGAGCAATGTTCGGCAAAGCCCATTGTTTACTTCATGAATCAAAAATGGAAAAAACTGGGGGTGATTTTTTGCCCCCACGAGAATCACGAGTGGATGTATAGCCACGCCGCCAACCCTTCGATCGAACACATTAACGGCGACCTCTTCCGGGTTTATTTCAGCTGCCGCGATAAGTTGAATCGATCCAGCGTCGGTTTTTTCGAATTCGACCACAATGAGCCCAATAAAACGCTGCGCATTTCTGATAAACCCTTGTTAAGCCCCGGCGAACGCGGCGCCTTTGACGACAGCGGCGTTTCCATTGGTTGCATGCTCACTCACAACAATAAACGATATTTATATTATCTTGGGTGGCACCTCGGGGTTACGATTCCATTCAATAATACTATCGGGCTGGCGATCGACCATAAAATGAACCTGAACTTCGAGCGCTTCTCTCAGGCTCCGATCGTAGACCGCAATGCTCTTGACCCTCTGTGCTTGTCCTACCCCTGGGTGATCGAGGAAAATGGGCGCTGGCGGATGTGGTATGGCTCGCATATCCGCTGGGGCAAGCAGCATGCCGATATGGAACATATTTTCAAACACGCGGAATCGTCCGACGGCATTAACTGGATCCGCGATGGGAAAGTAATCCTGCCGATCAATTTTCCGAAAGAATGCGCCCTTTCGCGTCCGATGGTTTTCAAGGAAGACGGTCTCTACAAAATGTGGTTTTCGTTCCGCGATAAGGTATATCGCATCGGCTATGCGGAATCGAAGGACGGCATTGCCTGGGAACGGATGGACTCCAAGGCCGGAATCGACGTTTCGGCCAATGGTTGGGATAGCGATAGCGTAGAATACCCCTGTGTATTCACCCACCGCGGGAAAAAATACTTACTCTATAATGGCAATGGCTACGGAAAAACGGGCATTGGTATGGCCGTATTGGAAAGCGCATGACGGGAAAAATGAAGAACATTTCCAAGAAGGTTGTGATCTTCGGAATCGGTGATCTGGCCCGTGTAGCAAAATTTTATTTCCGGCACGACAGTGATTTGGAAGTAGTTGCCTTCGCTCTGGATCGCGAATACATCAAGGAAGATTCCTTCGATGGCCTTCCCGTAGTTGCTTTCGAAGAAGTCGAGAAACACTATCCGCCTTCCGATTTTTCCATGTACGTCGGAATTGGCTATTCTAATTTCAATCAGAACCGTGAAGAGAAATACTTCGCAGCGAAGGAAAAGGGCTACAGCTTCATAACTTACGTGAACTCAAAAACCACCCAATGGGGTGATACGGAGATCGGCGAGAATACTTTTATTCTCGAAGATGTGACCATTCAGCCCTTCGTAAAAATCGGGAACAATTGCGTGATCTGGAGCGGCAATCACATTGGCCATGATTCGCACATCGCGGATCATTGCTTCCTCACTTCCCACGTGGTGATATCCGGAAATTGCCGGATTGGAAAAAATTGTTTCTTGGGTGTGAACGCCACGATCCGCGACGGCATTAAGGTGGCCGACAAATGCATTATCGGCGCTGGAACCTTGATTTTAAAGGACACAGAGACCGGCAGTGTTTACAAGGGCACGGCCACCGAACCGAAGAAAAGCTGAAATCATGCGAATAAGTTGCCTGGATTACCTGGTTTGCCCTCAATCCCGCGAAAAGCTCCGGCTGGAATCGAAAGTACAAACGGGTAATCGTATTGATTCCGCTCAATTGTATGCCGAAAAATCGGGCGGAATTTACGAGATCAAGAACGGGATTGCGGTAGCGATGTATCCGGAGGAGCTCGCAGCCTCCGACGATGAATTCAAGAAAAAATACGACCTACATGCCGACTTTTACGACGAAGGCATTCGCTGGCTCTTTAATTCCTTTTTCGAGAACGAATCGAAAATTCGCACCCAATTGGTGGATTTTCTCGATTTACAGGGAAACGAATTCGTCTTGAATATGGGGGGCGGAACCTGCAGCGATTCTTTTTTTCTGGCGGAGCGCCTGAGCAACGGCGGGCGCCTCGTGAACTTTGACCTTTCGCGCCCCATGCTGGAAGTCGGGGAAAAACGCCTGGCGGAAATCGAAGCCAAGTACCCTGAAATGATGGAGTATGTGGTGGGGAACGCCTCCTACCTCCCCTTCGCGGATCATACCTTCGATGCGATCTTCCACTTTGGCGGTATCAATACGTTTTCGGAAAAGCAAAAAGCATTCGACGAAATGGCCCGGGTCGTGAAACCGGGGGGTAAAATCGTCGTCGGCGACGAAAGCGCATCGCCTTGGCTTCGGGATAGGGAATTTGGAAAAATCATCCGGAACGCCAATCCCCTCTACAACCACACTCCGCCACTGGAAATGCTGCCTCAAGCGGCCGAAAATGTGTCCCTGCACTATCTTCTGGGTAATTCTTTTTACGTGATCGTTTATACGGTGAATCAGGGACCGAAATTGAACATGGACCTGCCGATTCCCGGCAAACGCGGTGGGACACTGCGTTCAAGATATGAGGGTCGGCCGCGCTGAGCGGAGAATGCGATCAAGATTCCGAGTCTTCGAACAGAATCGTTTCCGAATTCTGGTCCTGCACGAAGTAGAGCGGGCGCCGATTGATTGTTTCGAATATGCGCCCGACATAAATGCCGACCACTCCCAGACAAATCAAAATCATCGTGGCCGAAAGCAAAATTACCAACAGTGTAGATAGCCATCCCGAAAGAAAAATTTCTCCGAGGAAGATTCGCTTGAATAAAAGATGCAGAACTATACCGCCGGTGGTTAAGGCAAACAGCGAGGAAAGCACGAAAGAAAGATAAAGTGGTTTCGCGGAAAAAGATGTGACTCCATTGAGCAGAAGCTGCACAGAACGCATGAAACTATAGCCAGTACGGCCGGAATTCCTTTCCTGATGGGAAACTTCGAAATAGGCGATATCTCCACCAAGCCAGTAAATCATCGGTATTGTTAAGCGATAACGATCATTGATTCGCAGAATTCCCCGGGCCACATGGCGATCCACCAGAAACATCGAGCCGATATCACTCCGTTGGGGCGCGCCCAGATGATTCATCAGCCAATAAAATAACTTTGAACCCATTCGTTTGCCGAAGGAGTGCGCGCGTTGCTTAAGCACGGATATAACAATGCTTCGCTTATTCTCCACCGCCCAGCGATACATCCGATATGCGTCTTCGGGTAAGTATTGAAGATCCGCGTCCATCACCAAGGTGTACTTACCAGTGGAATTTTTGAGCCCGGCGGCAATCGCGATATGCTGGCCGAAATTTCGAGACAGATGAATCACACGCACATTCTTCTGGCCGCGCATCGCTTCCATCGCGTGGTACACTTGATTGTTCACATTACCATCGTTTACGTAGATGATTTCATAGGGCTCACGCCCGGCAATGCATTTTTCAAAACGCTCCTGAATGGAAACCAAAGAATCGGTCTCTTGATAGACCGGGATAATTATACTCAATGCCAAGGGGCCGCGCTCGACTGCCATGGCTTGATTCTATATCGGTGCCAAGCGAATCTTTCTATTTTTAATCAACCTCATATTTGTTATTAGTAACAAAGAAATCAATCCCCAAACTCGAAGAGTGACGCCCATTGTCATATATGGTGAAAGATGGCCGAAGTTAAGTCTTTTGGAATTAAACTGCACGATCAGCCAATCACGGTTCTGGACCGCGCTCATGAAGAAATTCAATTCAGGGGCTTTGCGATTGTCCCCGGCATTTTGGATGCAAGTCAGGTCTTAGAAGCCAAGCAACGCCTGGATTCCGTTTATACACGCCAGGTGGAGGAGTTCGGTCAGCAAAACCTGGAAAAAATCAACGAACTCGATACCGCTCGCTGCCCTTTGGTTTACGACGATTTTTTCTTGAAGCTGGTTACCTTGCCCACCGTGCTGGCTTTAGTACGTAAAGTGATCGGCGAGTATGCGGTCTTGAATCTGCAGAACGGGATTATTTGCCATCCGAACCGCCCGCACCACCAAGCCTCCTGGCACCGGGATCTTGCTTACCAGGAGTTCGTGATTTCAAAACCTCTGGCGTTGAGCGTACTGTTCGTGCTGGACGAGTTCACGGAATTGAGCGGAGCTACTTGGCTCGTGCCGGGCTCCCACAAACACGATCACTCGCCTTCTGCGGACTTTATTTTGGCGAACCGGGTGTCGGCAGTGGCCAAACCGGGGTCTGTCTTGTTTTTTGATTCCATGCTTCTTCACTGCACGGGTGACAATCGCGGCAACTTCATTCGCCGAGCTTTGAATAATTATTTCACAGTGCCGATACTCAGCCAGCAAATCAGCCTGCCGCAAGCCTTGCAAGGCAGATTTTCCGATAAGCCGGAATGGCGTCAGCTTCTCGGCTATGATTCGCAGCCCGCCAATTCGGCTGTTCATTGGCGCCAGCAGCGATTGGACAGAATCAATCTCGCCACGAAAAAATGAGCTGGATAAGGATCAAGTCTCCATGCAGAACCTAGAAAAAAATTTTTACGAACTCAATACCCTCGGTTTTACCATTGTAAAAAATGCAGTTCCCAAAGAACAGTTGCCGGCCCTAAAAGAGCACTTGCGCCAGGCTGTGCTCCTCGACAACGAGCGCTATCTCGGACGACCGCAAAAACACAAAGCGCTGGTAGATAACCTGGCCGCCTACGGAAGGCCTTTTCTGGAACTTGTGGACGATGAAACGATCCAAGCAGTTTTCGCCAAGTATTTGGGGGAAACCTGCATCTTGTATTCTTATACTTCGACCATCCTCCCGCCCAATGAACATGTGCCGGCTTCAGACATGCACGTGGATACGCCCCGATTGATACCGAACTATTGGAGCGCGATGGTAATGACGGTGGCCCTGGACGACTTTACGGCCGCCAATGGAGCAAGCTGGTATTTACCCGGCTCCCATACCTGCGAAACTCGTCCATCCGATGAAACATTCGCAAAATATGCCGTGCAGGTCTCCCGAGGAGCGGGAGACGTGCTTTTTTTCAATCCGCGGGTTTTCCACAAAGCCGGCGTGAATACGACCAAAGAAGTTCGATATGCGCTCGGTTGTTATGCCGTTCGTTCGTTCATGAAGCCGCGTTTTGATTTCGCCAGAATGATCCCGATGTCCGAGCTCACTTGGGCCACGGAGCGCCTGCAGCGCTTTCTGGGGCACCACACCCGAGTGCCCGCGAACATGGATGATTACTATGTTCCCGGAGAAAAACGGCTCTATCGGGCCAATCAAGGCTAGAGCTGTTTCGCCGAAAATTTCATGAAATCGCGCGCCCTTGGACCTTCGTTGAAGATCAGGTCCAGCACGGATACCCCGTGCTCAAAGGGCGGGTTCAACTGCGTATATTCGGGATAGTTGGAGTAATCGGCGAATGTCACCTTCAGGCCCGCGTTGGCGAATGCCGTGAGGTCCATATAGTCCTTCGCCGCCGGCCCCGACAGATACTCGCTCGCTCCCGACTTCTTGCAAAGGTCGATCAGGCGTTCGTTTTTGCCGTCGATGATCCCGTAGTCCATCGACCAGGTTATCTTTGTTTTTATTCCCAGAACTTCGCAGATGGCCGTCAAAAAAATATGATTGATCTTGCTTAAAAATGCTTCCCCCTCAGCGCGCGCGAAGAGATCGCGTAACCAAGGGCGGTACTGCTGGAAAAAATTCGCTTTTACATAATTCTGTTCGATGGAGCTGAGATGCTTTCTCGCCCAATTTTTGTTCTCGACGGAAACAACGGAATCACAAATGCGTTGCGTGAACTTTCCTTTGACCTCCACCGGTATGGTCAACCAGAGCATGCCATTGGGGGTCTTGATCAAATTGCGATTTCTCCAGTCACGTTTGGTGAACTGTACGTCGTCAAAGAGAATGATTTCGTCACTCCAGCCGATGAGATCGAAATAACCCTTCCAGGGAATATAGTTGGATTGGACGATCGTGGTGCGCTTGCCCATAGGCCTTTCTCAACAAACTTTCTTGAAAATGAATAAATGGGAAACCATCAACGGCCAGGAGGTGCCGAATACCGCCCAACCCATTTTATTCACGTGAGACACCACGGCTTGCAATACTCCGGTCCAACCGGGAAGGCGGCCCTGCGGGACAGGTCGAATTTCCAGCAGCTCGAATCCATGCCGCTCCGTGAGTTTCTGCATTCCTGGCACGGACAAAAGCGCTATGTGCCAGGGAGGATCAAAAATATAAAAATTTCTAGGAAGCTCCTTCTTGTCAGATCCAGAGCGCAGGCAATTTGCGAGCAAACGCGCAAATGGGGCACTTGGCTGGAGACTGGCGAAGATGCCGTCTTTTTCCAAAGCGGCATTCACATGATCCAGGAAAACATCGGGAGTCAGAAGGTGCTCGAACACGCCACACATCGTTACGGCGCTCAAGCTGCCTTCCGGTATTTTGGCCGTGGAAAAATCGCCCCCTTGAACCGGCAGGCCTCGGTTCCGGCATTCCTCTACCATTCCCTGTGACATTTCCAGGCCTGACGCGTCGAATCCGGAATTACGTAGAACTTCTACGAGCCCACCCCATCCCGCCCCGTAGTCCAAGACCTTTCCTGAAACTTTTTGAGCCTTCAGAGCGTTGCTAATGCAGTCATAGTGGGCTTTAGAAGCTTTACGAACAGCATCGGCATTGCCTTGCCCGTGGCTGTTATCACTGGAATACTGCGAATCTCGATAAGCTTGCTCCACCTTTTCAGCACTGGGAAGGGGAGCAACCTGGAGGCTTCGGCAGGCATCACAGCTTCCATAATCATAAGAATTCTGGCGCCCAAAGAATGCCAGCTCTCCGCGGCAGGCGATGCACAGCCCCAAACTTGAAGTCATCCCTTGATATTTAGCAGCGCCGAACGATATTTGCAAAGCGGAGATAAAGGGTGTGAACCAAAATGGAATCCGGCCGATCACCGGATCAACAACAGGATTCCACTGCCGCGCTTACCTGGAAAAACACGACTATTCACTCAAGATGCAGGTAACCGCCGCCGAGCGTGAGCAGCTTCTAAGTCTTACGCGGTTGCTATCACGCAACATTGGTAGTAAAAATTTGTGCTGCCTAAATACCAAGAAATCGGAACAAAATGCGAGTGAAGCTCCAAAAAACCAAGTATCCGTTTTTTCTATTCTTGTGCGTTTTTTTTGTACTACTGCCCTGGATTTTTTTCGATGTGGACGTCGGCGACCAAGCCTATAGCAGCGTGAGTTCTTGGTTGCTCGCTTTCCAGAAACGCCCCCTCGGCACTCCGGAACTCTGGTACGATACCACTCCAATCTGGTTTAGCCTTTTCCTCAATTCCCTCTGGTGGCGCCTCATTGGGCCGGAAGCATCCCTCCTCGCGGAACGATTGGGCTGGATTCTCTTAAATGCGAGCACTGCGGTGATTCTATTTTTCACCTTGCGCTCCTACTACGAAGAAAAAAAAGTATTCCTTGCGCTCTTCCTCACCGCCCTGCTCGTTAACTGCGCGGCTGATCATTTCATCATCACCTATAATTCAGCCGGGCCCGCCCTCGGAGCTATAAGCTTCGCCTTGTTTGCCAGAACCTATTCTCTTTCTCGGCACGAACCAAAAATTCTATTCGCGCTCGGCTCCGGTTTTTTCGCCATAGTAGCCATACAGGCCAAACTTCCTTCCCTTCCCTTTGTGGGCCTTTTTTTCTTTTGCTCCCTAGTCTTGGAACTCCGCTCGTCCTTCAAAACCGTCTTGCTACGTTTCTCCGCTCTGGGCGCCGGCCTCGCTCTGGGCATATTGTTCGCCCTCGCTGCGCTCTATGCTACAAACCAATGGGAAATGTATTTTGCTGGCTTCAAAAAGTTCTTCACGCTGGTGGCAAGTAGTTCCAGTAATCGCCGAACGGAAAACACCATAGTGCTATTACGAGTGGTGGGCCACTATAAGAAGATCGCCCTCGGCACCTTGTTCTTCGGCGCCATGATTCTCGCCATCTCTTACGCTGGGAAATGGAAAAATATCGCGCTGGCCGCCGGCCTCGCGATATTCGCTTTTTTGGTGACGGAGAAATACGGCGTGGCCCTCGCCATGCTTTTGGGCGCGCCGCTCTTCCTGCATAGCTTAAAATTCTGGCAAGAAAAAAAATGGCCCCCCATCGGGAAGGTCATTTTCCTCGGCGGCGGCTTGCTAGTTCTCGCAGCTTTTACATTCGGCACGACACTTGAGGGAGTGCAGAACTTCAAGTATGGCCTCTGGATTTGGTTTCCTTTCGCTTATCTCGAAACTGAAAGCTTTGAATTTAAATGGATCGATACCAAACTCACGAGGCGCTTCCTCGTTGCGGCCGCCTGCCTTCTGTTTCTCATCACTCGCCTGCAATGGCCCACATTTCCTTACCTCGAGCGAACGATTTTCTCCATGCGAGCGCCCTTTCAAACAAGATTCTTGAAGGGAATTTTTTCCTATCCTGAGAAACAAGCAGCGCTGGATGGGTTGGCTACAGAGCTGAACCATCTGGGTGTGAAAGAGGGAGATACACTCCTCGCCTACGCTGGCGCTCCGCCCTATTATCCCACAGCGCTGGTTTATCCCATTACTCGCACGATTCCTCTCTTTCATAATCCGTGCTTGATCGAATACCCCGGTTTCAATTGGCCCACGCACCGGGAAGTTTTGCTGGCTCTCGCAGCAAAGAACGAGCTTCCCAAGATCATCGTTAGGCAAAAAATCGGATTTCTCGGTCATCCCGCAGGCGTCAAAACTTTTTTCCTAGATATTCCAGCCGTGACCGATGAGCCCTTCCAGTGGACTACACCGGAAAAAAACGGGCTGGCGGGGGAGCTGGATACAATACTCCAAACCCATGGATACCTACCCACCTGGCAGAACGCGCATTATGTTATCCTCGAAAGGCAAGGCGGCTGATTTTGCTCGACGAAGTTCAATCAATCCATCCACGAAACCCAGATTGCCGATTCCGTTTGGGCGGAACAGCATTGGCGTTCCATTAAAATTTAAAAAACTCTTTTACGCTACCGATAACGTAGCCTTGCTCACTTGCATCCATCGCGTCGTAAATCGGCAGTCGCACAAGGCGTTCACTATCGATCGTGGTGTGCGAATCGCTTCCATGAAAAATGGAGCATTTTCGGCCGGCGGGCGAGCTATGGAGCGGAATATAGTGAAAGACCGCGGAGATGTTCTTCTTCGCCAAGAAGGCGATGAATTTCTCCCGCAGCAATAGATTCGCGAGCTTGAGATAAAAAAGGTGGCCGTTAGGAGATGCATAGTCCGGAATCTTCGCCAACTGTACGGTCCCTGAAGCTTCGAGCCCGGCAAGGGCTGCATGGTAGCGCTTCCACAGGCTTAGGCGCCTCTCCGTAATCGCGGCTGCATTTTCCAGCTGAGCCAGCAAAAACGCGGCGCTAAGGTCACTCATTAAAAAAGAAGAGCCGATGTCCGTCCAGGTATACTTATCCACCTGCCCCCGGAAAAAGCGGGAACGATTGGTTCCCTTTTCCCTCAATATCTCGGCTCGCTCGAAATATTTGGAGTTATTCACGATAAGGGCTCCGCCCTCGCCGCACTGCAAATTTTTTGTTTCATGGAAACTAAAGCAACCCAGGTCGCCCAGCGTGCCGAGATAAGTATTTTTATGTTTCGCCATCAAGGCCTGGGCCGCGTCTTCCACCACAGGTATGTCGTGTTCCCTCGCAAGAGCAAGAATCGCATCCATATCGCAGCTTACGCCGCCGTAGTGTACGATCACGATCGCCTTCGTCCGCGGACTGATCGCCGCCTTGGCTTTTTCGGGGTCAATATTCATCGTGGCAGGATCAATCTCCACAAATACGATTTTCGCGCCCCGGAGAGCAAAAGCGCTCGCGGAAGTAACGAAAGTAAAGCTAGGCACGATCACTTCATCCCCGGGGGCCAGATCCAACAGCAACGCGCAGATTTCCAGGGCATCAGTGCAAGAGGTTGTGAGCAGTGCTCTTTCGGCACCGATCAATCGGCAAAGCAAATCAGTGGATTTCTTAGTGAACGGCCCGTCTCCCGAGAATTTTTTCTTTTCGAGGCATTGCTGAAAATAGGCCGTCTCCTGGCCGGTAAGGCATGGGAGGTTAAAGGGGATATGCGTCGGATTAGGGTTCATTTTTCTCACTGAATTTCTTTCGAACTTAACAATCGGGCTTTCATTGCGCTACAGAAATTATCGCCCGAATTGCCCAGCAAAAGGCGGGCGACTCAGAAGGCTGCATAGCTTATGTGTATAATGGGCATTGAGCGGCCGTACAAATGTCTTCTCACCTTCAAAGTCCGTTTCCTTCAATAACCTGAGTAATGGTATGAGAGTTGTACGATGATTCTAGTTACAGGCGGGGCTGGTTATATCGGGTCGCATACCCTTCATAAGCTCAAAGAAAAGGGTGAGGCCGCGATCGCGCTCGACAATCTTTATAGCGGGCACCGCTGGGCTGTGCCGGCGGGCACCGAGTTGGTCGTGGGGGATATCTCCGATCAAACCCTGGTCGCGAATCTGACCCGCAAACACAAAATCAAATCGGTCATTCATTTTGCTGCGCATCTCTCGGTGGAGGAGTCGGTAAAGAACCCTTTCAAGTACTACCGGAACAACGTGCTGGGAACGCTGAACCTGATCGAGGCTTGCGTGCAGGGCGGGATCGAGCATTTTATTTTTTCATCGACCTGCTCGCTCTACGGGAGCCCGGATTGCAATCCTGTCGATGAGAATTTTCCGACTCGCCCGGAAAGCCCCTATGCGCAGACCAAGCTCACGTCAGAGGCGATTCTCCGGGACGCGGAAAAAGCCGGCGCGACAAATTCAAACATGAGAAGCGTGAGCTTGCGCTACTTCAATGTGGCCGGAGCCAGGGTGGGCGGCGGCCTCGGGCAAGCTACCCCCCAGGCCACCCAGCTTGTCAAAATCGCCAGTGAAGTGGCCTGCGGAAAACGCGAGAAAATGTACATTTTCGGCACAGACTACGCTACGCCCGATGGAACCTGCGTTCGGGACTATTTGCATGTGGACGATCTGGCCGATGCCCACCTTCTCGCGCTCGATTACCTGAGGAAGGGCGGCAAGACAGAAATCATCAATTGCGGCTACGGCAAAGGCTACTCCGTGAAAGAAGTTGTCGAGATGATGCGCAAGGTAAGCGGAGTAAACTTTCCAGCGGATAATCGCCCGCGGCGCGCCGGCGATACCGTCGCCGTTTGGGCCGATCCCTCGAAGGCAAAATCGCTTCTCGGCTGGAAGCCAAAATACGAAAACCTAGAGCTTATTTGCCGGACATCCTTCGAGTGGGAGAAGTCGGTTTGGCCCACTTAATTTGGCCCAGCTATGCTTCCGTTACGGCGCTGGCAGACCATAGGGCATACCAGACCCAAATATCCCCCCGGCATACGTTGCCGATCCAGAAGGCAATGAAACCGAAAAAAACGACCGATGCCGATAATGAACCTAACGCCAGGAGGTCGTTCTCTTTTTTCCAGCGGCGAAAAAGCTCTCTCGTCATGAAAAATCCGCTTAAGGCAAAGAGCAAAACTGAAACGGGGCCGCCCTCGGCCAAGAGCTGTCCCCACATACTCATGATCACTTCGTTGCCGTAATGCTGCGAAGTGAACCCGGCGGGAACGGTACTGTCGGTTCCGCCGTGGTTGAGGAAATAGCGATACGAAGCACCCATACCGGTTCCTAGCCAGTGGGTGTCCTGCGCGAAGTGGAAAGCAAGGATATGAGCCCTTAACCGCGCGTTGCCCGATCCATCGTTTCCGGTGGCGATGGTATTCACTAGAGAGTTTTTTAATACGGTTCGTTGCTCGTGGGGAGTGCTGAGATAAAAGATTGCTACCACCACCGTTACCATAGCTAAAAATGCAGCAAGAAAGCGCCACGGAACGCGGCGGCCGGCGAGCAAGGCGAAAAATACATAAGCTCCCAAGCCCAATCCAAGGGCAACCCACCCTGTTCTTGAGGTGGTGGCCACGTTGGCAAAAAGAATGAGCAAGAGGCTGGCCCAGAACATCCACTTCCGTTGAGAGCTTTTCCAGATTTGGGCGGCGCAGGTGAGTAGCCCCAGGCCAAGAAAGGAAGCCAGGTAGCTCGGTTCGGAGGAAAAGGCATGCGGGCGCGACATGCCCCAATGGAGCAGGCTGTCCTGGTTTCCGCCTATGAGCCCTCCAGTTTTGCCGAACTGGTAAGCCACTTGATCGACGAGAACGACGAGAGAGAGAAAGTTCAGAGTAAACCAGGCAATCCGGGGCAAAACTAAAGCGGAAATTTGAGTGCGTAGGTGCTGCGCGGTTAGCCAGATCACCGTGATGGCAAAGAGTAGCCAGCCTGAATAAAGGAAGCTTTTTAGAGGGAAAGCGCTCCAGGGCGACAGACCCATATTGTAGCCCGCAAGAAGGAGCATGCAGGCGGCGAAGGGCCGTCCGAGCGGCCGCACAAAAGTCGCGAGGCCTTTTTGGCGGTAGGCGCAGAGAACGGCCAGAGACGAGAGCAAAAAGAGCGGCTGGTATAGCTTGATGGTAAAACCGCCCAGCTCATGGGTAAAAAGTGTATCCCAGGTGCAGGCGAAGAATCCGGCGGCGAAGAGCCAAAGGGCCAGCGAGGATTTCTCAGGGTGTGATTTCATAGTGGGCTTCCGATAATAGATCGGGCGAGAGCCATTCTCCCAAGGGAAAGTACCCGCCCCAAACAAATAACGCCTAGCGTCGGCCGGAAATCCAATCTTTCCAGGCACAGCTAACTGTGCGAATCTTTGCCGGTAAGGAGCTGCCTTAGCAGCGACAATTATATGAACTCCACCAATCTGTTCACCCTCACGCAAAAAATTGCGGACTTTCTGTTCGTGGTGCTGAGCTTTGCCTTGGGTTTCGTATTTTATACGTCGAGCGGGAATCATTCGGTCCCTTACGCGTTCGGCCAGTTTATGGAACTGGGATCGTTGGCGGGGCTGCTTTTCCTGACGGTTTTCCATTCCCTACGTCTTTACGACAACAAGACCAGCCTTCTTCACGTGGTCGAGACAAGGCGATTGCTGATTGGTTGGGCCTTGAGCTCTCTGATCTTTCTTTCTCTCGTTTTCTTATTCCGTTTTCTCGATCTTTCCCGTTTGATGATTTCTACGTCCTTGGGCATCGCTTTCTTCATGCTTCTGATCGAACGAAGCATCACCTACCAGCTTCATCTCCTGATCCGTGTCAATGGCGCTGGTAGCCGCCCCGTAGTGATCTATGGCGCCGGCGTAGTGGGCCGGCATCTCTTCAAGAGAATCTATCACTCACCGGGGCTTGGCCTTCGTGTGGTGGGCTTCCTCGACGACGAATCGGCTCTCTGGGGAAAGCAGGTTCATATCGGCGAAGTTCGGCGCGAAAATGGGAACTTGATTCTAGGCGGGATCGATCAGTTGGTAGCGCTCATCGAATCCCGGGGTTTGCGCGAGGTATTCGTAGCGATCCCGAACGCCACCTACCAGAGAAACCTCGAAATTGTGCAAATCTGCCGGAAGCACGGTTTGAGTGTGTCGGTGGTTCCGCCCACCTATGGGCAACAGATGCACAATATTGAAGTGGAGGACATCGGTGGCATCCCGATCCTTCGCGAAAAAGAATCAGGTCCCCATTTTCTCTACCCGTTCGTAAAACGATCCTTCGACGTCATAGTATGTCTCGGGGCCATGATTTTTCTTTCGCCTGTCTATCTATTGCTCGCGCTCGTCGTACGCATGGACAGCCCGGGGACTATCGTTTTCCGCCAGAAACGCGTTGGTAAGGACGGTATTGAGTTTGATTTCTTCAAATTTCGCACGATGAGAACGGACGCCGATCCCTACGCCGTTACTCCGAAATCGGCTCAGGACCCCAGGATCACGCGCTTTGGCCGCTGGCTTCGCCGTTCCAGCCTTGACGAGCTTCCGCAGCTTTGGAATGTTCTGCGCGGAGATATGAGCTTAGTGGGCCCCAGGCCGGAAATGCCTTTCATCGTGGCGACCTATAACGAGGAACAGCGGGAGCGGTTGCGAGTGAGGCCGGGGATCACCGGTGTTTGGCAGATCAGCGCCGTGCGCGGGGAACCGATCCACGCCAATATGGAATACGATCTTTTTTATCTTGAGCACCGCTCCCTGCTCCTGGATCTCATCATCATCGTGAAAACCTTGGCCACCGCGGCTCGCGGGATAGGGGCCTACTGAGTGAGGAAGACATGAAAAAAGCGTTTGTCACAGGTATCACCGGG
>Ga0207138_1033_pt2 | contig 21730 bp, 16 predicted proteins | sample Alteio_BWMinHeat_6_FD_153589 | JGI IMG/M metagenome (GOLD analysis project Ga0207138, IMG submission 153589) | Enriched cells from forest soil in Barre Woods Harvard Forest LTER site, Petersham, Massachusetts, United States -... | ecosystem: Environmental > Terrestrial > Soil > Temperate forest >...
CGGGCAGATCTACGTCAGCGTCATAGTACTGGCGTCCCAGTTCTTGGCGCACAATTCTGACTGGTTCCAACAAGTCTGAATCGTTCGTAATCAGCACTGCGGTGTCAAACCTCCCCTTGAATCCGTCATGCAGCAGGTGTGTTGCTAGATTAACGTCCGAACCCTTTTCCTCTGTTTTATCCACCCACACTTTTTGAATTGGGAGGACGTTCGTCAGCACCATTCGGGTTGAGTGCGTGAGGAAATGGCCATAGATGATCGAGACATTCGGCAGGGTTGCGAGGGCGCGCAAATAGACCTGTTGCCGCATCGGTTGCTGGGGATCATGTGGACGGGCACTAACCTTTGCTGTAAAATATTTAATAGATTGAATGGGGGTCATTCGGGAGCATGTGACGGCATAAAGCCGACAGATCAAGCCAGCGATACGGGGTGTTTTTCACAGCCCCGTAGTATAGGTTGAAGCCGTCGATGTAAACGTTGGTTCCCGACATTGTATTTTCAACTATTTAGCAGTGTGACCACCGTCACCTAGTTTTTCCTTGATTTTCTGGCATCATGTCGTTATAAGCTTTCATCAAACTTAATAATGGTATTATCCCCCCACGTCCTTCGGGACTTGGGTGCGAGGCCAGTCTGAAAAGACTGGCCTCAGTGCTTTTATATACTCCTTTATCAATTCACCTGCAAGCAATATTTGCAAGCATACACTTATTATCTTGACATGCTTGCTTGCAAGCAATAAGATAGCCGTAATGAACCGGCTGGCATAGACGGGTGAACGGCAGTCATTGCAGCCCCTCAGACCACGTGGTGGACGAGTCACTTAACCTCTTGGGGGAAAATCATGCAAAGCAAAGAAGGCAAAACGGACATTCAGTCTTTGGGCGGCCATGCCCGTGCACATCAATTAACACAGGGCGAGCGTAGCGCGATTGCTAAAGCAGGCGCAGCCGCGCGATGGGAGAAAGCGGGGAAGGTAATTCCCAAGGCTACCTATGAGGGGATACTAACCATCGGGGACATGGAAATCCCTTGCGCAGTACTTGAGGATGGTACGCGAGTCTTGACCCAGAGTGGCGTAATGATTGCTCTCGGCCGAGCGCGCCAAGCCAAGGGACGCCAGTACTATGACGCTGACGTTAATCTGCCCGCTTTTTTGACTGCTAAGAACCTTAAGCAATTCATTCCGCAAGAGTTAACAGTGACGTCAAGCCAAATAGAATTTAAGACCCTCGGCGGGGGGAGTGGCGGGCGGGCGTTCGGGTATCGGGCTGAATTGCTACCCAAGGTATGCGGCGTGTTCCTGGACGCCGACGCTGCTGGAGTTCTTGACCATACACAGAAACACATTGCTGAACGCGCAATGATCCTGATTCGCGGTTTTGCTAGCGTTGGAATCATCGCTCTGATTGATGAGGCGACAGGTTATCAGTACGAACGCCCACGGCGTGACCTTGAGGAGTACCTCAAGAAATTCTTGTCCGAGAACTTGCGACGATGGGTGCGAACTTTTCCGGGAGACTATTTCAAGCATCTGTGTCGATTGAAGAATGTAGAACTTCGGCCAGACATGAAATTGCCACAGTATTTCGGGCATCTAACGAATGACCTCATCTGGCGGAGAATAGCTCCGGGGCTGCTAAAGGCGTTAAAAGAACGCCGCAGTGAGCGCGGAAGCCCGAGCAACAAGCTTCATTCGTGGACAAGTGAAGAACTTGGAAAACCAGAATTGTTACTGCACATGGGTACTGTTGTGGGATTGATGAAACTGAATACCGATTACGATACATTCCACAAGCAGTTGGACATTGTTGCGCCAACGTATCCAGATGAACCGGGCCTGTTTGATGACCCAAAGGATTGGGACAAACCGTAGCCTAGCTCTCGGTAGCCGCTCTCGCGATCTGGCAGCAGCTTGGCTGGCATCCTCAGGCTTGTACTTGCGCCTGTCGAATTATTGAAGGCTTGCCGTGGGCTTCCTTAACAGTCGGGAGGTGCTAGACTGAACTACGGATGAACGCTCCTGTCTTCAAACGCATCCTTCTTAAACTCTCCGGTGAGGCCCTGGCCGCGAACCAGGGTTTTGGTGTTGATCCTTTTCGGATCCATGAAATCGCGGCGGAATTGGCGGACGTTCATTCGCTGGGCATTCAAATCGCGATCGTAGTAGGCGGTGGGAACTTCTTTCGCGGCGTCGCGGAACAAGCCAAAGAGATGGACCGCGTTTCTGCCGACCAGATGGGCATGCTGGCGACGGTCATCAATGCGCTGGCATTGCAGGACGCCCTGGAAAAACAAAACGTCTACACGCGAGTCCAATCAGCGATCGAAATGAATCAGGTCGCCGAGCCTTTCATTCGACGTCGCGCCATGCGCCATCTGGAAAAAGGACGTGTAGTGATTTTCGCTGGAGGTACGGGCAATCCCTACTTCTCCACTGATACCGCCGCCTCACTCCGCGCCATGGAAATCAAGGCCGACGCCATTCTCAAGGCCACCAAAGTGGACGGCATCTATGATGCGGACCCCATGAAGGTGAAAGACGCCAAAAAATTCACCCAGATTACCTATATGGATGTCTTGAAGCAGGGCCTCAAGGTGATGGATTCGACCGCCATTTCCCTCTGCAAGGAAAACAATCTGCCCATCATCATCTTCAACCTGAACCATCGTGGCAACATCCGAAAAGTTGTGACGGGCGAAAAGATCGGCTCGCTGGTCAGCGCTTGAACCCCGGTCTGCCAACTTATACTTTGGCAATTTATACAGAGTTTAGGCATATTAGGTCTGAAAGATAACTTTTTGGGTAACTCATACTCAGGGGAGCTGATAATGGCTCAAGCCAGCATGGCCGCAATTCCGGGCCTTAAAGAAACTTACATCCAACTCAAAACACGCATGGACAAGGCGGTGGAAGACTTCCGCAAAGCCATGGCTGCTACTCGTACCGGGCGCGCGTCGGTGCATATGCTCGACTCTGTCCACGTGGAGTACTACGGCTCGCACATGCCCCTCAACCAACTGGCTCAGGTACATGCGCCAGAGCCGCAGCTCATCACGGTACAGCCATTCGATCCCACGGCGCTCTCTGCCATTGAGAAGGCGATTCGCGGTGCAGACATCGGACTGAATCCGATGAATGACGGCAAAATCGTCCGCGTGCCCGTTCCTCCGCTGACTGAAGAACGACGCAAAGACATGGTGAAGCACCTGCATAAGGTGCTGGAAGAGCACCGCACTGCGGTACGCAACGTCCGCCGCGACGGCAACGACGCTATCAAGAAAGCTATGAAGGACAAAAAGATCACCGAGGACGACGAAAAGCGCGCCATGGACGAAATTCAGAAGCTCACCGATGACGAAATCAAGAAGATGGAAGACATGAGCAAGACCAAAGAAAAAGAGGTCATGGAGATCTAATGACGAATGCCAGGCGTCAGTCCTGCTTTTTGGGTTTAGCGGGTCTAGTGGTGCTTGCAACCATCCTTGTCTCAACCGCTCAGAAGGTCGCAATGCCGCCGAAAATTGTGGAACAAGCAGAGTTCTGGGTGGTCGGAATTCAGGCCCGCACCACCAACGCCAAAGAAATGGCCGGCCAGGGAGTGATCCCTCAGACGTGGGGCCGTTTCTTCCAAGATGCTCTGCTGGACAAGATTCCCAACAAAGTGGATTCGACGATCTACTCGGTTTATAGCGGCTACGCCAGTGACCGCAATGGCGAGTACGACTTCATGATCGGTGCAAAAGTGAATGCCGTGACCACGGCCCCCGCAGGCATGGTCGCCAGGAAAGTGCCTGCCGGGCGATATGCGGTGGTTCCTAGCGCCAGCGGGCCTGTAGAGCAGGTTGTGCCTGGGGTGTGGCGACAGGTCTGGGAGATGGAAGATAAGCACACACTCGGTGGCGCCCGTGCCTATCAGACCGATTTCGAGGTCTATGACCAGCGCAGCCAGGACCCCAAGAATTCCCAAGTGGATCTGTATATTGGCCTAAAGCGCTAAGTAAGAGACAATGGACGACGGCCTCTGGCCCGTCAAACCGGGCGGGGACGCGCCCGGGCCTTCATTTATTCTCAAGTAACTACTGAGCCTCCCCGAACCCCTCTATAATCCAATCAGCATGAAGAATGTGGTCCATGCCGTTTGCTCGCATGATTGCCCGGACGCCTGCGGTGTGCGCATCACGGTCGAGGATGGCCGCGCCACCAAAATTCAGGGCGATCCTGAGCATCCCGTCACCAGGGGCTTTCTGTGTGCGAAGGTGGCCAAGTATCTGGACCGGGTGTACTCGCCGGACCGGGTTTTGTATCCCATGCGACGGGTAGGACCGAAGGGGCCAACGGGGCTGCGGAGCTTCGCTCCGCCTGGACGGGCGGGGGCGCCCGTCCCCACACCAGATGGACAAACGTGGCAACGCATCTCCTGGGATGAGGCGCTGGACGAAATTGCTTCGTGCTTCAAAACGATCAGCGCTGAATTCGGCGGTGAGGCGATCCTCCCTTATTCGTTTGCCGGGACTATGGGCGTACTGAATTACGCCTCGATGGATCGCCGGTTTTTCCACCGGCTGGGCGCATCGCAACTGGCGCGCAACATCTGCTCCGCAGCAGGCGAGGCGGGCCTGGAATCCGTACTCGGCGTGAAGCTGGGAACGGAGCCGGAACAATTTTCCCATTCGAAATACATTATTGCGTGGGCTGCGAACATTCACGCCACCAACGTGCACCTCTGGCCCTTTATTGCGGAGGCCAAACGCCGGGGCGCGAAGTTAGTGGTCATTGACCCTTATCGTACCCGAACTGCAGCCTGTGCAGACTGGTATCTGCCCATCAATCCCGGTACCGACGCCGCCCTCGCCATGGGCATGATGCGGGTGATCATCAATGAAAATTTGCACGACACGGATTACATCAAGCAACACACGGTAGGATTCGAGCAATTGCGTGAGAAAGTGCAAGAATATACGCCCGAGCGTGTGGCTCACTGGACGGGAATCGCCGCCTCTGACATCGTCAAACTCGCCCGCGAGTATGCGATCACGCGGCCTGCGGTGATCCGCGTAAACTACGGCATTCAGCGCTCCGAAGGGGGTGGCATGGCTACTCGCGCTGTGACCATGCTGCCCTGTATTACGGGTTCGTGGAAAGAAGTTGGCGGAGGCTTGCAGCTTTCGACCAGCGGCTCGTTTGGTTTGAATAAAGACGCGCTCGGCCGTCCTGACCTGATGACGAAGGCCTTGGGCCGGCCCGCTCGTACAGTCAATATGGTGGAGTTAGGTCAAGCGTTGAATGCGCTCGACGGACCACCGGTCAAGGCGTTGTTCGTCTATAACTCCAATCCGGCGGCGGTTGCCCCGAATCACAATGACGTTATCCGAGGCCTGCTCCGTCCGGATTTGTTTACCGTGGTGCACGAACAGTTCTTTACCGACACCACCGATTACGCGGACATTGTCTTACCAGCCACCACGTTTTTTGAGCACAAAGACCTCAATATCGCCTATGGGCATTACTTCCTTCAGGTGTCGAAACCGGCGATCAAGGCTTTGGGAGAATGCCGTCCGAACGTGGAAGTTTTTCGTGGGCTGGCAGAGCGAATGGGCTTCACCGAGGATTGTTTCAAGGAATCAGTGGACGAAATGATTGATGTTGCTCTGGACAGTCCCAACCCCTGGCTGCAGGGGATTGACCGGAAGCGCCTGGAACGGGAATCCCACGTGCGGCTGAATTTCGGAGAGCAGTTCATCACCAAAGGCCCAGCGGAATCTACTTTCTTCCTTCCCTTTGCCAATGGAAACTTTCGCACTCCGAGTGGGAAGGCGGAGCTGTATAGCGAATCGGTAAAAGCGTTGGGGCTGGATCCGGTGGTGCAATTTATGCCGCCCGACGAATCCCGCCAGGGCACGCAAGCGAAAGCTTTCCCTCTGGAGATGCTGGCCCGCAAGTCGGATAACTTTCTGAACTCGTCATTTTCGAACTTGCCGGAAATTCAGGCCATGGAAGAATCGGGGCTGCTCGAAATCAGCGCGCCCGATGCCCGAAGTCGCGGCATCAGCGACGGCGATGCCGTGCGGGTGTTTAACGGGCGCGGGGACATCACGTTGAAAGCGAAAGTGGACGGCGCGGTGCAGCCTGGCGTGGTCTGTGCGCGACTGGAATGGGCAAAGTTGAGCTCGCAAGGCCGAAACATTAACGTGTTGACCTCCGAAAAACTTACCGACCTGGGCAACTCCGCCACGTTTTATTCCGTCTTGGTTGAGGTAGAGCTTTCCAAACGGCATCCTAAACGGGCGATGAAGCGCATGTGCTTGGACGGTGTCCACTGCTCTACCGTATAATTGCGGTTTTCCACACTTCCATTAGCTGAGGTAGTAGCGATTCTTCGCTCGAATCAGGATAGCCCTGCGATGCAGAGGGGCAGGCACGGTTGCGCAGGGCAAACCCGCGTTTTCATTTCGAGGGCATCCCCTTCATTTGCAGAGTTTTGCCCGACGCCCAACTGGTTCCGATACCTTTTGTTCGCGATCATTCTGCTGAGCAGCGGGGCCTGGGCGCAGCAGAATGTCATCGGGGACGTCGTCGTCCACGGCAACCGCCGCATTCCCGCTGAAACCATCAAAGCCCGTATGTTTACCCATGCCGGCGATGTCTTCGACGAAGCGGCTGTAGAGCGTGACTTCAACTCGCTGTGGAATACCGGCTATTTCGAGGACATCCGCTTCGAACGGGAAGAAAGCGCTAAGGGATGGATCCTCCACGTCTATGTCAAAGAACGTCCTACCATCCGGGAAATTGAATATTTGGGTTTGAACTCGGTCTCAAAAAGCGACGTGCTGGACCGTTTTAAGGAGCGCAAGGTTGGACTCTCGGTGGAAAGCCAGTACGATCCCACCAAAGTGAAAAAAGCGGAAGTTACGATCAAACAGTTGCTGGCGGAGCATGGCAGACAGTTTTCCACCATCCGCACCGAGGTTCGGGTCATCCCCCCCAATGCCGTTAGCCTTACCTTCGTGGTGAAAGAAGGGCCCAAGGTCAAAGTGGGCGCGATTCGTTTCGAAGGGAACAAGCATGTTAATAGCCGGATTCTGCGCAACGCCATGAGAAACTTGAAGCCGATCGGCGTTCCGCACTCCATTTTCCTGGAAAGCCTGTTCGCCAAGACTTACGACGCCACCAAGCTCGACGAAGACACCGAGCGGGTCCGGGCGGAGTTCCAGAATCGCGGCTACTTCAAAGTTTTGGTGCAGGAACCCAAGACCAACATTCACGATACCGGCCACCAGGGATTCCATATTCCGCTCGTGCAAAAGGGCCCTGGGAAAGCCGTGGATATTACCATGCCCATCGACGAAGGCGACAAATACAGCCTGGGCGAAATCACCTTTAAGAACAACAAGGCGATTACGAATATCAAAGCGCTGCGAAGTTTGTTCCCCATCAAGGATGGCGATACCTTCGACCGAAGTAAGATCGCCAAGGGTCTGGAGCAACTGCAAAAAGCGTACGGCCAGTTTGGGTACATCAACTTCACGTCGATTCCGAACACCACTTTCGATGAAGACAAGAAAAAAGTTTTCCTCGATATTGACGTGGATGAGGGCAAGCAGTTCTACGTGCGGCGTATCGAATTCCAGGGCAACACCACGACCCGCGACAAAGTGATCCGCCGGGAAATTGTTCTAGAAGAGGGCCAGGTCTATAACCAGCAACTCTGGGAAGTCAGCATCCAGCGGCTGAATCAACTGGGCTTCTTCGACAACCTGAAGGCGGATGACCCCAACGTTACCGAGCGCCACTTGAATGAAAAGGATGGCACGGTTGATCTCACGCTCAAGGTAAAAGAAAAAGGCAAGAACAGTATCGGTTTGAGCGGCGGCGTCAGCGGATTATCGGGCACGTTTATTGGACTCAGCTACAGCACCAACAATTTTCTGGGGCTGGGGGAAACGCTCAGCGTGCAGGCGAACATCGGTAACCTGCAGCGCAACCTTTCCTTCAGTTTCACGGAACCCTACATGTTCGACCGCCCACTGCAACTGGGCTTTACCGTGTACGCCACCCGGTTCACCTATGACCAAGCTCGGCAGGCCGCTATTCTCAGTGGCCAGCAGGTCAATTTGCCCTCCGTTTTACAGCAGAACCTCCAAAACTATACGCAGTCGAGCAAGGGCTTTTCGTTGAGCCTGTCCTACCCGATCCACCGTGGCTTCAAGCGTGTAGGGCTGAGTTATTCCTATGACGTTTCTTCGATCGTAGCGCTTACCACGGCTTCGCAGTCGCTGTTCAACTCGCTTGCGTTCAGTGGCATCAGCGGGCCCAACGCTCTCAACGGAATCATCACCAGCAAGATTGTTCCCAGCTACTCCGTAAATACCTTGGATCGCGCGCTCTATCCGCACAAGGGAAGCAGTTTGTTTGCGGGTGCTGAAATTGCGGGCTTGGGAGGAACGGTTAGAAGCGTTCGTCCCATTGTGCAATACAAGCATTGGACTCCGGTGCGGCGGAATGCTTTAGGCTTCAACGTGCAGGGATCATTTCTCACCGGCTACGGCGGCGTCGTGCCCCCGCCTTTCCAGCGTTTCTATGACGGAGGGGAAAATGATCTGCGGGGCTTTGATATCCGCGCCATTTCACCGGTGGCTTTTCTCCCCAACAGCACCGCCATCCAGCTGCGTAACCCGGACGGCTCCGTAGTTCCGAAGAATCCGGGCAATCCTCTGCAAGGGGCCTATACCGTCCCAGTGCCGCTCGACCAGATCGTTTTCCCTGGTGGCGACTTGAGCCTAGTCGCAAACACGGAATACCGCATTACCATCGCCGGCCCCGTCGCCATTGCGCCATTTCTGGACATCGGGGTTGAGCCTATCCTCCGCGACTCGCAGTTGAAGGTCAACAACGGGCAGTTTGACCTGATCAATAACACCGTCTTTGGTTGCCCGGCGGTGGATATCGCCTTGAACTGTGTTGGAGGAGCAAAACAGCAATTTTCGCAGTTCCTGAAACCGCTGGCCAGCACTAACTGGACGCCCAGAATGTCCACTGGTCTGGAGCTGCAGGTGTTCTTGCCGGTAGTCAATGCTCCCTTTCGTATCTATTGGGCGTATAACCCGCTACGGCTGGATACGATTGCGAACGCGCCGGTCCCCATTACACGCGGCATGTTTCCCGCCGGCGCCGCGGGTGACTATACGTTCCAGCTGGCCCGGAACCAGTTTTCGCCTCCATTCCAGTTGCGGGAGCCGCGTAAAACGTTCCGCTTCACAGTGGCAACAACGTTCTAATGGAATCCCCCGGTTTGACGCTTTGGTCTCCCTATTTCTATAATGGAGGTGATCCGCGCCCAGAAAATCGAAGTAGGATGGGGTGGCGTTCACGCTCGACGGTCCGGCGTGAAACGATTTTAAGTCTGCCTGCCCCGTTTCCGTTCGCATTGTGTTTAGGCCTTTCGGGGTGGGACCGGCGTTGTCCGTATGCACGGACCGGAAGCAGAATACCCGGAAAACATCTAAGGAGTTCAAGTAATCCCATGACAAGCAAGTTTGTGCGACTTCTTCTGGCCATTGTATTGGCTCTCCCTTTCACGGGCTTTGCCCAAACCGCTGGCGCCGATCCCGGGCTACCGGCAGCGCCTAGCGCTACCTCGGCGGCAGCCGCACCCGATGCCGCGGGCGGAGCGACCGGAGCGAAGGTCGGCACCATCAACATTGAGCAGGCCATCTATGCCAGCAACGAAGGCCAGCGGGATTTCGAAGGCCTAGGCAAGAAGCTCGAGCCTAAACAGACCGAGCTCAAAAACCAAAACGACGAAGTCGAGAGCTTGAAGAAACAGTTGACCGCGCAAGGCGACAAGGTGACCGAAGATGCTCGAGCCACGTTGGTCAAGCAAATCGAAGAGAAGCAGAAAAAGCTTGAACGTGCTGTTCAGGATGCTCGCGACGAAGCCCAAACTCAGCAAAGTGAGATCGCCCAACGCATTCTGCAAAAAATGGCTCCCGTGATCGTGAAATATGCCGGGGACAAGGGCTTCGGTCTGATCCTGGACACTTCCAATCAGTGGCCACAGGGCCCCGTACTCTGGGCAGGTCCGTCTGTGGATATCACCAAGGCAGTGGTGGACACCTACAACGCACAGTCCGGCGTAGCAGCTCCCGTGCGGCCGGCAGGTACTAAACCGGCAGGCGCAGCCACAGGCGTGAAGCCGGCGGCTCCGACCAAACCGGTAACTACAGCTCCCGCGCCGAAGTAATTCATGACACCGGCGATCCCCGAATAGTTTCCTGAAGGCCGCGAAAATGCGGCCTTTTGTTTTGCCTGATAGTTAAATGGTGTGCGTCCAAAACTTAGCTGGTTGGTGTCCTTAGAGAAAGCACAAGAACTCAGGAGGACGCCATGCTTGCCGACTCTTTGTTGGACTCTCCCTGGCCCAGCTCCACATGCCGCAGTTGGACCACTCTGGTCGCATTCGCAATCGAAGCTGTTGTTGTGACTGGATTGATCGCCTTGCCGCTGTTCTACACCAACAGTCTGCCGCAGCTCAGGTGGATGCCTGCGCTGCTGGTACCGGCTACGCCCGCGCCGCTACCTGTCGCGCATCGAGTTATTTCCGGCGGCCACGAGACCGTCGCGACAGCCGGTGTCTGGATCGTGCACCCGCTATCTGTTCACCGTGAAGTATCAGCCGTTGAAGACTCCGACCTTCCACCTTCTCTCGAATCGGTTGGAGTGCACGCTCCCGGTGGTATCGGTGAATCGAGTAGCACGAATACTGTTCTCAATTCGTTGGGGACCAGCCATGCTGTGGTCGGGCCGCCCCCTACACCAGTTCATTCCGCGCCGCTTCGCGTTTCCCGCATGATGGAGGCCAATCTCATGGATCGCGTCCATCCGCAATATCCCTCGTTGGCGCGACAGGCTAGGATCCAGGGAATTGTGATGCTGCGCGCGGTAATCTCGCGCGAGGGCAAGATTGAAAATCTGCAGGTTATTAGCGGCCATCCCATGCTGGTAGAGGCCGCCATCGACGCGGTGCGGCAGTGGCGCTATCGTCCTTACTACTTGAACAATGAGCCGGTGGAGGTAGAAACCCAGGTGACCGTGAATTTCACGCTGGCACGGTAATACTTGTCCGGTACGAGACCTGCGCCTCGAGGGGGTGGTACGGCAGTAACCTGCGCCAACTACCGAGATCACTATAATCAAAGAAAAAATGGCTACAACCGAAATCGCCAAACGCACCGCGACTCGCCCCACATGGGCGGAAGTGTCCCTGGGAACATTGCAGCAAAACTTTCGCGCGGTGCAGCGGCACGTCGGGTCTGCGGTCAACATTTGCGCCATCGTAAAAGCCGATGCCTACGGGCATGGCGCGGTGGAGTGCGCGCGGGCTCTGGAACAGGAAGGAGCGCGCTGGTTCGGCGTGACTTCGCTGGACGAGGCCATCCCCTTACGCGAGGCCGGAGTTCGCGGCCGAATCTTACTGATGACTGGTTTTTGGCGCGGCGAAGAAGAAGAAATTGTTCGCCTGAAGCTGACTCCGACCGTCTGGGAAACGGGGCAAATCACGCTCTTCGAAAAAGCCGCTACTGCACTGGGAGTCGCAATGCATCCAGTCCATCTCAAAGTTGACACTGGCATGGGGCGGTTGGGAGTCGCGCCCGAAGACCTGCCCCAGATTTGTGCCGTTTTGAAATCATCGCCGCACCTGGCACTGGAAGGATTGTCCACGCACCTGGCTTCATCGGAAGTGCTGGATGAACCCTCCGTGCAGCTACAGTTGAAAAGTTTTGAGGACGTGCGGCGCACATTGCACCAAGAAGGATTCGATCCGCCGCTGCTCCACACCGCAAATACGGGCGCCGTCATTTCACGACCAGAATCCTGGAACACCATGGTGCGGCCGGGCATCGCCCTGTATGGATATTTTCTGCCCTTCGAGCGCGCGGGCCGTGAGATCAGTGGCCGAGATTTACGTCTGGCGGTGAAGCCGGTTCTGACCTGGAAGACCCGAATTCTTTCTCTCCGCGATATGCGCGCGAACCAGGCCCTCGGCTACGGCGGGATCTATGTGACCAAGGCGTCGGCACGCATTGCCGTGCTTCCGGTGGGATACGCTGACGGTCTCAACCGCAAGATTTCTTCACAAGGCCGGGTGATTGTGAGGGAACACTACGCCCCTATTGTGGGACGGATTTCCATGGACCTGACCCTCGTCGACGTCACTGGGCTGCCTGGCGTTTCCGTCGGAGATGAGGTGGTTCTCCTCGGTGCTACCGATGGCTTGAGCGTGGACGCGAGAGAACACGCAGCCCTTGCGGACACAGTGGCTTATGAGATTCTCTGCGGAATTTCCAAGCGCGTGCCACGTCGCTACATCCTCTGACGATCACTCTTTTTAACTTCGTGCCGCGGGAGGATTCCGTGACGGGCCGCATCTGTAGGCGGTTTTACTTTGACTCGAAAGTTGAGGTAGTGGATGTTTTCCCTCTTAATTCAATGTCATTCCACGAACACATAGGCCGCCCCCAGATTCCGGAAGTCAAACCCACCCGGGGCGCCGACCACTGTCGTGCTGCCAGAAGTGGCAACGGACGTGCCAAAATTATCGGTCCGGTTCGAAGCCTTTAGCGCCGCAGCCCACTTGTCCGTCGTTTTCCAGCCGTGGAGCGGCTTCTTGAATAGGAAGGCGGGTTCCGCGCCCCTCCCTACTACAATACGGTCACCTGCGACAGCGGTTGAAGTACCGAACCCATCGTTGCTCCGTCCATCCGTAAGCTGGGCGGTTTCGATCATGTCCCTCCAGCCGGCGGCAGGTTTCACCCAGACATCCACAAAAGAAAAGTTCTCCCCATCGGGCGATCCGGTGGCCACGGTGTTGCCGCTGATTGATACGCCGCTTGTAACAGAGAAAAAATTAGCATGATGCTCAGTCGAGGATAAAGTTGCAGTCGGAACCAGGTGTCCAGACCAGCCGCCGGCAGGCTGGACAAAGAGGCAGACTGCGCTAGAACCTCCGTTTAGAGCCACAGTCGCGACGATTGTATTGCCACTGCTAGCGACCGAACTCCCGAACCCGTCATTCATAGTCGGTATAGATTCCGTTAGTGTGGCATTCGGCTGAGCAGTGCTCTGCCAACCAGTTGCAGGCCTTACGAAGACGGCGGCCTCACCCGCTAGTTCGTCAGCGGGTGCCCCAACTACCACCGTATCTCCGTCGATGGCGACATCACAGCTGAAACAGGAATTTATTAGTTGGGCAGTCTCAGTCATATCCGCCCAGCCAGTTGCGGGCATGACGAACACGTAAGCCTTGTCGAAAAAAGATCCCACCACGATCGTATTCCCGCTGATGGCAACCGAACTGCCAAATCTGTTGCCTGGATCGCTGCCACCGTCTGAGGTGGTCAGCTTGGCGATTTGCGTCATGTTGTGCCAGCCGCCGGTGGGTTTGACAAAGACGTATGCCGCACCCGGGACATTATGGCCAACTTCGGCGTTGCCGGGTGCGCCTACCACAATCGTGTTTCCACTAATCGCTACCGCACTGCCAAAAAAGCTGTCCTGCTGCAAGTCGGAGCCGGTCAATTCAGCTCGCTGAAATATGGCAGCTGCGCTTTTTGAGCTTGACTCTGGCGATGCAGCGCGCAGCGTCGAGACATTGGCGTACCACAGCGTGATTGCTAATGCAGTAAGTAAACCCAAAGCCGACGGGACTCGGTTAGCCTCAATTCTTCTCATAGCGGTTTCTACTCCAGTGCTCTGCAATCGAATGGTTGTTTAGCTGGGTTCAGCCAGACGCCAGTCATCCTATTCCGCGCGATAGCTCAAATTGTCAGATATTTGTAAAAATTGTGTTAGAAGGGACGAAACTACCTTCAGGGTAAAACCACGAACGCGTACTTCGTCAGAATTGGTGATTCGCAGTACGTCTTGTTCACGAGCGGAACGCCAGAAAGACCTCTGGCAGTAGCAAGACTGTGCAGAAGCAGCGCGACGGTCTATTGGTGCGGCCTATGAGGGAGTTCCTTTCGATCCCAAGATCTGCGCAAAACCGGGGGTGTCAGGCAGGATATGTGCCTGCCCTGACGTTTGTTATCCTCAGAGTGCATGCGCTCACGTTACGCACAGTGGATGTACGACTGGGAGACCCGGCTCACCTCGGTGGACGATAATCGCGTGGTGCGTCCGCTGGATTGGGGTGTCGAGTGGGCGCGGGACTGGCCGTGCCGGAACGGTTACGCTCCTGGGTATGTTCCAGAAGATGCCGAGAACTACTTGCGGGAGTACAACCGGCGCATCGTCTCCTCGAGCGATGAGTTCTTCTCCTATCAAAAGCCAAAAGATTTTCGGCTCGAGCGACGCGAGGTCCAAGTCTTTAGCACGCGGGCCGTGCCGGATCCAACTTTAGAGGAAAAAGTACAGGGCACGTACGCTGACTTCCTGCGTTTTACCTCGCCGGTGCGCAGTCCGTATCCGCAAAACAATCTGGTGAATGCGCGCTGGTTCCCTGCGCGAGGCAAGCGTGCAGTAGTACTTCTGCCCCATTGGAATTCCGATGCGCTCGCTTATAACAGCCTGTGTCAAGTGTTCAATCTGCTTGGCATTGCGGTTTTGCGTTTGAGCATGCCCTACCACGACATTCGCACCCCATCGGAAATCCAGCGGGCGGACTATGCGGTTTCCGCCAACATTGGACGCACGCTCGACGCCTGCCGCCAAGCCGTCATTGATGCCCGATGCTGCCTGGATTGGCTTGAGTCGCAGGGCTACAACCGGTTGGGAATCATGGGCACCAGTCTCGGTTCATGCTATTCGTTTCTTGCAGCCGCCCATGACTCACGCATTCAGGTAGCAGCATTCAATCACGCCTCCACCTGGGTTGCAGATGTGGTCTGGCATGGTCAGTCCACGCGGCATATCCGGGAGGGGATTGAAGCTCAGATTGATCTGGAACGCCTGCGCGTCTTGTGGAGTGGCGTAAGCCCGATGTCTTATTTCGAGCAATTCGCCCGCTGGCGAAAGAAGTCGCTGATTATCTACGCGAAGTACGACCTAACTTTTCTTCCGGAACTCTCTCACGACGCCGTGGACCAGTTCGAGCGACACGGTCTCGAGCACAAAGTAGTCGTATTGCCCTGCGGCCATTACACCACCGGAGAAACCCCCTACAAATACATGGACGGCTGGCATCTGGCATCGTTTCTGCGGGGAGCATTCGAGGGATAGCAGTCAGCAATTAGCAACTAGCATTTGGCCTACGCAGAAATTCTGGAAGGGCCCGACTTTAGTCGTGCCGACAAGTCTGAAAGTGCTGCTGGCTTTAACCGCTGAGGTTCTGCCTCCCAAGTCACGCAAAGCTAAATGCCAAGTGCTAAATGCCAAATGCTTGTTTAGAATGGCTTCAAGGTATGCCTATCACTCAATCCCCTCCGGCGAATGAATACTGCAAAGGCACATTCACCGTCAGCACTGATCGGCAGCGGCTCGACCTGGATGTCATCCATGGTTATCTGGTCGAGTGCTACTGGGCGAAGGGGATTCCGCGTGAAACCGTCGCCCGTTCTATAGAGAACTCGTTGTGCTTCGGAGTTTATTCCGAGAACAAGCAAATCGGATTTGCGCGAGTGATTTCGGATTTCGCAACCTATGCTTACATTGCAGACGTGTTTGTGCTGGAAACGTTCCGCGGGCACGGTTTGGGCAAATGGCTGATGCAATGCATCATGCAGCATCCTGAGTTGAAGGGGTTGCGGCGCTGGAGTCTTGTGACGCGTGATGCCCATGGCCTGTATTTGCAACTCGGCTTCGGGCCTTTGAAGAAGCCGCAGAACTATATGGAGCTCCACCGCCCGGATGTTTACCAGCAAACCGGCCAGTAGAGATTGATGAAATTTTCCGGAGACTGAGCGAAATGAAAAACGACAGCATGTCGCGCCCGCTTTATGAAGAAGATCCCGAAGTGGCCGTCGCCATTGATAACGAGGCCCGCCGCCAGCATGAAGGCCTGGAGCTGATCGCTTCGGAAAACTTTGTCAGTGAAGCCGTGCTTGAAGCCATGGGCTCGGTATTTACGAATAAGTATGCCGAAGGCTACCCCGGCAAGCGCTATTACGGGGGATGTGAATTCGCAGACATCGTCGAGAACCTGGCGCGCGATCGCGCTAAACAGCTCTTCGGAGCCGAGCACGCCAACGTTCAGCCCCACGCTGGATCACAGGCCAACATGGAAGCCTACTCCGCGGTGATTCAGCCAGGCGACACTATTCTAGGATTGAATCTCGCCCACGGTGGCCATCTTACTCATGGACATCATCTGAATTTCTCAGGCAAGACTTATCATATCGTCCCCTATGGCGTGACCAAAGAGACAGAAACGATTGACTACGACGATCTGGAAAAGATCGCCGAAAAAGAGCGTCCCAAAATGATCATCGGGGGCGGGAGCGCGTATCCTCGCATCATTGATTTCGCGCGCATGCGGCAGATCGCCGACAAAATCGGCGCGCTCTTCCTGGTGGACATGGCACACTTCGCGGGACTGGTCGCCGGAGGCGCGCATCCCTCGCCCGTTCCCCACGCCCACATCGTGACCTCGACCACGCACAAAACATTGCGCGGCCCGCGTGCGGGCATGATCTTGTGCAAGCAGGACTTCGCCGCAGCCATTGACAAAGTTGTGTTTCCCGGGATGCAGGGCGGACCGCTGGTCCACATCATTGCTGCCAAGGCCGTGTGTTTCCGCGAAGCCATGCAGCCGGATTTCCGCGAGTATGCTCGCCAAGTTGTTGCCAACGCGAAAGTATTGGCTGAAACATTGGCGGTGGAAGGCTTCCGCATCATTTCCGGCGGCACCGACACCCACCTCATGCTGGTAGATGTGTTTTCCAAAGGCATGTTGGGCAGCGAAGCAGAGAAGGCGCTTAACCAGGCTGGCATCACCGTCAACAAGAACGCCATTCCATTCGATACCAACCCGCCCATGAAACCCAGTGGGATTCGCATCGGCACACCCGCCCTCACCACGCGAGGCATGAAAGAAACTGAAATGCGTCAGGTCGGGCGATGGATTGCCGAAGCGTTGCAGCAAAGGTCTGACGCAGGCGTGCTCACGAAGATCCGCAAACAAGTGCTGGGATTGGCGGAGGCGTTCCCCTTGTACGCGGAGCGCCGCGCCAAAGCGCAGGCCGAAGCCAGGGCGTAGCGAAAGATTCCGGTGGTCCTCAAAGATGCTCTCACTTCGGCGACTGATCGCCTGACCGTGGCCCAAGTGGGTTCGCCGCGCATGAATGCCGAACTTCTCCTCCGGTTCACACTGGGCTGTGACCGGGCCTATCTCTTTGCACATCCTGAGCGCGAACTCACCGTCGAAGAACAAGCTCGCTATGATGAAGCGCTGACTCAACGAACCCGAGGAATTCCCGCCCAATACATTACCGGGCATCAGGAATTCTGGGGCATGGACTTCATTGTCACGCCCGCAGTACTGATCCCGAGACCAGAGACCGAGCACTTGATTGAGACGGTCCTCAAGCTGAGAGAAGAAAAAGGCAGTGGAGGCCGGGCGTCCTCGCCCGTCTCTTTTACCCGCTTCGTTGATGTCGGCACCGGATCAGGCTGCATCGCCATTGCCCTAGCCAAAGAATTTCCTCACGCTGAGACTCACGCCACAGACATTTCCTCAGCCGCGCTCGAAATAGCGCGCGCCAATGCAGCACGACATCAGTTCGAGAAACGGATCCAGTTTCACGAAACAGACTTGCTTCGAGGTCTGGCTCCAAAGACCTTTGATTTCGTGGTCTCCAACCCACCCTACGTGGGCGAATCCGAAGAAGACCAGGTGCAACTAGAAGTCCGCAAATTCGAGCCGCGCAACGCGGTCTTCGCCGGGCCAACCGGCCTCGAAGTGATCGAGCGTCTGGTTCCGCAGGCACGAATAGCCCTGAAGCCGCAAGGATGGCTGGTCATGGAGGTCAGCGGGACAATCGCCAACAGGGTCCAAGAGTTGCTGAGCGGCTGGCGGTACATGCAAATCACCAACGATCTGCAGGGCATTCCCCGCGTGGTCTCGGCACAAAGAGTCTGATTCGGTGCAGTGTTGCCCGGGACTGCGGGCGAGGCCCGCGCTACACCTGGCATTTCTACGATCTATGGTAGTAGTCCGCAGGGCAGGTTACTCTCTTGCCACTCGTTGTCGGACTTGACCCTATGACATCCAAAACGAACACCTTGCGGTATCGGGCCGCACTCACCCTGTTGTGCTTTGCAATTCTCTCGCTATCCATACATGCCCAGAATCCTAGCGGCTCTCTGCGCGGCGTAGTCCAGGACCCCAGCGGCGGGCGGATTGCCTCTGCAACTATTTCAGCGCAGGCCGCTGGGTCTTCACTAAAGCGCGAGGTTACCAGCGACGCCCACGGAGAATTCCGTATGAATGAACTGCTGCCTGGCACTTATCGCCTGGTGGTAAGCGCACAAGGGTTCGCCGAAGCCAGCGCCGACATTGCCGCAGTGGTCAGTTCTGTACGGGACGTTGCGGTCACCTTGAAGCCAGCCGGCGTCACTGAAACTGTGAATGTGAACGCGCAGCCGTCTTCCATCACTGCGCAGCCCATTGACCTAGCGAGTGTCGTTCATCAGGCAACCGTCATCAGTCAGGACTTACAGACGCTGCCTCTCGCCGCCCGCAGCTTTGCCAACATTGCCTATCTCGCGCCTGGAACTGAGCCCGTGGAGCCCTCGGATCCTACCAAGGCGCGCATTACCGCTGTTTCTACAGGTGGAAGCTCGGGATTGAACAATGAACTTTCTGTGGACGGAGGCGATAACTCCGACGACTGGATTGGCGGCTTCCTGCAAAACTTCTCTCCAGATGCAATTCAGGAATTTGCCGTCCGCACCGCGAATGAAGATGCGGACACTGGCGGTACCACTGCTGGCTCCGTAGTAATCACTACACGGCGCGGTACCAACGAATGGCACGGCACAAGCGCTTTCTACGAGCGCGCTGCTTCTCTGAACGCGCGTTTTCCGATTGAGAATCCCGCGCCCAATCCCAAGCAGCCGTTTTCCCGTCAGAACTACGTCGCAACTCTAGGTGGCCCTATCAAGCACGACAAAGTCTGGCTCTTCGCATCCTTCGAACATGTTCACGAGAATGCCAGCATTGCCTACAGCCCCGCCAGCACTACGCAGTTCAATGCACTTGCGCAACTCGCTTCAGATGGTCTGATTCCTGGAGTAAGCTCCATACCGGTCCCGAACAATGTTCCCATCCCCTTTCGCGATTACATCAGCTCGCTGCGTTTCGATTGGGCCCAATCTGCGAAATCGCAGTGGTTTCTGCGCACCTCCTCCGACAGTTATCTGACCCACAACAATCTGGTGCAACAGGCCACATTGCCCTCAACCGGGTTGACGACGCACAACAATTACTTCAACACCGTGATCAGCAATACCTATGTCTTCAGCCCGACGTGGCTTGGCACATTCGTGTTCGACGCGAGCGAGTTGCACCTTACCCAGACGCGCAACTCCGCCCTGGGCTTCGCTCTGCAATTTCCTTTCAGTTTGACTTCGCTGACCGTGTCTGGCCACGAAACATTTGGCGACAACCAGTTCGCCACGCCAATCACTGCATTTCCCGAGCTTCGCAACCAGCAGAAATATCAGTTCCGCTACGATGTCAGCCGCGGCTCGGGCGACCATGCGCCTAAGTTTGGGATCAGCTTCATCCACGAGCCGGTTCTAAGCGGGGCACTGTCGGCAAACGCTGAAACCCTGTACTCGTTCCCCAACGATCCCATCTTCTACACGGGCCCCGCAAACTTGGCCCAGTTCCCCGTGGATCTGGCGGCCGGCGCGGTAAGCACGCCTGCCGGCGACGGCAGCTTCTCGCAGAGTGTGCAACGGCTGGCCTTCTACGCTCAGGATTCCTGGCGAGTATCGCGCCATCTCACCTTCAACTACGGCGTGCGTTATCAAACAACTTTTGGCCTGTTTATCGCCTCGGGACGGAACCAGACGGCGAACCCCACTTTTCTTCTACTCCCGCTCCATGGAGTCCCGGCAGCGGTTCCGCACGACTACCGCAAGCAGTTCGCGCCTCGCCTAGGAATCGCCTACTCTCCCGGAGACAGCGGTAAGACTGTCTTCCGCGCCGGCTTCGGACTTTTCCATAACGACCTGGCACAGAACGGTTGGGGCACGGCATTTCAAGCCGTTAACGGAGGAGTGGATAACAGTCCCCCGTCACTCATTGACCCGAACTACAAGACGCCCTACTCCATCCACGCTACGGGCGGTATGCAGCATGCTTTCAATGAGCACTGGACCGCGAGCGCCGACTACACTCACGAAGAGGGTAATCATGCTTATCGCACCTATCCTTTCCCGGAATTCAATCTTTATAAGTCCGACAACCGTTCCAGCTACAACGCTCTCATGCTTCATTTGCAGGGGAACGTGTCCAACCGATTCAATTTAGTCGCCAATTACACGCTCGCGCACGCGCAGACCTGGGGTTGCATACTGGGTGAAATCTTTGACTATGTGAACACCGTCTGCGACCCGTTCAACGCCTTTGCCAAAAGCGACTACGGCCCCTCTGGTGAAGACGTTCCGCAGCGTTTTGTTCTTGCCGGAACGGCGCACGCTGCGGGCGGCTTTGAAGTCACAACCATGTTCCAGGCGGAGAGTGCTCGCCCTTTCACCATCACGACAGCTAACAATAGCGGCAGGATTTCGGTGAACGGGGTCCCCACCAGTCTCGACCAATTCCGCGGGACACCGTACATCCAGATGGATCTGCGGGTCAGCCGGCCGATCAAGTTCGGCGAGCGCTGGCAGGTGATGCCTTTCGCCGAATTCTTCAACCTCTTCAACCGCAACAATCCCGGCGCCAACTATGTGGCGAACATCAGCGCACTCCCGCTTCAGCCCAGCGAAATTGCGTCTGGCAACGCTACCAACATTTGTCTGGATTTTCCAACCTGCTCGGCGGGTCAGCTCCGGCCAATCACCAGCCTGAAGCAACTGGAAATCCCAGCCGGCGGCTTGGGAGACTTTTTCGGACCCGGAACAACGGTCGGCATTCCCTTCGCCGCTCAGCTCGGAGTTCGGGTGAGCTTCTAAATTGCAAGCTAGTTGAAGATGACGTTATGGTGAAAGTAAAAATGGCGAAAGTGAAAAGGTTGGCAATGCCTTTGCGCAATAGGTGCAACAATTTGCGCTTCTTGTAATTTTTGGTCAGGGGGCAACTCCAACCTTACTTTCAGATTGACTTACATCGCCGTGGCGTTCAGAATCATTTGGTTTTATCCCCATCCGTCAGTGCTCGAAGCTACGGCGCTGGAGTGGAATGGTTGTTTGCCTCATTGAAAAGCCTCAAGGAGAGTAAATTCAGATATGAATAGACGTTCCGCTACATTCACTTTGTTCGCTGCTCTGCTGCTGGCCTGCACAACCAGCGTCGCCTTCGCTCAGAATGATCCTTTCGCCAATCCAAAACCGTTGTTCACAAGGGGCCGGCGTCCAGCAACGACCGCGCCAGTACCCGGGAAACAACTCGTCCAGTGGAACGGCAGTTTCATTGACCGCCTCGGCGGTAGACAAACCTTCACTATGGTCGGCACCAATCCCGCCACGACCAATGTCACTACCACGACCACGGTGTGGGTAATTCCAGTCAAGTTCGTTTATGACGCCAGTCATGGCAACCACACCTTTGCTCCGCAA
>Ga0207138_1050_pt1 | contig 21667 bp, 18 predicted proteins | sample Alteio_BWMinHeat_6_FD_153589 | JGI IMG/M metagenome (GOLD analysis project Ga0207138, IMG submission 153589) | Enriched cells from forest soil in Barre Woods Harvard Forest LTER site, Petersham, Massachusetts, United States -... | ecosystem: Environmental > Terrestrial > Soil > Temperate forest >...
CGGTGATTCGTGCAGGCGTCGGCCTGTACTACGAGAACGTGATTTACAACAACGTTCTGTTTGATCGTCCGCTGCGCTTGAAGAATGGCGCTTTCAACGCAGTCAACAATGCCTGCCTAAACGGTGTTGCGCAAGCGGTGCCAGTCGCGAGTGGTTTGATCACACCGGGTGTCGCGGGCGGAGGTCCTGACTTCTGCGGTAACAACGTGCACGTAGGAACCGTAATCCCAGAGATACTAGCGTTCTGGAACCAAGTGAAGGCCGGAAACCCGCTAAACCTGCAGGCCCCTAACCCCAACTATATCGGCAATTTCGTAGCGGCGGGTTTCTCTCCGGGTGTCGCGTTGTTTGATCCAAACTACAAAACACCTCGTTCCTTGCAAATGAATGTCGGCATTCAGCGCGAGATTCGTCACGGCATGGTGTTCAGCGCTGACTACCTGCGAAACGTTGAAACCCGTACGCTGATCGGCATTGATCAAAACGGCGAAGGGAACATCAGCAACTTCAATTTGTCCGGCGCACAAGCGGCGATCGCGACAACCGTTACGAACTGCGGTCTTGGGAGTCTAGCATTGACCGCAGATGGCACCAGTAACTGTCCCAATAACCCTCGAGGTGGAACAGGGCCTTACACGCCAAGGCCCGCTACCATGGCAGATTTTGCTGTCAATGGTCTAGGAACATCTGCTGATGCTGGCGGCCAAGCCTGCCCGCTCGCAATCGGGCAGCCGTGCGCTTTCGGCGGCAAGAATGCAAGCCAAGCCGCGTTCCCCTTCCTGCAACCCGAAGGGCGCTCGGAATACAACGCTTTGCAGATGACATTAAAGCAAAACGTCAACAACCCGATGCGGGGGATCAAGGCGGCGAACTTCCAAGTGTCGTACAGCCTCTCCCGGTTCGCTAACACTGGTGGCCTCCAGATTACCGGGGGACCAGGGGACAATGATCAGGACTTCGTCTTGGCGGCGGCAGACAATATTAATCCAGGCCGGTACTTCGGGCCGTCACTGCTGGATCGGACCCACCAGCTCTCTTTTGGCGGGTATGTTGATGTTCCCATGGGGTTCCGAATTGGGCTCATTTCCCACTTCTACAGCCCCTTGGCCAGCTCGATTGATGCTAATACCACAGGCACTGCGGGAGAAATCTTCCGCTCCGACTTTACAGGCGATGGAACCTTCGGGGACCCGATCCCAGGAACCAAGTTTGGATCATTTGGGCGCGGCACCAATGCCTCGGGCCTTACCTAACTCATCGCCAACTTCAACCAAAACGTTGCTAATCATCCTACCCCGGCAGGCCAGGTACTGATTGCCAACAACCTGTTCACTCTGGCGCAATTGCAGGCACTGGGTGGCGTTGCACAGACGATCACTCCGCCTGTGGCCGGCCAAGTCGATTTCGGCTGGCTGCGAGCCACAGATTTGAAGCTGGCTTGGCGGCACACGTTCCTCGAACGCTACACCATCGAACCGAGCGTGGGCTTCTTCAACCTCTTCAACTTCTCCAACTTCAACTTGCCGCCAACAACTATGACCGGCATTCTTGGTAACTCAGGCTCCATTAGCACGACGGACCATAATGCTCAAGAGGCCTTCCGTGTGGGCAACGGAACCGGCGTCTACTCGCTGGGTTCTGAGCGGCAAATGGAATTCGGCTTGCGCCTGACTTTCTAGGCTCGGTCTGGACTTCCACAAATATTGCCACCCATCCTAAATGGATGGGTGGTTTTTTTGCTGGGTGATGCAATTAAGCGAGGAACTTCGACCACCAACTGCTGAGAAGTACGGCGGACTACACCTGTTGCATCGGGTTTTTTGTGAATGCTAATCTGCAGCCACGCCTGAGCCTACGATTTCTTCCACTCGGCGGCGCGTGGAGCGGTTGGGCGGCAAACCGGCGTCGCGAATCTTGTAGAGCAATGCGCGGTAGCTGATGTTCAATGCTCTTGCCGATTGTTTACGGTTCCAGTGGTGGGTCTGCAAAACCTTCAAAATGATTTTGCGTTCTAGTTCGCGAGTGGCCTGACGGGTCACCTTCTTGAGGGAAATCGGCCCTTCCAGATCAATGTCAGGATTGAAGAACTCGCGCTCGTTGCGCGCCACCAAGTCATTGGCGATCACTTCTTCGCTGCCCAGAATCACGTAACGCTTAATCAGGTTTTCGAGTTCGCGGATGTTGCCCGGCCATTGATATTTCTGCAACACGCCCATCAGATCCAACGATAGCGAGCGGGCGCGGCAATTGTACTTTCGGTTGTAATACTCCAAGAAGTAATGGACTAGGGTCTCAATGTCGCCACGCCGCTCACGCAAAGGCGGCATACGCAGATTGACAACATTAATGCGATAGTACAGGTCCTGGCGGAAAGTCCCGTTTTCGATTTCGACATCCAATTGGCGGTTGGTCGCACACACGATCCGTACTTCCACTCGCTTATCTTCCTGGGCGCCGATACGGCAAAACTGCCCGTCCTGCAACAACTGCAGGAGTTTTGACTGCAGGGCCAGATCCAGTTCTGAAATCTCGTCCAAGAACAGCGTGCCGCGGTGCGCCATCTCTACCCGCCCCGGCTTGGTACCGTAGGCCCCAGTGAATGCGCCTTTTTCGTAACCGAACAGCTCGCTTTCAAGCAGCGTCCCCGGGATGGCCGGGCAATTTACTTTAACGAATGGTCCGTTCTTCCACGGCGACAGGCTGTGAATCATGCGCGCGATGATGTCTTTGCCGGTACCGCTCTCACCATTGATCAGGACAGGAACATTAGCGCTGGCCACTTTACCCATACGTTCCCGCAGGGCCTGCATCGCGTCAGACTTGCCGAAAATCACGGAATCAGGGGGGAACTCACCCACAGATTGGACCAGATTGCTGACAGAATTTGTAGTTGAAATAGGCATCTTGTTGCAGTGTGCTCCTGTTTGCACTCTCAAATGTGCACCCTGAGAGCCAAATTTGCGGGGCTTGGCCTTCGGCTTGTGATAATTGGATTAATGTTTATTTTTCATCACCTTACATGACTAACATAGCACTCGCAGAGGCGCGAAAGACCGTGGACTTAGGGCCCCTAGTGCAACTTTTCGGTAGGAAAAACTTTTCACACTAGAGAAGTAACTTTCCTTCGCTTCCTTGACCCTTTCGCCTTGGTCTCAGCTAACGGACGAGAGAACTTCAACCCCAGCAGGTGGTAACCATCAACGTGGATGATCCGAACTGCTCGGGCGTGTAAGATTCTGGAGGCGCTGGGAAAGGAATTTCCTGAAACCAGCGGGGCGCTCGGAATCTGCAGCAAAAGCGGCGAGGAGAGCGGGATCGAGCGGCGTACTACCACTAAGGCACCTCCGGCGGAAATGTTCAGGGCCGTGGCAAATTCCAGCAATTCCCGGCCCTCTTCATCGCGGCTACGCACAAAAACAGGAATTGCCAAGGGCAAGCGCGGCCACTTGCGGCACTCCGTTTCTGGCTTTCGTCGCTTCAATCTGGCTCCTCCAAGAATGGACTTAACGCCTCCTTTCTCGCACCTAGTGGGCCAAACCCAGCCTCAAATCGCAGCCTATCCTCTGGTTCAGACCTATGAAAGGGGCCCATCTGCCGAAAATACCCCAAGAACGCGGCAATTATACGGTCAAAATTCGTCTTTTATTCGCCGTGAACCAGCATTTGACGGCAAACACTGAGTACTTCGGACTGCAAGCCTTTTCCCTTCCGTGACCATTTGTTTGCGTTTTCCGTTGACACAGAAAACGGTGATGTCATAGCATCGGCAAAGCTAATATCTCAGCGCGTTGACTGCTACTCCCCTCGTCGTAAACCACTGAGTTCCAATTGCATGTCTGCCATTCCTGAAAAGACGTTTGTTAAACAGCCCCAAATCGGAGCCGGGGTTCGCCCGGTGGAAACTGACCCCTCCATTTCCCACGCGGCCGAACAGGAGGCGTTGCAGCAGCAGTTTACAAAGCTTCAAGAACGCTATCTTCGTACGACCAACGCGCTGGCGTCGGCGGCCCATGATCTCAAGACCCCGTTGGCAATTTTGAACGGCTACGTTGAGCTTCTGCAAAGCGAAAAGCTGGGAACGTTGAACGTGCGGCAGCGCGAAATTCTCGGCGACATGCAGACCAGTGGACAACGTCTGCAACACTTCATCCAGGATTTTCTGAGCTTCAGTGTTCTTGAAACCGGCACGATGAGGATGCGCTTCGAACCTTCCGACCTTAACGCTTGCCTGTCCGAGGTTTGTCGCTTGTGGTCCCATTCGTTTCAGGAAAAGGGTCTGGCGCTTTATTTTCTGGCCAACGAAAAGGTGACTGAGTTTCCATGCGACACTGCCAAAATCCAGCGCATCGTTTCCAATCTGATTGAAAATGCATCCAAGTTCACTCCGGCTGGAGGTACGGTCTGGGTACACGTCGAGACCTATATGTGGGAGCGGCGCAGCACCATCGATGCTGTGAACCTGACGGAGCGCCGGCAGCAGGCAATTTCTTATCCGAACTCGGTAAAAGTCAGCGTCGCTGACACGGGACCAGGAATACCGGCTGAATATCATATCGAAGTCTTCGACGATTTCTTTCGCCTGACCCAGAACGAGGACCATCCCGGCATGGGGCTGGGGCTGGCTATCGCGCGCCGTCTGGTGGCCGCCATGGGCGGCAAGATTTGGGTCGAAAGCGAGCCGGGCGCCGGTTGCAAATTCTGTTTCATTTTGCCGCTGCTGCCACCGGCAATCGCGACCAACCAGGGGAACAGCCAATGACGGTGGGAGCAAACAATATCTTGCTTGTGGACGATGAACCCGGAATGCTGCGCTATATCCGCACATTGCTCGAAGTGGACGATTATAAGGTAGAAACGGCCAGCACCGGCGAGGAAGCTGTGGAACGCGTGCAGAAGGGACTTCGTCCCGACTTGGTGCTGCTGGATCTGCTCCTGCCCGGCATCGATGGCCTGCAGACCCTCGAACAGCTGCGCCAACTCCAGCCCGGTGTCAAAGTAGTGATGCTTTCCTGCGTGACCGATACGCGTAAGGTTGTGCAAGCCATCCGGCTGGGAGCGCATGACTATCTAACCAAGCCTTTCCAGAAAAGCGAACTGGACACTGTCATTGATCAGTGTTTGAGCAAGAACCAGCAGAACTATCCCGGCGAAGTCGAAGAAATTGCCGACGAAGTATTCTTTGTCGCTGCCAGCGCGAGCATGCGCAAGCTGCGGTCGCAAGCTGCGCTGGTTGCGAACGTGGACATTCCGGTATTGATGCTGGGCGAAAGCGGGACCGGCAAGGAAGTGATGGCCCGGCTCATCCACAAACTCTCTCCCCGAGCTCATCGAACCTTCTTGAAGGTGAACTGCGCGGCCGTTCCGGCCGACCTGCTGGAGAGCGAGCTATTCGGCTATGAGGCCGGCGCCTTTACCGGCGCTAACCACGCCAAACCCGGCAAGTTTGAGCTGTGCAACAAAGGCACCATCCTGCTGGATGAAATCGGAGAAATGCCGCCCAGCCTGCAGGCCAAGCTCCTGCACGTGTTGCAGGACCAGCAATTCTCGCGTCTGGGCAGCAGGAACGTAATCAAGGTGGATGTACGCATTCTGGCCGCCACCAACATTAACATTCCGGAAGCTTTGGCCAGCAAGCGTCTGCGCGAAGATCTTTACTACCGGCTGAACGCTTTCACTTTACAGGTCCCGCCGCTGCGGGAGCGCAAGGAAGAAATCCCCATCCTGCTGAAGCATTTCATGGCGCACATGTCGGAGCAATACGCCCGTGCGCCGTTGCCGCTCTCCTCTGAGTTATTGCAGGCTTGCCAGAATTATTCCTGGCCTGGCAATCTGCGCGAATTGAACAATTTTGTGAAGCGATACCTGGTCCTGGGCGACGAAAAGCTGGCCATCCAAGAGTTGCATCCTAAGACCGACGGCCACGGCGCGCCCTTTGATCCAGTCTCGCAGAATTCCGGCAATTCATCCGGCGGATTGAAATCGGTGGCCCGGAGCGCCAAAGATGGAGCCGAAGGCGAGGCCATCCGCAAGGCCCTAGACGAGACCAACTGGAACCGGAAGCAGGCAGCCGTTCTTCTGAAGATCAGCTACAAGGCCCTTCTGTACAAGATTCGACAGTACGGCATCGCTGAATCAAAAAGCCACAAACTCACCGCTGGTGCGTAAGCCAGTTCGGGGTCTAACTTCGGGTCTAACTATGAAGCGATGGACGCAGAGGCAAAGGTTCGGTTAGTGGCGAAAACAGGCGGTTTCTCACCCGAGGTGTCCGCCGTCGCAAACGCAAAGACGGGTCACTGAATCTTGACGACTCCCGGCGCGACATTCGGGAACTTAGTCATCACTGCCGGATCGTGTCCGGGAATGATGAACGTCGGGCTGGCGGCAAGCCGTTTCATGCGGTCTTGCGCATGTAGGTTGGACACGGCATCGAGCGTGGCTGCGATAGGCACGTGCTTTTCCAAATTCTCGTACAAATACATGTTGTCGCTGGCCAGCACCACCGTGCCCGCTTTCGTGTTCACGCCCACATATTGCGAAGCGTAAGTATGGCGGCCGCCGGTGTAGCAGGTGACACCCGGGATGATCTCCTGACCATCACCATTGACCAGGCCTACCCTGCCTTGCGTATTCAACTTCACCAGCGTGAGCACGTCGTCGGGATCGATGCCGCCGTGCGTGTCCTTCGACTGCCAGCCTTCGCCGGCGTAATACTGCAACTCATCCTTCTGGATCCAGATACGGGCGTTGGGGAATAGGTCCATGCCGTCGGAATGGTCCCAGTGCATGTGGCTGATGATGACATCGGTGATGTCTTCGGGCTTGAGGCCCAGAGGCTTGAGTGTATCGGAGGGCTTAATGAAGTTGTTGATATGCCATTCCTTGAAGAAGCGGTCATGATAAAAGCCGGAGTCGACGAGAATGTTGCGGCTGTTGCCGCGGACCAACCAAATCATCATGGCGAGATCGAGTTTGCGTGCCGGATCAGCGTCGGCGACCAGCTCGGAGACGGGAAAGTCCGGCAGCGTGGCGTAGCGGATCGCGTAGATCTCATAGTGAGGTTTAGACTGGATGGTTAGGAGAATGATCGAGAGCGTCGCGATCATCAGAGACAAAAAAATGCGATTGAAGATCATGAAGAATCCCTCGGCGTAATCGAGAACAGCTATTCTCGCACAAGCGAACTGCGCGGGGAGTGGCAACGCACACGTAGACCCGCGCCTTGGCACGTTCAGACCCGCTGCAGTTCATGCACCGTGCGCTCGTTCACGACGTTACCGGTGTTCAGCGTGGAAGCCGGCTCAAACAGCAGGATCCAGCATTCTTCGTCTGCCACCGGGCGATGCTCCACACCCTGCGGGACAACGAGGAATTCTCCCTCTTCCAGCCAGATGTTGCGTTCGCGCAGCTCCATGCAGAAGCGGCCTTTCACCACCAGGAACATCTCGTCTTCGTTCTCGTGGTGGCGGAAGACGAATTCGGCCTTTATTTTGACCAGCTTCACCTGCTGGCCATTCAGTTCGCCGACGACGCAGGGCTTCCAGTAGTCCGCAATTTGCGCAAATTTATGGGCGATATTTACTTTTTCCATAAGCTCCTCGGATAGCACTTATTCAGCTTTAGATGCTCAAGCTAGAGATCTGCTTCGGGAGTGGGGTCCTGAAGTGCTCTTTTCTACTGGGGTATCGCTCTCACCAGACAGTACACAGGTGTTGTGTATGCCATGGGTCAATGCCAACGAAACCTGTGTTTTTTTGTCTTGCATACGACTTAACTATAAGCCATAATGTCGCGCTGCGCTGCTGACCCTGAATCTGGCTACTGGCGGGCATCGTGGGACTCTTTCAATCGGGAAACGGGAGGCTTAACTTGAAACTAGCGAATATCTCTACTGGGAATAACCTTGTGCAGGATGCAAGAAAATCTGTGGCTTTATCGTTGCTGTTGCTTGCGGTTCTGGTTCTCACCCAGCCCTTGGCCCAGGCGCAGAAATTCACTCTCCAACGGCTGAACCCTCCGGGGTCGCACTATTCGTTCGCTTGGGGAGTGAATAATCACGGCTTGGTAACAGGCTCTTTTATCAATGCGAAGAATGTGTATGAGGGGTTCATCTACAACGGCTCAACCTACAAGGAAATATCGCAATCCGCGTCTTTCACCCAAGCTAACGGAATTAACGATAACGGAATAGTGGTGGGCGACTACATGGGGAAGGACAATTTGAGCCACGGATTTTTTCTTCGCGACGGGCAATTCACCCGCTACGACGTGAATCAGGGGGCATCCAACTCCGACGAAGCGACGAGCACTCTTTCGACCTATATTTATGCCATCAACAAGGCGGGGAACTTCGTTGGATATACACAGAAGCAGGGAGAGCGAGCCAATGCTTATGTCAATCTGAACGGTACGGTGAAGCAATTCACTTTCCAGAGCAATTACACCTTCGCTTACGGTATAGATAGTAAGAACGAAATCGTCGGGTGGTTCATAGACCCCAACTTTATCGTTCATGGCTTCTTCCGTGGCGTTGGAGGCAAGATGACACAAATCGACTACCCGGGTGCTGGGACGACCCAATGCCTAGGAATCAACGATTTGGGTGAGATTACCGGGCTCTATGTGGACTCGAAAAATGTGTCGCATGGCTTTATCAGAGCCAAAGGGAAATTTCGCACTGTCGGCCCACCGGACGCCGCAGGGATCAACAACTCTGGAGTTTTCGTAGGCAGCTATATCGCGAAGAACAAGCAGAACTATGGCTTCATCGCGACTCCGCAGTAGGCGCATCGCTTGTCGGCGATACGTTAAGAGTAAGCTCGAAACAAGAATTAGGGAGGGACGGTCATGGTGGCCGTCCCTGCGTTCTTAGGCTCCCTTCGGGCTAGTTTCCGGTTAGAACTAGTTTTCCGTTAGAACTATAGAACTCTGCTGACCGCTGCAGTTCTTTGCCGGATCGTAGATCGCCGATCCTTCCCGCTTGCCTTGCAATGCACGGAAATTGAGTGTCCCACCTTTGACCTTCTCTGGTAGTCCCTTGAATTGCGTCTTGCCATCGACATTGGTGGCCGCTTCGAGATCAAGCCGCTTGATGCCCATGAATCCGTAAGCCATGTGGACTCGAATGCGGGCGTCGTAAACTGGCGTACCCTTGGCATCCGTAACCGTAAAAGCGATTGAACAAGGGCCGGCTTCTCCGTCCATCACAGGAACCTGGTGCGGGTCGGGAGTCTGCTGCGCATGCACCGGCACAAGGCATCCAACCAGAACAAAGACCGCAACGGCATACAGCACTAGTCTACAAAATTGAACCAACACCCTCATGGATTCTCCCCTTCACCTCGATTACAACAAAGAGGGCCAAAAAGTGCTTAGACAACATTGACTACGAAGAGCTGCCCCGCGTGTGCGCCGTCAGTGTACGCTCACCAAGATTTGCTAAGTGACGGGCTGAGTCAACAGCTCCAGAATTCGCCTTGCGAGCTGCTCAGAGGTCAAAAGATCGTCCTGGAATTTGGCGAGGCGTTGGCTACCACGAAAGTCCGAGGTCACCTGGACAGGATGGGGTGCCATCCCTACAGCGAGTGTTATGGGTTCAAGTGTTTCGCCGTTGTAAGTGAGAGTGATGGCTCTGTCGCGCTCGGGCGGCCAAAAGGCCCTCAGCGTGATTCTCAGGCGATCCGGCTGAATGTCTACCGTACAGTTGCCGTGCTCCTTGGATTGATATCGCTGAGATCGCTCCTCAATACGAGCTAGCAGATCCTCCCAAAACTGTGCACCCCAATTTGAATTGTCTCCTGTCGTCCTCATCCTGACCTCAAAGCGGACACCACTATTATAGTTTGGTGTTCGTGGTTTTAGCGTGATCTTATATCTAGGCATCGGAGGACCCGGAGTACGACGAGCCAGCATGACAGACCTTCTCATGGCATCGTGCCACTCAAAAAAAACAAAAGCCGCCAGCTTGTGGGCTGGCGGCTGAAACTCCTGCCGAGCTTCGCGCGGTCTGGACGGGCGAGGGCGCCGGTCCCTACACGATCTTTAGTTCCCGTACAACAACACACCTTCTGTCTTCTCCGAGTCCACGGGGCGGTAGAACAGTTTATTGCCATCGAGAAAGACTTCGATGAACGCCGGACGTGTGGTGATCGTGCCTTGGATTAACGCTTCCGAAAGCGGGTCTTCAATATATTTCTGCAACGCTCGTCGCAGGGGTCGCGCGCCATAGCTGCGGTCCACCAGGGTCTGGCTCAGAATCCACTTCTTCGCTTCCTCCGTAACGGTTAGCGTGATCGATTTTTGGGCCAGGTTCTGGTTCAATTGACCAACCATCAGTTCCAGGATTTGAATAAGATCAGTCTCGCCCAGGGCGAGGAACAGAATCACTTCATCCAGACGGTTGAGGAATTCGGGATTGAAGGTACGCTTGACTTCGTTCCTTACCAGATCTTCGACTTTTTCTGAGATCATGTCTTCTTTGCTGGACTGGAAGCCAAGACCTTCGCGGCGCTGCAAGTGCCGGGCGCCGATGTTCGAAGTCATAACGATAACTGTGTTTTTGAAGTCCACGGTGTTGCCCAGACCGTCGGTCAAATGACCATCCTCAAACACCTGCAACAAGATGTTGAATACGTCGGGATGCGCCTTCTCGATTTCGTCGAGCAGAACCACGGAATAAGGTGCACGCTTAACGCGCTCAGTTAACTGCCCGCCTTCTTCGTAACCCACATATCCCGGAGGTGAGCCAATGAGTTTTGAAACCGAGTGCTTCTCCATGAACTCGCTCATGTCGAAGCGGACCAGAGCTTTCTCGGTGGCGAACATGAATTGGGCCAGTGTGCGGGCAACTTCGGTCTTGCCCACGCCCGTGGGGCCCAGGAACAGAAAAGAGCCGATCGGCCGGTTCGGATTCTTTAGGCCGGCGCGGCTGCGGCGAATGGCCCGTGCCAGCGCGCTTATGGCCTTATCCTGCGAGATGACCCGCTTGTGCAACTCTTCTTCAATACGCAGGAGCTTTTGGGTCTCTTCTTCTTTGATGGAGGTGACGGGCACACCAGTCCAGCGTGAGACCACGTCTTCGATGTCCTCGCGGCCGACTACGCCCGTGGAAGACTCGTCCAAATGATATTTTTCGCGAAGAGCGCGCAGGTTCTCGCGCTCTTTGCGTTCCTCGTCCGAATAGAAACGGGCCTTCTCGAACTCGTGGTTCGCGATAGCGTTTTCCATGCGGTGAACGATGAACTTGATGCGCTTCTGGACTTCAGTGAGTTCCTCCGGCAGAGAAGTCTGGCGCAGTTTTACGCGGGCGCCGGCTTCGTCCACCAGGTCAATCGCCTTGTCGGGTAGGAAGCGGTCGGGAATGTAACGGTTTGAGTGTGATACCGCGAAGTTGATGGCCTCGTCGGTATAGGTGACGGCGTGAAACTTTTCGTACCGGTCTTTAATCCCAAAGAGAATCTTGGTAGCGTCAACTTCGTTGGGTGGCGGGACCTTGACTGCCTGAAAGCGTCGTTCCAGGGAACGGTCTTTTTCAATAGACTTGCGATACTCGCTGGGTGTGGTGGCGCCAATACACTGGATCTCCCCGCGCGACAATGCCGGCTTCAGGATGTTGGCCGCGTCGAGCGAGCCCTCCGCAGAGCCAGCCCCCACCAGGGTGTGCAACTCATCAATGAAGATGATGGAGTTTTGAGATTCCATCAGCTCCTTCATGATGGTTTTGAGACGCTCTTCAAACTGGCCACGATACTTGGTGCCGGCGACAATCAATGAAAGATCGAGAGCCAGAATGCGCTTGTCCGCAAGGAACGATGGTACTTCGCCATCGGCGATGCGCTGCGCCAGCCCTTCGACGATTGCGGTCTTGCCCACGCCGGGCTCACCGATCAGCACGGGATTATTCTTGGTGCGGCGGCACAGAATTTGAATGACGCGTTCGAGTTCATTGTCGCGTCCCACCAGAGGATCAAGTTGCGTGTCCATCGCGGATTGGGTCAGATCGCGGGAAAACTCACTCAATAGAGATGATTCGCGTTGACGCTGGGGCTGGGCCTTTTCCTGGCCGGTCCGTGCCAGCTCTTCCCGAATCGAAGAAAGACGCAAACCGCGCTCGTGGAGAATCTCAGCCGCGAAACATTTTTCTTCCCGCAGCAGGCCAAGAAGCAGGTGTTCAGTCCCAATGTGTTTGTGCGAGAGGCGTTCCGCCTCTTCCGCCGCATAGGCTAGAACGCGTTTGCATTCGTTGCTCAGCGGCAGATCCACCGAAGTGGAAACTTTCTCACGGATCGTGGTATGCCCCTCGATCTGTTTCCGAATGGACTCGACCGAGGCATGAGAGCGTAAAAAACGATTGGTAAGGGCCTTGTCTTCTCGCAGAAGTCCCAAAAGGAGGTGCTCGGTCTCAATATAGGGAGACCCGAACTGGCTAGCTTCATAGCGCGCAAAAAAGATCACGCGCCTGGCCTTCTCCGTATAACGTTCAAACATAAGACCCTTCCCCTTGGGTTCCTCGGAAAAGCCCGGAACCCAACCTAGCGACCCGCCTCCCGGAACTCTCTGTCCTTACTTCCAACGTGCAATCGACCTGCCACCATGCATATACCCTTGTATATCGTTGGTTTGTCAGTTCAAATCAATTACTAAAGACATCTAGTTTCAACTACTCCGCAAGCGGTTGCAGCTTGCTTCAAGCACCTAGCTGGCGGCGTTTTTCCGCTGAATCCATTCCGACACGTCGCCGCACAAATGTCAATTCCCGTCTGGTGCTATACCGGTAGCGTTTCCGGTGCTACCTCTTCAATTCTTCCATTCTGTAGCCGAAGAACCCGATGACAGCGGCGCGCGAATGCAAAATTGTGCGTAGCGATCAGGGAAGTCAGCTGATACTCCCGATGCAGCCGAGAGATAAGCTCGAAGACAGAGTCCGCGGTCTTGGAATCCAGGTCTCCGGTGGGTTCATCCGCCAGCAATAGCTTGGGGCGAGTGATCAGCGCACGGGCCAAAGCTACCCGTTGCTGCTCGCCGCCGGACAGCTCTCCTGAACGATGATGCGCTCGCTGCTCCAACCCAACCTCACGCAGCCAATGAGAAGCTGCTTCGCGCGCATCTTGAGCCGGAGACCCTCGAAGCAACAGAGGCATGGCGGCATTCTCCAGCGCCGTAAATTCCGGTAGCAGGTAGTGGAATTGCCAGACAAAACCGATGTCCCGATTGCGAAGCTCGGCAGCAGCGTTCTCCGACAGCGAAGTCAGCCGCACTTCGTCCAGAAAAACCTCGCCTGCAGTTGCGGAATCCAGAGCGCCCATGATGTGCAGCAAGGTACTTTTGCCAGCCCCTGACTCACCCACAATGGCCAGCATCTCGCCCGTACTCACCTGAAACGATAAGTTGTCAAAGAGCACCAGGTTCGACTTGCCGGACCGGAATACCTTTCTTAATCCCTCTGCCCTTACCAACGCCTGAGTTATTAGATGCACTCTCGGTGTTCCTCGTCTCAACCCATTAAAACACGAGAAGCGCGCCAGAAGCCCTGCCCAAAAGACTAAGGCGTTGTTAAAGAAACTCTACCGCAAAAGTCGAGGAGATGAATGTGACTCAGGTCACGCTATGAAAATTCATAAACTCTGGTCACTCCCGAAAATGACCGGTTAGGATCTTTGGCATCTTAAGACGGGCTGTGGACGCCCGGCCTCCATTGTCATTCATAGCGCAGGGCCTCGGCAGGGAGAATGCGGGCCGCCGACCACGACGGATAGACAGTAGCAATCAATGAGATGCCGACAGCGACCAGTGCGACGAGCACGCCGTCCATGGCGCGGGGAGCAAAGGGCACGTAATCAATGGAATAAACTTCCGGCGCCAGCGACAGCAGGTGATAGTGCCCTCCGGCCCAGGAGAGCGCGTATCCGAGCACGAGGCCGATTGCCGTCCCCACCACCCCAATCAGCATGCCCTGGGCGATGAAGATGCGGCGTACCTGAGTCTTCCGCGTGCCCATGGACATAAGCACCGCAATGTCGCGGGTCTTTTCCATGACCATCATGGTCAGAGAAATAACAATGTTCAGCGCAGCCACAAAAACGATAAGGCCGATCGTGATGAACGTCACCAGCCGCTCCAGGCGCAAAGCGCGAAAAAGGGCGCGGTTTTGCTCCATCCAGTTCGTGGCCATGAACCCCTTGCCGGCAGCTGCTTCCAATTGGCTGCCGATGGACGCAGCCTGGTAGATGTCGTCCACTTTGAACTCAATCACGGAAACCAAATCGCCCAAACCGAACAGAGTTTGCGCATCGCTGAGCCGTGTGAAGGCCCACGAACTGTCATAGTCGTAGAAGCCCGAGTTGAAAATTCCCGCCACGCGAAAGCGGTTGTACTTGGGGACCATGCCGAAGGGGGTGAGCTCGCCTTGCGGGCTGGTGACGAGTACGACCGAGCCAACGTTCGCACTTAGTTCGTCGGCCATGTCTCTGCCGAGAATTATGGGCGGCATGGCGGCAACGCGGTTTTCAACGCCCTGAAGGTCTGTCGGAGATTGAGTCTGTGGAGCGGACTGTGTGGTGCGGATCTGCCCTGAGCGTGAGTCGATGGGGCCCTCGCCCGCGGCTTGTGAATTTTCCTTGAGTGCATCCGCCGATCCGCTTGTAACCGTTTTCAGTAAATCGCTAACCTTGTTTTCGTACGCAGGAAGCATCCCCTTGAGCACAGCCCCACGAGCACGCGGTCCACGCGAGATCAGAACCTGTTCATAAATGGCGGGAGCGGTCGCGACCACGTGCGGCTCTTTCGTCAGGCGGTCCATGAGAGGATGCCAGTCTTTGATGCCGTCACTTTGTATTCGCAGCAGGTTGATGTGCGAAGTCGAACCGAGAAGGCGGTCCTGCAAGTCCTGGCGAAATCCGTTATTGATGGCGAGCGCGACGATGAGGGAGGCGACGCCAGCGGCAACCCCGGCGATGGAAATGCCAGTGATGACGCCAATCACAGCTTGGCGGCGTTTAGCCCGCAGGTAGCGCGATGCGATAAAGAGTTCGAATTTCATGAAAGAAGCAGTCGGCAGTTAGCAATTGGCACTTAGCACTTAGCCAAATCGGATTATAGCGACTGGAGAGAGAAACCGAACAGAACTACTAAGCTCCAGCCACCAAATGGACGATCGAAGGGGGTCCAATTATCAGAGTTGACTATTGCTCAATGTGGTATAACTGTTATACTCATGCGATTTCGCTTCGATGAGTGCAAAAGTGGGCGGTTACGGGCAAATGCGAAAAGAGGTATCGGATTCGAAGAGGTGCAAGAGATATTTTCCAGCCCATACTACCTGGATCAACGCCTGGATTCGCCCGAACAGTATCGTGCGATTGCTTGGGTAGGGGATCAGTTATACGCAGTCATTTTTGAAATGCGGGAAGACGAGGAAGGTGAGTATTACCACCTCGTGACCCTGTGGAAGGCGACCAGACAGGAACAACAACTTTATGAAGAACACTCGTAAGCAACAGAGACCGATAGCAGCGGAAAGTATCGCCCACCTGGCTGATCAGGGCGGGGATGTATCACGGTTTTTCACCAATAAGGGGCGCATGATGGGTCCGATACAAAGGGTAAATGTTGACCTGGCATCGGGCATGCTCGAAGAGCTGGACAGGGCCGCCAAAGAGTTGAATATCAGCCGGCAGGCCGTGATCAAGACGCTCATACGACAGGCCCTTGATCTTCAATACCTGGCGCGGGGAAACAGGAAGTTGGTGAAACGGAAGTAGCAGCGCGAACTGCGGAGCTTTGCTCTGCCGGACAACCGGAGCGGCTGTCCCCACGCGAATATTTCCCCTATCTACTGAATCCGAGACTGCCAATCTTCGCTTCTACCTCGGCCAGCCTCCGGTTCAGATATCGCCTCTCCGCCTCATTGCTGACCTCTACCAACGCTTGGCGATACGCCTTCGCCGCGTCGGGCCAGCGTTGAAGTCGCCGTAACAGGTCAGCCCGTGCTGCTGGCAGGAGGTAATAGCCACGAAGCTCACCACGCTCTTCTAGTTCGTCGAGCAAGCGCAGCCCCACGGCGGGGCCGTGAGCCATGGCGACTGCGACTGCACGATTCAGCTCAACCACTGGCGAAGGCTGCAAACGGAACAGAACGTCGTAGAGCCCGGCAATTTGCGGCCAATCGGTTGTCGACGCATTTTCAGCCCGTGCGTGGACAGCCGCAATGGCTGCCTGAACCGAATAGGGGCCCGGCGGCGCTTCCCGTAAAGCTGATTCCACAAGCGCGAGACCCTCGGCCATCTTACCCTGATGCCATTTGCTGCGATCTTGTTCTTCCAACAAGACAGTCTCACCGCTAGCGCTGATCCGGGCATCGCGGCGCGAATCGTGTAGCAGCATGAGCGCGAGCAGGCCCCGTGCTTCCGGTTCTCGAGGTAAGAGTTCACAAAGCAGGCGGCCCAGGCGAATGGCCTCGGTACAAAGTTCACCACGAACCACGGCGTCTCCCGAAGCTGCGTTGTAGCCTTCGTTGAACACCAGATAAACCACGAGCATGACGGCAGAAAGGCGCTCTGCCAGCTCGGTTCGCGGAGGAACGCGGTAAGGGATACGCGCGTCCCTGATTTTCTGTTTGGCCCGCACCAGGCGCTGGGCCATGGTTGGAACCGGAGTCAGAAAAGCTTTGGCAATTTCTTCGGTGGTGAGACCACCCAACGTTCGCAACGTGAGCGCGACCTGAGCCTCGGTCCGCAGTGCAGGATGGCAACAGGTGAAGATGAGTCGCAGCCGGTCATCACTTTGAAGACCACCGTTTTGCAACGCCCCGCTGATCATGACATCTTCCTGCTCTTCTTGTGGACCATCTTCCAGCTCGCATAGGTGTTCTCGCAGCTCGGCCAGCTTTTGGAGTTCCTCCTGTTTTGTTTCAAAGCGGGTGCGCCTGCGCAGCAAGTCCAATGCTTTGTGTCGGGCTGTGGACACCAGCCAAGTACGCGGGTTTGCGGGTACACCTTCCCCAGGCCATTGCTGGAGTGCTACGGCAAAAGCCTCCTGCATCACCTCCTCGGCCAGGTCAAAGTCGCCGAGGAGGCGAATCAGGGTGGCGAGAATTCTTGCCGATTCCTCGCGATAGATTTGTTCCAAGTCCACCGGATCCTCTCTCACGAAGGTAACCGATGAGAACGTTTACAGGCTAGCTGGGCATATCATGTTGAATGATGGGCCGAACTTCGATCGAACCCCAGCGAGCCGAAGGGATTCGCGCAGCCAGAGCCAGGGCCTCGTCAAGGTCTTTGGCTTCAACCAGGTAGTAGCCGCCGAGCTGTTCCTTGGTCTCCGCAAATGGCCCGTCGGTGACCAGTCGCTTGCCCTCGCGCATACGAACGGTTGTCGCCTTGGAAATGCGGTCCAATTGATTGCCTCCCCGCATATGGCCACTGGTCGCAATGCTCTTGGAAAATGTCATGTACTCCTGGTGGATTGTGCCTATTTCCGCCGGACTCATCTTGTCGAAGTGATTTTCATTTCCATAAATAAGCAGCAGATATTGCATTTTGTTCAGGCCTCCTTGCCTGTACAATGGTTAATCGAACGAAAAGTAGGTTTTCGACAATTCCGCAGAAATTTATTTTTCATCGCGCCTATTCAGGCTCCAGTCAAATCCGCGGCAAGATAGCGGCGACCTTGCGCCGATATTCGCGATAGGCGTCTCCGAAGCGCTGTTTCAGTTCTCGGTCCTCCATACGAATCATCAATGCACCCGTCAGCATGGCGAAAAACGTCAGCCCATAGCAGACGGCCAAGCCTGTGCCCAGGCTCCAGGCCAGCATCTCGCAGAGATGCGCGAGGTAAATGGGATGGCGGACGCGGCTGCGAATGCCTGTCGTTACTAGCCGTTGCTCGCCGTGCTGGGGCAGAACCTCGGGCAGCCCTCCTAGTTGGGTGAGGCTGAAATGTTGCCCGGAGAGTGAATAAATTCGCACGCCAACGACGAACAAAGCAATCGCCGGAGCCCAAGTCCATGACGCCGTGTACAGTGTCGCGTGCCTCCAGTAGGAACTCACGAATCCGGTGACGATCCACATCATCAACCACAACGGAAGCAAAATTAAATAAGGCGAGTATCGCTGCGACCGCCAGTAACCCGCGCGCGGGTGAACCAGCAGCCAGAAGCATGGGATGGTGGCGTAAACCACGCAGAACAACCAGCCGATCGAGTTAATCCATCGAGTCATCGGGTTAGACACTTCATTGTCGCATTCGGGAGTGGCTTTTATGGCACAGTAGAGGGCGATGGCTGCAACGGTAGGGCCCAAACTCGCGGGTGGCGTTGCCTTCACTTATCCGGACTTTACCGTTTACCAGTTGGCGCGATTTTTCATTGTGGTGGCGCTGGAGATGCAGTCGGTCGCAGTCGGCTGGCAGGTATATGAAATCACCAGGCGCCCGCTCGATCTGGGACTCGTTGGCCTGGCCCAGTTTCTTCCTGGAATTTTTCTGTTTCTCGTTTCAGGACATGCGGCCGACCGCATGGAGCGGCGCAAATTGCTCATGCTGTGTTATGCCGGATTCGCCATTTGTTCTGGCCTGCTGTTGCGGATCGCGTGGCACGGTCCACATGCGCAGGTGGGGCCGGTCTATGCCGTCTTAGTGCTGCTGGGCGTGGTGCGTGCCTTCAGCGGGCCGGTGAGCAGGGCCCTGCTGCCGCAGTTGGTTCCGGAAAAACATTTCCCCAACGCGGTGGCCTGGAACGCCAGTGTTTTTCAAGCTGCAACCATCCTGGGTCCGGCAGTCGGCGGTCTTACCTATGCATTTTTTCGCGGGCCGTCGGCGGTTTACCTGGCAGCCACGCTAACCTCGGTGGCCGCGCTGCTGTCCACTGTGCAGATCAAGGTGCGAAGCAAACCGCGTCCCCAGGAAACTGTGACTTTGAGAACTGTACTCGCCGGATTCCATTACATCGGGCAGAAGAAACTTATTCTCGGATCCATCTCGCTCGACATGTTTGCCGTCTTGCTGGGAGGCGCAGTGGCGTTGCTTCCGGTATACGCGCGAGAAATTCTGAATACCGGCCCCTGGGGCTTGGGCCTGCTGCGTAGCGCGCCGGGAGTGGGAGCGGCTGCGATGGCAATTTTGCTAGCGCATCGGCCCCTGCGTGGACGGGCGGGTCCCACCATGTTGTGGTGTGTGGCCGGCTTCGGGGTGTTCACCATCCTTTTCGGAACCTCGCGCAGCATTGTGCTTTCTCTGATCTTTTTGCTTCTGGTCGGTGCCACCGATATGGTGAGCGTAATCATTCGCGGTACGCTGATTCAGCTGGGCACGCCGGATGAAATGCGCGGGCGGGTAAATGCCGTGGACATGTTATTCATTGGTGCGTCCAATGAGCTGGGACAATTCGAGTCTGGGCTGACGGCACACTGGTTTGGGACGGTGCCAGCGGTGGTGCTGGGAGGCGTTGGGACGCTAGTGGTAATTGCAGTCTGGGCGTGGCGGTTTCCGGAGTTACGAAAAGCGGACCGGTTAAGTGGGCTTAGCGAGGTCTAGCAGGGTTCAAGTGTGACGGGCAGGCGCGCCGGCCATCTCGATTTATGCAACGTGGATCTGCGGAGCTTTGCTCCGCTGGACAGCCGGGGGCGGCTGTCCCCACGTCTATTTGTCAAGCGCCGGCTTTTCGCGGGCGAGGACGCCCGCGCCACACTGTTATTTTTTACCGATCACCGTTTTTGCCGACCCCAGATTGTCATAGCGGTCGTACACTCGCACTACAACCACGTGCTCAAGTTGCGTCCCGCCGACTTTCCTTGGATCAGATGTAGTGGGTATTGCAACTCGCAAATCGTAGCTTTCGGTTTTTGAGTCCGACAATTGATCTACTGGCTCCATGAATTGCCAGTCGCTTGCATCCACGGAGTATTCTGCTCGCTTGATGTTCGAGAAACTATCTGTCGCCCGGAAGCTCAAGTGTATCTGGTCGCCTTCCACCGCGGCCCGCAGGTCTTCGATTCGCGGCGGCATAGTGTCCACTTCGAAGCGCGCGCTCTCTTTTTCCGCAGTAAGCGCCTGGCCGGGAGAATGTGACGGTGCATCCGTGGCCACGACTTTGACGGTGTATCCGCCATCTGGCAAAAGAGACGCGTCGAAGGAGTAGAACTTGTCGGTCAAATTGTCCTTAAGGAGCAGCCATCGCGACTCGCCGTCTCCGCGATAGAAGACCGAATAAATCAGTTGGTCATCATTGTCATCGTGTGCGCCCCATTTGACGCCGATGGAATCGCGGTCTCGAGTGCTCGGAGGCGGAGTGTCAAAATGCGGCTGTGGGGCGCCACCTGAGGACACATCAACACCCACCGGCTTGGGTAGCGATTGATAGCGCACTCCAGCTTGCACCGCGACCTCATCAAAGTCAGGCGCAACATTTTTGGTCAGATAGTTGAGCGCGACGCTTTCAACCCGAGCGCCGCCCCCGTGCAACACCGCTTTCCATTGAATGAAACGAGCGGAAGGAACATTCACTGGCCCATCTTTCTGCAAATCCACTTTCGTCCATGGGCTCCAGTTGCGGTCAGGATTGTCCACGTTGCCGCTACGAGCAAACAACTCGACCCGACCCGACCCACGTAATTCGGCCCGTCCCCAGCGCGAGAAAATATGGGCGTCGAACACATCACTCTCATACGTGCCATCGGATTCTGCCGTGGCTCCCAGCACGAATACTTTGCCCAGGTTACTGCTGGCTGCATAGAGTCCACCGTGCGGAGCAGCAGCGAAAGCCGTGACTTGAGTCGCGCTGGCCTTGAGCAGGTCGGTGAATTCATCGTTGCCCGTGATGGCAAAGATATGTCCGCGATTGCCGGTACCGGCCAGCAGGCGGCCGTTTTGATCGAAGGTCAGCGCATAAACAATGTCTTCGCGCGAGCTCCACAGGCGAGAGGGCGAACCGTCGGGCGCGATCCGGTAGATTTCAGAGCCACCAGATAATCCCACGGCGCCACCAGGAAAGTTGATCGGCGCAGACGTGCTCGACGGGTTGGCAGTGATCACGATTCCAGTCTGCGGGCCTATGGCGGGAGCAGAAGGAGAGGGAGAAATCGAGATGGGAGCAGCAGAGAAACTCGATGAAGATGCCCCACCATGTTTTTCACCGACTCCCGCCGCATAGATGTTCCCGGCTTTATCAATCGCGAGGGCGGTGATTTCTTTCTTGGGCGCGCTGTACAGAACGAAACTGTCCCCTTTGGGCGAGATGCGATAGACCAATCCACTGCCGTCAGATCCAGCGATCAGATTCCTTTTCGCGTCGAGGGCCAACACCCGGATATGCGCTTCGTCGCTCTTGAATAGCACAGAATGTTCGCCCTTGGGGGTGACGCGGAATATTTCTCCATGATCGCCCGTGGCCACGAACAGATTTCCGGCCTCGTCGAGCAAAAGGTCCCAGATATATTTCGTACCCGGATCGAAGTAAACGGACGAACTCCAGGCCGGGTCAGTCGCTGGGCTAGGTTTGCCTGGTTGATCGTTACCCTTAGCTGCAAGGTTCTTGTCAGCCGGGCCTTTTTCCGCTGGCGCAGCACGGTGTTCGATTTTGTATACCTTGCCATCGGGGTTGGTGGCAGCGTAGATGGCACCATTTTTGTCCACAGCAAGCGCTTGCACCTGCAATTCCTGTGGCTCGAAGATCACGGAC
>Ga0207138_1051_pt1 | contig 21496 bp, 11 predicted proteins | sample Alteio_BWMinHeat_6_FD_153589 | JGI IMG/M metagenome (GOLD analysis project Ga0207138, IMG submission 153589) | Enriched cells from forest soil in Barre Woods Harvard Forest LTER site, Petersham, Massachusetts, United States -... | ecosystem: Environmental > Terrestrial > Soil > Temperate forest >...
TCTTTTTTCTTTGGGTGAATCAACAAACCGAAAAGCAATAGCGGAAATAATAATAGCGGTTACAAGTGAGGCAGATACAAAGCGCAAAGCCCTTAATAGCTTTGTTCTCCATGACACTACCAGCTTCTCGAACTTATGCGTATCTGTATTATAAAAATATTTCTTAACCTTTCTCAAACGGGTAATCTTAATCCGGGTAAAATTAATTGTTTGAGCTTAGTAATCATTGCATAACGATAATTATAATAGAATCTTTAACAATTAAAAGAACCCTCATTTTACTATATTTGCCCACTCTGAAACAGGCCATATAAGCATGCGCAGCATATTCATTAAAGAAATAAATTCATTCTTCAGCTCTATAGTGGGCTATGTGGCGGTCATGATCTTCCTGGTAGCATGTGGCTTGTTTTTGTGGGTGTTGCCTGAATATAGCATTCTCGATTATGGATATGCCACGCTTGATAAGTTTTTCGATATAGCCCCCATGCTCTTATTATTGCTGATCCCTGCCATTACTATGCGTTCATTTGCAGATGAGTTCAGGGCAGGCACCATAGAGTGGCTTTCTACCAAACCCCTCACATCCATAGATATTATTGTTGGCAAATACCTTGCTGCACTGACGCTGGTAGTTTTTGCATTATTGCCTACACTTATATATGTATATACTATCAGTAACCTGGCAGTTGCAGGCACACATATAGATACCGGTGGTATTATAGGCTCGTATATCGGATTATTTTTCCTGGCAGCCACTTTTACAGCAGTGGGTACTTTTTGCTCGTCACTTACAGCTAACCAGATAGTAAGTTTCCTGGTTGCTCTTTTTGCTTGTTTTATTCTGTATGCAGGTTTCGAAGCATTCAGCAATATCCCGGCGTTTACCGGCGGGCTCGATTATTATTTAAGTATGATTGGCATGTCGTTTCATTACACATCTATCAGCAGGGGTGTTATAGAGTCTCGCGACATTATTTACTTTTTATCATTAATACTATTATTCATTACACTTACACAGTTCTCAATCAACAGCCGTACATGGGACACTGCTAAGTAATAAGCATATGGCAGAAACATCTACAAAACGCAAACAACAACAGAAGCAAGCATTGATACGCTTGCTGATAATGGCTGCTATACTTATTTGCATCAATCTGCTTGCATTCAATTTCAATTTTAATATAGACCTTACAAAGGAAAAAAGATTCACATTATCACAGCCTACAAAAACTATGCTTCGCAATATGAAGGATGTTGCGGTGATAGATGTGTATTTAAAAGGCACATTCCCTGCAGGTTTTAAAAAATTGCAGGAAGCTACACAGCAAAAATTACGATCATTCAAAGAATACGCAGGCAATCATATTGTATTTCGCTTTATCGATCCTTTTGAAGGCAAATCGCAGGAAGAAAAAGATAAATTCTTTGCGGATATGATGGAGAAGGGCATTACGGGCGTATCCCTGCACGAGAATGGAGACGAAAGCAGCTCTGAAAAAATAATTTTTCCCTGGGCAATAGTTCACTATTATGGAAAGGAGATGGCGGTGAACCTGCTCGAAAATCACCTGGGCATGTCATCGTTAGGCAAGCTCAATACATCCGAGGCATTGCTTGAATATAAATTTGCGAACGCCATTAACAAACTTACCAATCCTGATAAAAAAAGGGTTGCGTATATAATGGGCAATAATGAGTCTTTAGGATACAACACAATAGACGCATTACTTTCTGCCGCGCGTGTATACCATCTGGATACCATTGATCTGCGCCATAGTATCGGTATATCAAGAGCATACGATGCCATTATCATCAATAAACCCAAAACAGCATTTTCTGATACTGATAAATTTAAAATAGACCAGTACATCATGTATGGCGGGCATGCGCTTTGGTATATAGACGCGTTGAATGCATCTATGGACAGCTTTCAGCGTTCAGAGCAATTCATAGCCATGGACATGGGCCTTAACCTGGATGATATGCTGTTCAAATATGGGGTGCGTATCAATAATGATCTTATTGAAGACATGCAATGCGAGCAAATTCCGCTTGCACAAGAAGGTTATGTAAACAGCAATGGCCAACCGCAATTACAATTGCGCGACTGGATGTATTTCCCTGTTTTTACACCCGGCTCTCATCATCCTATAGTAAATAATATGGGCGCTATACTGGGCAAGTTTGTCAGCAGTATGGATACGATCGCAGACCCTAATATCACAAAAACAATATTATTGCAGTCTTCCAATTATAGCCGTGTAGAAGCGAGCCCTGTGCGCGTTAATCTGGCTATGGCAAGTCATCATATGAGGGAAGAGATGTTTCATAATCCGTATAAACCGGCTGCTGTTTTACTGGAAGGAAAATTCAGTTCCATATTTCGCAATCATTTAGCTCCCGCTTTTATTCGTGTATTACGCGATTCTTTTAAAACACCTTTTAAAGAAAATTGTGACACTACGAATAGCATGATAGTAGTATCTGACGGCGATATGATATCAAACGACTTTAGCCGCAACGGCCCTTATGAAATGGGATATTGGCAGTATTCTGACGCTACCTATGCCAATAAAAACTTTTTCCTCAATTGCCTTGAATACCTGACCGACCATTCTGGTCTTCTTGAAACACGGTCTAAAGACCTGAGATTACGTCTATTAGATGGCGGAAGGGTGAAAAACGAGAAACTGCAGTGGCGTATCATTAATATAGGCCTGCCAATAGTTTTGGTGCTGATATTTGCGTCCTGTTATACTTTCTTCCGTAAGCGCCGCTACGAAAAGGCGCCTGAGTAATATGAAAAAAACACTCTTATATTTTGTTATACTGGCCATTTTAGGTGTTGCCGTCTGGTTCTATTTGTTCAGCGACAAAGGGAACCCTTTCGGAATGAATGAAGCGGGATTTACTGTAAAAGATACAGCCAACATAGGTAAAATATTCATAGCTAATAATACCGGCACATCTGTTTTATTGGAACGTACAGATAGCGGTTGGCTGGCAAATAAATACAAAGTATTGCCTGCCCCACTCCATCTGCTATTAACTACTTTATACAACCAACAACCTTTATATCCTGTAGCCGAACCCGCACAGGAACATGTTATAAAAGCACTGGCAGGAAATGCCGTAAAAGTAGAAGTATACGACAGGAAGGGTGGGAAAATGATTGTTTTTTATGTAGGAGATGAAGCTTATAAATTTGCAGGAACAAATATGCTGATGCAGGGTGCCAAAAAAGCCTTTGTTGTAAAAATAGACGACTATTCAGGTTATTTACGCCCGCGATACAGCCCTGATATTAAAGACTGGCGCGACCGCAGTATCATTAACCTGCAACCGGATGAAGTAAGATCAGTAACTGTTCAATATCCTGATAAGCCGATCAATTCATTTACCATTACAAATAATAATGATAAAGTAACCGTTACAACCGATAGTGCGGTAATGCGATCAAATGCTTTCAATGCAAGAAGGGCAGGCTTATATCTCAAATTCTTTTCGAACATCAACGGCGAAGGTTACCTGAATGGCTTTGCAGACATGGACAGCATTTTAAAAATAATGCCCAGGAAATGCACTATAGATGTAACAAGCAATGCAAATACAACTACACATATTGACATATACTGGATGCCTGTTAATCATAGAAGCAAGAATTTACTAACTTCAGATCGCTACACCCCCGATAAATATGACCCTGACAGGTTTTATGCTGTTTTCAATCATTACAAAGACACGATGCTGATACAGAACTTTGTGTTTGAAAAACTCATGCGTCAAGGGTATGAGTTTTATCAGCCCGATAGCGCAGGTGCCAATAAAGTACAAAAACATGCCCTCACACGACCCTCAGACCCAGCCGTTCTTCTAAAGAAATAATTTACTTTTGAGTTATTGATGCAAAAGAATGATACAGTTAAAAAAATGCAGGAAAGCTGCCATGGTGAATGGCTGGCTTTTCATGATAACAGTATCATTAAAGATCTTGTTATTGACAGCCGTAAAATAACCCAGGCTGAAAATGCCCTTTTCATTGCTATTAAAACACCTCTTAGGAACGGACACGGTTTTATTCAAAATGCCTATGAAAAAGGTATCCGCAACTTTTTAGTGTCGGAAAAAATGGACACCACACTTTTGGTGCAGGCAAATGTATTGCTGGTAAAAGACACCCTTACAGCTTTACAACAAATTGCCGCCGCGCATCGCAAACAATTTCGCATCCCCGTTATTGGCATTACAGGCAGCAATGGTAAAACCATAGTCAAAGAATGGTTGCACCAGTTGCTCAATAATATTTACAACACAGTTCGCAGCCCCAAGAGCTTTAATTCGCAAATAGGTGTGCCGCTTTCTGTATGGTTGCTCGACGATAAAAGCAGGCTGGGCATATTCGAAGCCGGTATTTCTCAACCGGGAGAAATGGATAAGCTTGAAAGCATCATACAGCCTACTATTGGTGTTTTCACCAATATCGGTGAGGCACATAGCGAAGGTTTTTTGAGCCTGCGGCAAAAGATAAATGAAAAACTATTATTGTTCCGTCATGCTGAAAAGCTGGTATATTGCCGCGATCATTTAGAGCTTCACGAATGCATTGCCCAATATACACATGCGCTTAGAGGCAACTCAGGAACGCCTTTGCAATTATTCACCTGGTCTCAAAAACACGAGGCCGATCTGTGCATCTCTAGCATCTCATCAAACGATGGTAAGACACATATCAGTGCAAACTATAAAGGGAAAGAAGCAGCTATTAGTATTCCGTTCACAGATGCAGCTTCTGTTGAAAATGCAATGCACTGCTGGTCTGTGATGTTGCTGTTGGGTATACCACAAGCTGATATTACGACGCTTATGCAAAATCTGCATTCGGTGTCTATGCGGCTTGAATTACAACATGGCATCAATGACTGCACTATCATTAACGACACCTATAATTCAGACCTTACGTCATTGCATATTGCACTGGATTACCTGGAGCAACAAAAACAGCATCCGCTTCATTCCGTTATCCTGTCTGATATGCTGCAAACAGGTATTCCTGACCGGGAGCTCTATGAACAGGTTGCCGATATGATCAGTCGCCGGAATATTAAACGGTTCATTGGTATTGGCCCTTCCTTGTACAAAAACAAGGCCGCTTTCAAAGATCATAAAAAGCTACGTACCATTTTCTTTAAATCTACTGACGCGTTTCTTCAAAATGTGCATCTCATCAATTTTGAGAATGAGGCTATATTATTAAAAGGCGCACGTGCATTTGTTTTTGAAAAAATAGGTGTGCTGCTGGAGCAAAAAATACACCAAACAGCGCTTTATATAGACCTATCTGCATTGACGCATAACCTTAATGTATTCCGCTCTCACTTACAACCCGGCGTAAAAACGATGGCCATGGTAAAAGCATTTGCATATGGCAGCGGCAGCTATGAAATAGCTCACTTACTACAGTTTGCAGGCGTAGACTATTTGTCTGTTGCATATACCGATGAAGGTATTGGTTTACGCAAAGCAGGTATCACCATGCCTATCATGGTGATGAGCCCTGATGCCACTTCGTTTGACAGGATGATAGCCTGGAAACTGGAACCCGAGATCTTCAACGTACGCTCACTCGGATCGTTTATTGAGATCGCTACTACACTGAACGTAAAGAATTACCCTGTACACATAAAACTGGATACAGGTATGCACCGTCTTGGCTTTATGCAAGATGAGATAGCTGAACTTACTGAACAGCTGAACGATGCCGGCTGCATACAAATTGCCAGCATCTTTAGCCATCTTGTTTCTGCCGATGAACCGGCTGATGATGCATTTACCATGCAGCAAGCAACAGCTTTTGAGCAAATGAGCGCTGATATTATCAAATACCTCTCTTACAAACCCCTGCTGCATCTATCCAATTCTGCCGCTACAGCACGCCTGCCACAACTGCAATACGATATGGTGCGGCTTGGTATTGGCTTATACGGAGCAGATAGTAGCCATACACTGCAAGACCAGCTGAAACAGATCAGTACTTTAAAAACTACGATCGCGCAAATAAAACATGTGCCTGCAGGTGATTCTATTGGCTATGGCAGAAAAACGATTGCCGCTGCTCCTATGCGCATCGCCACCATTTGCATTGGCTATGCAGATGGCTACCCACGCGCCTTAGGTAACGGTAATGCTTATGTATTGATACACGGTAAAAAAGCAAAAACCACCGGCATCATCTGTATGGATATGTGCATGGTCGACATTACGCATATACCCGAAGCCAAAGAAGGTGATGAAGCGATTTTATTTGGTCCGGAATTGCCTGTAACTGATCTTGCCGTATGGGCAGATACGATACCTTACGAAATGATGACTGGCATCTCTCAACGCGTGAAACGCATTTACACCAACGAGCAATAAACCTGCTTAGAAGTCTGTACCCAATGAAAAATACCAGATAGGTTTCGTTTGTCCTTCAAAGTTCCACGCAGCATCTACACGCAAAAAGTATCCCAGTAACATGGTGCGTAAACCTGCACCATAGCCTACTGCAAAACCACTGCTATATGGCACCAATATCTTAACAACCACACTTCCGGGTGTGCCGGGCTGCGGGAAAGTATATGTATTGGAATTATTGTCAGGGTTTGGTATTAACCCGTTCCACGCAGAACCGATGTCTGTGAAAGCGATCAGTTGCATATTCTTTAAGATGCCTGATTGCACGGGCCGCTTGATAAAGGTGGAAAATACAGGCAGCCTTAGTTCTGTATTTGCTAAAACAAAAGTATTACCGTTGCGCGCGTTCTGATCATACCCTCTCAGGTTCGTAGCCAGTGTTTGAAAACCATAAGGGCCACCATTTACAGGCACATAATCGTTATACTGCGGATTGATCCAGTTGTCTACACCTCCCAGATAATATACTACTTTGTAATTGCCTTCTGAATGCGCCCCTGATATACGTGTTGCCCAGATAAAATTTTTATACAGCCTTTGATAATAACGAAAATCCCAACCAACGTTATAGCAATTTTGCGCGCCGTTTGTAGCATTGGCCATATACTCTGTATAAAATTTATACCTGAATCCTGTTCTGATATTGAGTACAGGGTTGGTGGTATTATCAAATACATATTCCAACCTGCTGAGCGACCAATACTGAATATTGTTTTGTATATCGTATAAGCTCAATGAATCCTGGGCCTTCAGGTACATGGCATCCTGTCTTATAGCGGTATGGAACCTTACACTACGCACATGATCTAAAGGATAGGTGGCTGAGAATTGCAGCATGTTAGTAACTGCTTTACCAAGCTGCACTTTCTGAAACAGTGGCGCCCCACTGCTATCTGTATAAGTGATGGGATAATTATAATAATCCTGTGTATGCAAAAAGAGCAGACCCCAGTCGACACGATGTACAAAATTTTCGTACTGTAAAAAATAGACCAGCCCCGAAAAATTGATGGGCAACTGGAAGCCGCCGGTAAAACGATGATTCTCTAACACATCATTCATACTCAGTGTTATCAAACCACTTAAAGACGGGTTGGTGTATTGGCCGCCTGAGTTTTGGTAAGACTGGTATTGACTGAATAATATACTATTGTCCAGCCTGATGGTGAGAAAATCAGGTTTGAAACTAAGCCGGTAAGGTGAGGGCTTCATTTTAATATAGGTACTGTCATTTATTTCTGTAAGCACAGAACTGTCTCCCGGTTCCGCGTTCAGCACTGCTTTATTAGTTGTTTTCAGCGGCTCCTCTATTTCCGGTGCAGGTTTTACAGTTGAAGTATCTGTAAACTCTGTTTGAAATGCATTACCATTTTTGATCACTATGGGATTTGCCTGGTTCTGAATTACATGAGATGTCTCACCTGTTTCCTGTTGTTCATCAGCCTGTGTATTATTATACCTGTTTATACGCGCATCCACATTTACTTCATCTTCTTTCTTTTCCTGCTCTGCTTTGAACAAAGTAGTGGGTGCGAGTTGTAAAGGGGTTGTATTTACACCGGGGAACACCGGCTTCTTAAAATATACATGGTATTTCTCCCCTTCCTGCAACACCTCTACGGCTTGCCTGCTGGCAAGATTGTATTGGTGACTCAAAATATTTTCTGAATAGTTGGTTACAGGCAAAGAATAGGCAGAGTCTAAATTGTGAGAATCGCGCGCAAACATGACCACGTATTTGTTCCATATTCCGTTCTCATCATATAAGTATGCAAAATTATCGGGGCCATATTGAATGGGCTGTGTGATGTGGCCTTTTTTCACATCGCTGCATTGCAGTAATTCAGGCCTTTGTGTTTTTGTGTCGTAGAAAAAAACATTCATAGGCCCGGTGGGTAATTCATTTACTTGCAAGGGCACGTCCAGGCTGGGTTTTGGCCTGTTAGAAAGAAAAACAATACCCCTGCGCGAACCGCCTGTTACAAAACAAGGTTCTATATCATCCCACCTGTCGTTGGTAATATTAGTAATGCGTGCTCGTTTAATATTGTATTCAAACAAGTCTGTCTGGCTTTTTTTAATGCCTGAGAAAACAATAAAATTATCGTCCTCCATAAATGTCATACCTAATATGCGGTCTATACGATTGGCGGGTATGAGGTAGTTTGTTTCTTTCGCCTTGAGCGAATTGTACAGGCGCAGGAATGTTTTATTGTTCTTTTTGTAAATAACAGCAAGCAGGTAACCATTATTAGACCATGCCAGAATGGGATAATTAGGGTCGGGCACATCATTAAAATCTTTTCTTCCCCCTTCCATCAGCAACGTGGCTTGCTGCCCTTTGTCCGTATGTTGCATGTACACTTTATACTCACCATCCAGCCATGTTACATAAGCAATATCATGGCCGTGCGGCGTTACTTTTATGTCCCTCAATACTGTTTTGTCTTTCGGCACTTTTACTTCTATCAGGTCACTCACGCTATCGGGTTGCTGTACGTGTGCAGCATCTGCAGCATATACTTTCTTAAAGTAAGTAAGGCATGAATCATATGCTTTGCGCACTTTCATGTTCATTACTATTTTCATACCCTGTTTCAGGTTGCTTTTTTGTTCCATGGTAAACAACAATCTTTTTATGCTGCCACCTCCGTAATTCACCGATAAAAACTCCCAGAAAGCCTTCCCTGCCAGTTCGGGATATTGATCTGACAACGTATTAAAATCTGCTTTGGGCCTTGCGCTCAATAAATTTTTCCAGTCGCTGTTGGTTTTGGTATCCCAGCCGTCTACTATATACGATATGAAACCCGCAGTAACCCAGGGCGGCAAATTAAGCAGCAACGCGTTCTTTACCATCTTGCGCAGGTTCTCCCCAAATATCATGCGCTCCATTACCACATGTGCCATTCCGGCCCTTATCTGCCGTTTCAGGTCTACATGCTCACCGGTAAAATAAACTACCAGCTTGTCACCAACCAGGTCTACATTGCCTGCGTTTTGTATGTCTTGTATTTGCCCATCGTATTTAAGGCCTACATTACTCTGGCGGTATTCATCAAAATTGTTGTAGAGAATAATATTGAACCTGCGCGGAAATTGCCCGCCCAACTTTTTTTCAACAGCCACAATATCTTTTTCTGCTTCTTCGCTTACATAGCGCGCAAGATCTCTGCCCGCAGCGTCGTAAAAGTATATCCTAAAATGACGTGTGTCAAAGAATTTCCATTCAAATTTGCGGTATTGTATCCTGTTTTGCCCAAACGTTTCCAGGTAGGCCTGCCCCCGCACCTCATTTTGCCATATAGCCCCCAGAAACAGTACTGTCAATATTATATACCTTCGCATGGTGTAATTCTCTATTCTAAATTAGCAAATTTTAAGCCACTGTCATGTTAAATATTCAAACATTTGTCTTTAACCCCTTCCGGGAAAACACGCACCTGCTTATTAACGAAAAAAACGAGTGCTGGATTGTGGACCCCGGTATGTTTGACACTGAAGAGACAAACTATTTTATAGACCACATTAACAAAAGCGGGTTTAAGCCACAGGCTATTATCAATACACATACTCATATAGACCATATTTTAGGTGTGCAGGCACTTACAGATGCATATAAAATACCCTTCGGTATGCACCTGTCAGACGTTCCTGTACTGAATAATGCCATGAACTCAGCCGCTATGTTTGGTTTCCAACTTCAACAAACACCTGTTGCCAACTTCTATATAGACGAACATACTCCTTTTAAACTTGGTGACGATCAATTAGAAGTGCGCTTTACACCCGGCCACTCGCCAGGCAGTATTGTGTTTTACTATCCTGAAGGCAGATGGGTAATTGGCGGCGATGTGCTTTTTGCAGGGAGCATAGGCCGCACCGACCTGCCCGGCGGCGATTTTAATACACTCATCAACAGCATTCGCAAAGAGCTTTTTACCCTGCCCGACAGCACCACAGTTTATCCGGGGCACGGACCTTCTACCACTATAGACGCAGAAAAAAAGTATAATCCTTTCGTAAAAGCTTAATAAACAGTAATTGCTGTATCTATTTCTCCTGCAGTTTCTGTAAAGCTAATACCCAGCCCGCCTGTATAGCGTGTGTTGCTTGCAGAATCAAATGCAATACGGTATATATAGTACGAACCGCATTTTAAGTTCTCGCAATGTATATGGTCCTCTCCTGTTTCACCAACAAAAAAAGTATCGTATTTAGAGGGATCTGTGCCGGGAGATGCGAGTGTATTGAATTTTATAAATGCAGTATAAGGGTGCAGCGCATAATTCAATAAGCCGGAGCCATTATGATTGGCATAGGCAACAATATTTACATGGCCGCCGGTGCCTGCTACACAAGAATTTTCAGAAGGCCTGCAATTTGCCAGCAGCAAGGCAAAGAACAGCAAGGGAAGGTATTTCATAATAAAAGTTTTAGCAAATCTACATATTTCCCCATATGCATATAGCCATTAGGTTTGTTTTAAAGATCATTTTTTAAAGTCCCTTATTTTATAGGTAAACGTAACCAGGTAATATCTTTGCAATATACTGCTGCGCACATCTGCAATATAGCTTTCTGTAACTGTATGCTGAATATTGCTATTCTCATTCAGCACATCATATATAGTGAACCTGATATCGCCCATGTGTTTTTTAAACAGTTTCTGGCCAACACTAATATTCCAGACAGTATAGTCCTGGTTATATCCTGCAGCATTACCGGCATTTGATGTGTAATTAAATTCTGTATTAAAGATAAAACCTGACTTCGTAAGCCAGTTAAATTTAAGCGCTGTTAACTCATTTATGTATGTATTATCCAGGTTAGTATTCAGCGTATTCACATCATTGCTGATGTTAGTATTACTTGTAATTATAAAATCAACATACTCACTAATATTACTGTTCAGGTTTATGCCTATTCCTGCTGTCCTTTTTTCATCATAATTCTTTTGATTATTAATAATACCCGGGTTATGCGATAAGCCCCCATTTATATTCAAGTTTAGATTGCATTTTATTAAAGCAATTGGCAAACCGTAACTGACATTAGCCCGAACATTCCAGTAACCATTTATATTCACAGGTATACTTAATTGTCCGCCCTGTGGTAAAATAATGTTCTGCCTTATAATACTATCATGTACTGCAATAATGCTATTATTAGTTATCTGATCCCGGGTTATGTTGCCAGACAAAGAAGTGTTCAAGCTGGTGTGTCGCTCAACATTCGTCCTTAAATAGCGAACTGTAAAATTATGTTGGTAAGGTTGTCTTAATAAAGGGTTACCGGTAGACAACTGCAAAGGATTATTATTGTTAATAACGTCCTGCAATTGATATACTGATGGCATACCTGTAGAAGCAATGTAGTTAAAATGAATATTTTGGGTACTACTGACTTTATATTGAAAAGAGGCTACCGGCAGCAGGTTGGTATATGTGTGGCTTATGTAGGTATACGACGGTTGTTCCTGCGTACTATTGATAGTGGCATATTGATAATACAGCCCCGCTGAAAAATTATATTTTTTGTTACTGTACTGGTAGCTGCCGCCTGCTTTGTTTTGCGTGTTGCCGGTTTTAAAAGTATTAGATAAAGCAGTATCCGCAATGCTATATGCGCTATTAGCATCAGAGTAATTATATACATTCCTTTCACTGCGGCCCGGGGTATTCACATAGGTATATTGCACCTGCACCATGCCCTTCTTTCCTATTGGTTCGGTATAAGCGATGTTCGTATTTACTGAGAATGTGTTTTGCAGGGTTTTGCTTTGTTGGTTCAAAGTATCATCGAGCGACCTGTTGCTGTAAAAAATATTTTCAGACTGCATAATGCTGCTGCCATTATTATAATTATTACCGGTAAATACATTAGCCGAAAAAGTCCTTCCCTTTTTGTGGAACCTGTGTCTGAAAAGTAATGAGCTGTTAAAATTATACCCCAAAGCATCACCTGCTGTATTACTGTTACTTGCATTCAGCAGTGTATCTGCCTGCATAGTATTAGCAATTCGCATGCTATTGTTATAGCTTTTCTGCAACGATAATTGAGGTACAAACAGTATCGAGTTCATGGAGTCTATAGTATAGTTCATACGAAGGTTCATACGATGGCTGTAGTTAGTACTCACGGCACTATTTATCTCATTATATACTTCGCCGCTATCCTGCGATAATATATATTGTTTACGTGTTTGCCTGTCAGTGTTGTTATCTGTACTGTTAATAAAATAACTGGCACTGATGTCTATTTTCTTACCCCATTTGTCAGAATAATTCAGTCCGCCGGAATTGATATGGGCATTACCCGCCCCGCTTGCAGGTGGTATGCCTTGCATACCCTGGTCACCAAAATTTTGCAGATTGATATTATTAGATTGCAGGGTAAGGCTCATACGCCTGTCACCATCAAATGAATGTATATTACCACCTGTAGCATACCTTGTGTCGCTCTCATCTCCACCATACCCCAGCCCTGCTTTGCCAAACAAGCCATGCCTTTTATCTTTTTTAGTAACAATGTTTATAGTTTTGGTTGTTGCGCCTTCATTAAACCCGGTAAATTGTTCCTGTTCACTTTTTTCATTATATACCTGCACCTTATCAATAATGTCTGCTGGCAGATTGCTTAATGTAGCATAGGGGTCGTTACCAAAAAAAGGCTTGCCATCCACAATTATTTTGGTCACTGTTTCTCCATGTGCTTTCACCTCTTTACCATTCAGTTCTACTCCAGGCATTTTTTTCACCAGGTCGCTTGCATCTGCATCAGGGTGCGTTTTATAGGCGCCTGCGTTATATTCAGTTGTATCGTCTTTTTGAACTACCGCCAATATCTTCTCTACGATCTTTACTTCATTTAATGTATTACTGCCCGGATGCATTATTATTTTTCCAAGCTCAATGCTCTTATCTTTTATTTCAATAATTTTTTTATAGCTGTCAAATCCGGTATAGCTGATTTGCAGCTTGTATTTACCGGAAGGAAGATTGTCTATTTTAAAATAGCCTTTATCATCAGTAACTCCGGCATATAAAAGGGTATCTTCCCCAAAATGTTCATCCTTAGTAAGCCTAATTGTAGCATCCGGCAGGGCTTCATTCCCTTCTATGCCAAGCATTGTTCCACTAATATTATATTGCTGCGCATAGCCTCTAAAAGAAGCAAAAAATAGTAGCCATATGAGCAGGGTATATTGCCTCATCTTATTGAATAAGATAACTTACCCAATTTACAATCTAAATAACCACATACAAAGGCTCGTTAATAAATGCAATAGCTTTAACAGATTCTTAGGCAAATAGTGTCGTCCCGGCCGGATCTCCTTTTTCAGGGACTCAGCGCATAAGAACGATCTTTAATCCTCACTGTTTTACAATAGTAACATTAGATTTTTGTCCTTCACGGTTTATCAATTGCAGCAAGTATGTCCCCAATCTCAGATCGCCCGTATTGATTTGTTGCTTATTCTCTTTAATAGCCCCTTCATAAACTTGTTGCCCCATCAAATTAAACAAGCGCACAGTTGCGCCCATCTCTGCACCCTCAATAAAAAATGCGCCGCTGATCGGGTTAGGGTATACGCTTATGTTTGGTTGTGCGAAAAATATTGGTACATCAACACTTGTATGCACATATCCACAATAAGTTCCACTATCGCAAGCATATACGGTTAAGCATACATGGTGCAAACCTGTATCATGAAAACTATGAGAAGGATTTATTGATGTAGAAGTTACCCCATCCCCAAAATTCCATTTTACACTGTCTGGTGTTACTGTACCTGTATAGGTAAAATATACTGTGCCACTGCCGCTATAGCTGTAGTTGGGGGTGGGCTCATTTGTAATACTACAATTACAGTTATACCCATACTTCACTACAAAAAAATCTGTATTGCCTCCAATGCTTATATAGCTGCTGCTAAGTCCGGGGGCAGTAATAGTATCCTGCACTTGTCCGCCTATATACACATCACCATCTTTATCGCTGGTTATTGCCAGGCCCCAGTCATAAAATCCTCCGCTTGGAAGTTGATCTAATTTTATAAATCTACCCCCTGTATCTACAACACACATAATGGGATGTTGTCCTCCAGCTTCACTAGTGACAGTATCTCTCCCATGTGCTATGTAATAAATGACATGGCTTGTTGATGCAAGTTGCCCATTGGGGAGAAATGCAATGCGATATAGAGAAGCTCCATTACCATAGAAACCACACAATAATTTACTATGGCCGTTAGTATCAATTTTAATAAAATCAGTATAAAAAATATTGGTCACGGTATCTTTCCCAACTATTAATGGAGTACCACCACCCACACCGTATACATTGCCGCCAATATTGTCATAAACTAAATCGAATACGCTACCATTAAAAACAGTATCCGCCCATAATTGTGTACCTCCCGGATCATATGCGGCTAAATAATCAATACTACTACTATATCTTGGGTTTGGAATTAAAACTGCATACACTGTGTTGCTTTTTTTATTCATAGCAACCGTTTCTAAAAGTTCTGTGCTATCTATTTGCATCCTCACTGCGCTCAGCAAATTACCAGAGCTGTCATATTTCATATCATATACACCGGTTGTACTTCGTACTGTTGAAGCTATTTGCACTCCGTTATACATACATTGGTAATAATGAACATTCCCATTGCCATCAACAGCAATAGAGTTATGGCCTGTAAAGCCTCCTGTGGAAGTCAGGGTATTCAAAGAATCAGGCCCGGTAAATTTTATCCATTTATACTTGCCTGATGTATCAAACCTGGCAATAAACGAATTGACATATTGTTTATTAATCACAGTATCATATCCCACATGTTTATTAGTGCCTACCATATTTCCTATAATATAAATGCTGCCCTGGTTGTAAGTGATGCCATAAGGATCTGAATTATAATATCCGTCAAATAGTTTTGCCCATCTTAGTACTCCATTGCAGGTATAACTTGCTGCTAAAAAATGCGGATAAGTCCCGCCTTCCGGGTTGAAGGCGCTGGCCATATAAAAACTATCAGCTGTTATATTATCATCTCCAACAGGAGAAAGGATGTATACATTCTTATCATCGTCTGTGCACATATACCGTACCCCTTCATCATCTCTCGAATAAGTCATGGTTGTTGTGCTGCCACCACCTTTTACCCATTTATAATTCTGAGCGTAGATCGTAGGGGTAAATATCAAAGTATAAGTAATAAAAAACAGTACTGCTCTCATACAGCTATTTTCATAAAGATACAATTTTTAAAAAAGGGTGCAGCGCAATTGCACTGCACCCTTATCCGGTTTCGTTGGGTTAATGCGTTATACTCACATGCGCTGTCTGCACAGCCTTCCCGTTCTCTTCCATTCTTACTATATAAGACCCTGCAATAAACCCTGTGGTTGGGAAGCTAAGAGTTCCCGTTATATTGTTTACAGGCTCACTGTATAGTTCTCTTCCCGTAACACTGTAAATGACAATGTTACGTTTACAATCACAAGGGCCGCCAAAAATATAATTCACATATATCTCGTCATTCGCCGGATTGGGATACACAACCATCCCTGTATTTTTCTTTTGCAGATTGTTAACCGCCCCCCCATTGGAGGAGTTGGAGTGGGCTAACCGCTCACTTGGCCATAAACTACTGCAATCCGGCAGGGTGATCCTCATCGTATCAACACAGGGGTGTCCTAATCCCTGGTCTGTCTTAACTTCCATCAGTGCCGTGGCCGGGGCAGGTACATCCAGCGTACTGAAGTAAAACGTCAGGGTATCAGGGCTACTGGTAAGCATGATATTGAACGGTGTCACAGGCCCTATATTAAAGCCGACAATAGCCGTACTTCCTACCGTACCGGTAAGTATTACATGCACAATATATCCAGCAGGATTAGTAGTATCGCAGGTATCGGTATAATAAGGCGGATTGATCCGTTCTATCACAGACCTGCACCCACCACATACAGAGGTGGTAAGATTCAGTGTATCCGTTGTATCCGGGCAATACAGATTGCTTAAAGATAGTTGGTAATATCCCTGTAGCGTATCAAGTGGCAAAGGAATCACCAGCGTATTATGACTGGATGTGATAGGCGCTATGGATGTGCCACTATGCAACCAGTTCCAGGTATAGAAGATGCCCGGTGGCCCATATAAAGTATCGGGTAATTGCTGGTAACAGAGCGTATAGCAACCCGTAGGGAACCATGCCAGCCAGTTATCAGGAGAATTTGGAATAATAGTATCCGTATAGTTCTGGCAGCCGAATTTATCAGTCACCCACACTCTGTAAGTGCCTCCGCTATGCACGGTGTCAGCCGTATCTGCAGTCCCATTGCTCCAGTTATAAAAAGAAGTGGAAGTAGGGGAACTCACTGACATCCGCAATGTATAAGGTTTACAAACCGTTGCACTCAGACTGCCTATCACAGGAGCACTCGGTTTGGCATGTACAATTACAGTATCATAGCCCGAAGTATCATAGCAGGATCCGCCGCCTACAGTATCTTCCACTATTAGCCGGTATCGATACGTTGCCGCTCCACGACCGGCATCATCGAGTACATTACCTGTAGCACCTGTAAGTAAGGTATCGTTACGGTACCATTGATACAAGTAAAGGTCTGTACCGGTATTGTTGATACTCAGGTAATCTGATAATATTACATCACCCGGGTAGCATACACTGTGGCTGCCGTCTATATTCAGCGCTTTAGGTGTCAGCACCGTCACTCCAAAACTATTGGTTGCAAAATGGCACTGGTGAGTATCGAACACATCTACTTTATAGGCTCCACTCATATTTATTGTATCTATAGCAGTTGTAGTTCCGTTTGACCATAAATAAGAGAAAGGTGAGGTAGAACCAGTGTTAGAATATGATAATGGTACAATTCCCCCTGCACATGCAAAGCTGCTGCCGCTTATTATCCCACTTAAACCATTCGGATAAACAGTATCTATAACTGAAACGGAATATGTACAGCCTAAAGTATCTGTTACGTTAAGAGCTACTCTGAATGTATCTGGTGGACTACCAGCAATACCGGGATCATATGTATATGCTCTTTGGGGGTTGCCTAATGCGCTATATGATTTATCCCCAAAACTCCATAAATATGTACTCATACCAGGTGGGTTGGCACCTCCGGGTACCAATGAAAAGCTCATAGGTACAGCTGCACAGAGAGGGTTTGTTACTGCATTAATACTAAGTGTTGGGTATCCCGGCACTACTACTGTCTTAGATATATAGCATGCTTGGTTCGCGCTACCCGAGCTTACTTTGGCCGTATCTGTAACAACATAGGTACCCGGTGGTAAATGCGGGCTCCAGATACTGCCGCTGCCATTGCTGTCAGCGCCCGATGATACATTATGTGCGTTCCATCCGTAGCTGCCGCTCCAGCCTGAAAGTATTTTCGAGTTATCGTGGAAGTTTACAATATAATTGGCACCTGCACCCGGCGGGCAGGTCCAGTCAAAATAAAAAGAGGTGATCAATGGTACACTGTCAACCACAATGCTGTCAGCTCCGCAACCACTTATTACCTCGGTAAGAGTTACCTGGTAATAACCCGGGTCGGTATAGGTGATCGTGTCCGAGTATCCCGATGTGCTGAGAGAACTGCTGCCTCCCGGTGCATCAAATACAGGTGAGGTGCCACCGGTTCCGCCTATCGCTAATAATTTTCCGTTACATAGGTTGCTCAGTGTCAGGTCGGGTGCTGTCGGGCAAGACCCGCAAACGCCTGTATTTACAATGGTCAGCGTATTAGATGTTTGCGGACAGGCCGTCGCATCATCGGTAACTAAATAATAGGTACCCGTATCAGCCGTGCTAGATGCACCTGTTGTATAAGTAGAGCTACTACCTACAGAGCCGCTTGTCCCCACACGATACCATGCATAGGTTACAGTGGAGCCCGGATAAACATTATCTACTGTTGAACTAAACGTAACATGCGGGGTCGTTCCGCAATAACTTAGTTTGCTACTGGTATGTATGTTCGGAAATGTGCCTGCATATACTTCTACTTTTGTATAACCCTTGCCCAATACGGGGCAGCTGGAATCACTCCCATTCGCAGTTACAGATACCACATAGGTTATGGAATCTGTTCCTGCAGATTTTGTAGGATAGTAGTGGTGGTTATTAGTGGTTCCTCCGCTGTAACTGCCTACATCACCAAAACTCCATGTATAAGAGCTGGCTGGCGGTATCGAGGAACCTGTTACCGCGCTAAAAGAGGCACTGGCACCCCTGCATATATAATGGTCGCCGGTTACGGTTATATTCGGATTGGGTAATACCCTTACATACAATGTATCCCGGACAGCTGCCAAAGCACATTTTTTTTCTGATACATAGACCTTAGCTGTTTGGATACTGCTTCCTGAAATATTATTCCAGTGCACGGTTACATTGTTTGTATAGTAGCTGCCAGTTATACTTCCAAGGGTATCAGGTGTTATACCCCAGGTAGTGGCATCGGCTCCCTGCATGGTATCTATATAGGTTACGATGCCATTTGCGCAAACAGTATCATGTCCCGGGTTGCCCACTACATGCGGATGTACTACATATTCACTCGGGTTGGGCAACAATTGTTTTGTGGCAGTAACACAAGCACTGCCACTCAGATCCCTTCGTTCTACTATTACAGAATCCAGGCCTGGGCCAACGTTGGTCCAGGTAATGGTGATAGAATCACCAAATATGGTGCTGGGCTTACCCCCTGCTACATGCCATCTCCATACAAAACCCGGTGCATCATTTTTTACCGTATAGGTATAGGGCAGATTTTTGCAGATAGTGGTGGGCCCGGTTATCGAAGCAATGGTTGGGCCTGAAGTATCTATATGTATGTATATAGGTGCGGGTGGACAATACCCATGGCCAACTACTCCTAATGTATATATTCCCGGTGTAGTAAATGTATAACGAAAAGTATCGGTGGTAGCAGTGTCCGTAAATGACCCCGGGCCTGTAAGTGTCCATAATCCTTTTTTCAGGCTTTTAAGATAATAATTAGGTGTAGTGGCGCCTAAGCAAACACCTGTAGGACCAATGATGGTATCCGGCTTTACAACTTTTACTGAGAACTTCACATCAGAGCCGCAGAGTTTTAAAGCATTCTGGTACCATACATGAATTGTAAATGTTCCTGTGTCATTAAATAATACAACTACTTTGTTTTCATGATGGCTGTTAATGATCGCAGACGGTTTATTGATCACGCCCCAGTTATAGCGGGTTCCCGGCCACAAAGGGATACTGAAAATATACGGCGTCCCCGTACACAGTTCGCTTGTTGTTGGCCCACTCACTATAGGACTCGTTTGTATAATTGGTATCCTCAAAGTAGTTTCCCCGGTGCATACGCCCGTACACCCGCTGTCAGAAAGGCTTATTGTTCCGTACCCGTTTGCGTCAGCGAGATCCCATACTAAAGTTATGCTGGGAAATTTCTCATATGGTGTGGGTGATATCGCATGTGCATGCGTAAGGTCCCAACTCCAGTAATAACTGGCCGTACCGCATACATCTGTTGTGTAATATGTTACTGAGTCTCCCTCGCATGCAACCGAAGCACAGTATAAATGCGGGCCGCTTTGTGTTTTCACAAAGAGCAGCACGCTAAACGTATCAGTGCATCCGCATGCATTGGTAACTACCTCGCGTACAGTATCATATCCTGATGAAGAGGTGGTATATCGATGCGTTGGATTTTGCTGGCTCGAAAAATTGCCGTCTCCGAATATCCAGAACCATTTGGTGATAGTGGATGTGCTGTCACTGGGTGTGGACATGTCTGTAAATGCTACGTTCGTATTGAGGCATACGGTATCAGGCCCTATTGAAGGTATTGTTACAGTATCCATCACAAACGCAGCATGAGGTAATGCAATAATGTTGATGCATACTTTATAAATACCGGTGCAGCCCCCTGTGTTTTTATCAGTTACTAATATCTGGCCTGCCGGATTTGCAGCACCCCATTGTACCGTCACCGTATCATCGTCTGTTCTTCCTATTATGGTGCCACCTGTAACAATCCAACGGATCGTATCCGTTGAGCCGGCGCCCATTGCATAATAGATTGCTGTGTTCGAAGCACATACTTTGATACAGCCTGCCGTATCACTTAAAATATACCCTAAAGGTGGCGGGTCAGTACCGTAATGAGCCGTATCAAATGATTCACACGCAACACGGTTGCTTGTTGTTATATACACACTCGGCGGTAGCATAACAGTAACAGAATAAGTCGCAGAACCAACCACTGAACCGCCGCTGTCAACATTAACGCTCACTGTGTAGGTCCCTGCTCCTTTCCAGAATATAGTTGTAGTAGCGGTAGTACTACCACTGAGTGTAGCAGCGCCACTAGGAGTTACCGACCAGTGATACGTGCAGGCTGCTGTATGTCCCGTCGCAGTGTACATCGATGCAGTATCAAAACACACAGGCGTATTTCCGGTAATGGTTGTGGTAGCTTTTACATGCGTGCAAAAGCATAGCAGTAATTCTATACTGCTGATAAGAACGGAGGTTTTTGTTTTCATAACCGCTATATTGAATAGTTACAAAATCTGTTTCTGTGGTAAACAAATTTTAACAATAGTCTCTATACAACATGCAATTGGTAGGCGTGATTCACAATTCGGAGGTCTCTCGTACTGCGTCTAAGAATTGATATACCAAAACTAAAAACAGTTTTTGTTTTTCATTCAAATTATTTTTTTACTCCCCATATAAATATGGGGACTTTTCAAAAAATTCACATGCTTATAAATACCCAAACATTGATAATAGTTTTTATTAATAGCACTAATACCTAAAATCAATAGTGCAAAACAAATATTTGTTTTTGGCTTTTCCGGCGTCGTACCTTTGCATCTAAACCCTGCCCGGCTGGATAGACGAGTTATCATTTATTTTATGTTTTTTAATTTATTCTTTTTCACACCTCCTCCGATCCGAAGGTTTGGATGTTCGCAATACAGTTAACAATTACAGGCA
>Ga0207138_1052_pt1 | contig 21364 bp, 20 predicted proteins | sample Alteio_BWMinHeat_6_FD_153589 | JGI IMG/M metagenome (GOLD analysis project Ga0207138, IMG submission 153589) | Enriched cells from forest soil in Barre Woods Harvard Forest LTER site, Petersham, Massachusetts, United States -... | ecosystem: Environmental > Terrestrial > Soil > Temperate forest >...
GTTCTACATACTATTTTATAGATACAGTAAATCATAATTTTACTACTGGAAATTATAATACTCCAAATGTAACTGCAATCACTTCTTCAGGTCGGTATTTTGCACAGGCCTTTTTTTCAGGTTTAAGTGTTGAAGATTGTTCTAAAGGAAATATATCATCTGAAATATCCGATACGACTAGAAGTTACCATTATTGCAATATTCCTACTATTGATCAATATCAAATTTTAGGGAATGTGCTTGGGGCAGCAACTACTAATGATTCTGTAATAATTCACGTTGATTTTAAGGATGGTACTGATACATCTTTTAAGAATAAGATAATTACAAATGGACATGGTCTTTTTAGCTATCATACAGCCAATATCTCACATGCTTTTACTAAAACCGGTAGTTATACAGTATATGATACTGTTCTTGCAGGTAGTTATAAGTCAACGTCAAATACAAATCCACTTATGTTAGGTGGTTCACCCTATATTGATATGAGTGTTGCCGGCTGGGGGTATGGATTAGTTGCAGGGGATACCGGAATTATTGCTATTTGGGCAGGAAACCATGCAGGAATTGTTTGTGATACACTATCCTCTAATATATCACTTGATCTAGACCCAAATCTAAAATATGCCGGGGTTACCAATGGCCCATCGCCAACGAGTATATCAGGAAGTACATTGTCTTGGGTGTATAAATCGCCATTATCTCAACAGGACTTTTTTGCTACTGTAAAAGTAGCTTGCAGCCCTACACTAACCATACTTGATTCGTTATGTAATACAGTGGTTGTAACACCTAATTCTTTTACAGATACCTCAGTTGCAAATAATACCTATAATTGGTGTGATGGAGTGAAAACATCATGGCGCGCAAATGGGAAACAAGTTTCTCCTACCGGAACCGGACCAGAAGGCTATATTGCAAAAGGTACAGTACTTAATTACCTGATCTATTTTCAAAATACTGATACTGCGACTGTACAGAATGTTGTAATAGATGATACAATCAGTCACGGGCTTAGAGGTAGCAGTATGCAAATACTCAATTCGAGTTCTCCTGTTGTTTATGCTTGGGGAGGGGGCAATAATATAGTTTTCACATTTAATAATATTAATCTTAAAAGCAGCATTGATAGTCCGGAAAAAAGCAAGGGGTATATAATTTTCAACATCAATAGTTCTGGGTCTGCAGGGGTTAAAATATATAATACAGCCAGCGTTTATTTTGATTCTGCCCCGGTTGTGTATACAAATACTACATTAAATACTATTATTGGTGGCGGTGGGCCCGGTTTTGTGAATGAAATACAAAATGCTGATGGAATAGAAATTTATCCTAACCCTGCCAATACTTTGATCACCGTGCATGTTTTATATGCAGCGCCATTAAAAACAATTGATATCAACAATTTGTTCGGGCAAAAGATTCTTAGCCGGTCATGTAATTCGGAAAGAACAACTATTGATGTAAGCGGCCTTGCCCCAGGAGTTTATTTTATAAAAGTAAACGGGTATGTTCAAAAGTTTGTGAAGGGGTAGACTTGAAATTACAGAATTACTGCTGTATCAGTTTATCTATTGCCTCTGCCAGTTTGCGGTCTTTATCAGTTACAACATTTCCGGCAGAGTGTGTGCTGAGCCAAATCTCTACTTTATTCCAGGTATTAGTCCATGTAGGATGATGGTCGTGCTTCTCAGCGAGTATAGCTACACGCGTCATGAATGCGAAGGCTTCTGAAAAGTTTTTGAAGCTGAAGCTTTTGAATAAAGTATTGTTTTGTTCTGTCCACATATATACTTCTCCCTAACCCTCTCCTAAGGAGAGGGAATGTTTTAGTTTTTATATTGTTTTAAGGCTGCTTCTAAACAATCCATGGCAGCATTGATATCGTTTAAATTGAGTACATAGGCAAGCCTTACTTCATTTTTTCCTTTACCAGGTGTGGCATAGAAACCAGCAGCAGGCGCCATCATTACCGTAGCACCGTTGTGAGAAAAACCTTCTAATAGCCATTGGCAAAATTTTTCGGCATCATCAACCGGTAGCTGAGCCATTGCATAAAAAGCACCGCCCGGCATAGGGCATGTAACACCCGGCATAGCCTGCAGGCGTTTTACAAGTTGGTTGCGTCGGCTGGTATATTCTGCATGCACTTTGTCGAAATAATTAGCAGGAAGGTCTACTGCCGCCTCGCCTAATATTTGTGCGAAAGATGGTGGGCTGAGACGCGCCTGAGCAAATTTCATAGCCGCATCCAGTACATGCTGATTGCGTGTAATGAAAGCGCCAATACGGCCACCACATGCGCTATATCGTTTGGAAATAGTGTCTAAAAGGATGGCATGTTCTTCCAAACCATCTAATGACATAACAGAGATATGCTTTTTACCGTCGTAGCAAAATTCACGGTAGGCTTCATCGCTGAAAAGGAAAAGATCATGCTTGAGGCATATTTCCCTGAGCACTTCCAATTCTTCTTTGCTGTACAAATAACCGGTGGGGTTATTTGGGTTGCAGATCATAATAGCCTTGGTGCGTGTAGTGATGGCTTTTTCAAAAGCGTCTATATGAGGCAAGGCAAAACCATTTTGTATAGTAGAAGGTATTGGAATAATTTTTACCCCGGCACTGGTAGAAAACCCATTGTAATTAGCATAGAATGGCTCGGGAATAATGATCTCATCGCCCGGGTCAAGACAACTCATGATGGCAAACAAAATAGCTTCAGAGCCACCTGTTGTAACTATGATCTGGTTATGATTGATATGAATATTGTTCCGCTCATAATATTCTACCAGCTTTTTGCGATAGCTTTCAAAGCCGGCGCTATGGCTATACTCGAGCACCTTCATATGTGTGTGCCTGACGGCATCTAAAATGGAAGGTGGTGTTTCAATATCAGGCTGCCCTATATTGAGATGATATACATTAATTCCTCTTTTTTTTGCAGCATCGGCATAAGGAACCAGCTTGCGAATAGGAGATGGGGGCATTAACGCGCCACGATGAGATATTACCGGCATGGGCGCAAAGTTACATTAAATGCATATTGGCTCAATTGCCGGATTTAATAATTCATTTCTTTTTTTCTTCACCCGGCCTGACGACAGTGCCAATGATATGAAGGTCGCACAAGCCCGGGGGATCGGTAACAGCATTTGAATACACAAAAACTGTTTTTGAAAAAGCGCCGGGATGACCTGCAGAATTAAAGCGTACCGTAATTTTATTTGACTTGCCCGGAGCTATGGGTTCTTTCGGCCATTCGGGTACGGTGCAGCCGCAAGATGCCATGGCGCCTGTAATGATAAGTGGAGATGTGCCAACATTGGTAAATTCAAAATCATACACAGCCTGGGGGCCCAGGGGTATATTGCCAAAGTCATGAACATTGCTGTCTTTGAATTTGAATTTTGCACCGACAAGGTTATGGACTTGTTGCTGCTGTGCTTGTAGTACAGTAACAGAAAAATAAAGTAGGATGAATACTGTTATTTTTTTCATGATTTTTTATAAAAGCAAATAGCCAACCATAGTGATTGGCTATTTTATAAATGCATTGAAATATTATTGTTTAGTTGGAGGAGCAGGAGGAGGCGGAGCTTGTTGTGCTTCTACTGTTCCTTTTATATGCAAAATATAACGGTCGCCATTTGGTTGAGGTGCATTTGACTGAATATACACGTCTTTTGTGAACGGACCACCATGGCCTTGAGTTGTATATCTAACAGTCATTTTACCTGTTTTGCCGGGCAAAATGGGTTCTTTAGGCCATTCAGGGGTAGTGCAACCGCAAGAAGCAGAAGCATTTTGAATGATCAGAGGTTCTTTACCCACGTTTTTAAATTCGAAAATATGCTCTGCGACAGGGCCTTCTTTCAAAGTGCCGAAGTCGTATGTATCGTTGGCATCTTTAAATTTGAATTTAGGAGCGTTAGGGTCAGCCTGTTGAGCCTGTTGCTGAGAGGGTACGCCCGGAGGTGGTGCCTGTTGGTTCTGTGCCTGCGCACCTATAGCGCCAATTGATAAACACATCAAAGTAATGAACAGCTTTTTCATAAATGGAAAGTTATGCTTGTTTTTTGTTAACTATTATTAATTAGAAGATTACAAATTTAATGTTTCTGTGTTTAAAACAAAGTAATAAGACTGAAAATATCAGGTTTTAGTTGGTTTTTAACATAGATGTATTTTCCGGTACTGAGCTTGTTGGGGCCTTTTCTACCTGACCTTTTAATGTAAGTACCTTGGTTCCGGCATTAGATACTACTGTAATTGTTTTAGTAAATGCACCGGGGCGTCCTGATGTATTATAAGATGCTTTTATAATACCTTCTTTACCCGGCAGAACAGGGTCTTTTGAATAAGAAGGTGTTGTGCAACCGCAAGAGGGCTGTACTCTTTGTAATACAATAGGCTCTTTCCCTGTGTTTTTAAAGTGAAATTCGCATTCGGCGGCTGGCCCTTCTGATACTACACCAAAATCATGGCTGTCAGTAGTAAATGCCATATCTTCTGCTTTAAGGGTAGAAGTAGTGCCTGGAGTGGCATTGTCTTTAGCATTTTGGGCGAAAGAAGCAGATACTGCAAATAATGCCAGGGTTAATGATAGTAATACTTTTTTCATTTTATAAGCTTTTACAATGATCAATGAATATTACAAATTTAGTACCGAATTGCGAGAAATAAACACATAATTATTGTTAAACCTTATTAAAAGCTATTAAGAATAAACCGGGTACAATCGTATTTTTGGGCTCTGCATGCAAAATTTTTTAATAATTCAAACGGCTTTTATTGGAGATGTGGTATTGGCAACTGCATTGGCAGAAAAGCTGCATCAGTATTTTCCGGCAGCCCCAATAGATCTTTTAGTAAGAAAGGGTAATGAGGCATTGTTGCAGAATAATCCCCTGATCAACCAAGTATTAATATGGGATAAGCAGCAAAATAAGAAACGGAATTTATGGAAAATGGCTTTGCGTGTACGCAAACAAAAATATACGCATGTCATCAATGTACATCGCTTTGGTACATCGGGGTTCATAACTTTTCTGTCGGGTGCTAAGAACAAAATTGGTTTTGATAAGAACCCATTTTCGTTTTGTTATACAAAAAAGGTACAGCATATAATTTCTGAGCCTTATGCTCTGAATCCTGTTCATGAAACAGGGCGTAACCAAATGCTGATCAATGACATTACGGATGCTATACCAGCTTTACCTAAATTGTATATATCTGCAACTGATCGTGAGAAAATAAAAAATCTGCAAGGCCAACCTTATATCTGTATCGCGCCCTCATCTGTTTGGTTTACAAAACAATTCCCTGTTGAAAAATGGGTAGACCTTATTAATGCATTGCCGGCAGATCATACGATATATTTATTAGGCGGACCTGCAGATGCTGTAATGGCAGATGATATTATCAGAATGGCGAAACATGGACATATAAAAAACCTTTGCGGCAGCTTTAATTTTTTACAATCAGCCGCTTTACTGGAAGGGGCAGTTATGAACTATGCTAACGATTCTGCGCCATTGCATTTTGCATCGGCTGTAAACGCGCCTGTTACAGCGGTTTATTGTTCTACTGTTCCCGCTTTTGGTTTCGGACCATTGTCGCAAAACAGCAAAGTGGTAGAAATACCTGAACGATTGTATTGCCGGCCTTGCGGGCTGCACGGATATAAATCATGTCCGCAAGGACATTTTCGCTGTGCTTTTGAAATTCCTAATGAAGAATTGCTATGGTGGACTTTGAGGAAGATATAAAAAACTGTGTGAGTGTGTTACAGAACGGGGGTACTATTTTATACCCTACAGATACTATTTGGGGAATAGGTTGTGATGCGCTGAATGAAAAAGCGGTAGAGAAAGTATTTACCATTAAAAATCGTCCCAAAGAAAAAAGCCTGATCGTATTGCTTGCTGCTGCGCGCGATGTATTGCAATATGTGGCAGCGCCACACCCTGATATCATTGATATATTGGAGCATTTTGACACACCTGTTACTGTAATATATGATGGCGCTTTAGAATTTCCGGATAATGTGGTAAGTGCAGATGGGAGTATTGCAATACGTGTAACAAAGGATGAATTTTGTAAAGCGCTTATAAAACGTTTGGGCAGACCCATTGTCTCTACTTCGGCAAATGTAAGCGGCGAGCCAAGCCCTGCTTTCTATACAAATATCTCCCCTGCTATTACGCAAAATGTTGATTATGTAGTACAATACAGGCAGGAGGATATAACACCTAAACAGCCGTCACGCCTGCTGAAAATACTCGACGATGGCAGTTTTGATATTATCCGTTCCTGATTATCGGCCTGTATTTTTTAGATTTGCGCTATGGACATATCATGTACAAAAGAAGAAGTGAAGTTATTTGAACGAATTACAGATGTGGCAGATCGTTTAAATATCAGCTGCTACCTGGTAGGCGGGTTTGTGCGTGATAAACTATTAGGGCGTGAGGTAAAAGATATTGATATTGTTTGTACGGGGGATGGGATTGCCCTTGCACAGGCTGTAGCTGCCACTTTTTCTCCATCACCGACAGTCAATTTTTTTAAAAACTTCGGAACAGCACAATTAAGGCTCAAAGATTTTGATATAGAATTTGTAGGGGCTCGTAAAGAATCATACAGCAACCATTCGCGAAAACCTGAGGTTACCACCGGTACTATACAAGATGACCAGGCAAGAAGAGATTTTACTGTGAATGCATTGGCTATAAGCCTGAGCAAATCAGACTATGGCAAATTAGTAGATCCATTTAATGGTATTGCTGACCTTGGCAATAAAATACTTCGCACGCCACTTGACCCGGATATTACTTTCTCTGATGATCCCTTGCGAATGATGCGGGCGATCCGTTTTTCTACCCAATTGGGTTTTTCTATTGAAGAAAGTGCGTTTGAAGCCATTAAAAGAAATAAAGAACGAATAAAAATTGTTTCGGGTGAAAGAATAACTGATGAGCTGAACAAAATAGTGATGGCAAAAAAACCTTCTGTTGGTTTCGATCTCTTATACCGCAGTGGTTTGTTGAAAGAATTTTTTCCGCAGATGGTGGAGCTGGCTGGTGTAGAAATAATAGAAGGTAAGGGGCATAAAGACAATTTTTATCACACTTTGCAAGTGCTGGATAATGTGGCAACACGCAGCGATAATTTATGGCTTCGGTGGGCAGCTATATTGCATGATATAGCAAAGCCTGTAACCAAGCGTTTTGAGGAGGGCCATGGTTGGACATTTCATGGGCATGAAGTGGTTGGAGAGCGAATGACACCCAAAATATTTCGCCAACTAAAATTGCCGCTGCATGAAAAAATGAAGTATGTGGCCAAATTAGTTTCGCTGCATTTACGTCCCATTAGTCTTACCAAGGAGGATATAACAGACTCGGCCATGCGCCGCCTGCTTTTTGATGCAGGTGATGATCTCGAAGACCTGATGATATTATGCGAGAGTGATATTACTTCCAAGAATAAAGTAAAAGTGAAACGCTTTTTGGAAAATTTTGAATTGGTTAAGCAACGTTTGAAGATTGTAGAGGAAAATGACCGTATGCGAAACTGGCAACCACCTATTGACGGAGATGAGATCATGCGGATATTTAATTTAACACCTTCCAGGGATGTAGGCATTTTGAAAACAGCGGTAAGGGAGGCAATATTGGACGGAGTAATACCCAATAATTATGAAGCAGCGTATGAATTTATAATAAAGAGAGCTGCGGAGCTAGGCTTGAAACCTATACAATGATATGGCGGTCATAACAGTACTTAAAGAAGACATCACTAAGTTGCGTGTAGATGCAATAGTAAACGCTGCAAACACTAGTTTATTAGGCGGTGGTGGAGTAGATGGCGCTATTCATCGTGCAGCAGGTACTGAATTATTAGAGGCATGCAGAGGGCTTTTCGGATGTGAAACAGGACAGGCAAAGATAACAAAGGGATATAAGTTGCCTGCGAAATATGTAATACATACTGTTGGTCCTTATTGGTCTGGAGGTAATAATAATGAAGATGAATTGTTGCAAAGCGCTTACTATAATAGTTTGTTGTTAGCACAGGAAAACAATATCTCAACCATTGCATTCCCAAATATCAGTACCGGGGTTTATCATTTTCCAAAAGATAGAGCTGCAAGGATGGCAATACAAGCGGTGCAAAAATTTATAGCTAATAATCCGTACACAATTCGCCAGATATTTTTTGTTTGTTTTGATGAGGAAAACTATCAATTATATCAAACACTAACCCTGTAAAAAATGAATAATCGTCAATTGTTTCAGCGATATATAGCACAAACCTCCCCGGAGCCGATAGGTTTAGAGATCGCATCTGCAAGCGGCAATTATATCTATGATGCAGATGGCAAGGAATATATTGATCTTATAGGCGGCATCAGCGTATGTAATATAGGGCATTGTCATCCTGCAGTAGTAAAGGCTATTAAAGAACAAGCAGATAAATACCTGCATGTAATGGTGTATGGAGAAGTGGTGCAAAGTCCGCAAGTGCAATATGCGCAAATGCTTACAACTCATTTACCATCATCGCTGGATTGTATCTATTTCACTAATTCGGGTGCGGAAGCAATAGAAGGAGCTATAAAACTTGCACGTAGGTGCACAGGCAGGCCGGAGATCATTAGCTGTAATGATAGTTATCATGGTAGTACAACCGGTGCGTTAAGCATTATGGGCGATGAATATTGGCGGAATGCATTCAGGCCATTAATGCCTGGTGTGCAGAGATATAATTACAATTCTGATGAACTGGTTGATGCAGTTACTGAGAATACTGCTTGTGTTATTATTGAAACTATACAGGCAGAGGCAGGTGTGATTGCTGCAGATAAAAAATGGATACAGCGCCTCCGTGAAAAATGTACAGCAATGCATACGTTATTAATATTTGATGATGTGCAAGGAGCATTTGGCCGCACTGGAAATTTATGGGGATTTAATGAAGTAATACCTGACATATTGGTTTTGGGCAAAGCATTGGGTGGGGGCATGCCATTAGGTGCTTTTATTGCGTCACAAAAACTGATGCTGCAATTAACAGAAAACCCTGTGTTGGGTCATATCACTACATTCGGCGGCCACCCGGTTAGTTGTGCGGCAGGCCTGGCAGCATTCCGGGTATTATTGGATGAACGCCTTGCAGATACTGTAGCAGAAAAAGAAAAATTGTTTCATTCTTTATTACAACACCCTGCTATCAAAACTGTTCGAAGCAAAGGATTGCTTATTGCTGTGGAATTGGAAGATACTACTCATGTAAAAACAGTATTGCAGCGCTGCATTGCAAGAGGTGTATTTGCAGATTGGTTTTTGTTTGCTCCTAATTGTATTCGTATAGCACCTCCGCTCACAATTATCAATGCGGATATACAAAAGGCTTGCAGCATTATCCTGGAATCCTTATAAAAAAACAAGGACAGCTATTGCTGCCCTTGTATAAGAAATGGTTGGTTATAAAATTAGCGAAGTTTGATGCTATATGTTTTCCCCCCTACTGTAAGTGTTGCGTCGTTGTCACAACCGGTGCTTCCGTAATCTATAGAATAAGAACCACCTGTAGAACGTGTAGCTGTAATAATGCCTGATTCTACCCATTTACATATAGTAGCAACATGTAATGGTGTTGAACTGCTTACAACAAACGTTGTTGATTTACCTGTAGAAGAACGGCTAACAGTTGTTGTGCCATAAATATTATATTCATCGTCCCATATAGTTGCAGTACTGTACCCATTTGTCCACACTCTTGTACGGTTACCTGTCCAACTGATAACTGACCCGTCAGTAAGTGTTAGTGAATCATTTACAATTACAGAAAATGTATAGCTACCTATGTTAGTAACACTTTTACTACCGTTCAATTTATTGCCGTTGAAATAATAATTACTATAAGTAATAGTATGTGTACTGCCTGAATCCCTGTAATGACCGCTGAAACTTATAATTATTTTTCCTGCGCGTGTATTGCCATAAATGTCTGTACAGCCGGTACCAAAGTCAATAGTTATTGTATGTGTACCTGAACTGGTATCAAATGTTATTACTGCGCAACTACCTAATTCACTCGGAGCTAAACGCATATTAACGGTACCTGTTGTGCCCGCATTGTCAGATATGTTTTCTACATCGTTACTTGTTTTTTCCAGTTGTGCCTGGTCAAGTGCTGCAGTTTGGTCATCACTGCTTAAGCCGGTAGTTTCAGCTGCTTTTTTACAACCCGTAAAAGGTAAAATAGCTGTTGCTATTATTAAAGCTGCTTTTTTTATACTCATTTTCATATTTATGTTTTTTTATCCCTTCTAAGACTGGTACCTATAATTAAGGTTTAAATACAAGCCAATATTTTTTAAAAATATAATATGAATGATTATGTATATATCAAACGGTGGAAATAATAGTTATTTTTGCTGCAAACTGAAAAAAACGTATGCATTTAGCTATAATAGGTACGGGCTATGTAGGGCTGGTAACAGGTACTTGTTTTGCAGAAACGGGGAATCATGTTGTATGTATAGATATTAATGAGGATAAAATAAGGCAGCTAAAAGCCGGCAAATCACCTATTTATGAACCGGGGCTGGATATTTTACTGGAGAGAAATATTAAAGAAAAAAGACTTGAATTCACTACATCTTTAAAAGAAGGCATAAAAAATGCACAAGTAATTTTTTTGGCATTACCCACACCTCCCGGTAAAGATGGCTCAGCAGATCTTCAATTTGTATTGAGTGTTGCAGATCAGTTAAGTACGATTATCACAGAATATAAAGTGATCGTCAATAAAAGTACAGTACCGGTTGGTACTGCTGAAAAAGTATCGGCTGTATTGGCTCAAAAATTGGACAGGACATTATTCGATGTTGTATCTAATCCTGAATTTTTACGTGAAGGAGTTGCGGTAGAAGATTTTTTAAAACCGGATAGGGTAGTGATAGGTACATCGTCTGAAAAGGCCAAAAAATTAATGGACGAATTGTACCAGCCATTTGTAAGGCAGGGCAACCCTATTTATTTTATGGATGAGCGTTCTTCTGAAATGACAAAATATGCGGCCAATTCGTACCTGGCTATGCGCATATCTTTTATGAATGAAATGGCCAACCTGTGTGAAAAAGCAGGCGCTAATGTAGATTGGGTGCGTGTAGGTATTGGCAGCGATTCAAGAATAGGTAAAAGATTTTTATTCCCCGGTGTAGGTTATGGAGGCAGTTGTTTTCCGAAAGATGTAAAAGCATTGGCACAAACAGCGCGGGAACTGGATTATGATTTTATGATCGTGAATTCTGTAATGAAAGTAAATGATCGACAGAAGACAGTTTTAGGAAGAAAGATAAAAGAGTTTTTTGGCAGTGACCTTACAGACCGCTGCTTTGCAATATGGGGCTTGGCATTTAAGCCCGAGACGGATGATATTCGCGAGGCACCTGCATTAGAACTTATAGAAGAATTGTTAAGCTCAGGAGCTAAGTTGCGCGTATTCGATCCCGAAGCAATGGATAATGTGCGTATGATAGAAGGCGATAGGATACATTATGCACAAGACCAGTATGACGCGGTGAAAGATGCGGATGCACTTGTGATCGTAACAGAATGGAGTGAATTCAGAAACCCGGATTTTGACCGTATATGCAGCTCATTGAAACAGCCTGTAATTTTTGACGGCAGAAATGTGTACACCCTGGAAAAAATGGAAGAGAAGGGTTTTTATTATGAAAGTATTGGCAGAAGAACTGTGCACGATCAGTTAAGAAACACCATTGCTATACCCAAAGAGACCGTGATTCGCGACAGGGGAAATTTAGATTAATACTACACACAACTTATTCATTTTTTAAAATGGCAAAACGTATACTCATTACAGGAGCTGCCGGATTTTTGGGCTCTCATTTGTGCGACAGGTTTTTAAAAGAAGGTTATCATGTGGTAGGTATGGATAACCTGCTTACCGGCAACATAAGGAACATAGAACATTTGTTTCCTTTGAAAGAGTTTGAATTTTACCATCACAATATTACCACCTTTGTACATGTGCCGGGGCATATAGATTATATACTGCATTTTGCATCTCCGGCCAGCCCGATAGATTATTTAAGAATGCCCATACAAACACTTAAGGTGGGAGCTTTGGGTACGCACAATCTTTTAGGCCTTGCAAAATCAAAAGGCGCACGCATATTAGTTGCCTCTACATCAGAAGTATATGGCGATCCGTTGGTGCATCCGCAGCAAGAGGAATATTGGGGAAATGTGAATCCAATAGGCCCACGTGGTGTATATGATGAGGCAAAGCGCTTTATGGAGAGCATTACGATGGCGTATCATAATTATCATCAGCTTGAAACTAGGATCATTCGCATTTTCAATACCTATGGCCCGCGTATGAGGCTCGATGATGGCCGTGCGTTACCTACTTTCATGAGCCAGGCTTTACGCGGAGAAGATGTAACAGTATATGGAGATGGGTCTCAAACCCGTTCGTTCTGCTATGTAGATGACCTGGTTGAAGGTATTTATCGTTTATTACTTTCGGATTATTCTAAACCTGTGAATATTGGTAACCCATCAGAAATATCATTGTTGCAGTTTGCAGAAGAGGTAATAGCACTCACAGGTTCCAAATCTAAAATTGTATATGAGCCCCTGCCCCAGGACGATCCTAAGCAGCGCCAGCCGGATATTACCAAGGCAAAAGAATTACTTGGCTGGGAACCTAAGGTTGACAGAAAAGAAGGTCTGAAGCGTACTTTAGAGTATTTTAAAAGGTATATTTAAATACCCAACCATTAAGCATTTATAATTGTCTATTAGGAATACTCATTCAATTATTTATTATGCTTAAGAGATCTATTCTTTTTACAACCATCTGCCTGTTTATTGTTATTTTTTTTGAGCAGTACACTACAGGTCCTGCAGCCAACTATGTCGGCAATCTTACGGGTAGTACAGGGGGCACTGCTACATGTAATACAAGCTCTCTTTGTCACGGTGGTACAACAAGCAGCACTACGAGTGTTTCACTTACATTGTGCGATTCGGCTACTACTACGTCAAGAACAACCTATGTACCGAATACCTGGTATACCGTTCGTCTTTCCGGATCAAATACATTGTCAAGAGTAAGATTTGGTTTTCAATGTTCATCAACGAACAGTTCGGGCGGACAGGCAGGACGTTTTAGGGCAGTAGCAACTTATACAGATACTATAATAAACTCTTCTACTACCCCTATTCAAATAATAGAACACTCATACCCTATTGCAGGTTCCAGCGGAAGTTATTCAACCTATTTTAACTGGAAATCTCCTGCATCCGGAACAGGTACCGTTAAGTTCTATAGTGTATTAAATGCTGTGAATTACAATGGAACTGCGGATACAGGTGATAAATACAATACGGGCACTGTGCTTTCTATATCAGAAGCAACAGCAACACAAGTAGCAACATTTGGTGAACGATTTGACATGGAAGTATATCCTAATCCTGTGACAGATAATGCAATGATCCATTTGCAAAACGCGCATACTGGTGTTTATAATATTTCCGTATTCGATGCCGGTGGTAAAAAAATAACTACTTCACAAATCAGTGTAAACACAGATGATACTTTTGTGAAGCTTAATACAAGTGCCTGGATAAATGGGATGTATATATTTGTTATGGAAAGAGAGGGCACTACGTTTACCCAAAAAATAGTTAAACAATAGTTCGGCAACTATATCTATTGAAGAAGATGCATGCGCATCTTCTTTTTATTTGTACATATACTATTTTATCCCTGTCTGCGTTATTGATATTGCAAATAGGATCCTTATTCAATACATTTACTACCAAATTACCGAGTAAACAGATCATTAAAATAAATTGAATCATGCCGGATCCGCATTATGATACCTTTAATTTATTGCAAAGAATATTGGTCAAAAAAAAGATCATTATAAACATTACTGTTGTGGCAGTAATATTCGGGTGTATATCCTATATAATCATCCCGAGAAAATACAAAGCAGAGACTATCCTTATATTAAAAAACCCGCTGTATGCTGACAGGAATAATATATATAATACAGAAACCAAGTTTTTAGATTATGTGGCAAATGATGAAGATGTTGACAGGTTGTTTTCATTGGCCGCATCAGATTCTTTACTGAATAATATTATCAGCATTATGCACCTGGCAACTGTGTATCAATATGATTCTACCAGCCCTGAGCAGATCATGAGGTTAAAAAAATATTTCAAACAAAACCTCAATATTACCCGGAATGAGTATAAAAATATAGTAGTGTCATATAAAGATAAAGACCCTGTGCGTGCTGCAGCGATTGCTAATTTAACTACCAATTTACTCGACCACGCACTGCGTAATTTTTATAATGGCATGCGGGAAGCGATGTATCAGTCTGTTATGAACAGGATACACAGTGAAGATAGCGCTATTGCAGTGCTTACTGATACGCTTATTAACTTGCGTGAAACATATGGAATATATGATATCATCAGCCCTGCCAGGAATAATTTAATGCTTAGCAATATGGAAGGAGAAGGCAGGGAACATTTTGGTAAAGGGATTGAATGGATACAGAACATTGAATCAGTGAAAGATGAATTAGTGTCCGACAGGGCAAAACATATTACGTTGGCCAATCAATATGCTACCAGCACACATATAGACGAGATGCCATTGGCGCATATAATACAAACGGCTAAACCGCCTTTAAAATACTGGTTCAGAGATTTATTGTTCACTGTTTGCATAAGCGCATTTCTCGGATTTTTAATAAGCAGTGTATATGTGCTGCTCGCAGGTTATTATAACCATACCCGCACAAGCAGAATATAATGCAATATGTTACTCCAAATATTGATAAGCCGGTTTTTAGGCTCAGCATATTTGTGCTATTGGTTAGTATAGCGGGTTTCTGTGCCACTACCAATTTTTGGATATTGGTGACCCCTTTTGCGCTTGCATATATTCTTTTATTGGGTGTGAACTGGAAAGCAGCATATTGGGTATTTCTTCTTTGTATACCTCTCTCGGTGCAGATTGGCTTAATGAACGATACACTCAGCCTTTCCTTGCCTGATGAGCCCATGTGTTGGTTGTTTTTATTACTGTTCATTTTCCTCGCAGCAGCTAACCCTGATAGGATAAGTAATTGGTGGATGCAAAATCCTATTACCATTATTATTGTCTTACAATTTTTATGGCTGCTGGTAGCAGTATTATTTTCAGGTGTATTTCTGTTATCTCTAAAGTTTCTTGTTGCCAAGACATGGTATCTTGTATGCTTTTTTATTTTTCCGATGTGGGTGTTTGATAATAAGAAAGATTTTAAAACCGCATTTCATCTTTTCTTCTGGCCAGTATTGGCCACTATGGTCGTTATTGTTTTCAGGCATGCATTGCTGGGGTTTAAGTTTACTACAATAGGTATTGCGCTCAGGTGGTTGTACGTAAATCATGTAGAATATGGAGCTGTGATCTCTACATTTTTCCCTTTTGTATGGATAGCATATAAGTTGTCAAAAAACAAAAAAAAATGGATAAGAAGATCGCTCTGGCTATGCTTACTGTTCTTCCTGGTTGCTATATATCTTTCTTATGCCCGTTCTGCTATACTTGCTATTGTGTTTGCTGCTATTGTAGGTTTAGCAATACATAAGCGTTGGGCACATATAGTTATGCCGGTTTTTTACAGTTGCATTATTTCGTTACTGGCATGCCTTGTATATAATGATAACTACCTGCAGTTGACTCCTGAATTTGACCATACTGCTATGCATAGTAATTACATAACCCATATTGAAGCTACTATCAAGGGAAAAGATATGTCGGCAATGGAACGTGTATACAGGTGGGTGGCAGCTGTGAGAATGAGTGCAGACAGGCCCTTAACGGGCTATGGCCCACATGGGTTTGTGCATTATTATAAACCCTATACACTCAATGTTTTTAAAACCTATGTAAGCAAAAATGAAGAAGGGTCCACTACGCACAATTATTTTTTATACATGCTCACAGAGCAGGGCTGGCCTGCAATGCTGTTGTATGCCTTATTAATAATGGTGGTGTTTGTGCAGGCTCAGAGAATATATCATCGCTTCACCGACGGATTTTATAAGTATTGCACGCTTGGACTTGCTATGGCATTTGCAGCCTTCTTTATTAATAATTTCTTTTCTGAGTTTGTAGAAACGCACAAGGTTGGTGCCATGTTCTACATAATACTTGCGCTACTTGTCATACTCAACAAGAAGAGTAAGGAAGAAGCAAATGGTAATATTGCAAAATGATTACTTCCCTCCTTTATTAAGAGTACTGTTTTTTACGCTGTAGGTAAAGTAAATGATAAGCCCGATCACCAGCCAGCCGAGCAGTCTTGCCCAATTGGTCCAGCCGAGGCCAAATATCATGGCACCGCAAACTATAATACCTAAAATGGGTACCAATGGAACCAAAGGTGTTTTGAACTGGCGAGGTATTTCAGGGTTTTTCACTCGCATGATCCATACGCCTGCGCAAACCAATATAAATGCAAACAGAGTACCAATGCTTGTCATATCACCTACAATATCTCCGGGCACAAAAGCTGCAAATCCGCCAACAAGCACAAGGAATATCCAATTAGATTTGTAAGGTGTTTTGAATTTCGGATGAACATCAGAAAATATTTTGGGTACCAACCCGTCTTTACTCATAGTATAAAACACGCGTGATTGTCCCATCAACATTACTAATATTACAGATGAGAAGCCGGCAAGAATGGCAACTGTAACTAAGTCAGCCAGCCAGCCATATCCGGCCATATATGTTTTGATAGCGTAAGCAACAGATGCTTCTTTGCCTGTGGTTCTAAAATCGTTTAAGCTGCCTATGCCCGTAAGCACATGCGCAAAGAGAATGTATAAAACAGTACAGATAGCCAGTGAGCCCAATATACCGATAGGCATATGTTTCTTCGGATTTTTTGCTTCCTGTGCAGCAGTAGATACTGCATCAAAACCAATAAAAGCGAAGAACACCACACCTGCTGCACCCAATATACCCATGATGCCGCCGAAATGATGGCTCACGCCTTGTCCGTCTACATAGTTACTTGCTGCAGGAACATAAGGGATATGATTTGCTGGATTCATGAAAGACCAGCCAAGTACTATGAACAATATAACAATTGCCACTTTGCTGATAACAATGATCCCGTTAAAATAAGCAGATTCTTTAATGCCTCTTATTAATAACAAGGTGATCATAAAAATAATGAACAATGCGGGCAGGTTAATAAGTCCGTGTATGCCTGCTTCACTTGCAAACAAGCCCTTACCATCGCATATCTCAAATGGAGAATGCGACCATCGATAAGGAATATGTGTGTGGAATATTTCCAATAGTTTGTTCAGGTATTCACTCCACGCAATGCCAACCGTTGCTGCCCCTACTGCGTATTCCAATACAAGGTCCCAGCCAATGATCCATGCTATAAATTCTCCCATGGTTGCGTATGAATAGGTGTACGCGCTTCCTGCAATGGGTATCATAGAAGCAAACTCGGCATAACACAGGCCTGCAAAAGCGCAGCCTATTGCTGCCACAATAAAACCTATAGTAACAGACGGACCGGCATTATTAGCAGCAGCAGCGGCAGTTCTTACAAACAACCCTGCTCCTATGATCGCGCCTATACCTAGGGCTATAAGATTGCCTGCACCAAGTGTGCGCTTCAATCCTTGTTCGCCCTCACCCTCAAATACTTCGGCAGTTAAATAGGCAAGCGACTTTTTTCTGTGTATGCTCATAATACATAGTTGACAAGCATTAAAGATAATAGATAAGTTGATAATCCCGAATATAAACGCAACATATCAACAGGTCGGATTGCGTTCGTATATGTTTAAAAAATGTTAGTAAAATTAAAATCTAAATGACCGTTTGTTGAACGTATTGCATTTTGCATTAGGTTTGTGCGAATGAGCAGAAAGTTTGCCCTAATATTTGTATTAAGTGTTTTTATTGTTACCAAACTCTATACACAACCACTGTTACCTGACATAGCAGGCGCTCTTGAGAAAGGCATCATTATTCTTACATGGGAGTGCCAGTATGATGGTGTAAAATCTATTTCAGTGCTGCGTTCTTCTGACAGTGTACATAATTATAGTACAGTAGGTTATGTAAAAGATGTAAAAAAAGGGATGCAGGCTTTTGTAGATGGCCACCCTGGCGCGGGCAAGAACTGGTACCAGTTGTATATCGTTTTTAATTCCGGGCTTACATGGAATAGTAACCGCATGAAAATATATGTGGATACGGCTACTTTATTGAACCAGCAATTAGTGTTGCCTCCCAATGATTCTTTGCAAAAATTATTTAAAACTACATTGGCTACTGACAAACCTGTAAAGTCAAAATCGGGTATGGTGGTATCTATGGACACGGGGTCTAAAAAAGGTTCGGATGCTAATACAATAGATATTTCAGGTATCACAGGTGTAACAGATATTTTTAAACTCGTCACTAAAAAAGACAGTGGTACTATTTTTTATTCCTTAGCTACCGGGGTCCGTGTCACAACAATTCCTATGAATAAAGTAGGTATACCCGATGTGGCAAAAAGTACAGAGCCTGTTGTGAAACCAAAACCGATCACGCTTTCTTTAAATTCCGATCCCAACATTAACCCATACACTTTTATTAAGTCAAGATATATTTTTACCAACCCGCTTACCGGGCATATCAATATGGAATTGCCTGCCGTATCTTCTCACCATTATTCGGTAAAGTTCTTCGACGATCATAATAATGTAGTAGTAGAAATACCTAAGATCATGGCTTCACCGCTGATCATTGATAAAAGAAATTTTCAGAACAAGGGTATTTACAAATTTGAATTGAGAAGGGATAATTCGCAATTTGAAACGGGATATGTCACCATCTACTGAGCATCATCAATTTCATGCTCCTGGAGCATATGCTCCCACTCCGGACCGAGGCGTAAAGAACTGCCGGCATACAGCTGCATGATATGCACCATATTTTCTGCGTCCCAGGAATATACACCACGTGCAAAGCTTACCATTTCTTCATCATAAATAAAACAGAGATTGCCGTCGTGATGCAGATTTTGCACTAAATGTTCGTGTGTTTCAAAACCAAAATAATCAAAGGTTCTGCCTTTTAACGGATGGTCCGTTTTGGCTGCTTTGCCCGTATAATGCAATACGCCCATTTGGTTCCAGTCGTAATAACGTGCATGATGCATGAAAGGTGTTCTGCGAATAATGTTCAGGCCATAACGGTCCAGCAAAAGCCTTTCGGAATAGAACATGCGCGATAAAAAGCGATAAGAAGCCAGCAGGTAAAGCATGGCAGCACCTATGGCTATGGTAAGGCGCACCGGGTTGGCAGCAAGCGGGAAAGCACGCAATATAAATATGGTGGCCATACCTGTTGTAATAGCAAACTCTGCCAGGTATAATAAACGTATTCTTGTTTCAGTACGATTACCCAAAGAGATCACCAAATGATCGTCGCCCCAATGATATGTTATGTCTTTTGCCAATTTTTATGCGGATTATAAAAATACACTTTCTTTTGATTCCGCAACTACAATTTCTGCATTAAAAATACGCGCAAATTCTTTTTTTAATATCTCCTTTACCTCATTTATATCTACACTATATCCCAGCTCTTTTTGCAGTGAGGTTACACTTTTATCACTAATACCGCAGGGCACTATATAATCAAAATATTTCAACTCAGTGTTAATATTAAAAGCAAAACCATGCATGGTTACCCAACGGCTGCAGCGCACACCCATAGCGCATATTTTGCGGGCCTTGCCCGGTACACCCGGGTCCAGCCATACTCCTGTAGAACCAGGCAAACGGTCGCCTTGTATACCATAGTGTGCTAGTGTGGCAATGATCATTTCTTCCAGGCTGCGCATATACTTGCCCAGGTCTGTAAAAAAATGTTCTAAATCTAGTATAGGGTAGCCCACAATTTGTTCCGGTCCGTGATAGGTAATATCACCTCCGCGGTTGGTCTTATAAAAACTCACATCTAGCTCTTTCAGGCGGGTATCATTTACCAGCAGGTTTTCCATATGTCCGCTTTTCCCCAATGTATATACATGCGGGTGCTCACAAAACAGTAAATGGTGGTTAGTGGCAAGCGGTGTAGTTCGTTCCGTTTCCGGGCGGCCATACCATTCTGCTTTTATAGCCAGGTTTTGTCGCATCAGTTTTTCCTGCAAGTCCCAGGCAGTGCCATATTCTATCTTTCCCAGGTCTTTATAATATATGGTAGGCATAAATATGAGTGCAAGTTAGGGAGATATAAGGAATTAGCCCACTTTAGAATCGGTACGATTTCATTTCAAAATTAATAATGTTCTCTAAGGTAACCTATCATCATTATAGTAATTTCTTATAATAGTTATTGCAAAATCAATACCCCGAAACAAATATTTGTTTTCGCCGCTTTCACTATAGTAACTTTACCTCCGTTATTCCGATCCGAACGTTCAGACATTAAGGAGTTGGATGGGGATAAAAACGAGAATTATGTTCGCATCTTCCGTCTTCCGTTTTTTCTGTAAAAGAGGAAGGCTATCCAATGAAAATCAATACAGCCAACCATATTACAAATTTTAATAGCGGAAGTAAAGCGGAAGTTTACTTCCGTACCACCTATACAACTCAACCAATTAACATGCCCCCAAATATCCCCCTCTGTTTAACGTATTACTGTCTTTTGTTTGGCGTTTTATTAACAGCAAATCCGCTACATTTGTTAGAGTATAATTTAATAAGGAATACACATGTTACGATTCATGAAGAATAAGATTTTAATACCATTATTGATTGTTGGAGCCCTGGCGGCGTTTTTTTCTTTTAAATATGCAGGCGACCCTACTACCGAAGAGCGTGAGGTGTTGATTATGCAGACAACCATGAAGGCCATAAAGGAGCAACATTTTGCTCCCCGTGCGGTGAATGATACGTTCTCCTCTATGATCTATAATAAGTTGCTGAACGAGATGGACAACGGTAAGCGTTTTTTTTCTCAGCAGGATATAAAGGAAATTGACAAATACGAATTTTTGATAGATGACGAGATCAACAGCGGTTCGCTGGAATTCTATCATAAAGTGAATGATTTGTTCACTAAAAGAATAAATGACGCCGAAAGATATTGTAATGAAATTTTGAAGAGGCCCTTTACGTTTACCGGTGATGATGAAGTGCAATTATATGGCGATAAATTGCCTTATGCACCTGATTCAAATGGTGTTAAACAGCGCTGGTATAGCTATCTGAAATAT
>Ga0207138_1053_pt1 | contig 21354 bp, 22 predicted proteins | sample Alteio_BWMinHeat_6_FD_153589 | JGI IMG/M metagenome (GOLD analysis project Ga0207138, IMG submission 153589) | Enriched cells from forest soil in Barre Woods Harvard Forest LTER site, Petersham, Massachusetts, United States -... | ecosystem: Environmental > Terrestrial > Soil > Temperate forest >...
AAAGAAGATCTTGTATTCAACATCGTATTTGCTTGGGAAGGTGCCGTAGCCGTTGCAAAGCCCGATGATAACGGTCGCGTTGGATCGCACCGATTTCTCACTTGTGTGCCTGATCCCAAGCTGGCCACGTCAGAATTTTTGCGCTTTTTCTTCCTGACCAGTGAGGGTCTCCAGCGCCTCGGGGAGGCTTCGCCGGGCGGAGCCGGGCGCAACCGGACGCTCGGAGTGCAAGCACTTGAGGCGCTCGAAGTGCCTCTGCCGTCGCTTGAACATCAAAAATGGTTCGATGAAATCCAGGCCAAAGCGGCAGTTGCTCGCGCTCATAGCGCGGAGGCAGAAGCGGAAATAGGGCGCCTCCTTCCAGCTATGCTCAATCAGGTTTTCTGAAGTGCTAAGGCGATACGAGACAGCATACTGTATCCCCAAGCTGTATCCGGCCCGACACCTGAAATTCGCTCGTTCGGTCAGTATCTTTCCTGTGGCCACAGGAGACGTTTCCACCCCCGACTTCCTATGATTTTGCCAGCCTTTCAGGCCCGCCGAGAAGATATGTTCATTGTTCCTCCTCAGTTCGAGATTCACCTACGCAGGACGTTCGTCCTTATCGTAGGAACCATCTCTTCATAGAGGAGGAGCTAAATTATCTAGGTAGTTATATTACGTTCTTAGTGAACGAGTCTCAGAATTAGATGGTGCTTCGCTTTAGCGTCAGATTTTGAAGAAAAATTAAATGCAACAACTTTTCTTTCTCAATTTTCAAATCTGAATTTCGAAGAAAAAATCAAATAAGATCAGCAGGAAATATCAAGACGGGTGAATGCCCGGCGTTAGCACGTTTATCCCCCTAGCACCTTGCTGCGTACGCGAGACGATGCACGGACCGTATGTCTTCAAATGAAATTACGCACATCGGCCGCGTCGATTTTCGCAACGACAACCGGCTTTTCGGAATTAAAGACGCAGATCGCATGGCTCACATCGCGATCTTAGGGAAAACCGGTACGGGCAAGTCGGCGCTGCTTGAGGCGATGGCCAGACAGGATATGGAGCGTGGTCTCGGATTCGCACTTATCGATCCGCATGGCGATCTTGTTGAGCGCGTAGCCGCGCGCGTGCCACCATCGCGCAGATCAGATGTAATTTATCTGGACGCGTCCGATCCAAAGCAGCCCTACGGCTACAATCCGCTGCGACACGTGCGAGAGGACCGTATCGCGCTTGCCGCGTCGGGGATAATGGAAGTTTTCAAAAAGCTGTGGCCTGAAGCGTGGGGCGTCCGCATGGAGCACATCCTACGCAACATCCTCATGGCGCTTCTGGAGCAGCCGGACGCGACTTTGCACGATGTGCTGCGGTTAATCTCTGACAAAAAGTATCGGAAGTACATCGCACGATCGCTGCGGAATGAAACGGTTAGACGATTCTTGGAGAAAGAGTTTGAGCAATTTTCGTTTGGATATCGAGCTGATGGCACCGCGCCAATTCAGAACAAGGTCGGTGCGTTTCTTTCCGACCCGCTACTCAATCGAATTCTGACCGCGCCAGAGGAGGATTTGCACATCCGCAGGCTCATGGACGAAGAAGGCAAGGTCCTCCTGGTGAACCTGGCTAAAGGTCAGCTTGGCGAGGACAGCTCGTCCCTTCTGGGCGGAATGCTTGTGACAACGATCGGTCTTGCCGCATTCAGCCGCGCGGACATGCCTGCCCAGAAACGCCGGGACTTATTCGTCTACGTCGATGAATTTCCAAGCGTCACGACGCTTGCTGTCGCGAATATGTTTGCGGAACTGAGGAAATACCGCGTCGGATTTACCGTTGCCGCGCAATACCTGCATGCCATAGAGCCCGATGTCCGGCATGCCGTCCTAGGAAATGCCGGCACCATCATCTCATTTCGTGTCGGGGCTGAAGATGCGCCATATCTTGCGCGGGAGTTCGTTGATCGATTCGAGCAAATCGATCTGTTGCAACTTCCGAATTATCACATCTACCTGAAGCTGATGATCGACGGGGCGCCATCGGAGCCATTTAGCGCGGCAACACTGGCACCACCATCCTGAATTTGTGTCGGATGCGCGCGAAGTACAAAAAGTTGTTTGACTGATAGCGCTCCATCGGCGCTCGTTCCAGTTCATGGGGCTACATGTCGAACGTTTTCTACGGTGTCGCCCGAGTGTATGCCGATGTTCCATGGAAACATCGAAGCGCCGCTCCCGCATGCGCCGCATTAGCTCCGGCAAATGTGTGGAGCTGACGGAACGCGACATCGAGTTATTCAAGCTCCTCGATCGCTATCGCTACCTGCGCTCGACCTTCCTCTACGCCTTCCTCGGCGGGCGTTCAGAGACTCGGTTCAAAGAGCGCCTCGGGCACCTCTATCACGATGGCCGTTATCTCAATCGTCCAGAGCAGCAATGGGAGCTTGTGAATTGCCGATATCGGCCTGTCGTTTACGAACTCGATGCCAAGGGCGAGCAGGTGCTCCGCGAACGAGGGCTGATGAATGGAAATAGCCCGCTCCTGACGAAGGGCCGCACAGGCGCGTATCGTCAGTTCGCCCACCAGTTGATGATTTGTGAGTGCATGGCCTCAATCGAGCTCGGCGTACGGGAAGATCCAAACCTCCATTTCATCTCGTGGCAAGAAATCCTCACGAAAGCACCGGAGAGAACGCGTAGTGCTCACAATCCGTTCGAGCTACCCGTTTCGATTTCGTATAGTTGCCCACGAACCGGACGCGTGTGCCAGGCCGACATCAACATGGTGCCCGATGGATTATTTGGCCTGGAATATACGCGCGACGGACAGAAGGCCTATCGCTTCTTCGCGCTGGAAGCAGACCGGAACACTGTACCGGTGAGGCGATCGGACCTTGGCCAGACGAGTTACTTCAGGAAAATCCTCGGCTATCGCCAGATCGTCACTCAAAACATTCACAAAACGCATCTTGGCATTCCGAAGCTGCTCATCCTGACGGTCACAACGAACGAAGTTCATATGGCGAATATCATGGCGCTTGTGAGGGAGCTGGCAAGCGAGGGAAAGAGCAAACTGTTTCTATTCAAGACGATGGATAATGTAGGACCGGCAGCGCATGTACTGCTCCAACCCTGGCGGAGGGTTGGCTATGAGGCGGTCAGCATCAGCAAGTCAGAAAATTGGTAGCCTACGGTTTGTCTTAAGCGTTTGCCTAAGCGACGACGGTTATGCGGCGGACTTCAGGAAGCGCATCGGCGGGAATCGCAATGCCGTGATCCTGCCGATATGCAAGGATCGCACGGATGGCTTCCTCGGCATTGGCGAGTGCTTCCTGCTCTCTGTCGCCTTCCGTCACCACTTCGGGAAGAGCGGGGACAAGCACGGTGAAGCCGCCGCCCTCCTGCGGTTCAAGAACGACAGAGAAGCTGTAATTCGCTGTCATGATGTTGCTCCTGCGCTGCATACGACTGGAACGGATCAACACCATATATGGGTTTACAGATACCGTAAAACACGGTATTTTATTTCAAGCTCGGAAGTATGGAATCTCATTTATCATGCGAAGCGCTTTGACCTTTGCACTTCTCGGCATTGCATCGGTATTCGCTATGCCGGCCAGCGCCGCCCCGGCATGCGCGACTCTTGGATCGATGGCAGCCTGCATCAAGTGCGGCGAGGCGAAGTATGGTCATGACGCCCAAGTGCGCTACTGCCAGATCAATTGGAAGCATGGGCAGAAGCCCATTCCCTACAAGAAGTACCCCAAGGACAAGTATGGCAGTCCGATAGTCGGGACGTCGACCGTCATTCACCGATAATGAATTGGATTTTTTTCTGTCCTCCGTTTTCGGTTACGAGGAGCAAGGCATGAAAACGCATCTTTTCTTGTTGTCTTTGGCGATAGGCATTCTCTCAAGTACCAACTCATTCGCCGTGCATCAAATGACGAAAGTCGTGAAGAAAAATACGCCGACGCTAATGACCGATCAATTTAACTGCGCTGGCGGGAAGGTTGATGCTCAGGTCGTTAGCGCTCCCAACAATGGAAAAATTAGCACCTTCATCTCCCGGCAGGCCGTCAATAAAAACAAGCTCAAAGCAACCAGCGTGTCCTGTGAGGGCAAGGTTGTTGATATTCTTTTTGTCCGATACACGCCCAACAAAAACTATGTAGGGCCGGACAGTTTCACAATACAGTGGAGCCCCAATGGGGGTACGAGGACATACAGCTTCACTGTTCAATAATGACAGTCGATCGCGGTCTCGACTTGTTTCGCAACTCAATTCGCGCACCGCTCGTTTGTTTTATCTCCGCTGTGATAGGGCGGAACGGTAATCTGAAAAGTTATTGGTGTGCAATGCGAGGGCGAACATGCGCCAAGATCAACATGCACACGGCGCTCCCGCAAACCGCCATGGGTCTTTAGGTTTATCCGCAAGGGCAAGTCGAAATACCAATCTGTCGTTGTAACTGTCTTTGGTAAAGGCTCACTCCAGAGCGGTAGATCGGCCTGATCGACATTGAATTGAACCCCATATTGTGCAGAGATTTTCAAGCCTTTTTCTGCGTTGATGCAAAACACAATTTGGTCATGTACTGCATGGGCTTCAAGCATGACTCCGTCACTCTGCACGCGCTCGTACCCTCGCGTCGCGTCTGCGCCTTCGATAGCAAGTGCCGCATTGGGGATGAGTGCAGTCGCGAACAAAATAAGAAGAAATCGCAGAGCACTAATCTGCTTGCGGATCGTCAGCCGCCCTGCAGTTGACGTACAAATTTGTAGCAACATGCCCGTATGCCGCCCTTCTGAATGCAGGCTTGAATCGCCGCTTCCTTGGCTCCTTCGAAGCTCGGGCCGCGACCAATCCCCGTGACATGAGTCATTGGACAATGTGAGCTAACAACGAAATTTTTAGCGGCTGCCCCAACCGTAAATGCCAGGCTCGCCGCTAGTGCCAAAATAAAAATACGCATCGCTTTCGCCTTCCTTCGGCTAACGATTCTCACCCGACTATGTGCGAGACTGTCCTCGCACGTATGGACCTCCCGGTGATGGAGATGTTTTCTTAAGCGACGGAACGTGCACCTATTTCTTACGCCCAAATTGAACCGCCTTCCTCCCCCATAAGTGGCTCATTTCTGAGCCACCGCAACGCTGTGAATTTCGTGCTTCTCCACGTAGACAACGATCGTGTTGAATCCGCCTTCATGCACGAGCTTCACAAGCTCGTCCTGTGTCCGATAGAGCATCGGACGCTGCCGTCCGTCATCTCGACCCCAGTTGATGACTTCGGTCATGAAGTCACGCTCGGGATTATCGTGGATGTGGCACGTGATGAAGGTGCCTCCCGGCGGGAGCTGTGCATAGATCCGTTTGATGAGCGCAACCGCTTCATCATCCCGCAGGTAGTCAAGCAAACCTGCCATTTCGATGATGTCCGGTCGGAAGTCCTGAAGAAGGACTGGTTTGTCGAACTTCAGCATGTTGCCACGCATAAAGCTGACCACGCTTCCCAAACGGTATTCATGCGAGAGCTTGAGAGCGTACTCACCGGCTTCTTTGTCGATATCGATGAGTTTGACCTCCAACGGAAACGAGAAGTTCTTCAGGGCTTCGAAAACCGCTTGCGCGGATCCGGAAGCAAGTGAGAGAACTTTTACGTTCCCCTTCCTGCGAGCGATCTCGAGTGCCTTCATCCGCAGCTTCCGGACGATAATGCGCTTGCGATTTCGGACGGCCTGGGCGTTGCGCATGAAGCCGATCCAGAACCAATCCGCGAGAGAGCTTCCTTTGTGGTTGTAGATAATCTCAAGGGCGCGCCATGAAGCGGCGCCCTCTTTAATTTTTCTGCAACCCTCACCAAGTCCGTCGAATAGGACATGGTTGGTGCTAAGAACTTGGCCGAAACTGCGCTTAAGACGCACAGATTCCACCATAAAGCGCATAAGCGGCGCGGCAAGCCACATCGGCCACGAGCGCTGCTCGCTGAGGCGCAGAAAATTTATTGTTTGGTCCATATCCGGCGCCCGCCGCCGCAAACTAACGTCGTGCCCTGTCTCGTGCACACATAGGAAAGATACCCGCTGAATCGGACTTCGTTGTCACCGATCGATCTCACGGAGCCGCTGGTGCGCCAGGGTTCGCCGCGACCGCGACTGTACGTATAGCTATTGCCCCTAATAATCAGGCTGTTTCCCCTGTTGCTTACGTAACTTCCGCTCAACGACTGCGCGTGTGTCGGAGAAACAAGTAGCGATGTGATTGTGAACACGCCGACAAATACAAATATTTTTCTCATCGTATTTCTTTCCTTACGCAGCACAGCTTTGCCAATTGCAGGAGCGCTGCGCCCCGGACAGGGGATTCTGCCCGGGGCTGCGGGCGCTTGAGTGAAGGCCGGACGCCGAGTTTCGGCGTCGCTATTTTCGAATCGTTCTATTTTTTCTTACCTTCCACACAAGAGTAATATGCGGATGCTGCCCCCGCGCCGAGTCCGATACAGTATTTATTGGGGCCGCGATTGTCATACCGTGCACGATATTGGCCGCCCATTTGCTGACAGCATTTTTGCCGAGCTGCTTCTTGAGCCTTTACAGGTGACACGGTCGTAGGGACAACGCAGGAAATAATTAGAAGTGCAGCTGCAATTCTAAACACGATCACCCCCAACTCCTGAAAACAGCCTCAGGTGAAGGGCACAAATACCGTAATTTACGGTATTGGTAAACCTGAATTTACGGTTTCCAGAAAAATAGCGTTGGATGGGCTAATTCGGGCTAGACGTTACCGAGGAGCGTTTTTTGTCCCTTTTAGCGTGCTTAAACCGCCCTCGAATTGCGCAAAGTCCCTGTGACTGGGTGTCACTGGGATACAACACGACCGCATATACTGCTGAGGACAAACGGCTGAGCGGCCCCTTATCGACGGGGTTCTTTTCGAAGATTCGGACCATGAATACCGTGCCGCTTGATTGTTTTGAGCACAGGATAACGTTTGGCTAACACGGCATCTACCTCACGCTGTAACGTCTCCTCCTGCGTCTTGAGCCTTTCCCATTGTTTCCGCTTGGTTGTTTTGAGTACAGGATAACGTTTGGCCAACACGGTATCTGCCTCGCGCTGTAGCGTCTCCTCCTGCGTCTTGAGCCGTTCCCGCTGTTTCCTCACGGCATCCAACGCAAGCATCAGTTCCTGGTTTCGCATTACTCTTTTCAGAAACTTCTTATCTCCCGTGGCAGAAGCCCGTTCTAATTGCTCTTGCATAGAATTCGGGAGCTTCCGAGATGCGAGATGCAACTTTTCATTCGAGCTTTGAAATTGCCCAGTGACGGCCTGTAGGGCCAGTTGAGGGTCAAAACCGACTGCCTTCGCAATCTCAACTAATTCGATTACATCGACACGCTTCTGTCCGCTTTCGTAGGCGGTCACAAAAGACTGATAGCGGCGCAGGCGCTTGGCAACTTGCGTTTGCGTAAGCCCCGCCTGTTTTCTCTGCTGCTTTAGAAACTTAACCAGCCGCTCATGGCCAGTTGAGCTGAATGTCCGGGACATCTTGCCCTCTGTTTAAGAGGGCGAGATATCTAAACGGATTATCGGTTTACCTCAAAATACGGTATTTCCTTTCTCCTGAGCATTATCTGAAGCTGCCGAGTATTCTTGACAGCGACAAAACATTTCAGGGTCGTGATTCTCGTGTTCGCGTTTTCTTCAAGAAAATAAGCCGCCAGCGGTGGTGGCGGCTCATTGTATGGTTTCCAGCCACAGGCTCCTACGCGCAAGTGATGACATTCCACCAAGTATACGAGCGAGTGTATTTAAGGGCGTGCAAAACTCACTCAGCAGCAGCACCGAAAATGGCCGGAGCAAAAACGGAGGAAAATTCTTTGGCCAGCCCCCTCGACGGTTAAATTGAGGACGAAGAGGGAGTTCCATCGAATAGTTGCGCTCCCAGTGCGACACTTTACTGGACCATAATAAAGTAGTGAAGCGATAGTTCGACAATTGTGCCCAACAGAAGCTAGCCCAGGATAAGTTCAATCTTACGCCATCCCGCCGACGAACCCTTCGTTCTTGTCGTCGTGAATGAGTGCGATGCGCACACCGCCCCGACAGAAGCGGTCAGAGCAATGCAAGCTGTATTCAACTTCATCAAGGTAGGCGTGCTGAAACTCCGGGTGTTCATTCATCAATTGCGCCTGTATTTCGTAACGAGATAGACCGCAGCGTTTGCACACGACCTCAATGGCAGTTGTGGCTTCAAGGTCGGCCAGCTTCAAATCCGTTTTCCAATTCACCAGAAATCCTCCGCGCGCGGAATCCGCGTGTAGCTGATCTTGCCCCCGGCATAGCCGCCGGGCGGCGGCGTCCACGGGCCGATACTGACCAGTGTGCGGCCATGCTTGCGGTTGAGTTTGTCAATCGCCGCCGTGGTGTCTTCCCATCGACGGCGCGCCCTGTCGTCGTTAAGCAGAATGTCGAGTTGGCGTTCGCTGGCTTGGGTCAGTTCAAGCAGCGTGACGCCGAGGCGCAGGATGCGCGCCTTACGCAGTAATTCCCCACGCAACTGCGTCCATAGGCATTCCAACGCGGTTAGCACAGCTTGATCATCATGCACCGCTGGCAGCCATGCGCCGCGATGCACCGAATTGTCGCCCATCAGTTCAAGCCACAACCAGACGCGACCCGCGTTCCAGCCCTCGCGCCGCATCCGCCGTGCTGCCTTCACCAGTAACAATCGTGATGCGGCCTTGGCATGTTCGGCTGTGCGGTGGTCCGGCGGCAATACGCGGCCGTGGCCGTACATGCCGCGCCCCGGCGGCGGTGTCTGCACATCATAGCCGTGCAGCGCGTACCACAGCCGCTCACCCGTCACGTTGCCCCAAAGCTTGCGCATGTGCTTGGGTTGCGTGGCGAGCAGCCCAGCAATCGACGTGATGCCAGCGCGAACAAGTCTTTGCTCCATCTGCTCGCCAATGCCGGGAATGTCCCGCAGGCCAAGCTTGAGCAGCGGCCCCGGCATATCGTTCGGATGCCAGAGCAAGTTGCCGTTCGGCTTACCAGCCTTGCACGCCATCTTGGCAAGTTGACGATTGGCGGCGAAGCCGATCGAGCAAGTGATGCAGGGACCGATGTTATCGGCAATCCGTTTTTTTATACGCAATCCAAGTGCGTGTGGATCGCCGCGTTCCGACGGAGTGACGCGGCACGTCAGCTCATCAATAGACTTGACCGCATCAACGGGAATGACGGCGGAGATTTCCGAGAGCAGGGTGTTGTGCGCGCGGCGGTAGAGATCGGGTGACTGCGGCACTAGGATGATGTCGGGGCAGCGCTCGCGCGCTTCCTCGATGTCCATCACGTTCTTGACGCCGCGCAGTTTGGCCTCGCGCGAGCAGGCAATGACGCAGGTGTGCTGTGCGTCCTTGAACGGCACGACGCCCACCGGCTTGCCGCGCAACTGCGGATGCACTTGCTGCTCGACCGAGGCGAAGAAGCCGTCGAAATCGATATACAGGCGTTCGATTTCACTGGGACGGCGCATGGCTTGCCCTTTGAGGCGTGAACCACTACAAAGAACATATCATGAACATCCGAGTCAAGTATGGGGATACCTCCACATGAATAGCGATGGGGAGAGCAGGGGAATGCGCTGTTTTAGAGGTGGTCGCCGCCGCTTGCACGTTGGCTGCGATGTGATTCAATGAAGACATATTGGCTAGTGCGTTCTGTGTTGCTCCTGTCACTAGCGAGAGCAGTATAAGCTCTGTGGGCTGGTGGGCCATACGATGCGTTATTGGGTAATTGCTCCGTACGAAAACGGCCCCTTGTATGCAATTGTCTGGAATTTCGATTTCCAGCAAGGCTGGATTTCCATCGGGTGGTCAGCTGTTGGCGATGTTTCAAAGATGACTCGCGCTCAACTGCAAGAGAAAGTCGTCGCCGCATACCCGGATTCGGCTCACACCCTTGTCGCGAACATGCTGTGGAACTTCTATCACGAGATAGAAGTCGGAGATGTCATTCTCGCAAGGCGCGGATTGCAGGTGCTCTCCGGCGTGGGGAAGGTTAAGCAGAAGGCAGAGTTTCTGCATGGAACGAATGATCGAATAGACCATCCGCATTTTCTCAAAGTCTCGTGGCACGCGGCGCCGTGCAATGTTTCGCTGGGCGCAAACATCTTCCATCAAAGAGCGGTGGCAGAAATCACGCAAGAAAAGTTTGAAGCGGTTACGAAGCGAGCCGCCCTTTCAGGGTCGCTACCGCTGGCGACAGAAAGTGATATCCCAGCAATCGAGGAAACCGAAACAATCTCCGAACAGATGCTACTGTTCGGGATCGAAAAGGAGTTGGAAAGTTTCCTCATCAGCAATTGGGGATCGGTATTTAGCGATCTGGAAGTCTATGTCGATGCAAATGGCCGGGACGGCCAGCAGTATCCAACGGAAATAGGACCGATCGACATTCTTGCGGTTGAAAGGCAGTCGGGTAATTTCGTCGTAATCGAGTTGAAGCGGAACAGGTCTTCCGACCAAGCGCTCGGGCAGGTGCAGCGCTATATGGGATGGGTGAAGACTACGCTGTGCAGAGATAACCAGAAGAAGGTTCGTGGCCTTATCGTATGCGGCGAAGAAGATCCTCGTCTGACATATGCGATGACCGTAACTCAGGAGATCAAACTGCAGTACTACAAAGTGTCCTTTTCCCTCAGTGACGAGCCTCCAAAGAGGATTGAATCTTAGGCCGAGGCGCGCGGTGCACTACCACATAGCACCCCATACCGCCTCAAACTTCCCTACGTTTCCTTCCTGTCAAATTCTTGCCAATCGAAATTTGAAATCGACGTAAGACATTGAATTAAGAAAGAAATTGAATAGCAGAATTGCTGATTCCCAAGTAGTGCGAATGTTTGGGTTTGCAGACTCATAACGCAGAGGCATCAAGAGCGAGCGGATCAACAGACCTCGCTCTTCTTAATTGTGTCTCGCTTTATTAACATCAGCTGCTTTTGGCGCGCCGGTGCGGTCTGGGTGGCAGACCGAAAAATGGCGGTGGTTCGATTCCCATCGAAGGCATGAAATTCACGGGTAGCGCCATGGGTAGGGCGCCATCGCAAATTTGAAATTTGGCCGCTGGCTAAATGTGTTGAGATATCAAAGCGATGCCGTCCCTGGCACCACAACCTTTCTCACTCGGTCACGGAACAGAAAATACCCCGAGCCACGACCCAGGGTATTCTCGACTGTATCAACACTTTTCGACTACGATCGGGATTGTTCTGCCGCCAGCATGCCGCGAATGAACGGATCCGGATCTTGACCCACAACTTTACCCTCAAAGATGACGACGTCCGACTGGGAAGCGGTCACGGACGCGCCCGCATGGGCGTTGTCCGAACGGGCGAAAGCCGGCGCCGCAATGATTGTGACGAAAGCTGTCGCAACAAGGATTTTCTTCAACATGGCTTGATCTCCTGATGGTGGTGTTCGGGGGAACACCGATATTCAGAAGATAGACGCAAAGAATTCGGACCCATGTGCGATATCACACACTCTATCGCCTGGTTGCGAAGGGGGGATTATCTTGCTTCACCGTCAATGGAATCGATCGGAAATTTAGTGATGGGTCTGTCGAAGCGAATGCTGTGAATAGACGAAATCGCTCGAGCGTTTAGGCATCAGCAATTGAGACCAATCGCTGCAATTGGCTTTTGGTTTTGAACACGGTGGCGGGGATAGGATCGCTTTGGCCTAGAATTGTAATCGCGACTGTCTCCAGCTCTGTCGAAGCCGCCAGTCTGAGCGCCGCAACAGAAGCCACGAGCGTACAATCCAGGGTTCTTGATTGGGCTTCCAGCTTGGCCGCGATATTGCCGACATCTCCTAGAAACTGCAGCGATTGCGAGATGTCGACCGATACCCATCCCACGACGGCCATTCCGGCATGAATCCCGATACCGGCGCGAATGGGTGCTTGCAATTCACCGGCCAACTCATCGTTGAGCCCGTCCAATGCATTCCAGACATCCAGCGCTGCCGCAAATGCATGGCGAGCGGCGGAGGCGGCCGTGCCGTCCAGGCCAAAAAAGCTCATGATGCCGTCGCCAGCAACACTGGTGACCCGACCGCCGTGGTTTCGAATTGTGCCGGTCACCGCCTGGACGTAACGGTCGAAGAGGAACAGCGCGTCATACGGCAACAGGCCGGCCGCCAGTGCTGTGGATTCTCTGAGATCGACGAACATTGCAACAATCTCGAGCTCGCGTCCTCCATCGACTGCAGCATCGAAACGAGCGGCATGCGACATTGCGGCCATTCGTTGCGGTACGAGTAACTCGATTGTGAGGTCTTCCAAAGGCCGCAACTGGCAGGCCAGCCGCACATTGGCTGGAGCGAAGATGCGACGCAGTGTTCGGCTCTCCAGCGGGTCCGGTGCCGGCAGCAAGTCAACGCCCTTGACCACACGGATTCGACAGGTCGAGCATCGACCGCGACCCCCGCAAACCGATTCATGTGGAATACCCGCCCAGCGGCTGGCCTCGAGCACCGAGAAACCCGCCGGTGCGTTGATGATGCGGTTACCTGGATAGGTGATGCGGATGCCTCGAAAGCGAGTAGCGTACCAATTGCGCGCCGCACGCAGACCAAACACTCCAATGAGCAGACCGATATAGGAGATCAATATCCAATTGACATCGCGGTTTAAGGATTGCTGGGCTGCATTCGCAACAAATCGAACCGCATTATGTTGTGCGGCTTCGCGAACGGCGAGGCCGGCGCTGACCAAGCCGAGAATGGCGAGCGTCGGCATGAGCGTTGCGAATGTTACCAGCAACGGCAATGCGCGGGGATACCAAACCTTCGGGCGAAGCCATGATCTCAGGCCAATACAGCCGTGGATCCATAACACCAAGAGAAGGAGTATCTGCCGAGGCAGGGCAAAATCTGGAGAAACAACCCAAAGCTGGTAGAGAATTTGTCTGTATCCGAACTCCATTCCATAGAGAGCGTGCCCTAACCGAAGATTAGCCGCATGCGGGATCAGTAGAAGTGGGATTGTGAGCCCGAGAGCCAATTGCCAAGCTTCAGCCGCCGGAATCCGCAATTGCCGCCTTCGATAAAGTGCATATAGGCCGAGTAGCGCGTGAATAAAAAAGGAGCCATAGAGGACGAACAAACCGACATAGCTTTGCCACGGCGCAAGAAGGAACTTGCTGGCTTCCTGCCACGCCTCTACGGAGAAAATGCCGAAAGCGTGATTTAGAAAATGCGACGTCGCATAGGAAAATAGGATTAAGCCTGTTGTCAGACGAAGGGACCGTACGGCTGTAAGCATCAGCTCTGTCCTTCGTTCTCGTGAAAACCCTGCGGAAGCTCATGCATAAAAAGATAGAAACGCTCGCCAATATAAGCCTTTTCCGTTCCCTCGATGCTGCCAAAATACGGCAGCTCGATACCCAATGCTCCTGGCGACGAGCCTCCCGCAATGAGTGGCTCATCGACTTTCAAGACGAAAGCAACGACGTTCTTTTTGTCGTAAGCGGGACGGTCCGCGTGAAGCTGCAATCCGTATCTGGGCGTGAAGTTTTGCTTCGCGAAATCAATGCGGGAGAATTTTTCGGAGAATTGTCCGCTATTGATAACCACCCCCGTTCCGCGGGAGTTGTCGCTGTGACCGACGTGACCGTTGCGCGCATGCCGGCTTCCGTTTTCCGCAACGCCGTTCATGCTTACAACGACATGAGCGATCAATTGCTTACCCTGTTGGCGGGCCAAATACGTATGCTTGCCAACCGTGTCAATGAGTTTACCGCGCTGGATGCCAAATACAGAATTTACGCGGAGTTGTTGAGACATTCAAAACCGGTCGGCGGAAATCAGAACCGGGCCATAGTATCGCCTCCACCCGTACATTCGGAAATTGCGGCACGCGTTAGCATCAGGCGAGAAGCTGTCGCGCGTGAATTCAAGGCGCTCGAACGATCAGGCTTGATCGAGCGCCGTCAAGGGGCGCTGGTACTCACCGATATTGTGAAACTTCAGAAAATGATCCAGAAAGCGTTAGATGCTGAGTGATATCGTCAATTGACGTGATCTTGACACCTAGTCCCACCATAAATGATCGCGTGACGAGGGCGTTTATTCCCTGTCACTGGCAATTGGCGACCGGCGCGCAGGCGCAGCGTTGCGCGCTGGTGCAGCAGGCGCTGGTTCCCGTATCGGCGCAGGCGCAGCGGATCTGATCGGCCGGGCATTGCCGCCGCAATTTCAGCTTGGCGAGCGTGACGCTGCCCGAGGAGGTCTGCGTCGCGCTTGAATTCGCCGCACGATTTTGTGCGCCAGCCGGCAAGCTCAAAAACAGCGATAGAGCCAATATTGTCATGATGCGCATGGCGTCTCTCCTGTGAGATACATTGGGCGAGCTTGCCGCCCGCGCATGTTGTGGTCAACAGCATGCAATCGCATAATCGCAGCATGCCGTTCCGCAAAATAAAAAACGCCCCGGCGTGAAGCCGGGGCGCTGAAGCAGAAGGCCGGCGGTGATCGACCGCCGGCCGTTTGCGTGTCGGTTCAACCTTTCGCCATGCTGGCGACGGCCGAACTTCTGGCAATATCGGTATCCTTTGTCTCGCGCAGGAAGATCGTTCCGATGACGACCGTCATCGCCGCGACCACGATCGGATACCACAGCCCGTTATAGATATTACCGGTGGCCGCAACCACGGCGGTCGCGAGCAACGGCAGCATCCCTCCGAACCAGCCATTGCCGATGTGATAGGGCAACGACATCGAGGTGTAACGGATCTTGGTCGGGAACATTTCAACCAAGAAAGCCGCGATCGGCCCATAAACCATGGTGACGTAGATCACCATGATGAACAGGATCAACTCGGCCATCACCCAATTGACCTTTTTCGGGTCCGCGGTTTTCGGATAATTGGCGGCGGTGAGCGCGGCCGTCCATTTCGCGTTGTCCCAGCCGGTGACCTTGGTCGATCCGATCTGCATATCGACCGAATTGATCCCGGGCGTGCTCACGATCTTGAACGACAGGCCGGATTTCGTGAGGAAGTCCTGCGCGCGATCGCAATCGGAGAATTTCGACCAGGGCCCCACGAAGATGTGGAGATTGCAGGTCGCCTGATCGGCCGAGACGGTGATCGGATTCTTTTCGGCGAAGGCCTCGAGATCCGGATTGACGAAATGCGTGAGCGCCGCGAAGAGCCAGAAATACGTCACCGCCGCGATCAGACAACCAGCCAGGATGATTTTCAGCCGCCCGATACGGTCCGACAACCAGCCGAACACGATGAAGAACGGCGTGCCGAGGATGAGCGATAAGCCGATCAGGTAATAGGCGTTGAGATAATCCAGCTTGAGCGTGATGGTGAGGAAGAACAATGCGTAGAATTGCCCCGTATACCACACCACGCCCTGACCGGCGGTGGCGCCGAGCAAGGCCAACAGCACGTATTTATTGTTGGGGTAATGCAGGAAGCTCTCCGTCAATGGAGCCTTCGAGCCTTTCCCTTCTTCCTTCATCTTCTGGAAGATCGGCGTCTCGTTCAACTTGAGCCGGATATAGACCGAGAATACCAACAGCACGACGGAGATCAGGAACGGCACGCGCCAGCCCCATTCCGCGAATGTCTTGGCGTCCATATTGGTCCGACTGAGCGCGATGACGATGAGCGCCATCAAGAGGCCGAGGGTCGCGGTGGTCTGGATCCAGCTCGTGGAATAGCCGCGACGATCCGGCCCGGAATGTTCCGCGACGTAAGTGGCCGCTCCGCCATATTCGCCGCCAAGCGCGAGACCCTGCAGCAGGCGCAGCGCGACGAGAAGGACTGGCGCGAGCCAGCCGATGCCGGCAACGGTTCCAATGAGCGGCAGATTAGTGCCGGCAAAAGTCGGCAATAGACCGACCGCAAAAGTCGACGCGCCCATTACCATGATGGTGACGAGGAAGGTGTATTTGCGTCCGACCAGATCGCCGATGCGGCCGAAAAAGATGGCGCCAAACGGACGCACCAGGAAGCCTGCGGCATAGGTTGCGAAGGCGGACAGCAAAGCCGCCGTGTCATTGCCCGCTGGAAAGAACAAGGAGGCGAAGAAGGGCGCCAGCACCGCGTAGAGATAAAAATCGTACCATTCGAAAATGGTGCCGAGCGAAGAAGCAAAAATGACGAAGCGTTCGTCCTTCGTTATGCCTCTTCCGCGCGCGGAAGTCTGAGTCAACGTGCTCATACCGAGCCCCCTTGGTTTGTTCCTTCCCGTGCGCAATGGCTTAACCGCGCGCCTGCGGCCGCCTTAATTTTGCCGGGTCAAGGAAGCTAGCGTACAGAGCCGCAACCGCCCTATACGACTTTTGTTATAGGTGACGTTTGGCGGCGACCGCAAAAACAGCGGCAATTCCATTTTGACACGGCATTGACCCTACATTCTTCCGCAACGCGGCGAAAAGTCTCAAGGTTCTTAGGCCCTGCGCTTTGACAAGCAATTCATTCTGCCGTTCCATGCCTGCAAAGCAAAAGATACTCGCAAAAGTTCAAAGGAGGATGCCCATGACCATCACGCGACGCCGTGTCGTGGCCGGAGCGCTTGCCGCACCCGCCGTCATTGCCGCTGGGCGGTTGCGTTCCGCCTCGGCCGCTCAGACCTTCAAAATCTCGCATCAATTCCCGGGCGGAACGATCGCGGAAGGCGATTTTCGCGATCGGCTCTGCCGCATCTTTGCCGCGGAACTCGAAAAGCGCACCCATGGCGAACTCGCCGCGCAGGTTTATCCCAATTCGTCCTTGATGAAGACGGTTGCGCAATTCTCCGCCTTGCGCAAAGGCGCGCTCGATTTGACCCTTTATCCCATCTCCTATGCCGGCGGCGAATTTGCCGAACTCAATATCGGGCTGATGCCCGGTCTCGTCAGCTCTTACAAACAGGGCGAAGCCTGGAAGCGCTCCGCTGTCGGTCAGAAATTCAGCGCCTTCTTGGCGGAGAAGGGCGTCGTCATCGTGTCGTGGATCTGGCAAGCCGGGGGCATGGCGAGCCGTACGATTCCCATCGTCAATCCCGGCGATGCCAAAGACCTCAAGATCCGCGGCGGCAGCCGGGAGATGGACATGGTGCTGCAGGCGGCGGGAGCGGCGACCTTGTCGCTGCCGTCCAATGAAATTTATGCCGCCATGCAGACCGGCGCCTGCGATGCGGCGCTCACCTCGTCGACCAGCCTGATCTCCTTCCGTCTGGAAGAAATTTCTAAGGCGCTGACCACGGGCAGAGGAAAGTCTTATTGGTTCATGCTCGAACCGCTGATCATGTCGAAGCAGATTTTCGACGCGCTTTCCAAGAGTCAACGCGACGTCATCATGGCGCTCGGTCTCGAATTGGAAAAATTCGGCACCAAGGAAGCCATGGCCGACGATCAAAAGGTTGCGAATGTCTATGCCAAGAAGGGCGCCAAGGTGCTCGATCTGAGCGAAGCGGCGGTCGACAAATGGCGCGGTATCGCGCGCACCACCGCGTGGAAGGATTATGCGGACAAGACGGCGCTTTCGGCCGAGCTGCTAAAGCTCGCCGAACAAGTGCCGATTTCTTAAGCGGCGGCGAAAATATAGGAAATATAAATGTCGCACGGGCTCGACAATGTCGAGGCCGCAAGTCAGGCGGCGCCCAAGCGCAATGGCGGGGCGCTCGAGCGCGGCCTTGGCCATCTCAATCGTGTCATCGTGATCATCGCGTCCGTTGCGCTTGTCGTCGCGGCCTTTGTTCTCACCTATAGCGTCGCGACGCGGTATTTTCTGCATCTGTCCACCGATTGGCAGGACGAGCTTTCCGTTTTCTTGATTGTCGGCGCGGTATTCATGTCGTCGGCGGCCGTGCAGGCGCATCGCGGGCATGTCGCCATCGAGGCGGTGTCCGCTTTGCTGTCGCCGCGCATGAACGAGATTCGTTTGTTTCTGGTCGATACGGCGAGCCTGGCATTTTGTGGATTCTTTGCATGGAAATCTTGGCGCTTGCTGGAGGAGGCCTGGATTGAAGGATTTCGCTCGGGCTCGACATGGGGCCCGCCTTTGTGGATTCCTTATTTCCTCATGACGGCCGGCATCACGCTGTTGAGCCTGCAGCTTCTCGCGCAGGTCATCGGCCATGCGCGTCATCGAAAGCCGGGCGCATGAGCGTTCTCTCGATCGGCCTGCTCTATGGAGGGCTGACGCTTTTGGTGATGTTTGCCGGCATGCCGATTGCGTTCGCGCTCGGCGCCGTCGCGACAGTCTTCATGATTGCGTTCATGCCGTCTGCTTCGGTCGATACCATAACGCAAAATGTTTACGAAGAGATGGCCTCGATCACATTGCTTTCGATTCCGCTTTTCATCCTCAAAGGCGCCGCGATCGGAAGATCGCCCGCCGGGGCGGATCTCTATGGGGCGCTGCATGCCTGGTTGCACCGCATTCCGGGCGGTCTCGGCATCGCCAATGTTTTCGCCTGCGCGTTGTTTGCGGCCATGGCCGGCTCCTCGCCCGCGACCTGTTCGGCCATCGGCTCCGCCGGCATTCCGCAAATGCGCAAGCATGGCTATTCCGGCGGCTTTGCCGCCGGCATCATTGCCGCCGGCGGCACGCTTGGCATTTTGCTGCCGCCATCGATCACCATGATTCTTTATGCGGTCGCCGCCGAACAATCGCTCGGGCGGCTATTCTTGGCGGCGATCGGGCCGGCCATTCTGCTGGTCGTGATGTTTGCCGGCTATGCGATGTGGCAATTTCGCCGCGAATATCGCAACGCGAAAATCGCCTATGAGCGCAGTGGAGCGGCGTCGGAACTTTTGCGCGTCGACACCTTGTCCATGCGCGACAAATTCGCCCTGCTGCCACGGGTCCTGCCATTCGTGATTTTGTTGACCGGCGTGATGATCGCGCTTTATGGCGGCTATGCGACGCCATCGGAGACGGCCGGGCTCGGCGCCGTCCTTGCACTCCTTTTGATCGCCTTTATCTACAGCGTATGGACACCGCGCGATTTGCAACCGATTCTCGTTTCCACGTTGCGCGAATCCACGATGCTGATGCTGATCATCGGCATGTCCCTGCTTTATTCTTACGTGATGAGCTATCTGCATATCAGTCAATCGACGGCGCAATGGATCGTCTCGCTGCAACTTTCCCGTTGGGTCCTGCTCGCGGCCATTCTCCTGATGGTGATCGCGCTCGGCTTTTTCCTGCCGCCGGTGTCGATCATTCTGATGACGGCGCCGATTATTCTGCCTCCGCTCAAGGCGGCGAATTTCGATCTGATCTGGTTCGGGGTGATCATGACCATCGTCATGGAGATGGGGTTGATTCATCCCCCCGTAGGGCTCAATATTTTCGTCATCAAGAATATCGCGCCGGACATTCCTCTGCGCGACGTGATGTGGGGTGTCGTTCCCTTCGTCATCTTGATGATATTGGCCGTGATCATCCTTTGTTTCATGCCGGGGATCGCCACGTGGTTTCCCGATAAAGTCATGGGCACATGAACACTTCGTTTTTCGGCGAACTTCTCCAAAGCATCTCGGAGCGCGGGCGCGCGCTGTTGGAGCGTGGCCGGCGGCCGCATGCGGGCGCGCATTCGGAAGATTTCATCGGTTTGTGCGAGGAATTGCTCTCCGGCCGCGGCGAAGCCTCGGGCGTTGCAATGGCGCGCGAAATTCTCGTGCGCTATGCGGATTTGAAGACCGGGCCGCGCGTCGCCTTTTTCGAGGCATTGGCGCATCGGTTCGGCCCGGACGGCCGGCGGCTTGAAGCCGCGATCAAGGTCTGGGGACAAAATCCCTCGGACGCAAGCGCGGCGGAGGTGCATCTTGCCGCCGAACCGCGTCGGCAGGAATTGTTGCGCCGGCTCAATCTCGCCCCGAACGGCACGGCATTGCTCGTGAAGATGCGCGCGCAATTGCTCGAGGCGATGGATCACCGCGACGACCTCGCCGTGGTCGATGCCGATTTCGTGCATTTGTTTTCGTCCTGGTTCAATCGCGGCTTTCTCGTCCTGCGCCGTATCGATTGGGCGACGCCGGCCAATATCCTGGAAAAGATCATTCGCCACGAGGCGGTGCACAAGATCAAATCCTGGGACGATCTGCGCCGGCGCATCGACCCCGCCGACCGGCGCTGCTATGCGTTCTTTCATCCCGCCTTGGTCGACGAACCGCTGATCTTCGTGGAAGTCGCGCTCATGCGCGACATTCCCGGCGCGATCGCGCCGATCCTGATGGGCCAGCGCGAAATCCTCGATCCGGATCGCGCGAACACCGCGGTGTTCTATTCGATCTCCAATTGCCAGCGTGGGCTCGCGGGCGTCACCTTCGGTCATTTCCTGATCAAGCAGGTGGTGGAGGAGATTTCGCGGGAAATGCCGCGGCTTGCCAATTTCGTGACCTTGTCGCCAGCACCGGGCTTTGCCGCCTGGCTCAAGCGCGAACGCGAGAAGGAGCATTCGACCGTTCTCACGCACGAGGATCACGCGGCGCTCACCGCGCTTGACGCGCAAGGATGGTGGCAGGTGCCGGAACGCCGCGCCGCCTTGCAGGAACCTTTGATGCGGGCGGCGGCGCATTATTATTTGCACGCGCGCAACGCGCGCGGGCTGCCGGTCGATCCGGTCGCGCGCTTTCATCTCGGCAACGGCGCGCGCCTGGAGCAGCTCGATTTTCTCGGTGACGGATCGGAGAATGGCATCAGCCAGGCCTATGGCTTGATGGTGAATTATCGCTACGATCTGGACGACATCGAGAAGAATCATGAAGCCTTCGCGGAACACCGCACCATCGCTGTGTCCAATGCCGTGAGAAAGCTCGCGCGCAATGCGCCGGCCGAGCTCGTTCCCCTGACCGCCGGCTAATGAATCTCTTCACCCTCATCCGCGCGTGCGTCTCTCCCGTAAGGACTTTCCTCGAAGCCGCCAATGGCGCGCGATTGAGTTATGGCGACATGCTCGCGCGCTCGGCGCGGATCGCGAATGTTCTCGTCGCGCGCGGCGTCAAGCCCGGCGACCGCGTCGCCGCGCAGGTGGAAAAGACGCCGGAAAACCTGCTGCTTTATCTCGCCGTCTTGCGCGCCGGCGCGGTCTATCTGCCGCTCAACACCGCCTATACGCTCGCCGAGCTGGAGCATTTCATCGTCGATTCCGCGCCCACCTTGATCGTCTGCGATCCGGCGCGGCGCGAGGGCATCGCCGTGCTCGCCGGCAAGCACGCAATCGGCGCGGTCGAGACGCTTGACGCGAAAGGCGAGGGCAGCCTGACCGACGCGGTCAAGGACGCGGCATCGGAATTCGCCGATATCGCGCGCGAGGACGACGACCTCGCCGCCATCCTTTACACCTCGGGCACGACCGGAC
>Ga0207138_1042_pt2 | contig 20828 bp, 17 predicted proteins | sample Alteio_BWMinHeat_6_FD_153589 | JGI IMG/M metagenome (GOLD analysis project Ga0207138, IMG submission 153589) | Enriched cells from forest soil in Barre Woods Harvard Forest LTER site, Petersham, Massachusetts, United States -... | ecosystem: Environmental > Terrestrial > Soil > Temperate forest >...
GGTGGAGGTGGTCGGCGGCGACCTTCGCCAGGTCATGCAGGCGCGCAAGGTCGGCGGCAAAATCTATATGGTGGGCGCGCTCAGCCGGATGCCGATCCAATTTCCGGCGGGAAACCTGATCAACGGCAATGCCGGCATCATCGGACTGACGGTCGGCAGCCGCAGGCATCAGACCGACATGATCCGCGCGATCGAGGCAAATGGCCTGAAGCCGGTGATCGACAGCGTCCTTCCCTTTGAGGAGATCGCCCGCGCCTTCGAGCATCAGACGGCGAAGGCGCATTTCGGCAAGATCTGCCTTACCTGGTGAATAAAGTAATGGCGGCGCCCAAAACAGGGCGCCGCCATCGTATACCGGCCCGGTGTGCTTACGAGGTCGTGCCGTTGTCATAGACGATCTGGACCCGCCGGTTCTGCGGCTCCTTGACGCCGTCGGCCGTCGGAACCAGCAGGTCTCGCTTGCCCTTGGCGATAATCTCGATCTCGTTGGACGGAATGCCGTCCTTCTCGAGCTGAGCGGCAACCGACTCTGCACGGCGGCGGCTGAGACGCATATTGTAGGCGTCCGAGCCGACTGTATCTGTGTGACCCGTCACCGTTAGTTGCGTGACCTTCGCGGGACCCGCATTCTTCGCCGCTGTGTCGACGATCGTCACAGCCTGGGGCGTCAGGTCCGACTTGTTGAAGTCGAAGAACACCAGATAGCTCTTCGGCGCGGGCGCTGGAGTCTCGGCCGGCGGCGGCACATAAGCGGCTGGAGCTTCTGTTTTTTCTTCGCCGAACGGACCGAATTTCGCGGTGATCCTCATACCCCATTCCGCCGGTCGCCCATCCAACGCGAACATGGCCAGTCCGCCGGGATCGCTGAATTCAGCCTTGTACCGCCGGTTCAGAATGTTGGTGCCGTAAAACTCGATCGAGTATTTTTCCGACACATCCACGAACTTGAGGCTGGCATTGACCAGGCCGTATCCATTCTGCTTGCTAGAGGGGTAGGGAGGGTCGGACACATACAAGGTGCTCTTGTAAGACCAGTCGGCCGAGAAGGTCGCTGAGCCCAGATCGTCAGGCAAATCCAGCGTATAGTCCGCGCCGAGATCGACCGTCCATTTCGGCGCCAATGCGAAGGGAATGCCACTGCAATCTACCGGTTTACCAGGGACGTTACCGCATGCGGTTCCGATGAACTGGTTATATTTCGGCTGCAGATAGCCAATGTTGATGTGGGTCCCGAGCTCCGGCGTCGGATATCCGGTAATTTCGAACTCCGCGCCCTGCACCGTGGCCGAACCGGCATTCGTGGTCGATTGCTGGAAGAATGGAGCCTGGGAGATAGGAAGCGCGCTCTCGACCTGCAGGTTGGACAGCTCGTTCCTGAAGAGCGCGATATTGGTGCGCAGCCGGTGCTCGAACCAATCGTTCTTGGTGCCGACTTCGTAGGCATTGTTCGTTTCCGGCTGAAAGTTCGAGCCACATCCGTCACACCCAGGATACCCCAAAAAGCCACCCGCCTCGTAGCCCTGTGCGAAGCGAAAATATACGAGATGATTCGGGTCGAACTGGTAGGCGATGCCGGCTTCGAAAGTCCGCGAGTAGAAGGTGATCGGCGTGTCATAATTCGTTGGGCCGCCGGCGTGTGAGATGTAGTCGTGATCCTTGTGGTCACGCGAATACCGCATGCCGAAAGTACCCGACAGCTCATCGGTGAAATGATAAATAGCGTGCGCGAAAGCCGCTTCGCTCTCGGTCAGGCCATCCTGATGGCTGTAAGCGTTCGTAACGCCAAAGTTAGCAGGTGGCTCTAATATACCCAGGTCCTGAGCCGCAGAATACCGGAAGTTGCTGTAGTAAAAACCCAGGACCCAATCAAGTTTTCCGTCTAGATCCCAGCCACCGCCTTTGTTGGAGGAAATGCGAAATTCCTCGCTTTCTTGATCGTAAAGATAGGGATTCCCATAAGCGTCAAGAACAGGGATAGGAAGTCCGTCCACGTCTTGATTGTTGGCGGATTGATATTTGATAAGCCCCGTGACCGAAGTCAACGTAATTGGCTCGAAATGATAACTCATGTTCGACGCGATTTCGAGCGTATCGCCACGTCCCCGATCCGTGAAGCCGATCGCCGACGTACCGTAGGCTGTGGGGGCGCAGGAATAGACGTGTAAAATACAGACAAGCGAAGGAGGCTGTGACACGGACGAGGATGACCCTGGATATCCAGGGTAATTATTGACAGCACGCGAGCCGGGCTGTGGGCTTCGGTCAAATAGCTGCGAAACGACCAAGTCCCATTCGAAATTATCGTCAGGTCTGAATGCGAGACTGAGACGACCTGCCTTGGCGTTCTCGCCGCCGAAATCCCTTTTATGGGCATTGGTGTTATAGATCCAGTTGCCGCCTTCCTTCTCGACCAGCGAGACCTTGCCGGCAAGAATGGCATTGCCATCGGCATCCTTGATGAGCGGAACATTAAGCCTCGCGCGGAGGCCGAAATGGTCATAGCTGCCATAGTCGCCCTCGATCTCACCGCTAAAATCACCGGTCGGTTTTGCGGTCGAAATATAGAGAGCGCCGATCGGGGCGTTCTTTCCAAGAAGCGTACCCTGCGGCCCCTTCTGCACTTCGACCTGCCCGATATCGAACATGTCGATCAGCGTGCCGACAAGGGCGGGCTGGTATATGCCGTCCACGAACGTTGCGATATGCGGGTCGACCGCAAAATCGTTGGAGTAAGTACCGAAACCGCGCATGTAGATGGTGACGACATCGTCCGTTCCAACCTGGTGCGCCATCTGCAGATTGGGCGCTAATCTTGCGATATTGCTCAGGTTGGTAACGTGTTCCGCCACTAACATATCCTGATTGATCGCGGTCACCGCGACCGGCACGGTCTGAACGTTTTCCGATCGCTTGCGGGCGGCAGTGACGACCACCTCTTCAAGGAGGTTGGCTGGCGCGGCGGTCCGAGGCTGGTCAGCTGGTGCCTGCGCCTCAGTCTGGGCCATCGCGGGCATCGTCAGACAGCTCGACGCGATAAGTGCGGCCACCAGTGACTGCCGATATTTCGTTTGTTCTCTCATTATGTCCTCCCTTACACGCTTGCACTGCCTACGTTTCGTGTGCCCGGACGCTATACACCGACATCTGGGATTTTGTGTTTTCCGGCCCCGCAGTGGGCCTTGCCCCTAGCGGTCATCCGGCAGAGCGCTTCTCTCGCCATTTCGACTGCCGAGAGTCCTTTTGCGCGCGTGGCTTCTAAATATAAACACGCATTTATACGCACATACGAGATACTTATATTATTTATTCAAATGTCATATGCGGAATTATTAAGAGACACGACCCCGCTAATCCCAGATGTTAATGAAATGAACTGAAATTCACGACCGGTCTTCTTCTCTCATTGAGAGCAAGATATCCAATACACGGTCTCTGAGCGCAGGCTCGGATAACAGCAGGCGATGGCGGTTTGCCTCCTCCGTCAAGGCAAGATGCAGCGTTGGGCGTTGGGTTTGACGGCGGAGCAAAGAAGCAAGCCCGCCCGGCGCGACGCAGGAGATGGGCATGCTTCTCACAGACCTTCCGGAAACCGTCCGCCAGCCAGGATCGGTGGAATCAATCGCCTTCACAAATCGGCGGTAAATCGATCGTCACCATGGGATCAGCGATCGGTGTGCTCATGCGGACGGAGGCGGTTCCTTCGATCGCCTTGACCCGCGCCTCCAGATCACGCGCACGCCGCATGCGGAACAGTCGTTCGCCTAAAACGCCGAGGACGTCGCCCAGCATTTTATTGATGGCGAACGGCTGCATTCCGATGCTCCGCCCCGGTCAACCAGCTGATCGCGCCTTAGGCTGCCAGATGAGACGGGCGGCCATTCAAGACGATCGTCTTGGTTTCAAGATAGGGGAGAATAGCGTCGGGACCGCCCTCCCGGCCGATACCGGACTGCTTGAAGCCGCCGAACGAAATCGAGAAATCGGGTTTCGAGCCGTTCTGACCCATGGTGCCGGTTCGGACGCTGCGCGACACGCGGTAAGCCTTATCGAGATCATTTGTGAAGACGGCACCGTTCAGGCCGAAGATCGAATCGTTCGCCAGCCGGATCGCGTCGTCGACGTCGGAATAGGGAATGACGCTAACGACAGGCCCGAAGATTTCCTCCTGGGCAATCGTCGAAGAGTTGTCGACGCTGGCGAAGATGGTCGGCTCGAAGAAATATCCGTGATTGAGGTCGGCCGGACGGCCGCCGCCGAACGCCAGCTTCGCGCCATCGGCTTTTCCCTTGGCGACATAGGATTCGACACGCTCCAACTGCCTCTTCATCGCCAAGGGGCCCATCTGTGTATCCCTCTGGTACGGGTCGCCGACGCGAACCCCTTTGAGGCTTTGCGTCATGGCGTCGACGAAATCGTCGTGGCGCTTCGCCGGGACGAGAATGCGGGTCAGGTTGGCGCAAACCTGACCGCTCAGCTGGCACAGCGATGACCCAAGATTGGCCGCAGCCTCGGCCATATCGAAATCGTCGAGCACGATTGCGGCCGACTTGCCGCCGAGCTCCAAGGTCACGCGGGCTATCCGCTCGCCGCAGGCCGACGCGATCTTGCGGCCAGCGAGCGAACTGCCGGTGAAGCTCACCTTATCGACCTCAGGTCGGCGGACGAGGTAATCCGAAACCTCCCGCTCGGCCGCTACCATATTAAGCACGCCCGCCGGCAGCCCAGCGGCCTCGGCGCATTCGGCCAGGATATAGCTGTCGATCGGTGTCTCCGGCGAAGGCTTCACCACCAGCGTGCAGCCGGCGATCAGCGCGGGAGCCACCTTGTTGGTCATTGTGAAGAACGGCGCATTCCAGGGCGCGATGGCGGCAACCACCCCCACCGGCTCGCGCGCGATGAGGCCATAACTGCCGGCATGCATTGTCGGACGCGCCTCTTCCCATCGGAACGTCTCGGCCATGCTTGCATAATATTCATATGCGCCGATGCTGCCGGCCGTAATCAGCTCTGCCCCCACAATCGGATTGCCCACCTGATCGACCCAGGAATTAACCAGCTCGGGCATCCGCTTTCGCAGTTCGCCAGCGAGCCGCACCATATACTGTGCCCGCTCGGCGGGGGACATACGCGGCCACGGGCCGGCATCGAACGCCTTTCGCGCCGCTGCGACGGCCAGATCGATATCGGCCTGCGAAGCCTCCGCGACTTGGCCGATCATCTGCTCGGTCGTGGGGTTGGTGACTGTAAGCCGCCGCGTTGTTGAGGGCTGAATCCAGTGCCCGTCAACAAAAATCCGGTCGGGATGACGGATGTTGAAATGATCGGACATCAAGTTTGCAGCCATGATTTGCTCCTGTGAATAATTTGCGCGGGATAATGGGAACAGCCGGGGTGTTCGTCAGCGATCACGAGCTACTTGAAGCTGTCGACGGCATCGAGATCATCGATCGCCGTGGCCAGACGGTTGAGGAACTCGAACGTCGTCCTTTCCGGCTGCATGTCCGGCATGCCCGTCGCCGGCCGCAAGGTGATCGTCCAGAACGCCAGGGCGGTGAAAAGCTGCTGGCGGCAATTTTTCAGCGCGTCGTCGAAATCGATCGGCGGAACGCCCAGCGACGCGACCTTGTCGAGATAGATCTTGAGCAGCTCCCGCCCCCACTTGCGGCGGTTTTCCACCGAAAGCGCGGTCGTGGTTGCGTAGATGTAGTCCCGGCTCCAATGACCGACCGACAGTATCTGCCAGTCGCTGAGCCCCATCCGGTTGTCGCCGGTGAGATACCAGTTCTTCAGATGGACATCGCAATGGATGAGCGTTTCCGGAAGCTCGCCATGACGCTCAGCCGACCGCATCGTGCACGGCCATATCTCGCTGCGGCGCTTGAACAGACGCGCCGGAATCACGCGCTCGGCGTCGACGAAGGCCTTATTGCAGAAACCCTCGAAATCGAACGACCCGACGTTGTTGAGCCACCATTTCGTCCATCTGGGAAACGGCAGCGATGGACTGCCGAGATTGGGATGCTGGTAATAAGAGGCATGCAGCCTGGCCAGCAGATCGATCAGGCTGTTGATCCGCTCCCAGTCGATCTCCGTCCGGTCGTCGCAAAACTGAACTTTATTGCCCAGATCCTCCAGCATAATGAAGTAGGCATAGCTCTGCGGATCGTAGTTGGCGTAAAGCGAAACCGGCGCCTCAATATCCAGGTGAGGCCGGATCTTGTTATAGAAGTTGGCCTCCGTCTGGGCTGCGCCTGACGCGCCGAGAACGATCCGGTTCGACAGCTTCTCCGCCGCCTTGCAGAAGACAGTCGCCGGGAGACCCGCGCGTTTGCCGGCATCGTTGTAGCTCAGAAAAATACGCCGCCGGTTCGATGAGCCGTCGTCGCTTTCATCAAGCGAAAAAGAGACGACCTCCGCGCCCGGTGCGTCGTGGCAGAGTACTTTCGTCAGCCACGATGGCGTAATGGCATCATAGCCGCCCGGAACGTCGGTAACCTCGACAGCCTTGCCGCCTTGCTGCTGTTCGATTGCATAGATGCGTTTGATCTCTTCGACGACCTGATTCATTTCCGCTCCGATTCATTAGGGATTAGTTGCACTGGATCACGACGGCGCCCTGGCCGGCCGGCGTTCTCGTGCAAGCCTTGTTCCGGCACCAAGGCGTCGAACGCGGCCGAGACCAGGAAATCCAGCGAGTCATCGTTTCCCTCGGCGATCCAGGCCTGCATGGCGGAAATGTAGGCCGCCACAGCGGCGGCGTTCTGCACGCGGACCTTGAACAGCGCGTATCGATCGCCTGGACCCGATGTTTCCAGGGCCGCGTCCAGCTTGGACTGGCAACGCGCAACCTCGCTGTCAAAGCGGGCCCGCAAGGACGGCGTCCCGAAGATGAGCGTCATCCAGCGCCGCGTATTTTCGAGATCATGCACGTGACGGCGCGCGAGTTTCGCAAAAGCCCGTCGCATCGCCGTCAGCGGCTCCTCGTCGGGTGATCGATCGAGGAGAAGCGGCCACGCGGCCTGTGTCTCGTCCTCGATCCAGCTTAGGACCACATCCTCCTTCGACCCGAAATACCGGAAGAAGGTTCGCCTGGAGATGCCAGCCTTGGCGACGAGATCGTTGACCGTCGTCGCATGGAAACCATCCCGGGTGAACAGCTCGAGGCCGATCTCCTTGAGCTGGCGAAGGATGTCCGCGCGCGGCCGCCGGGCTCCTTGCCTGCGCGGGGCCGCAGGCGGAGCCTTCTGCTTCCGCGGATACTCATTCATCTGAAGCACGACGCCGCCGCTCCCGCTCGCCGGTTCAGAGCCGAAGATCCGTCCCGATCTTCCGACCCGGCGTGAAGGTGGCCGGCATGTTGACCCAGCCGTTGATGGTACCGACCGACGGGTATCGCTGGGCCTCGGAGATATCGATCTTGTAGTCCGGAATCCGGGCGAAGACCTGCGTGACCATCTCCTCGAACATGACCCGGGCGAAGAAGGAACCGATGCAGCGGTGGACGCCGGCCCCGAACGCGATATGGCGGTTCGGATAGCGGTCGATCACGATCTCCTCGGGATTCTCGAAGATTTCCGGATCGCGATTGGCCGCCGACCAGGCGAGCAGCACGCGGTCGCCCTTATGGATCTGCTGGCCGCCTACCTCCACGTCACTGGTGGCCCGACGCGCCAGCGCGTGCAGCGGCGTGACATAGCGGACGAATTCCTCCCGCGCCAACGGCAACAGCTCGGGATTTTCCATGAGCCGCTTCTTCTCGGCGGGGTGATCGTGGAGATAGACCAGCGTGTGGGTCGTCAGCGCCGTCGTCGTGTCGACCCCGCCCGGAAGGATATTGTTGCAATAGCAGAGCACTTCCTCGTCGGTGAGGTACCGGCCGTCGATCTGCTCCGCCACGAAATAGGACAGGAGGTCGTCGCGCGACACCAGTTCCTCGCGAGACATGCGGCGGCGATGGGCGAGCTCCTCGGCGATGCGCTTGTAGATCCAGCCGACCTGCTCGATGACCTTGGCATAGTTGGGGGCGTTCTTGGGGGTATAGACCATCTCATGGAGCGGATCGGCAACCTCCCGCCATTCGCTGAGTGGGAAGCCGATCAGCGCCATCGTGGTGATTGCCGGCGCCGGCCCGGTCAAATCATTGACCAGGTCCATGCTGCCGGTCTCGATGACGCGGTCGAGCAGCGCGGTGACATAGGTTCGAATGTCGGCGCGACGGGCTTCCGCGGCCCTGGGGGCGAATTTACGATTGATAAAGCTGCGAAAGCCGTCCCATTCGGGCCGATCGGACTCGACGGGGAGGCCGCGCGGGATAGGGGTTGCCGGGATCGTTATGCCGCCTTCGACATGCTGCGTCTGCGGGTCGAAGGTCTTGTGGCTGGAAAATGTGGCGCCGTCCTGCGCCATGCGGACGACATCCTTGTAGCTTGTCGCAACCCAGTAGCCGCCATGTTCTTCGGTCCAGGCGACCGGGCATTCTTCGCGCATCTGGCGAAACTCGGACGGCCAGTTTTCGGCGTGCTGCTTGGATTCATGATCGAATTTGAAAGGGCAACGCGCCAGTGGCGCTTCCGCTGCTTGATCCACGATGACCTGCCTCTCGTTTTCCCGGTTATCCGTTCGTCGACCGGATCGGTTCACATCTCGATTTCGATGGCCTGCTCAGGGCAGGACCGCTGGGCCCGAAGGGCGGCCTCCTCCAGCGCGATGGGCACTTCATCTGCGATCGCGCTGGCATGGCCGTCCTCGTCGCTGAGCTCAAAAAGCTCCGGACAGGCCAGGGCGCACATCGCATGTCCTTGGCAAATCTCAGGATTCACACGCACTCGCATTCTGGGCCTTCCCCTGTTCCAAAGAGCACGGCAGCTCGTTACGGCCGAGCCCGCATGCTCGCTGAGAGCTTATGTCACCGAGTGCCAATTTTCATTCCACGGGGCGGCAATCGATCCTGTCCCAGGCTGCAATGTGAAAGCAACTACGGCACCGATCAGAAGGCGATATCCCGATGAGGGCGGGTCAGCGTAAGCGGCCGTTGATACGACACGTCTTTCCTGTCCCACGTGCCATGGATGAATAGATCGGGGTCCATCGTCGTCTCAGCGGAGTTGAGTTCGCCGTTCCATTCGACCAGGCAGACCCGATCGGCGACCGCCCAGCGCCCCTCGCGCCGCTCGAAGCGGTCGACATACCGGCCGCCGACCATGTCGATCGGCCCCGTCTTCCGCCGGAGGACGGCGAGAAAGTAGGTCTCGACATGCGCTGTATCACCATCCAGTTCGATGGTCTGATTGGTGATGTAGTGATGATGGACGTCCCAGTTGCGGGCATGGGTCTTTTTGGCGTGCGCGATGAATCCCGCGGGATCGCCGACATAAGCCCCATGATCGTCGGTCGCATCGGGGTGATACGCTTGCGCCATGAGGTCATCGTCGTGGCGATCGATGCCGCGGGTATAACGCAGTGAGGCTTCGCGGATCGCGTCCTTGTCGAGCAGCTTGCGAATTTCAGCAGCGTCGATGTCCATGGCCTTGCCTCCCTTCACCGTCGTCCCACTATTGCGGGAAGAAGGCGTTGGGACGTTCCTTGCGCGCAAGAGCTCATTGCGGCTCCGGCCGATACTTTGCCCGTGCAGACAACAGAGGCTTCCGCGACATCGCGGAGGCGACCGCCAGACGTCGACCGCGGACCCGATCCATCCTGTGACAGAAATATCCTGATTACCCAGAGGAAAGAACCGATCGGCAGCAGTTGCTCGCCGGCGAAAAAAAGCATGTGACATCCGCGAAGGTACAACTTGGAGGACGGCATGCGCGCGTGGCTTATCGAGGATCAGACCGGCCTGGGAGCTTTGAAGCTCGTCGCACGGGAAAAGCCGGTCCCGGCGGCCGGTGAGGTTCTCGTCCGCATGACGGCGCCAGCGATGGTGCCCTTCGATTCCGCCGTCATCAACAACGAGAACGAGGCGAATTTCCCTCAGTCCGTGCTGCCGATCCAGCCCGGCAACCAGGGGGCGGGCATCGTCGAAGATCCTAATGGTTCCGCGCTTGCAAAAGGCACCCGAGTGATGTTCGGGAAGTTTCCCTACGGGTTCATCCGCGCCGGCAGCTGGGCCGAATATGTCGTGGTCGAGGCAGACGATCTGGCCGTGATCCCCAACTCGATCCCAGATGGCGCCGCGGGGCAGGCCGTCGTCGCTTATCCGACAGCCTATTTCGCCTTGCGGGATGCCGGCTTTGCGCCCGGAAGGACTGTCCTTGCGACAGGGATCGGCGGCTCTGTGGGCAACGCAGCCTATCAGCAGGCGCGCGCGTTGGGCGCGTCGCTGGTCCTCTCGACGGCAGGATCGACTGAAAAGGCGAAGCAGGCCGAAGAAGCTGGCTTCGCGAACGTGATCGACCTTTCCAAGGAATCCATGTCCGACGGGGTGATGCGCCTTACCGGCGGCCGGGGCGTGGACATCGTCATCGATTCCCTCGGAGGGCACATCCTCGCCGAAGCGCCGCGCTGCGTCGCCCGCTATGGCAAGATCGTAACGCTGGGTTTCTCCGCCGGCCGTAGCGCGACGATCGCGCTGGCCGACATGATCCTGGTCCGCGCCAGCATCCAGGGCTTCGGTGTCTATACCAGCACTCCCGAAGAGTGGGTCGAAGCCTGGCAGGTCCTGACGGAGTTGGCCGATGCCGGCAAGGTCAAGCCGCTGTTCGCCCGAAGCTTCTCATTCGCAGAGGCGCCGGCCGCGCTGAGATTCCTGATCGAGCAGCGCCCGTTCGGTTCCGTAGCCCTCAGCCTGTGACGAGAGGAAAGACCATGAAGATCGTGATCCTGATCAAGAAGAAAGCCGGCATGAGCCGGGAGGATTTCATCAATCATTACGAAACCAGCCACGCCGTGCTCGGCAAGCGGCTTCTCGGGCATCTGTGGGTCAAATATGTCCGGAACTATCCCGCCGGGCTGATGAAATATCAGCCCGAGGAGACGAGCATCGACGACAGCTATGACGTCGTTACCGAAATCTGGCTCAAGGACGCCGCTGCCCTCGAAGAGATGAATCGCATCATCAATCTGCCCGAGAACAACAAAATCATCCTGGAGGATGAAGAGAAGTTCCAGGAACGGACAAAGACACGGCTTCTGATCGTCGACGAGGTCGACAACGGCACAACACTGTAGGCAGCGGCACGCACTGGCAAACCGATGGCAACTCGGATTATCGAGACACACCCGGACCATATCTCGGCATCCGGGCTCTTCACCCCCTTCACCCTGAAATCGCTCGAGCTGCCGAACCGGATCGTGATGGCGCCAATGGGTCGCTGCTTTGCCGAACAGGGTGTGATCGTCCCCGGCTATGCCGACTATTATCGGCGGCGGGTCGAGGGCGGAACGGGCCTTATTCTCGGCGAGGCGAGCAGCATCGCCGACGGTGCCAGCTCCAACCCGACTAGCCCTGATTTCTACGGTGCGGAGGCGCTGGCCGCTTGGCGCCTGGCGGTCGATGCGGTGCACGCGGCCGGCGGGTTCTTCGTGCCGCAGATTTGGCATGCCGGATTGGCCCGCGCGCCGGGGACCGAACCTTATGCCATTATGCCGTCCATAGGGCCGTCGGATTGGTATATTCCCAACACGGATGAAAATCTTCGCCCGCGGCCAGGGCGAAGCTATGGCGCGCCGATGACGGACCGACAAATCTCGGACGTCATCGATCAATTCGCCGATGCCGCGGCGGCGGCCCAGGCGATCGGCTGCGACGGTGTCGAGATCCATGCAGCGCACGGCTACCTGATCGACCAGTTCTTCTGGACAAGGATGAACCGGCGCGCCGACCGATATGGCGGCATCCTGCGCAACCGCGTTCGTTTCGGCGCGGAAGTCGTTGCCGCGGTACGCCGGCGCACGGGGCCGGACTTTCCGGTCCTGTTTCGCTTTTCGCAGTGGAAGTTGCAGGACTATGACGCCCGGATCGTCGAAAACCCTCACGATCTGGGGCAGCTGGTCGAACCTTTGGTCGACGCCGGCGTCGACATGTTCGATGTGTCGGTCCGGCGTTTTTGGGAGCCCGCATTCGAGGGCAGCGAGCAAACCTTGGCAGGGTGGGCACGGAAACTGTCAGGCCTGCCGACCATCTCGATCGGGTCTGTCACGCTCGATCAGCCCTTCGGGGTCGGTGCTGACGACTATGTCGCGCATTTCCGAAAGAAGGACAGTTCAGAACGCGATTATGCGCGCCCCGTTAGCCTCGACCGCGTGGTTGAGCTGTTTGAACGCGGCGAGTTCGACCTGATTGCCGTCGGCCGTGCGATGCTGAGCAATCCCGATTGGGCAAATCTGGTGCGAGATGGGCGGTATCAGGACCTGAAACCCTACAATCGGGCTGTTCTTCAGGCACTTGACTGAAACTCCGTCAGGCGCGGCCTCACGCGATCAATGCTTGGTTGCGGGCGACAGCTTGGTCGTGGGTCAGCCCGCAGCCGGAATGGCAATACGACCAAATGCTCCGCCCGGGCGTCCTCTGTTGGCCAGCGTCACCGCCCGTACGGCGTTCAATGCTGTGACGACTGGACGGCCAACCTGGTCACTCAGCCAGACGCTTTCGGCCTTGCCACCATCGACCCTGCCAAAACGACATTGAGATGTTCGCTCTCGCGAGTTCGGATCGGGGATAGGATAAATACAGACAAATCCTAGCTCCCTCAGAGACAATTCCGGCCGTTCCGAACCCTCGGCATCCATGCCATAGTGCTGGCTCGTCGCTAGATCGGCGAAGATGATACGAATCAAAAACCATTCTAAAACGATGCTGTTCTAGAAAATGAGAAAAAATTCTAGGACTGAGACCAAAATATCAGTTATCGATGAAATATATAACTGAATATTATTTATCTGGATTGTAATTCTGAATAATGCCGGAGGAAATATCGCGTTGGCTGCGGGAGCAGCCGCTTCTCTATACGAAAGGTAGTGGGCGATGAAGAACAAGGTTTGCGTCATCACCGGTGGAGCGGGCAGCATTGGGCTTGCGAGCGCGAAGCTGTTTCTTGAGCAAGGTGCAAAGGTACTGCTGGTTGACCTGAAGGAAGAGGCTTTGGCTACGGCGAAGAAAGAGCTGGCGGCGGCTGACCGCGTTGACACCATTGCCGCCGATGTCAGCCAGGAGGAGGCAGTGGCCGCCTATTGCAAGAAAGCGGTTGATCGCTTCGGCAAGATCGACGTCTTGTTCAGCAATGCCGGAAACGTCGGCGTCATCGCCTCTCTGGAAGACTATCCCATGGATGTTTTCGACGCGGTCTATGCTGTGCATGTGCGCGGTGCGATGCTTGCCGGCAAACACGGCTTTCCGGCGATGAATGACGGCGGTTCCTTCATCATCAACTCGAGCGTTGCTGCGTGGCGCTCCGATGCCGGCTCATATGCCTATGTCACCATGAAGCAGGCACAGGTCGGGCTGATGCGCTGCCTTGCATCCGCAGGCGCGAAACGCAAAATCCGGGTGAATGCGATTCACCCCGGACCGACGCAAAACGAATTTCAGTTGGGGATGGAGCGCGATCTCGGCAGGCAAACCAATTCCGACGTTACGGCGTGGCTTAATACGCTGATTCCCTTGGGCAGGCATGCGGACCCTGAGGAGATCGCGCGTTGTGTTCTCTTCCTTGCGTCCAACCAAAGCAGCTTTGTGACAGGCTGCTCACTGCGGGCCGACGGCGGCCTCAGCCTCTAATTTGCCAACTGTGTTCGTGAGCCGTTCTTAAGTTCCGCAAAAGCGGTTGCGGGGCGCGATTTGAACCTCCGACGTTGATTGTACGCATCCCATGAACAACATGCGAATATGAAATGACCCGGATACTCGGGGGAATGGATCGGGGAATCAAGCCGGATCACATTGGAATTGTTCGATAGTTCTTAGCCCTCCGAAGGCAGAGGTCACAAGTTCGAATCCCTGTCGGGTGCGCCAAAAACCCCAGAAATCCGCCGTTTCTAGCTCACATCAGTTTGTTTCAAACGGTAATTTTAGCCTGAACAAAGATAGAATCTGATGTCAGTCTCGGGGAATCGCCGGGGAAAGTCGCCCCGGAGTCGTTGAGATAGCTCAATAGTCTCGTGCCCAACCGGGGCAGAGCTCTGAACTCTACTTGAGGCTTCGGAAGCAGTGGGCGGGCGGTCAAGGGCCAGCACCGCTCGCCACAATGGAAATCGCGTACCTCGCTGTCTGAGTGCCATCGCCAGCGCGCTGGAATTTGAAAACTCAAGCCTGCGCCATCACAGGTTCAAATCGCGGGTCCGCAAAACACGATACATGCAATTCATGGAATAGCAGATTCCTCGGATTCTCCAACCGGTCGACACGCCGGAGATTCTCAATTCAAGTGCTTAAATCTCTCCACCACCTTAATCGGCTTCATCTGCGGCACCCCGGTCCCGAGAGCGCGACGGGCGACCCGCAGGACGACCAGCAGCGCCAACACAGCGAGCTTGCGTGCCTTCGCGAACCCACGGTCGCTTGAAAGGACTTGAGCTTGGACGGTATCAGTTCAGTGACCGGCTCACGATAATGCCCCCCGCGAACGCTAAAACCCAGTCACCGAACGCGGAATGCCGAAGAGGAGATGACAAGCCGCCATTACTTTCCCAGCGACCGCCGATCGCCAGCCCCAGAGACAGCATAATTACACTGAAAAGGAAAACGGCGATCCCCGACGAGACCCTAGGCAGTTCACTAATCCCGCCCAAAAAGCCGGCAGCGATATTGTTGATCGAAAGCGCCCCGGCAAGGAAAAGCACTTCGCCCAGAGGGGCACGATCCGTCCCAAATTTGCAATAACGCGGCGCGCTGGCATCCAACACACGCGCCCTATTGCGGTTCCGCAAAATGTTCCAGGCGGCGAAGACAATGAGCATTTCGCCACCGACGCCAGCGTTTAGACTCACAGGCAGCATCGCCGCGAGCGTCGTGCCAATCGTGAGAGCGGCCAGGGTGGACAGCGTCGTGATGCTGGCAATGATGAGATTTCCAGCCACGCCGACCGATCGCCTCTTGAGCCCATAAGCAATACCCACCAAGACGTTGTCGGCATTGACGGCCACGGCAAAAGTGAGGGTGGTCCAAATGGCTTCCGTATCCGTCATAGTATTACCTTGGGGTTAGATTGATCGTTGCCTCTTCTCCTGTGCGGATTCTGCCAGCAGGTTCGCCGCATACAGGCTCGGAGGACTTTGAAACCCTGACGGCGCGCTCCCCTCTGCCGCCGGATCGAATTACGCGCCCATAGACGCCCCATCATGCGCAGTGCGGGGTCCCTTCGGGAAGGGCCGCGTGCGTGAAAACCGCAAACCCCAGATCTGTGAGGACGAAAGCCGAATGGCTGAGCCAGTCGATCACGCCCAATATTTCGGCAGAAAATCATGCAGCTGGCATGAATTTGTGCAGCTTGCGGCGTCTGCGTGACGCCTGTGAAAGATTCTTTTATTTCTCCACAATTTTGCCTTGACATTAAGTCGTATGGTATGATCGTTAATACCTACTGACAAGCCGGAACTGGCACGTCGGATCGCACGGCGCGAGGGCCAAAAATATGGAGCGAAGCCTCGTTGGCTGAGCCCAAGAAGTCAGGAGATCGTTCGATGCTAGGCAGGGCAGCACTTGTAAGTTTGTTGGCCACAACCGCTCTGACGGGACGTGTCTTTGCACAGGATGCACCCTCGGGGACGGTCGCTCCGAAAACTACCGCTCCGGCAACCGCCGTTACGGAAACAGCCGCTCCGGAAACCCAGATCGGCGAGGTCGTGGTCATCGCCAAGAGACGGGCGGGCGGCGGCCAAATGGTGGCGGGCACGGGAAGCCAGGTGGTCGAGACCATCTCCAAGGACTACATCGAAAGCCAAGGGCCGTCGGCCAACCCGGCCCTGCTTATCGCGAACCTGCCCAGCGTCAACGTGTCCGCCAGCGACGCCTTCGGCCTCGCCGGCGGCTACAACGTCCAGATCCACGGCCTGCCCGCATTCGACCTCGGCTTCGTTCTGGATGGCGTGCCGGTCTACAACAGCGGCTCGGCCTATTCGAACGAAACGATCGACAGCCACGACCTGACGACGCTCTCGGTGGCGCCCGGCACCTCAACGATCGACGCGCCGACGATCGGCTCCGCCGCTGGCACAATTTACATGACGATGCGCGATCCCAGCCTCACGCCGGGCGGCGTGGTGGACATTGCCGGTGGCACCCAGTCGTACAACATGCAATATTTGCGGCTGGACAGCGGCGTGATCGGCTCGACCGATCTGCGCGGGTTCGCCTCGTTCTCGCACGCCAATGCCGACAACTGGCGCGGCGGCGGCAACAACGAGAAATACCATCTGGATTTTAAGCTGGTGGACGACTGGGGCGACGGCAACCGAATTAGCCTGGAAGGCTCGGTGAACCGCCAATTCTACACTTACTTTTACTACCCGACAGCGGCTCAGTTTGCGGACTACGACGCGCAGTTCAATAATTTCAATATTCATAAGACCTATCAGTTCTTCGGCGACACCAGTTATTACAAGCTGAACCAGCAGACGCCGTCCTATGCGATGGTATACTCACTTCCTGTGCACTTGGAGCCGACCGACTACCTGACTTTCGACGATACGCCCTATTTCTGGGCTTTCCTCGGCGCCGGCACCGCCGGCGATGTACTGAACGTCGGCCAGGCCCACCAAGGCACGCATCTAGTCAATGTCGACCTGACGCGCGGCGGCACGATCCAGCCGACGAACGGTCAGGTCCTGGTCGACGCCGGCTTCCATTCCACGACCTACCAGATCGGCAACGTGGCCAAGGCAACGGGCACGTTCGGGCCGGACACCGTGGTCGCCGGCTGGTGGCACGAAGACTACACCAACTACGAGCGCGACCCCGTGGGCGTCGTCAACCAGACGACCGGCGTTCCCGGCGATCCTTGGGATAGCGCCAACACCTATCGTCTGGCCAACGGGCAGCCCTACTATGTCAATAACAGCAACCAGCACTACACGCTGGATACCCTGTTCGTCGGCGACACCCTCAAACTGCTGGATGATCAGCTGACACTGTCAGCGGGTGGCAAGTACGTGATGATCGACGTGAATATCAAGAATTACCTGCCTGGCGCCAATCCGCGGGCGGCTACGAGCTACAGCGCATTCCTGCCTCAGGCGCAGGCTCGTTACAGCCTGGATGAACAGAACTCGTTCTACGCCGATATCGAGAAGGATTTCACGCTTCCGTTCCTGCAATCCATCATCGACTATTACAGCATCAACTCGGGCGCGCAGACGAGCGCCCCCAGCGCAGCAACGCCGGAGACCGCTCTCAAGGAGGAGATCGGTTATCGCTATCAGGGCGACCTCCTGCTGGCCGACATCTCCTTCTTCAACATCAACCTGAAGAACCACCTGTTGACGCTGAACGAATACGTCAACGGCCTGCCGGAAGCCTTGACGGCCAACGCGGGCGATCAAACATCGCGTGGCATCGACGCGCAGTTCGGAGCCAAGCCGATCTATCACGTCGCGCCTTATCTTTCATTCGAATATCTTGACTCCCACACCGGAAGTAATATCCCCGCGATCAATACAGCCGGTTTGCAGGATTATCTTCCGACGAAGGGCAAAGTCTCTACCCAGGCTCCAAGATTTCAGGTCGCTCTCGGCCTGACCTATAACGATGGACCGTTCACGTTCGGTGTCCGCCTGCGCTGGGTTGACCGCCAATACGCGGACCTGATGAACGAAGAATCCATGCCGAGCTACCTGAACAACGACTTCACCTTCGCCTATGCGCTGCCGGATTGGAGCATGCTGCACAACACCAAGCTGCAGCTAAACATCTCTAACATCAGCAACGGCCTCTACCGCAGCGGCGTCAACTACACGCCCCTCAATGCGGCGAACACCATCGGCACCCGGGGTGGCGTGATCGGCGGCAGCTCGCCATCCTACTATGTCGAGCCCAGCTTCGCCGCGGTGGTCAGCCTGTCGACCGCGTTCTGATGCCCGAAGCTTGGCGTTCCCTGGTCGGTTCGCTCGTTTCATGCCCGGCGGTCTTCCGTTCCCGGGTTGGCCCTCCCCGAGTTCGAACGAGCGAACTGAACGAATTTTCGCGTCCGGTCCGCCTCCCAGGGACAGCGGCTTCATTCGCGCCCTGACGAAACTGCGCTATGTTCAAACCGGCCCGAGAGCCTGAACCCTCGATTGGGACGACGTCCGGATGAGTGAACTCGAGCTGAAGAATATAGCGAAGGCCTACGGCTCCACGTCGGTCATCGCCAACCTGAGCCTGGCTGTGGAGCCCGGCGAATTCGTCGTCTTCGTTGGCCCATCCGGCTGCGGCAAGTCGACCCTTCTACGCATCATCGCCGGGCTGGAAAGCACGTCGAGCGGGCAGATATTCCTGGGACCGCAGGACGTCACCGCCCAGCCCCCGGCTGAGCGCTCGGTCGCCATGGTTTTCCAGAACTACGCGCTTTATCCCCACATGACGGTGGCGGAGAATATCGGGTTCGGCCTGCGCCTGGCAGGAGTCGACAAGACAACCCGCCGCGCCAAGGTGGAAGAGGCGGCCAAGATCCTGCGCATCGAGACCCTCCTTGAGCGAAAGCCACAGGCTTTGTCGGGCGGGCAAAGGCAGCGAGTCGCTATTGGACGGGCGATCGTCAAGCGACCGCGCTTGTTTCTGTTCGATGAGCCCCTGTCGAATCTGGACGCCGAACTAAGAACGCAGATGCGGGTCGAACTGGCCAAGCTCCACCGCACGATGAAGGCGACGATGATTTATGTCACCCACGACCAGACGGAGGCGATGACCATGGCCGACCGGATCGTGGTGCTGCGAGGCGGCCAGATCGAGCAGGTGGGAAAGCCCGTGGATCTCTACAGCAACCCGGACAACTGCTTCGTCGCCAGCTTTATCGGCTCGCCGAAGATCAATCTTTTCGACATCCAAGACGGCCGCATGCACGAACTCGCGACCGCGCCGTTCCCTGGCATGCTGCTTCCCGCGACCCGGACAATCGGCATACGGCCGGAACACATTCGCCATGCGCCCTATGGTCTCCCCTTCGGCGGCGCTGTCGAAATCGTCGAGCGCCTTGGCTACGCCTCATATCTCTATGTGCGAATGCCTGGCGGATTGCTGGTCACGATCCTCGAGCGCGGGGCCCAGCCGGTCAGCGTAGGCGACGCCATCACATTCGAGCTGCCGCAGGAGCACCTGTTGATGTTCGGAGCAGACGGACAACGCGTACGTTTAGCCCGGGCTGCTTAGTGTAACTCCGTCGGCGCCGAGCGTTAATTCGGAGGCGGGGAAGGGTTCGACGGCGCCACCGCCAGTTCTTCCGTGCAGTGATCGACCGGTGCGGACGGGGGGCGGACTAGTCCCAGGCCGCGTTCATGGTCGAACGTCCGCTGAACTTTTTCCAGCATCTGCATCGGCGTCTCCTGGTCCAACCAGACCGCCTCAACGTCAGTGACGAAGATATCCTTAGTATTAGGCGGCAGGAAGGTGCCCGTCCGATAGCCGTAATTTCCATTGGCAATGGCCTGAGAGACCATGCCCATTGTGTTGTAAAATAGCCGGCCGGTAGCGTCGGCATCCGGATCGTTGGGAAAGTCCTTCAAGGGTGGCGTCCAGTAGCCAGGCCAATCCTTGGCGACTTGGGTGATGAAGCGCGGAGACAACATCATGTTGAGCACCATGGCCGCACCGTCTTTCACTTTCGAACGGGCATTGATCGAATAGGTGAAGGCCGTCCCCAGGTCAAAGAAGGGGTAGGGTGAGTTCGGACTCAATTGCGGGATGGGGGCGAAGCCGATGCTATCGGCATCCGACCCGGTGAAATATTTTGGCATCCACTGAAACAGGATCGTCGGCCCATAGAAGAACGGCGACCGGCCTTGCTTGAGCAGCAGCAGAGAGATGTCGAAGTCCAACGCAAAATAGTCGTCGTTCCCGAGGAAACCGCTGCGGTACCAACGCTTGAGTTCCACCATCGACTGGACTACCTGCGGAGACGTCCAGCGGCTCTTGCCAGCCACCAGGCAGGCCATATCGTGCGGGCCGACAAACTGGTTCAGGAAGACCGTCGAATAGTTCTCATTGACCGGCGGCCACAGCCTGTTGCCGGTCACGGAGGCATAGAGACCGACCGCTTGGGCTTGTCTCATGATGTCCTCGGCCTGTGCCATGGTCGTCGGGACCGACCATCCGTACTTCGTGAGGACGGCCTTGTTGTAGAAAAGACCATCGACCTCTTGAGAGAGCGGCAGGCAGTACAGATGGCCGCCGACCCGGCAACTGGCCATCAGCGGTTCTTGGAGGCGGTCGTTCCAGCCCATGGTCGCAGCGTAATCGTCCAGGGGCGCGAGGTTTCCTGCGTGGGCCAGGGTGAGAACGTCGGACGGGCCGGATGTGTAGATGAGATCCGGCCCGCCGCCGCCGATTGAAGCGACGCGAACGTCGTTGTCGACCGATCGCCGGTACTCGATCACCAACGTGTATTTGTCCTGGGACGCGTTGAACGGCTTCACCAGCGCGTCCTCGAGCGCGCGCCGATAGCTTGGCGTCGCGCCCCAGAACCACATGGTGACGGGCTCGCGGGCGAGCGCCGCGCCCCAGGGAAGGGTGAGCGCGGCCACCAGGCCCACGACGACCGCGCGCCACATGATCAGGCCGCTCGCACTTCGAAGCCGAGGGCGGGGATGGTTCCTTCTTCGATGAAGAACCCAGCCCCTCCGGAGACGTATTCAGCGTCGGCGGCCTTGAGAAGCGCAGCGCCATCGACGAAGAAGGCGATCTGGTCACCCATAACCTTCAC